>Ga0210057_1001767_pt1 | contig 32207 bp, 33 predicted proteins | sample CryGeyCG2114_010_2_FD_183968 | JGI IMG/M metagenome (GOLD analysis project Ga0210057, IMG submission 183968) | Groundwater microbial communities from aquifer - Crystal Geyser CG10_big_fil_rev_8/21/14_0.10 (SPAdes) (version 2) | ecosystem: Environmental > Aquatic > Deep subsurface > Groundwater ... | reverse complement strand
TGAACCTGTGCATACCCAAATCCAAGCTATGGAGCCGCTCACATTGCTCGCGCTAGTGCCGGCATTGCAACGATAGTGAGTCTCGGCGATTAGACTTACTCCAATATCTCCGGTAATTGAAGTGGATCCGCAAATGTAAATTATGGTTCAATGCTTTATGCCTTAGAAACTGTTTGAAAAGCTTTTACGAGGCAAAACGCAGAGATTTTTTTCGTAAAAAGCTGAACATTGAGGAAGCGATACCAAAGCATCGTTGACGAGATGTGAAGCTCTTTTACGGAAAAAAGATCAAGTTTTGAGCTGTAAAGGGCTTTTCAAACAGTTTCTTAGAGGCAACGGGGAAACAGAAAGCGATGGTAGTCAATTCGGGCGGCATACCAGTAAATAAAATGCCGCTTATTGGACGGTTTTGTTTTATTTTGGACACAAAACCGGATTTGCTATAAAATTAAGTATAGATTTAAAATATGAACCAAGAACCAACTCCCGTGCGGCTTTCGGCGGCCAAAAGGCTGCTTGATGTGGCCGTTTCCTTGATCATAATAGCGGTACTCTCTCCTCTTCTTGTTCTAATCGCGCTGATGATTCTAATTGAAGGCTTGTTTATTCCCCAAAACCGCGGCCCGATTTTTTATAAAGAAACGCGCATCACCCAAGGCAAGCCTTTTAAACTGAAAAAATTCCGGATATTTAAAGTGGCGGCCTATAAACCAATCAGAAAGAGCGGAGAAATCGTCCACACCAAGGCGCTGGAAAGAAACCCGGAAAACATAACTTATACCGGCTATCTGCTGAAAAAATTCTATCTGGACGAAGCGCCCCAGCTTTTTAGCGTGTTAAAGGGAGATATGAGCCTGGTAGGCCCCAGGCCATGGAACCCGGTGGATTACGAAAAGGAGATAGCCAAAGGAATTTATCGCAAAAAAGTAATCAAAGCCGGCCTGACCGGCCCGGTGCAGATTCACAAAAAGGACGCCGACAAATTCGGCGGCGAGCGCAAGCTGGACAATGACTACATAGAATTCAACCGCACGCATAGCGGAATACGCGTGGCGCTGCACGATTTAAATTTACTTGGGAAGTCTTTTTGGTTTATGCTTAAAGGAGAGGGACTTTAGAAATTTCAAGTGTCAAGTTGCTAGCTTCAAGATTTTGGAACCTGACTGCTTTTCTGCTTTTGTAACTTGTAACTTGTAACCTGTAACTTCCTAATAACCATAAAGACCCCGACAAACACAAGAATCCCGCTTACCGCCAGCGGCAGACGAATACCGTAAATCTCCGGCGGCATATCTATCCGCACGAATTCCATCCCAATCCGCCCGACAGAATACAGCGCGATGTACATCCAGAAGACTATTCCATCCTTCGCTCCGGCACTCGTCTTCGCCTCGCTTGGAGCTGCGGACGTCCTTCGGCCACTTATATACAAAAAACATAGCGCCGCAAATATCGTTAAATTCCAAAGCGATTCATACAAAAAAGTCGGATGAAAATATTGGTATTGGGCGAATTCCTGGCCGCGATTGGCCGCGTCTATGGGAATTGACCAGGGCACGCTGCTGGGCCGGCCGAATAATTCTTGGTTGAAATAATTTCCCCATCGGCCGATGGCCTGCCCCAAAATAGCGGGAATGACGAATAAATCCGCCGAATTCCAAAAATTAATTTTGTATTTTCTGGCGCCATAAGCCAATGCCAGCACGCCGGCGATTATGGCGCCGTGGATGGCCAGTCCCCCGTTCCAAATGGCCGGTATCTGCGCCGGGTGGCTCCAATAAAATCCAAAATCAATCACCAAAACATGGTAAGCGCGCGCGCCCAGCACTCCCCAAATTACCATGTTCACGTAAACCGAATAAATCGCTTCCGGAGAAAGGCCGCGTTTTTTTGCCAATAGTCCGCTCAGCCAATAGCCCGCTAAAATTGCCATCACTATCAAAAGCCCGTACCAATGGACGGCTATCGGGCCGATTTGCAAAGCAATCGGGTGGGGAGAGTAGGAATGTAAAAAATTAATTGGCATTTCGAATACTTAGTTGTCATCTCGAACCCGCCCTGGGCGGGTTCGAGATGACAATAGACAACAATGATAATTGCTACATAACCTCATTCCTCGGCTTTTTTCCTCGCACCAAGACATCCAAAATATTCTGCACCGCGATTTGCGCCATTTCCTCGCGCGCCGCGTAAGTGGCGGACGCGATATGCGGAGTGAGAATGACGTTATTGAGCTTCCGCAGACCAGGCGCCATTTTGGGTTCAAATTCGTACACATCCAAGCCCGCGCCCGCGATTTTTTTCGATTTTAAAGCTTGCACCAAAGCCTTCTCGTCTATCACCGGCCCGCGCGCGGTATTTACAATGTAGGCAGTCTTCTTCATTAAGCCCAGCTCTTTTTTGCCGATTAAATGGCGGGTTGAGGGCAAAAGCGGCACATGCAAAGACACAAAATCCGATTCTTTAAGCAGGCGCTTTAAATCCGCTTTCCTTGCTCCCCATTTATTTTCTATTTCTTTATTTGGATAAGGATCAAAATACAAAACTTTCATGCCTAATCCGGCAACCGCCATTTGCGCCAGCTGCGAGCCAATGCGGCCGGTTCCCACAATGCCGAGCGTTTTGCCGCGCACATCATGCCCCAAAAGAAGCAAAGGATCCCAAAATTTATATTTCTTGGCGCGCATGAATTTATCGCCCGCGACCAGCCTCTTGGAACAAGCCAGAATAAAAAGCATAGCCTGCTCCGCCACCGCGCCGGCTAAATTTCCAGGCGTGTTTGATACGGCCACGTTGTATTTTTTGGCTGCCTTTAAATCGATATTATCATACCCCACCGCGTAATTGGCTACGATTTTAAGGTTTGGATTGGTCCGAAAAAAATCTTCATCTATTTTTTCATTCAAAATCGCGAGCACGCCGTCGGCTTTTTTTGAGTTTGCTAAAAATTTTCTGCGTGAAGGAATGGTTCCTTCTTTTTTATGTAAAATCAGATTGCAATGTTTTTTTAAATCAGAAATCCACTCATCTGGAAGCCTGTATGATACATACACGGTTGATTTTTTTTGCATACTTTTGTTTTAATCCCACGAATCAACAAATCAAGTACAAATTTACAAATGTTATTAATTGATGATTAAGCTACAAATACAGCATTGGTAAATTCGCAACTGATTCGTTGATTCGTGGGGAAATAATTTTAAGATTGCAGGGATTTAATCGCTTCTTTTATGTCTTCATGTCCGAATAAATAGCTTCCGGAAACCATCATATCAACCCCGGCTTCTACAAGGCCGGGAGCAGTTAGGGCTGTTACTCCCCCGTCTACGCCGACTGATAAATTAGGGTGCTTGCTTTTTATTTCTTTTACGCGGTCGATAACGCGCGGATCAAACGGCCGGCCTTGGGCTCCCGGCTCAATGGACATTAATAATACCAAATCAATATCATTGGCAATATCCAGCAGTGCCCTGGTCGGAGTTTCCAGCTTCAGCGCGAGCCCTGCCTCCTTGCCCGCGTCTTTTATAATCCGCGCCGTGCGGCGCACGTCATAGGTTGCCTCGTGATGGAACGTGATTCTGAATATGGAATCTTTGCTCCATTCCTCTATCCATTGCTCCGGCCTGTCTACCATTAAATGCAAATCAAACTTAACGCCTGTTTCCAGGCCATCCAGATCCTCCGCGTCCTGCCAGGACTCTTCCGGCGCAAAAATTCCATCTACCACATCCAACTGGGCGCAGTCAACCAGCCCTTCCAAACGAGCCAATTTTTCTTCGACTCCGGCGAATGTTTTTTCTAAAATTCCAGGCAAAATTTCTACCATAATACCTAGCGTCATTGCGAGCGAGGCGTACTCGCGAGCGAAGCAATCCCGTGAGTTGCGAGATTGCCACGGTCGCCCTTCTACGCTCTGTGTACAGAGCTACGAAGGACTCCCTCGCAATGACAATAAAAACTTTAATCCAGCTTATTAATCTTTTTAACACGCCGGACATGGCGCGAAACCTTAGAAGGGCGCGCCTTCTGCCAAGCGGTAATAATTTTTATATTCTGACTCTTTGATACCCCGTCCGCGCTCAAGCAAAGCACGTTCGCGTGGTTGTGCTCCACTGATTTTTCCGCGGTCTCTGTATTCCAGGCAATGCCGGCGCGAATTCCCTTGACTTTGTTGGCGGCCATGGCCATGCCGTTGCTGCTGCGGCATATCAGAATACCGCGGTCTTTTTTTGATTTGGCCACCCGCCGCGCCACAGCCGCGGCAAAATCCGGATAATCATCTTCCGGATCCAATTCAGTCGGGCCCATGTCAACATAGGACACGCCGCGCCTGTCGAAATTCTGCTTAATCTTCTCTTTTAGCTCGTACCCGCCGTGGTCTGATCCGAGATATATCATATGAAGAAATGTTTAATTTCTAAGGTCTAATGTCTAAAAAATTTTTAACACAATATTTTAGACCTTAGATTTTAGACCTTGGAAATTATATGTTTTACTTTCTCTATGTCTTTTTTAATCAATCTTTTCAGCTCCTTCTCATTTTTAACCGATATTGTCTTCCTTATATATTGTACCACATCTATGCCAATAATTTTACCGTACAAATCCCCGTCAAAATCCAGAATCAAAACTTCGCATACCGGCTCTTTTTCGGAAAAAAGCGTTCTTTGGCCCCAAAAAAGAGCCCCTTTGTATTCTTTGTCTTTAAATAACACTCTAACAGCGTACACGCCCTCGCGAGCAAGAGCTTTCTTGGCGGCGGAAGTTATTTTTAAATTCGCGGTCGGATGCCCAATACTGCTTCCGTGCTTGGTTCCGGAAATAACCCGGCTTTTGAATCTCATACCTCCGTGCCCGCCACCGGCATTTCGCTCGCGCGCGCTTCTCGGGAAATTTTAAAGATAACACCCAGCAAAACAGCCGCTCCCAGCCATTGGGTCAAGCTTAAAACAGTTCCAAACGCTATCCAGTCCACAAAAATCGCGGACAACGGCCAAAACATCTCCAGCACCGTGGATATCCGCGCCGGCACGTGCGCCAGGCCTTTGTAGTAAATAAGAAGCGCCACCAAACCGGTAGAAAACACGATCGCCAGCACATACCACCATTGCGTGGCGGAAACATCTCCAATGGTGGCGATGTTTCCGGTTGACGCCAAGTACAAGAATGTAATTACAATGGTAAACAAAAATCTCAGCCCGGAAAGGGAAAGAAAAGAAAGCTTATTCAGCGCGTACCTGCCCAGAACAGTTGAAGCTCCCCAGGCGAACGCGGCCGTGACTGCTAAAAGCGCCGCTACCAAGGTTCCGCTTCCGGTAGCGAGATTAACCCGCAAAGAAGGGAATGATACAAAATACGCGGCCATGAGCGCTAAAGCTGCCCAAAAAATAAATTCCTTGGTAACGCGCTCTTTTAGCATAATTCCGGCTAAAGTTATGGCAAAAATAGGCTGCAGCTGCTGCAGGAGAACCACCACGCTCAAGCTGATGTAATTTACCTTGCCCAAGGCCCCGGTGTAAGCGATGGTGCCCAGAGTTCCGCCCAAAAACGCGATGGCGATTACCGAATACCATGTTTTGGCGCTCATTTTTTTCCAGGTGGAAAACTCTTTGACCAAAAAAGGCGCCAGCACTATAAAACCAATCAAGTGCTCAATAAACACGATTGTCTCCGGCGGCAGAGAATAAAGGTTCCGCCGCAAAAGCCCGTCCAAACTCCACAGTATGGCCGCGAAAATAATTAAATAGGGCGCGTATTTTTTCATACAAATTATTCCCACGAATCAACGAATCAGTTACAAATGTACAAATATTGACTCGCAATGTTTTATCTGTAAATTTGTACATTTGTAAATTCGCAGCTGATTCGTTGATTCGCGGGTAATTACTTATTTATAATATCTTCTATAATTTTGCGGAACGCGCTTTCCGGAATTACGCCGGCCGCGCGCGCGCCGTTTATAAACCAGGTGGGCGTTCCCTGAACTCCGGCTTCTAGGCCGTCCTTAATATCGGCGTCAACCTCGTCTTTGGCTTCGGGTGAATCCAGGCAAGCGTTCAAGGCCGCGATGTTCAGCCCTATCTGGTTGGCGTACGTCAAGATGTTTTTCTGGCTTAAGGCATCCTGGTTTTGGAATAATTTGTCGTGCAAAGGCCAAAATTTATCCTGCTTATTGGCGCAGTACCCGGCCCGCGCCGCCAGATGCGCGTCCGGATGAATATCCTGCAAAGGGAAATCGCGGTAAATATACCGAATTTGGCCGGAAAACTCGGTTACCAAGGAACGGATAATTGGATACGACTGCTGGCAAAATGGGCATTCAAAATCGGAAAACTCCACAATCGAAACTGGCGCGTCTTTGGGCCCGAGGGAAGGATCATCATCCGTAGCCACGCCGTACTTAGTGTTTAAATCCACGTTCGCGCCGCCGGCGCCGGATATTTCGCTTCCATAAGCGTCAAAATTATAATTGCCGGATAAAATCCGCCCGCGAATGCTGATGACGTCTTTTATAAATAAAACAAGGTATATTAAAATAATGGTTCCCATGACATACAGGATCCAACGTTTCCAGCTCTTTTTTTGTTTTTGTATTTCTAAATTCATATCACTCAAGACTTACGTATTTAGTGTCATTGCGAGGGAGGCTACTGCCGACCGCGGCAATTTTAACGTCGCGTTGAGCACTGAATACCTATAAGCAATATCCAATGCAACGATAAGATTGCCGCGTCGTCCTTCGTAGCTCTGAGTACAGAGCTGCGAAGGACTCCTCGCAATGACAATTATTTTTACAATTTCGGCTGTTTTTTAACCCAATCAGTCGTTTTTTCGTATTGGCAAGCAGCCGCCAAAATTCGCGCTTCATCTAACTGCTTACCCATTATCTGCAAGCCAACCGGCAGGCCGTGCGCGAACCCGGCGGGCACGGATATGGCTGGCAATCCGGCCATGACGGATGTTTCCATGTATACATCCTCCAAATACATTGCCAAAGGATCGTCGGACTTCTCTCCGAGCTTAATCGCTACATGCGGAGAAACAGGCGTTACCAACAAATCCACCTCATTTAACACCCGCTTAACTTCATCTGTAATCACAGTTCGAACTTTCTGCGCTTTCTTATAATAGGCATCATAATAACCGCTTGATAACGCATATGTGCCCAACATAATCCGGCGTTTTGCTTCCGGACCAAAATACTTGCCGCGGGTTTTGGTATAAACCTCAAAAAGACTATTTGCTTCCGGCGACCGGTGTCCATAGCGAATTCCGTCGAATCGGCCGAGATTTGAACTTACTTCCGAAGGAGTAATTATATAATAAACAGCCACGCCATATTTTGTATGCGGAAGCGATACGTCTACAATCTCGGCGCCTAATTCTTCCAGCTTGGCAATCGCGTCTTCAATAACCGCTGTGGATTCGTCATCGGACGCATCCGCAAAAAATTCTTTGGGCTTGCCGATTTTTATTCCTTTAAGAGGCATATCCAGTTTTGACTGGTATTCATCAACCGGCGAAGGAAGTGTGGTGGCGTCATTTTTGTCCTGACCGGCCAGAATCTCAAGAAGTAAAGACATATCTTCCGCTGTCTTTGTAAATATTCCCGGAGTATCGGTGGAAGAAGTCATGGAAAATAATCCATAGCGGGAAATTCGGCCGTATGTCGGGCGCAGTCCATACAAGTTGCACCAGCCGCCCGGCTGGCGCGTTGAGCCGCCGGTGTCTGTTCCCAAAGCCGCCAGGCAGAATCCGGCGGATAAAGCCGCGGCCGAACCTCCGGAAGAGCCACCCGGGCTTCGCTCTAAATCCCAAGGATTATGCGATGGGCCATAAGCCGAATTTTCCGTGGAAGCGCCATGCGCGAATTCATCGCAATTGGTTTTACCGACTATGATAGCGCCCGCGTCCTTTAATTTTTTGACGACCGTGGCATCGTACGGCGGAATATATTGCTCTAGTATTTTGGAGGCGGCTGTGGTTTTAACGCCCTTAGTGGCAATGACGTCTTTTATGGCCACCGGAATTCCTTCCAAGGCGCGCAATTTTTCACCCCGCCCGATTCTCGCGTCAACTTCTTCCGCCTGCTCCATTGCCTCTTTTTCCGTTAATTCCAAAAAAGCGTGAATATCGCGGTCATGCTTGCGAATTTGTTTAAACGTTTCTTTTATTAAATCAACGCAAGAAAACTCTTTGTTCTTAAGAGAGTTACTGGCGGATTTTATTGTTAGTTGTTGTGTATCAATAGACATAACTATAACACGTCATCCTGAACAAGCGAATCGCTGTACCCAGCGAGTAGCGCAGTGAAGGATCCGGTCGATTATGCTTAAGCGTGTTCCACGGGATCCTTCACTTCCCCAATGAGTACATCGGGTCGCTCAGGATGACGGCGTGTCAAATACCGCTTTTACTTTAATTAATCCATCTTTACTCTCCGGCGCCATATCAACCAGCTCCTCCGGATTATCACACCCTTGGACTTCGTCTTCACGCAAAACATTCGAAAGCCCAGTAACTTGCGACGTTATTTTAACATTTTCTGTATCAACCTCCTGTAATTGCTCCACATAACCCAAAATATCCGAAAGTTGTTCGGAATACGTCTTAATTTCCTCGTCTGTTAGTTCCAGACGAGCCAATTTGGCTATCTTTTCTACCTCTTTTTTGGATAATTTTGATGGCATAATACGCATGGAGTATAGCAAAAAACGTCCGCAAAATAAAGATGTATAAAAAATTTGACAAAATTAATATTTATGTTAATCTATTATTAATATGAAATTTTTCTTACTCCCAACCCCGCCGACACCAAGCAGCTCTTAAAGGAAGTTGGGTTTAAGATTTCATAAAAAAATCATTGCATTACCACTGCAGCCCAATTTCCAGGGCTGTTTTTTGTTATTAAACAATAATATATGAATACAAATCTAAAAAATAATACCCTAAAAACTTTGGCAAAATTATTGTCAAAAAATAGGCAAAAAATAATTGATATAAACCATCAAGATGTTAAATTCTGCTCAAATTCTAATGAAGCAATGCTCGAAAGGCTAAAACTTGATGATAAAAAAATATCAAACATGATTACATCTATAAATAATATTATCGCCCAAGTTGACCCTGAAGGAAAATTAATATCATCACATCAGCATAAAAACGGATTAAAAATTGAGAATAAATCAGTTGCTTTTGGTACTGTTCTGTTAATTTATGAATCAAGACCAGATGTTACCATCGAAGCCGCTATTGTAGCCTTTAAAGCTGGCAATAAAATTGTCTTAAAGGGAGGAAAAGAAGCAATCAATACCAATCTTTTTTTGGTAAAACTTTGGCAAAAAGCGCTTTCCACAAATAAGCAGGATATAAATTGCGTATCATACTTAAACACCACAAGAGAAAAAACGCAAAAATTAATTAAAAGCAGTAATAGCAAATTTGATTTGATTATTCCAAGGGGAGGAAAAAAACTTATTGATTTTGTTCTTAAAAACTCAAGCACGCCAGTACTTGTAAGCGGAAGAGGAAATAATTTTTTGTACGTTGATAAAGAATCTGATTTTGATATGGCCCGTAAAATAATTTTAAACGGAAAACAAAAACTTAGCGCTTGCAACGCATTAGACAAAGTTTTGATAAACAAAAATCTTGATAAATTGAATCTAAAAATTACCTCCCTAATAGAAAGTTTAAACGAAAAAAATATCACAGTATACAAAGATGACTTAACGATGGATAAAGAGTTCCTCTCAGCTAAAATAGTAATACGATTGGTTAAAGGAGTTGACGACGCGATAAGCATCATAAACAAATATTCAGGCAAACACTCAGCAAGTATAGTTACAAAAAACAAAAATATCGCGAAAAAATTCTTAAATGAAGCTGATTGCGCAGCTGTATACCACAATGCTTCAACAAGATTTACAGACGGAGGAGAATTCGGACTTGGTTCAGAAGTTGCAATAAGCACCCAAAAACTTCACGCTAGAGGCCCTATTGGGCTTAATCAATTAGTTACAAACAAATGGTTTATTTATGGTAATGGCCAAATAAGGATATGAAAAAGAAGCTAGTCATAAAAATAGGAACCTCAACACTAACCCTTGGGACAGATAAAATATCACGTGGTAAAATTGAGGATATAGCCAGACAGATAGTTATATTAAAAGATAAATATGACCTAATTTTAGTATCATCAGGCGCCATCGCCATTGCCAAGCAATTTATTTCTATTAATGGGTGGAACGCGGGCATAGAATCCAAACAGGCGATGTCCGCCATTGGACAGCCAATATTAATGCAAATATATAATGAGGTTTTTAGTGATTTTGGAATAAATACCGCGCAATGTCTTATGACACACAGAGATTTTGAAAATTCAACATCTCAAAAAAATACTTTAGCCACAATTAATGAATTACTACAACATGATTATATACCTATTATTAACGAAAACGATACCATTGCCACAGAAGAGATAATTTTTGGAGACAATGATAAACTGTCCGCGCTTGTGGCAACTCTTATAGATGCTGATATTTTAATTTTGGCAACAGATACCGACGGTCTTTTTGATAAAAATCCTCATACAAACAATGATGCCAAACTAATTAACGAAGTAACTTCTCTAGATAAAGTAGAAAAATTTGTTGAAGACAGCGGGTCCAAACTTGGAACAGGAGGAATGAAAACCAAACTACAGGCCGCAAAAATCTGCAAGCAAAAAAATATAGAAATGTGGATTGTTAACGCAAAAAATAACAACTTCTTAATTAATGCCCTTGCGGGCAAGATAGTTTTTACTAAATTTAAATTATAAATATGAATTACGGATTTATCGGCTTTGGTAATTTGGCAAAAGCAATACACCAAGGCCTTAAAAATGATAAAAAATTGAATTTTGGATACATATCCAAGACTAGCAAACACAAAGGAATTAAAAATTTTGATAGTTTGCAAAAATTGGTTTTATTTGCTGATGTTATTTTTCTATGCGTAAAACCTAAAGACGCGGAATCTATCTTGAAACAATTGAAAAACATTAATATGAAAAACAAGATACTTGTATCCCCTGTTGCCGGCAAGACTATAAAATTTATCGAAAGATACACGAGTAAAAATGCCGCTATCATAAGAATAATGCCTAATCTTGCTATTGCCCATAGAAAATCGGTAACAGCTTACTGCTATAATAATTTTATTTTTAATAATAATGATAGTTTAAAATTGGCTGACAAAGTAGAAAAAGGCTTGTCCGAACTGGGAACAACAGTTAAATTACAGGAATCTAAATTTGATTTATTTACGGCAATTTTTGGGAGTGGACCGGCATTTTTGCTAGAAATCATGAAGGTCTTGCAAAAAAAGACTAATCAACTAAAATTGTCAGGCGCGCACGCCGATGACAGCTTGATTGCCCTATTAGAAGGCACTGCTCTATATTTTAAAAACAATAAATCCAAAAGCCTTAACCAATTAGTTAAAGCAATAACAAGCAAAGGCGGAACAACAGAGGCTGGATTAAAATATTACAAAAATAAAAATCTAGACAGGAGCCTTGGAAACATGATTGAAATTGCGCGCAAAAAATCAAAACAATTAAATTAAATTTATTGTTCTTTTAAGGTCGGGGCGTAGCTCAGTCCGGTAGAGCTCCTGTTTCGGGTGCAGGGCATGACGCTGGTTCAAATCCAGCCGCCCCGACCAAATTCTTTGGGGCCGTTCTCGATAAATCAAAAACACACTAGGCCATTTTGGCATAAATGGGAAAACTAGCGTGTTAATAAATCGAGAACGGTCTTTTTTTTATTTATATCTATTTAAACAGATATCTAGAACCTATTTAATAATCTCCAAAAACTGCTTCTCATTAATAACTTTTACGCCTAACTTCTCCGCTTTATCTAATTTTGACCCGGCACTGCTTCCCGCAACAAGATAATCAGTATTTTTGCTGACAGAAGACGAAATATCCCCGCCAAGCAAACGAATCTTTTGCTTGGCTTCATCACGGGTGATTGAATCCAGGCTTCCAGTCAAAACAAATGTTTTTCCTTCCAGCTTGCGCGACATTAACCTCTCTCCGCGGACTTTGACGTTGTTCTTAATAATCCTATCAATAAAATCTTTATTCTTCTGGTCGGAAAAATATGCAGAAATGCTTTCTGCCACCACTTTGCCCACATCCGGAATCTTGTTAAGCTCGTCAAGCGACGCGCCTTGTATGGCCGTGAGATTCCCAAAATAAACACTCAAGGCGTTGGCTGTTTCTTCGCCCACATGAAGGATGCCCAGGCTGTAAATAAAATGCCCCAAAGAAATTTCCCGGGCGTTATCTATGGCTTTAACCAAGTTCTCCGCGGACTTTACGTCAAAACGCTCTAGCTCCTGAAGCTGTTCTTTTTTTAATGTAAAAATATCAGAAGCGTCTTTAATCAATCCACTATCCAAAAGCTGGTCTAAAATTTTTGGGCCTAATCCATCTATATTAAACGCTTTTTTTGACACAAAGTGATACATCGCCTCGCGATGCCGGGCCGGACAATCCTTGTTCGCGCAATAATGCGCAGCTTCCCCGCTCTTTCTTTCGGCCGCGTGATTGCATACTGGACATTTTTTTGGCATGGCAAATTTCTTTGAATTTTTTGAGCGAAGCCTGACCAAAACCTCCACCACATCTGGAATTATATCCCCGGCTTTTTGAATTACCGCTGTATCGCCAATTCTGACGTCCAGGCGCTTAATCTCGTCTTCATTATGCAAAGTAGCGCGTGAAACTTGAGAACCGGCAACCTGCGTTGGCTCAAAAATCGCCACCGGGGTTAGGGCCCCTGTTCGGCCGACTTGGATTATAATATCTTTTACAACTGTCGTGGCTTGCTGTGCGGCAAACTTCCAGGCAATTGCGCCTCTTGGCGCCTTTCCTACAACCCCGAGCTTTTTAAATAATTTAATATCATTAACAATCAAGACAATTCCATCGATGTTAAAATCTAAATTCTCGCGCTTTTTATCTATTTTCTGGTAAAACGATTCTAGCTTGCTGACTGAATCGCAATACTCATTAACTTTGGCAACGGGAAACCCTAAAGACCTGGCGATTTCGTGAGTTTGCTCATGAGTTTTCTGGCCTAAATCAGTAATAACATCCCAGCACAAAAATGTTAACGCGCGTTTGGCCGCGACCTTAGGGTCAAGCTGGCGGATAGAGCCGGCTGCCAGATTACGCGGATTGGCAAAAATTTGACCCTTCGCTTGTTCTTGCTTTTTGTTTAATTTTTCAAAATCTTCCTTTTTTATATATATCTCACCGCGAACCTCGACCCTTCCTTTTTGCGCCTCTTTGACAGCACCTTCCAACTTTAAAGGAATTGCCTCAATAGTTTTAATATTTTCTGTTACATCCTCCCCTATTCTTCCGTCTCCCCGGGTCACAGCCTTGGAAAGAAGCCCATCCTCGTATATTAAGCTGACCGCCAAGCCGTCGGCTTTGACTTCCGCGAAGAATTCCGGCTTTATCTTGGCGCGCAAATGGCGCTCTATTCTTTTAATCCATTCCTTAATTTCTTCAAACGAAAAAGCATCGTTCAAGGACAACATTCGATGTTCGTGTTCAACTTTTTTAAATTCAGGCAATGCCTCTCCCCCCACTCTCTGCGTGGGCGAATCTGGAGTGATAAATTCCGGGAACTGATTTTCCAGGCGAGCCAGTTCATGCTTTAAAGAATCATCTATAGCATCAGACACGCGAGGCTTGTCTAAAACATGATAAAGATAGCGGTTATGATTAACCTCGTTTCGAAGCTTTTGGATGCGTTGTTGGGCATGCTGTTTGGTCATGGCTGTCATCCCGAGCCCTCAATATAATCAAATATTTGAATAATATTGGCAAACGGAAAATAAAAATAATAAATTATATATTGCAGGGCGAGAGGATCCCGGACATTGCCGCCTAAAGCGCCAATTTTCGGGATCCTCTCGGCTTGCACAGTACATTCGAGCTAGATTTGTCATCCGATTGCGATATTTATCGCGGCCAAACTTAAACTCGAAAGCCTCGGGATGACAATATATCATTTTACCAAATCCTCTTCCGAAAACAAGACATAGCCAAAATTGCCGGAAAGGGGCGGCCGTTGGGACATTTGCGCGCGCACTACCTGGTTAGCCCGGCTGTATACCCCGGTTGAGTATATGGTGATATAGGAAGGAATGCTTACTTGCGTGCCCCCTAAATTCAGCCCGCTGTACGCGGTAATAGTCATATCTGTAATATCGGCATACAAGGCTTTAATGCGCAAACGATACAGCGTGTCGGTCGCGTCTTGCAGATTAACCACCGCCGGATTGGAGGCCGCGCTAAAAAGCCGGGTGGAAGGATTGCCAATGGTCCCGGTTGTATCCCAAGGAAAAATCTGCGCCTCTATCCACTCGCTTCCGCCGCCTGTCCAGCTTAATGATAATGATTTTATGGGATTGGAAAGGGAAGAAAGCGAGGTATCGGGATTGTATAAATCCACGTTCCAAAAATCATTTTGGCTGATGTCCGAGGTTAATGATTGGATGGTATTGGCTATGGAGCGCGACCATGTTCCCCCGTTGGAGAGAGCGCCGGTTGAATCCAGCTCCGCCGCCGCGGTTTCGTTTTTGCGCAATTCATACAACCCATCCTCCACCCCGCTTTCCGCCGAATAAAAAGCTCCCAAACCGTTATCCACCAAAATGGATTCCTTAATATTCTGAATGGTAATAATTCCAATACTGCTGGCGGCGGTTACAATGCCGGATAGAATTAGGATAGACATGAGGAGCAATGATCCTTCCTCCGACTGTTTAATTTGTTTTGCTGTTCTTTTAAACATAATAGAATAAATTTTTGTGGCAAAAATACTACCTTAAATACTGCCGGGAAGATACGGTTGTTTGCAGGTAATTAGGGGATAAATTTTCTCCGCCGCGCGAAGTATTGGATGTTCTCATGACAATAGTTACCTTGGGCTGGATATTCACGGTGGGATTGCTTATAAACGGATTTGAGGAGGGAGAGATATAGAATTTAAGCAAATCCACATTTATCTCCGGCGGCGAAACCTGCTCCCAAGCGCTGCCGTCGCTGGATATCTCCAGTATTCCCTGGCTGCCCGAAACGCCCCGCCTGAACCAGGCCTGCTCGTTATTGTTGTTAAGCAAAACAAGGACGTCCTGCGGATTGGAGCTTATGCTTCCGCCATATTGGGTTGAAGCATAATAAATGCTGGAGCGCCTGATTTGCTGAGCCATTATTTCCATGGCAAAGCGGGCGTCTGACTGAAGCTCCTGCACTGCTTGCGTGGTTCTTTGCGTTTGGTTGGAAAAAGAAAAAATGGCCGTAACCGCTATCATGGCCGTCACAAAAATAGACATAGCGACCAGTATTTCTACCAGCGTGAAGCCGGAATTATTGTTTATCTTTTTATTCATAGTATCTGATGTCATCTCGAACCCTTGTAGAATTCTTTAATTAGAAAAATATTGTACTTGATATAAAATTTTAGAAAAAAATACCTGAAAGGGTGAGAGATCCCCTTAATCGACGGATTGCGCGCCAATTATCGGGATTTCTCACACCGGAACACTCACTCCCGCAATTAATGACTTACGAGTACCATACTTAACGCACCAACACGACATCAAGGTGTTCGAAATGACAAAAAATCATCGCCAATTAAAAAGCCTCTCCTCGAAGGTTAATTCATTAACTTTCCCTTGGGTTTCCCATTGCACGTTCGATTGCACCCGAATGCCTATTTTAGGATTTATGGGCGGGCAATTAACGCTGGGAGTTTTATCCGCGCAAATTTCATACAGGCTCAAAAGCCTTCGATAGCTCGTCAAAACCGAATCAACGGGCGCGGCCTCGGCGCTCTGAAAATGCGCGCCCACCAAGGCGGCACTTCCGCTTGTCCGACGCCATATTCTGGCATAATCATGGCTTATGTCATTGGGTGTAAAATCAAGCGACCAGGCATTGTTGTCCACGTCAAACAAAAGAACCGCGGTCGGATCCGAAACTGATGTTAAGCCTTCATCCCAATCGTTGCACCCCAAAACTCCGCCCGCTATCTCGCACGCCAGCCAATTAGTGTCGCGGATATTGCGCGCAACTTCCACCCCTTCGCGGGCTAGATTGGCGGCAATCAGCCTCTCGGACGAGTCCGCGCTGGAAATTTGGTTGGACAATGTCAGGCTCACCATGCCAACCACTCCGCTCACTATTATGCCCAAGGCAACAATGGTTTCCAATAAACCCTGCCCTAAATTATTTTTTTGTGCTTTTGCGCGCATTTTAAAAAAAATTTATTCTATGGATACCCGCCCGGAAAGCCTAAAAACTTTTACGGTTTTGGTGGTGTCTGATTCCGGCGCGGTTATTACGATTGATTTTAATAATTCAGCGGCCATGCCGTTAAAATACGCGTCCGCGTCCGGCGGAGAAAAAACAACCGCCAAACTGCCGCCGGCGCTGAATACCGCCTCCCGGCTTAAATCATAAGTTTCGAGTATAGTGTCGCTTAAAGAATCGTAATCGTAATTCCCGCTTTTGTCCGCGAAAAGAAATATGGAATTAGTGTCATTCGCGTCAAAGAAAACGCCGTATCCTCCAGAAGGAAAACGCTGGCCTGGGGGCAAGGATTCATCCGGTATTTCCGCTCCGGTTAAAGTCATGGTCTGGGCTTGGCGCAGGGTACTCGCAACCAAATCCGCCGAAAGCCGAACAGTATCATTCCTGGACCCGGCGTTGAAATTTATAACAACCGAGGTCGCGAGAAAACCAAGAATGGCTATCGAAATCAGCATATCAATGATTGTAAACGCTTTTTTATTCTGTGTGTATATTGTTTTCATAAAAATACTACATCCCTATCAAATTGACGTACCACTGCCAAATCTGCGCTCCCCAGACCCAGACAACAAAAGCCGCCGGCAAAAGCATGGTGGCAAAAGGAATCTTGCTCTTTAATGTCTTAAGCCTTAAGGCAATCAAAACCAAAGCCACCATGCTTCCCCCCAAATACGCCGCCCCTAATCCTAAAAAAATAAATGGATAGCCCAAGAGAACGCCCAAAAGAGCTCCTAACCGGATATCGCCGCCGCCGACCCATTTTCCTTGGGATGCTAAAAACTGAATTAAAAACCACATAACGCCGATAAAAGCTCCGGCCAGCAAAGAAACCCAAGAAGACCCGGAAACAACGTTAAGTATAAAAATTATAGCGATAGCGGGAATGACGATTTTATCAGGCACAATATATGTCCTTAAATCATGCACAAAAAGAACCGCAAAAAAACTAACAACAGCCAGATACAAAATTTGGTTTATTGTTCCCAAAACATGCAAGCCGCCATAGACAAAAAACGCGCCCATTGCAACTTCTATAGCCCAGTACTGAAAAGATATGGCTTTATGGCATGACCGGCACCTTCCTTTTAAAATAAGCCAGCTTATAATCGGAATAAGGTCTAAAGCGCGCAATATCCGCCCGCAATTAGGGCAGGAGGAGCGTCCGGTTACAAAAGACCGCTTTCTGGCCAAGCGGTACGACACTACGTTTATAAAGCTTCCCCAGGCTCCTCCCAAAAACAGTAAAATTATAATGGATTCAACAGGAATCATAAAATGAATATTATATAATAGCCTTATCCTCGCCACTTATATTATACCAAGTTTTGGCTTTTTTTACGAAATACATAAACAAAAATCTAGCCCCAATAAATGGGGCTAGATTTGACAAGAACCGATTGTAGAAAAATTATTCAAGTCCGGCTGGGGTGGCCTTTCTTAATCCCGCTACCAATCCGCCAGTCGCGCCCTCAAGAGTAAAGTTAATGACATAGCTAACGCATGTGCCTGTGGTACAGTCTGATTCATCCGCGTTCGCGCTTCTATAGGTATAACTTTGGTCCGTAAGCGGATCGGACGGAACTATTCCCATGTACACGGTGCCGGATTTGCCCGCGGCGTTTGAAAAATTGCCGTCAGCGGATAGAACCACTGCTGTTGCTCCGCCAAGCGCAAGAGGCGCGGCTGTTGTTCCCTGCACCGGATAGGTATTTTTATCAACAAAGAACAGCTCCAAAGCGGTTTGGGTCTGCTTTATATCAGAAACGCGCTTGGCGTCCCGCGATTTTTCCCGGGCGTTGTTAAGGGACACGACCGCCAAGGTGGAAAGAACTCCAATTATGGCTATTACCACCAAAAGCTCAATTAACGTAAACCCCTGTTTCCTCGACAGGTATATTTTTTTGTTCATAAACCAATATTTTACTTTTTATATTTATATAGAACCTAACCATTTATTAGGATGGGGCAATGGTGGAAACGCCGCTCGGAGTGGCGTATAGAAGGGTTTCCCCGGGAAATCCGCCGGTTGTTTCTTCTAGGCCGAATTTTATCTGGTATCCCTTGCAGTTTCCGGTTGTGCAGGCGGTCGCGTTATTGCCAGCCTTGCTGTCGTATGAGTATGTGGCAAATATGGTGGCGGCTGGAGTCGGGTTTGTGGGAACCTTGCCCATATAAACAGTGCCAGCCGGAGCATCGCTAAAGCCTACGTTGCTTACGGCGGAAATATAAGAAAGAGTGGTATAGCCGGTAGTTCCTAAACTGATAAAATCAGCTGTAACCGGGTAAGTGCTTTTATCCGCAAAAAATAATTCCAAAGCGGTTTGAATGGATTTTATATCAGAAACGCGTTTTGCGTCCCTTGATTTTGAACGGGCATTGTTTAGGGCTACAACAGCCAAAGTTGAAAGAAGTCCGATGATGGCAATAACCACCAAAAGCTCAATCAAGGTAAAGCCCTGCCTTTTTGGCAGGCATGTCTTTTTATGGGTTAAACACATAGTATATGGCAATGTTTAATTTTTATTATATAAATTTACTACTAATCTATTCCGGTCGGGTTGGCCACGCGCGCGCCTTGAGCCAGGCCGCCTGTTTGCTCTTCTAATTCGAAATTGATTGTGTACCAGATGCATGTTCCGGAAGTACAGCTGGATGTGGCCCCGGAGTTAGACCATGATTTATATACGTAATCAACTCCCCCAGGAAGAGCATTGCTGGGAACATTTCCCATGTACAATGTGCCGCTAGCCGTAGCGGAAAAACCGGCGGTCTTGCTTAAAGTAGAGCCATCCGCGCTTCCCAGCACAAGTCCGGCCGCATCCACAGCCGGATAACCAAATTTATCTGAAGCATAAAGCTCTAAGGCGGTTTGAATTTGTTTAATATCGGAAACACGCTTTGTATCCCTGGCTTTTAAGCGAGCGTTATTAAGGGACACTACCGCCAAAGTGGAAAGTATTCCTATAATGCTGATAACCACCAAAAGCTCAATTAATGTAAAGCCCTTAGTGGTTGCTATTTTTATTTTTGAAGCCATAGAGCTTCCTTAAAATCGGATATTAATATTGCTTCGCTAATTATACCACATTTTGATTATTTAGTGAAACGTTATCCACACCATGATTAAGATGTCATGTTATAGAGCGGCAAAAGTATGGCCGCCACCATGAATCCGACAGCTACGCCCATGACCATTAAAATCAATGGTTCAATTAAAGTTACCAAATTCGCCACCGCGTTATCCACTTCTCTTGAATAAAAATCTGAAATCTTAGTAAGAACCATGTCAATGCGCCCAGTCTGCTCCCCTACGGCCAACATTTGGGAAACCATATTAGGAACAACCGATGAATCCCTAAAAACAGAAGCTATGGAATTGCCGTCTTCAACCTCTTTTATGGTTTTTGTTATCACATCCTTATATACGGCATTGCCAACCACATCGCCGGCAATTTTCAGCGCCTCGGTTATGGAGACCCCTCCTGTAACCAAAGTGGCAAGGGAGCGGGTAAAACGAACAAGATATATCTTTTGGAAAATAAGCGGCCCGAACATCGGCGCTTTTAGAACAAGGTAATCTGTTTGCTTTTTGCCGGCTTCTGTTTTGCGGTAATATTTCAACCCAACATACAACCCAACCACGATTAGAATAAATACCCACCAAAAAGAAGAAAAAACATCAGATGTCTTGATTAATACATTAGTGGCGAGCGGCAGTTCTCCGCCGGATTCTTCCAGGATGGCGGTCAGCTTTGGCACCACAAAAACCATCATTAAAAACCCAACCACTAGCAAGCCAAAAAGAATAAAAGCCGGGTATATCATGGCGCCGCGGGTTTTGCTCATAAGATCAAAATCCTTTTCTTGCTGGTCGGCCAGATAATTCAGCACCTCGTCCATTTTTCCGGCTGTTTCTCCGCTGCGAACCATACTAACGTAAAAATTAGAAAAAACTTTGGGATGCTTGGCCAAAGCGTCCGAGAGCCTGGCTCCGCCATCAACATCATCCGCGACTTCAGAAGCGACAATTTTTAAAGCCACGTTTTCTATCTGGTTTACCAATATCCTAATTGCCTGCACCACCGGCAAAGTGGCGGACACCATTACCGCCAGCTGGCGGGAAAAAATAACTACGTCCTTCACCTTGACTCTTTGGAACAAAGTAATTTCCGTGGAAAACCCCTTCTTGTGGTCGCGGCTTTGCAAAGAAAGCACTAATAATCCTTGGTCCGTCAGCGTATCCAAAGCTACGTCTTCATTGGCTCCATCCACTACGCCGCTTACCTCCTCGCAGGCGTCATTAACCGCTATGTAATCAAAAAAAGGCATATCAATTTTCCTAGTGCGAGACCAATAAATTAAACTGATTCAAGTCAACCGCGTGCGACTGCGCGTCTCGCAAGCCGATAGCGCCCGCCTTTACCGCTTCCGCCAGAGCCTGATCCATATTTCTCATTCCATCCAGGCGCGAAGTCTGTATGACGTTGGGAAGTTGGGATAGCTTGTTTTCCCGAATAAGCGATTTAATCGGATGCGTGGCGCGCAAAACCTCGGTAACCAATTCCCGGCCCCCGCCCACGCGCGGCAATAATTGCTGAACAGTAATTCCCAGCAAAGAATCCCCCAGCATATGCAGAATTCTCTGCCTGTTTTCTTCGGAAAACATATCCCGGATATTTTCCATAACCCCCAAAGAATGCCTGCCTTCGGATATGGCGATAACAAGCCGGCCGGTGCCGACAAACTGCAAAACCTCGTCCACTGTTTGGGCGTCATCCAGTGAAGAAACAACTACTATATCAACGTCTTCATCCCTAATAGATTCTATTCCTTTGGTAATGCTCTCCACGTCCCTGCCTATCTCGCGCTGGACAATCACGGATTTATCGCTTGGTATTATGTATTCAATCGGATGCTCCAGCATAACTATATACTTTGATTGAGTGTGGTTTATCTCGGAAATAATGCTTTTGACGGTGGTGGTTCTGCCGGAATCAAACGGACCAGCGACTATATACAGCCCTTGCTCGGCCGAGTAAAACTCTTTAACAATCTCCGGCATTCCCAATTCCGCCAAAGTCTTGCTCTCGCTGGGAAGATGCCTTAAGGATATGCCCGGAAAACCCCGGGAATAAAAAGCATGCACCCGGAAGCGCATTATCTTTTTTAAAGTCGCGCTTTTTAAATAATTGCGGCATTTTATGAATTGTTTTTGCTCGGCATCGCTAAAAAGATGCTCAATAATGCTTTGCACCATTTCCACTGTTAGAATATTCTCCTCGGTTAAGGGCACGATATTGCTGTCTATCCTTATCATGGGAACATTGCCCGCAATCAAATGCAAATCCGTGGCTTTTCGCTCGCCCAAAGTTGCCAGCCATTTTTCGAAATGAAGAATATCTGTTGCAGACCCTTGTTTTGTTTCGGTTGATTTTGCTTCTGGTTGAATTGTTTCTTCCGGCATAATTTAAATCACAAAATTGTTAAATTGTTACATTGTTATACTGAAAAATATTTTGACAAATAAAAACAATGTAACAATGTAGCAATTTATTACTTACCCAATAACATTAATAACGATGTTTGGAATTTGACAATTAGCCATTTTATATCTACCTGTCTATCTATTTAATATATTTATCAACCAATTTAATAACCTCCGAAGGCAAAAAATGCGATTTTATCAAGTAATCATTCGCCCCCAATTTGCGCGCCTTTTTAATGTCAGACACCTCGCTCAAATTTGTTAAAAGAATAACCGGAATGGATTTAGTGCCAGGATCAGTTTTAACTGCTTCTAAAACAGCAAATCCATCCATCTTGGGCATAAGAATATCCAAAAGCACCACATCTGGCTTGTTTTTTTTAATTAATGCCAAAGCTTTTTCGCCGTCTGACGCCACCAACACTTCAAAACCAGAGCCCGCTAACTTGGTAGCGTACATTCTCTGCAAAAATTCGTCATCTTCCGCCAACAGGATGGTATTTTTTTTAAGTTGAGCCTTTTCCATAAGATCTCCTTTTTTTAGTATTGGTTATAAAATTAACGCTCTTAATTGCTAATCTTTGGTCGCCATAATAATATCTTCAACCGTTGTCAATCCCAAAGCCGCTTTCATTACCCCATCCTGAATCATGGAGACAAATCCTTGCCTAATAAATTCTTTGTTGGCTTCTTCCGTGGAAAAACCCTTGGCAATAATAGAATTCAGCTCTTTTGTATTTTCTATTATTTCTATAATAGAAAGCCGGCCCAAATATCCGGTGTTGCTGCACTTGCCGCATCCTTTTCCTTTGTAGAATACGGGTTTTGCTTTGTTGATTCCTTTATACAAAACAGCGTCTGGAATGCTGGCAAGCACGCTTTGCACCCTTTGGGACATCTCCTCTGTCAGCTGGTCCGCTTCTTTGCAGTCTTTGCATATTCGGCGCACCAAACGCTGGGCTTCTATCATATTAATGGTTGAGGCCAGCAAAAAAGGTTCGGCTTTCATGTCTAAAAGCCTAGGGATGGCGCCGGCCGCGCTGTTGGTATGAAGAGTAGAAAGAACAAAGTGCCCGGTGAGGGCGGCTTGCACCGCCAGCTGGGCTGTTTCGTTGTCGCGGATTTCCCCGACCATGATAATATCCGGGTCCTGGCGCAGAATAGAACGCAAGCCGGAAGCAAACGTATACCCCACTTCCGCCCGAACTTGCGACTGGTTTGCGCCCTCAAGATGGTATTCAACCGGGTCCTCGAGCGTAATAATATTTACAGCTTCTTTGTTAAGCATGGAAAGGGCGGAAAATAAAGTGGTGGATTTTCCCGAGCCTGTCGGGCCCGTAACCAGGAATAAACCGTTGGGCTGCTGGATATTTTTTTCGATTATCTCCTTGCTGCGGCCTATAAAGCCCAGTTCTTCGAGTTTGGGAGCGCCGCGCGTCACGTCCAATATGCGCATCACAACCTTTTCCGTTCCCGTAAGAGGCAGAGTTGAAACGCGCAAATCTATTTCCTTATTGGCAATAGTTAAATGTATCCGCCCATCCTGCGGCTTGCGAGTTTCATCCAGCTTTAAGTTCGCCATTACTTTAATCCGAGACACAATTGAAGCGTGAATATACTTGGGCAAGGCCAGCGTTGAATGCAATTCCCCGTCAACCCGATACCTAACCCTGGTCTCTTTGTCTCCGGGCTCAATATGTATGTCCGAGGCTCCGCCTTCCACCGCGTGGCGCATGATTACGCTGACCATTTTTGAGACAGGCGCGCTTTTTATTACTTCTTCTAAGTTCTCATCTGTTTTATAAACCTGCTTAACTTCCTTTTTCCCTCCTTCGTCCGCGTATTCAAGGGCTTCTTCGACCTGGGAGCTTAAATTTCCTCCATAATTATCCATGGCGTGCTTTAGGCCGCGGCTGGTGGCAACGTAAAATTGCGTATTCCACCCTTTCTGGCGCGCCAAAAAATCCACTGCTTCCCGGGCTTTTAGATTGGCCGGATTTACCATAGCCACCCGCAAGGCTTCGCCTTCGATGTCAAAGGGTATCATCTGGTAATTGTTTATAATCTCTTTGGGGATTATCCCCAAAGCTTTTGTTGGTATGGCTTTTTGCGCCAAGTCAACTGCCGGCAAATGGTAAAATTCCCCTTTGTATTGCAAGAGTTTTTCCTCTTCTATTTTTGCGCCTTCAAAAATCACGGTATCAAGCGCTCTTCCGCCTTGCTCGTATTCATCGCTCAGCTTCTGCGCGATCTCCTGGGAAAGCGCTTGCTTTGAAAGCAGGTATTGTATAAATGGCTGGATCATGTTATTTTTTATCAGGCAAAATAAACGGCTGCACATGGCCTTTGGGCTCAAGAGAAAGAGGCCAGGTTCCAAATCTTTTTAAATTGCTGTATAAAGACTGCTGTTTTAACTTTTCCAAATCATCTAAACTGGAATTCTTTTTGGCGGCGCTGTCGCGCAGAATCGTGACATTAACAACATCCGGGGCCGCGCTTGGTTTTTTAAATATTCCAAAATACATAACCCCCAAGGTTGCGCCCACAACAAAAATCAAGGTAATAGCAAGCTGAATTTGTTTTTTTAGCGAAGGTCCGCGTTGGATTAATGCCATAATTACTGAATTTGATAATAGCTGCGCAAGGTTAGGTTATAAGAATTGCCGACTGGCGAATATTGCAGAGAAACAACATCCATTAAGCGCAGGCTTTTTTCTATATTGTCCATTAACAGCTTTAAACTGTCATATGGCCCCTGGCGGACGGATAAGTTTACGTCAATAGTCCGAACATTGGCCGGAAGATATGAAAATTCCTGCTCTAAATCAACGGCGTCGCTGTTTTCATCAACCACCACGAATTCCATGCCCTCTATAAGAACATTGCTCGCGCGCGCGATTTCTTCTAAAACCGCAAGCAATTCGCTGGTAAGAGGCTTAGCGGGCAAGGTTGAATTGAATTTTTCGATTTCAGCCGCGGAAAAATTTTTTCTCTTAACATCTAAGTCTTGGAGGTACTTTAATTTACTCTCTAAGCCGGCCTTTTTTTTCTGTTCCAAAACAATTTTCTCGCTAGCTATAAGGCGGGCGGCCCCCAGTTTTGGATTGAGCGCGAAAAAATATCCCAGCAAAAAAAGCGCGAAACAAGAAAATATGGTCACGTATTTGTAATACTGCCTAAACCAAGCCGCCATGAACCCCTGGAATCGCTTGGCCTGTTGTTCCTTGGACTTGCCCTTTTTTTTGATTTTTTGAGTAACTTCGTCCGGCATAAAAAAATTATTCACCTAGAACCTGTCTCAAAAATAGCTCTGAGCCAGTTTCGAGGATATATTGAGCGAAAAAAGTGAAGATTGAGGAGGAATAGTGCGTACTATACCGACGAAATCTGAACTTTTTACAGCCAATATATGCCGAAAATGGCCAAAGATTATTTTTGAGATAGGTTATAGTTTGTTTATCTGTTCTTGCGAATAAAGCGCGCCTTTATTGATTAATATCGCGATATCAAATATCACGTTGTTTTTAGAAGAAGTGGAAGAAGACTGCGTGTCAACCGCCACCGAGGTTACGTTAACTTCGTCTATCCAAGGAGTATCTTCGCTGAAAACAGTAATCTGCCTGGCAACGGATGTGTAGCTGTCGGCCACAGCGGAAATATTAATAAACCCTTCGGCCGAGGCGGCAAAGGAGACATAGGCAACTTCGGGAATGGTTGCTTCTTCTAATTTGGATAAAAACAGCTTCCACGAAACATGCAGGTTAAGCAACGCGTCAACCGCGGATATTTTATCGCGGAAAAACCGGTCTTCTTCGTCCAGGCTGTTATAGGCCGCCGCCTGGGAAGAAATGCTGTTATTCTGATTTACCAGTTTTTCGAGCTTATTCTGATTACTATTGTAATAAGCGTAAATAACCGCGTATCCCAGCCCCAGCAATAAAGCTGTTACAACCAAAGAGCCGATTAACAATGTATTAGGATTCTCTTTTTTGAAAGTTCGCCCGTATTCTTCGGAAAGAAGGTTTACGTCAAACAGCTCTTTTCGGCGCACCGGAGCCGAGGTAACGCCTTCTTTTGATTTCTGCCCGACTTCAAGCGCCGTGCCTTGGACTGAATCTTTGGCCGGCGCTTTTTCGCCTTCTTCTTTTTTTGCGGCCGCTGCTTCTTCTTTCTCAGGCAATGCTTTTGCTTCTGGCAATTTTTTTCTTTTAAAAATTCCGTCTAGGCGGCTTAACAGGCCTGGCTTTTTTGGCGCTGGCTTTTTGTTCGATTCGACAACAGGAGGCACGGGCTTATTTTTTTCGATTTCTTTTACTAAGGACAATTTTTTTTGCTGCAAATCTTGTATAACCGACTTTTGGGGCTCGGTATTTTTTGTTGGAATTTTTGGGGCAACAATAGGTTCCGGGCTAAACGCCGGCTTTTTTTCTCTAAAAAATACGCGCCTAAAAAAACCGAGCTTTTTTTCTTTTTTGATCGCGGGCGCGGATGCTGGTTGCGCGTTTAAAAAATCCGGATAATGCAATGACTGTATTTTTTTCGCGCCTACTCCTGAATCCGGCACATCCATTAACAAACGCGGCAAAGGCCGAGCCCGCTCTTCTTTCCGCTCTTTTATTTCTTCTCTCACTCTATCTGCGGCATCAGCGGCCTTATCTGTGGCCGCCTTTTTCTCTGCTTCTCGTAATTCAGAATCCTGTCTGTCCGCCGTAGTGGCGTGAATTATGAATTCTGATTTCTTCTCCTTATCTGTGGTCGTTTTATTCTCAAACAACGCGGAAGGCAAAGGCTTTCCTATCGGCAAATCGTTGGCAACCGGCTTTTTAACTTCAATCGTCTTGGAAGCTTCTTTTTCTTCTTTAAAAGAGCCCTTAACCGGCTTATCCCTCTTTTTAAATATGCTAAATATACGGCTCAATATACCGGGCTTTCTCTTATCCGGCTTTTTCCTTTTATTATCCGCGAAATCAGCGGCATCAGCCCCCTTATCTGCGGTCGGTTTATCTCCCCCATTGCCGGCTTTGGTATATTCAATATCAGAACTGGCCGCAACTAAAGCGCGCCGAATAGTATTCCGCTTTTTTTGCAGGTCAGCTGGAAGCAAATTAATATCTTTATCTCCTGGAGTCATGAAAGTTTTTTATCCTATCTCCCGCATGGCTAAGCCGACCGATACGGCCATGTGCGGCGCTAATTGCTCTAAAACATCGCCTAAATCCTTTGGGTACGAAACCCGCGCCCACGGATTTCCAATGTATGTTTTTATTCCCAAAGCGCGCGTTAGGTAATCCGGCAAGCCAGGCAGAAAACTGCTGCCGCCGGTTATTAAAATTTTTGTAATCTTGCTTTGGCCTTGGCTTTTATGAAGATCCAAAGAATACTTCATTTCATTAATAACAGCGGAAAAACTACTCTCTATCATGCCGGCCACTCCGCTATTCTGGACCGCGCCCGGCTGCGCGCCAACTACTTTAAAGCTTCCCAGCCCAACATCGCGCTTAAACTGCTCCGCGCGTTCCAAGGAAATACCCATACTGTCGGCAATGGCTTTGGTGACTGTTTTGCCTCCAATGTCTATACTGCGGGCTAATACCGGAACCCCATTTTCCACCACTGTTAAATCCGTGGTCAAAGAGCCGACGTCAACTATTAAAATAGGATCCTGGTCGTTTCCCACCAAACTTCGGGAAAGGGCGAATGATTCTGTTTCCAAGCTTATTAAATTCAGTCCGGCCAGCTTAAATATGGAAACATATCTTTCAATCAAATGCCGAGGAGCCGCGGTTAAAAGAATTCTTACTACTTTTTCGCATTTAGCCAGGTTTCCCCTGGCTGATTCTTTTGGTTGGTTAGGTTTTTGCGTGGCGTCATTTACAGCCTCTCCTTTGCCCTCGCTAGCCGGGGCAACCGGCGCCACCGGCGCATTCGCGCTTGATTTTGGCTGCTCCGGAGCATTTGGGCTTTCCGCCCGTGGATTGGCATTTTCGATAGTATTTATTATCTTCCAATCCAACACAACATTTTCAATAGGCATTGGCACAAACTTTTTTGCCTCCCACTGAACCGCCTCGGTCAATTGCTTCTCGGAAAGCTCGGGCAGAGAAATAACGCTGCTAAATACGGAAAAATTCGGAAGCGCGGCAATAGACGCCCGGGAATGCGCGCCCGTGCGCTGAATAAGCGCTTTTAAAATACTGGCTACTTTGGCCTGGTCTGCTTTGGCATCGTCCCGGGAAACATTAGTATCTATTTCCACGCTGCCATAAGTAACAAGCCGAGGGCGGCCGGAAACGTTTTCTAATTCAACCAGCTTTATACTGCTTGTGCCAAAATCCAAACCCAAATAAGAAGATGTTTTGCTTTTAAATAATCCCATAGTTATTTTTGTTATGGTTTTACGTTTATTTATTATACAACAAAATTACTTTTTTTGCCAAAATTTATACACAAAAAAAACACCATATATAATGGCGAGGTGTCAATAGATAACACAGCCAGATGCTGCTTATATACCGGGTATAATTAACTATAAATTTATCAGCCGGATAAAAGCAGTTAGTTGACTACATCATCATTCGGATTGTTGCAGTCAACCCAATATATGTCGCCCTGATTTGCGCCAGTCCAATACCACCGGCCTGTGCCTTCAGCGTAATAACATGGGTACGACCATTCACTTGAGTTAAGGTATCCAATAGACTCGCCATACAGCCTTGACGTGCAAACAGCCGATGCGCTTGCAGAGTCCCTGTTAATGGTAAATTGACCATCTGCCGCATACACATTAAGCGTTCCCTCGTAATAACATGACTCATTAGTATTCAAATACCCGGGCTCGCCAAGCGTGACCCTGCCAACATTGAGTAAATCTGTTTCATCAATACTGCCGTCATGGTCATTGTCGCAATGATCATTCTGCTTATCACCGGAATTGCTCGCCGGCGCGCCCGGATAACAGCCCGGCCGGGCCGCGGCGGTGGTTCCCTGAATTCCAAAAATATTCACTCCGCTTCTGATGCTGCTTTCGGCCAGATCCGCGTCAACAGCGCTTTTGCTTCCGGCGCCCACCCAGCAGTATCCCCCGTTATCCGCTGAACAATCGGCGTTGGCGACGTTATCGTTGTTATCCTTCCAATCCATGATGCCGTCTTGGTCATAATCCGAATCAAGAGGCTTCCAGCCGGCGCCGGCACAGACGTACGCTTTGTTCGCGGCCGTATCAAACACCATATTGCCTTTGATTGACGCGTCGCAGGTTGGCTTCGGGTTCACGTTCTTTAAAAGCAAGTTCTCGAACCGCGCCGCGCCGTTCACTTCCAGCCGATGCGTGGGATTATTTGTATTGATCCCCACATTCCCATCTTTATCAATCCGCATTTGTTCATCCTCGGCGCCGTTGGCCGCGGTCTTAAAGACCAAGGCATTGTCTCCGCTTCCGCTCCAGCCGGCCGTGATCACGCCGTAACCCGGCTGAACGCCCAATGATATATATTCTGAAGCCCCATCCGCGCCGTCCGCCCGCAGAACAATGTCATTATCAGATCCGTTCTTCACCTCCAGCTTTGACGCCGGGTTCGTTATATTGATGCCGATGTTGGTTCCGTTGTCATACAACAGGGAATTCCCCAACGTATCGGATGGGGTAGAATCCGTCCATTTAGGTATGTAGTTCGCGGTACCTGATCCGCTCCGCGCAACCGTGTCATCGGTGAGACACCGCCACGCAGATGAATATCCCCATCCGTTCCAATAATAATCCCACTCCAATACTTTCCCCGCGGCGCATGCATTCTGCCCGATATCCGCGAATAGGATACTGCCATCCGTGATAGTGGCGCTATTCACATAGCTGGCCGTTGCGAGCGCGCCCAGCCCGAGAGACGCCCTTGCGTTCGTGACATTAAGGCCGGTTGACGCGCCGCTCCATCGCCGGGATTCGGTCAAAGCCGTATTCCAGTTCGCGCTGTTGCCGCCAGTCGCGGTTATAATGCCAAACGCGACATTGCTGCCGATGGTCATATTCTGGTTCATGGCGTAAAGTTCGTATGCGCCGTTGCCGGTATTGATCGTGGCGACGGTAATACCTTTGGTTGTGCTGCTGCCGCGATCAGTGACCGTCTGGAGCGTATCTGTCTCCGCAAGCGTTGGCCAGGCTGACTTGCAATCTCCCTGAATGCACAATTGATTCGCGTCAACCGCGCCCAGTGTTGTCATATTCCCGCTGGTATCAATAGAAAATGTATCAACGCCTGAACTGTTCTGCAATAGCAGCAGCGCGCCGACGGCGCTCGGCCCCATGACGCCATAGATCAGATTGTCATAGGAGAATTCGGTCGGCACGGACGCGTCGCCGACCTGGATGCCGAATGCTTGAGATTGGAAGACGGCGGCATGCGCTGATTGGTATATACCCATGCCAAAAACAATGACAACCATATACAAAAAATAACTGATGCTGTGCGTTAAACCTCTGCGCATATGTGCGTTATTCGCTTGTTAGTTTCTTATACTGCCGTCTAGTTCATCAATAGAGCCGTCATGATCGTTATCGCAGTTGTCATACTGCGCGTCTCCGGACTGCGCCGGCGCATCTCCCGGCGTGCATCCGGGACGCGCCACATTCATGCTCCCATCAATGCCAAACAGGTTTGTGCCGATCAAAATATTGGACGGGGCAAGCTCCCCATCCAAGCCGCTCTTGCTTTCTGACCCGAGCCAGCAATAACCGCCGTTATCAGCGGCGCAATTCGCGTTTGACACCGCGTCCCCCGGTCCGGCGGCGTTATCTTTCGCCGTCACAATGCCGTCTTTGTCATAATCCGAATCAAGCGGCATCCAGCCGGCGCTGGCGCAGACGTACGGGCGGTCATTTACCGTGTCAAACACCAAATTCCCCTTTGTCGCCGCGTCGCATGTTGATTTTGCGTCGACATTGTTAAGCAAGAGCGTACTGAATTGCGCGGTCCCGGCAACATCAAGCAAATAGCTGGGATTGCTTTTTCCAATGCCCACATTGCCGTCTTTATCAATCCGCATCCGCTCCGCTTCGCTGGCGGCGCTCGTCTTGAACACAAGCGCGGTGTTGCCGGCTCCCTCATATCCGGCGGTGATCACCGCATAGCCGGTCTGAATGCCCAGCGAGACGTATTCGGAAGTTGCGTTCGCGCCGTCAACCCTAATGATCGCGTCATTATCAGCGGTATCTTGTACCTGCAGTTTGAATCCAACGGCAATAGTGCCGATGCCGACATAGGTCCCGCTGTCATAGATCAAAGAATCTCCCAGCGTTGTTGCGTCAGTCCATTTGGGGATATAGTAGAATGTGCCTGACCCGCCGCCAACGTCATCGGTCCCGCACGACCAGGCAGAGCCATTCCATTCTACAATATGCCCGTCAACACAGCCATTATGATTAATGTCCGCGAATAAGATGCTGCCATTGGTGATCTGGCTTGATCCCACGCTATCGAGCACCGCCAGATTACCAAGCCCGAGCGATGTTCTGCCGGTTGAGGCTGTCAGTCCGGTGGCGCCGCCATCCCACTGCAAGCGCTGGCTATAGGCTGTGTTCCAGTTGGCGCTTGTGCCGCCGGTGGCCGTAATGGCGCCGAATGTGACATTGCTGCTGGTTGTCACATCCTGATTCATGGCATATATCTCGTTCGCGCCATGTCCGGTGTCGATGGTCGAAACAGTGATGGGCTGGGTGGTAGCGTTGCCGCGGTCAGTCACTGTCTGAAGCGTGTCCGACTCTGTTGCCGACGGCCAAGCGGATTTGCAGTCGCCTTGGATGCAAAGTTGCGCGGCGGCAATATTGCCGGTTGCGGTCACATCCCCGTCTACGCCTACCTGAAACTTTGTATTGCCGCTGCCATTCTGAAATAATATAAAACTGCCAAGCGTGCTCGCGCCCATCACGCCATAGATCAAATTGTCCGTACCCGCTTCCGTTGGTATCAATGCGTCGCCCACCTGTATGCCGAATGCTTGGGATTGGAAAACAATGGCGGACGCTTGATTGATAAAAACAGGCGCGCTCATCGTTATTAGAAATAGTATAAAAACCAACGCGCTGTAACTATGTATTTTTCGCATATTATTGCAGATTAATAAGTGCTTGTATAAAACCGCGCCCGCCATTGAAATCCTCCAGCGCCTTGCCGATGATGGTTCCTGAACGCGGGTTAGCGGCGCGCATAGCCTGGCCCGGGGTTGACGAAGTGGTTAATAAATCTCCTTTTTTGATTGTCCCGCCTTCATTCGTTACCTTTACCGGGACCGATCCGGCCAGCGCTATGACAGATTTATCTGACCCTTCAATATTCCGCATGATAACAG
>Ga0210057_1001766_pt1 | contig 32213 bp, 39 predicted proteins | sample CryGeyCG2114_010_2_FD_183968 | JGI IMG/M metagenome (GOLD analysis project Ga0210057, IMG submission 183968) | Groundwater microbial communities from aquifer - Crystal Geyser CG10_big_fil_rev_8/21/14_0.10 (SPAdes) (version 2) | ecosystem: Environmental > Aquatic > Deep subsurface > Groundwater ... | reverse complement strand
CCGAACGCCAGGCCAAGGTGATGTACACCATTCCTCGCGCGGGCCAATACGGCTACCACCGCCGCACCGAACAACTGAAGCGCGCGTTGAGGATAGGCAGCGAGCCGACAATTGCATTCAAAAACTACGGGCACCCGAAAACCGCTTACGTCGTGGTTGAAGGAAGCGTTCCGGGTCCGGCAAAACGCTTTGTTTTATTGCGCAAACCCATGAGCGGTAAGAAGCCCAAGCCCACCCAAATCCGGGAGGAATTGTTTTTATCGGGTGAAAAGCAGTGAAAGCGGTCGTGACGGGCATTGACGGAAAAAAAGGAGCGGAGATTGACTTGCCGCGCCAGTTCTCGGAAGCGTACCGCCCCGACTTAATCAATCGCGCCTTCCTCGCACAACGCTCGCTTTACCTCCAGCCAAAAGGCAACTTCCTGCGCGCGGGCTTCCAGAACACTGCGGAGTATTACGGTCGCAGGCACCGCAGCAGGCAGATAATCAATACGGGGCGCTCGCGCCTGCCCCGCGAAAAAATCACGGGTTACGGCACGGGCCGCGTCATGATTGTTCCCCACGCAAGGGGAGGCCACCGCGCGCACCCCCCGAAAGTCGTGAAAACCATCATAGAAAAAATCAATTTCAAGGAAAAACAGAAGGCGGTTCGCAGCGCCATCGCGGCAACCGCCGACCCGAAACTCGTGCGCGAACGCAACCACTTTTTTGAAGGACGACTGCCCTTGATAGTGGACAGCGCGTTCGAGGGCGTCACGCGCGTGAAGGACGCCAAAAGCGCGCTGGAAAAACTCGGCGTTGAGGAAGACTTGCAGCGCGCGAGGGCGGGCCGCAAGAAGAGGAGCGGCCGCGGCCGCCTGCGCAAGGGCGGCTATAAGACGCCGCGAAGCGCGTTAATCGTTTACGGCGAGGACCACGGCGTTTGGAGGGCCACGCGCAACATTCCGGGCGTGAACTGCGTGAAGGTTTCCGACTTGACCGTGGAAGACCTCGCGCCGGGCGGGGTCGCGGGACGGCTCACGGTCTGGACCGGGCACGCCGTTGAAGCATTGAAAAAGGATGGATTGTTTGAGTGAGGTTTATGTCTGTAATAATCACGGCTTTGACAACTGAAAAAGCGGTTGCCGCAATCGAGAAGGAGAACAAACTCGTTTTCCTCGTGGACAACGCGGCTACCAAGAAGCAGGTCAAGGACGAAGTGGAGTCCGAGTACGGCGAACGAGTCCGCAAGGTGACCACCATGGTTACTCCGGACGGCCGCAAGAAGGCGTTCGTTTCATTCAAGCGCGAGGGCGCGGCGCCAGACCTGGCCGCGAAACTCAAGGTGATATGAAGTGGGTAACCCGTTGAGGCATCAAAGGCGCGGAAAGGGTTCCCCCGCATACCGGACCCCAAAACACAGGTTTTACTCCGACGCATCTTACTCGAACCTTCCCGTTGAAGCGTGCGGCGAGGTCACGGCATTCAAACTTGACCCCTCCAAGAGCACTCCCCTTGCGGAAGTGTTGTTGGACAACGGGAAAACCGTCCTGCTTCTTGCGGCTGAAGGGCTGTGCATCGGTGACCAAATCGAGTTCGGCGGGAAAGCCGGCGTAAAGAGGGGAAACGTTTGCATGCTCGGAAACCTTCCTGACGGAGTGCCCGTGTTCAACGTGGAACTCCACCCCAACGACGGGGGGCGGCTCCTCCGTTCAAGCGGCACTTATGCGACCGTCCTCGCCCACGACGAGGAAACCAACGCGGTGACACTCAAATTCGCTTCGTCTTCCAAGGTGGTGCGCATCCTATCCCCGAACTGCAGGGCGACAGCGGGCATTGCCGCGGGCGGCGGGAGAAAGGAGAAGCCGTTCAAAAAGGCGGGCTCCAAGTTCCACGCGAGGAAGGCGTGCAACAAGGACTACCCGAAGGTGCGCGGAACCGCGATGAACGCTTACAGCCACCCGCACGGCGGAAAGAGCTTCGGAAAGTCGAGTTGCGTCGGCGCGAACACTCCGCCCGGCAGGCGCGTGGGCCACATAAGGGCAAGGCAGACGGGCAGAAGAAAGCGCCGCGAGCGCACAAAAACGGCGGTGAAATGATATGGCGGTCAAGAAAACAACTTTCAAAGGAAAAACCCTTGAAGAATTGAATGCGTTGTCGCTCGAGGAATTCGCGGGCCTGGCAACTGCGAGCGCGCGCCGAACCATTAAACGCGGAAACTACCGCTTCAAAAACTTTTTGAAGCAATTCAGGAAGCACGACTGGAAGAAACCCATGCGCACCCACACGCGCGACATGGTTATCCTCCCGGAAATGGTTGGGAAGACGTTCGAGATCTACAACGGCAAGGAATGGTTCAAGTTCACGGTCGCGCTCCCCATGCTGGGCCACCGCCTCGGGGAATACTCGCACACCACGAAGTCGGTGCGCCACTCGGGACCCGGAATAGGGGCGACCCGCGGAAGCAAGTCCGTTGAACTCAAGTGATGAAAAGATGGCTTTCAAGTATTCGGTAAAAATCGGGAAGAACGCCGCCAAGTCGCAGGCGCACGACGCCGACGTCTCCTACAAGGACCTCGGTGAAGTTGCGCGCGCCATCAAGGGCAGGCGCGTAAAAGACGCCTTCAAGGCGTTGGACGACGCCGTCAAACTCAAGCACGCAATTCCCTTCAAGAGGCACGCCAAGGGCTGCGGCCACCGCTCCGAACTCGGCGGGAAAAAGGGGCGTTACCCGGTGAAGGCGTGCAAACTCGTCAGGGAGGTCTTGAAGAACGCGGTAGCCAACGCCGTTAGCCAGGGACTGGACGAGGAGAAACTCGCGGTCAAGATGGCCCGCGCCTACAAGCAAGGCGAGTACCCGCGCCACAGGCGGTTCTGGGTTTCGGGTGCAACGCTTGGATACGGAAAGCGCGCGATTTGGTCCAATTACATCACTTCGCGCTTGGAAATAATCGTTGAAGAAATGGAACCCCGCAAGCCGCGCCCCGTCAAGACGAGGCGCCGCACGCACAGAAGGTACCACAACTAAAAAAGGTGAATCGCTGGTGGCAGTTGAAAAAAAATTCATTGAAAAAGCGTTGAATGACTTGGAAGTGCGCAACTTCCTCGCTCAGGAATTAAGGCGTGCGAGCGTGTCCAGCACGACCCTGCAAAAAACCCCGATTGCCACGCGCATAACGATTTGCGTTCGCAGGCCCAGCGTCGTGGTGGGCCGACGCGGAAAGTCCATAAACGAGTTGGCGGACAAGCTCCGCGAAAAATTCGGGATTGAAAACCCGCAAATAGAGGTCGTGGAAGTGATGAAGCCCGACTTGGACGCGCAACTCGTAGCCGAAAAAATCGCACACCAAATAGAGATGCGCCCCCGCGTCAAACCCATCCTCCGCTTCGCGTTGAAGGACGTCATGGAGGCGGGCGCGATGGGCGCGGAAATACGCGCCGCCGGAAAAATCGTGAGCAAGGGCGGCAAGGCGCGCGAGTTCGTGGTGCGAAGCGGGTACATCAAGAAGAGCGGCGATTCAGTGCGGCTCGTCCGCAAGGGAACCTGCACCGCGTTCCTCAAAGCCGGAACCGTAGGCATCACCGTGAAAATCGTTCCGCCGGGCACTACGTTCCCCGACCAGGTCAGGATTGAAGCGCCGAAGGTTGAAACGAAGGCTGAAAAAGAGGAAACCACGATAAGGGAGGAAGCCAAAAAAGTGGAGGAAACCCCTGAGAAGGAATCCGAGGAAAAAAAGGAGCAGCCAAAGGAACCCAAAAAGAGGACTCGGAAAGCCGCCAAAAAAGAGGAGGAAGCCGCGCCCGATAAAGGAAGTGAGGAGTGAACATGGCGGTAGTAAGGAAAACGGATTTGAAGGGCCTCGGCGATGACGCGCTCAAGGAAAAACTCGTTGAAGTGGAAAAGGAGTTGCGCGCCGAACAGGCCGCGCGAAAGTCAAGCGGCAAACCCGATAACCCGGGCAGGTTCCGCGAGTTGAAGAAGGCGCGCGCGAGAATCAAAACCCTTTTAAGTTCCCGCAAGAAAAAAGGTAGCAAGGAATAATGTCTGAAATTTGCCCCAAATGCGGTCTGCCAAAGGAAATTTGCGCTTGCGGCACAATAGATAAGGAAACCAGCAAGCGCCTAAAGATTTACACCACTAAAAAGCGGTTCAACAAACTCGTTACCATCGTGAGTGGCTTGGAACAAAACGAGTTGAAGCCGGTGATGAAGGAACTCAAGCACAAGCTCGCGTGCGGCGGCTCCGTGAAGGACGACGCCGTGATTCTCCAAGGAGACCACAAGCGCGACGTGGTGGAACACCTCATCAAGCTCGGCTACCCGCGCGAGAACATCGTAATTTCCTAAAACGTCACGTTTTTAAGTTGAACGCCTCAAAATATTGAAGTGCGAAAAAGCACGAAGACGCCTTCCCCGATTGGGGTCGGAAGGCAGCCACGCCCGGAATTGCGGGAGTTAATCGGCGTAAGACTCCGGGTGGAGAAAAGCAGCTGCAAAGACCTGCAAGGTGTTGAAGGCGTTGTTTTGGACGAGTCATTGAACACGTTCGTGTTGGATACCGCCAGGGGCAGGAAAACCGTTCCCAAGAGGAACTGCGTTTTCCGGCTGGAAAGCGGCGAATTGCTTGAAGGCGTCCTCGTGGCCGTGAAGCCGGAGGAACGCACGAAGAGGTTGTGGAAGAAAAGTGTCAAAAAACAGCGGTAAACTGGGCGTGCGCGGCGCGGTCCGCGAAGGCGTGGTGGTCAGCACGAGACCCAAGAAGACCGCGGTCGTGCGCATTGACTACGCGGCGCGCGTCCCGAAATACGACCGCCTTGAAAAGCGGAGGTCCCGAATTCACGCCCACGTGCCGGAAGGCGTTGAAGTGGCGGCGGGCGACAAAGTGCGGTTCGCGGAGTGCAGGAAGGTCAGCAAGACCAAGGCGCACGTGATACTTGAAAAGGTGGAGTGAAAGAACATGCTGGGCGTTGCTGCAAGAATTACCAAGCCAATCATCACGGGAACGCACATGGTTTGCGACGACAACAGCGGCGCCAAGGAAGTCGCGGTGATCGGAGTCAAGAAAAGCAAGGGCCGCCTGCGCCGCCTCCCGAAAGCGGGGGTTGGCGACGTCATCATCGTCTCGGTTAAGAAGGGCAAGCCCGGCATGGTCAAGAAGAAGGAGAAAGCGCTCATAATCCGCCAAAGACAGAGGTTCCGCCGCGGGAAGGAGTGGATTGCCTTCGAAGACAACGCGTGCGTGCTCGTGGACGACCAGAAACTTCCGAAGGGAACCGAAATAAAGGGTTGCGTTGCCCGCGAGATAAGCGAGCGCTTCCCGAAAGTGGTTGCGATAGCGGCTGCAGTGGTTTGAAATGAAGTTCAACAAATCAGTCACCAAGCAACCGCGCAAAAAACGCAGGCAGGCATTCAAAGCAACGCTCAAGGACTTAACGCCCCGCGCCCACCTCTCCAAGGAGTTGCGCGAAAAAGAGAAGAAGCGTTCGGTGCGCGTCCACGAAGGCGACTCCGTGAAGGTGTCGCGCGGCGCGTTCAAGGGAAAAAGCGGCAAGGTCTCGCGCGTGAACGTGAAACTGGGGCGCGTTTTCGTTGAAGGCCTTTTCTTGAAGAAGCAGAGCGGACAGGAAAAGCCGGCGCCAATCGACCCATCCAACGTAGTTGTAACGGCAATGGTTGAAAGAAAGGGGTTGAAGAAATAAGATGGCTGGTCACGGCAAGAGCAGGCACTTGAAGCGGCTCGCCAGCCCCGTGAAATGGGGGCTCGGCAAGAAGAAAGCGGTTTGGGCGAAGAAACCCGTTGCTGGAGCGCACGCCTTGAAGGAGTCCGTTCCGTTGACCGTCCTGTTGCGGGACGTGCTGGGAGTGGTTGACAACGCTTCGCAAGCCAAACACGTCGTTGCAAGCGGCGGAGTGCTCGTGGACGCCAGGCGCGTCAGCGACGGCGCGTTCGGCGCGGGTTTGATGGACGTCGTGTCCCTGCCCGCACTGGGCAAAAACTACCGCGTGATTCCAAAAGGCAGGAAACTCGTCGCCGTGGAGATAAGCGGCGAAGCCGCCAAAACCAAGTACTGCCGGGTGCGCAACAAGGTGAGCGCCGACAAATCCAAAGTGCAACTCAATTTGCATGACGGCAGGAACCTGCTCATAGAACGCGAGGAGGACACGTTCAAGCCCGGGGACACCCTGGTGCTCTCCGTTCCAGAACAGGAGTTGAAAAACGTTTTGCGGCTCTCAAAGGGAGCGAAGTGCCTGGTTTACAAGGGAAAGCACGCCGGCAAAACCGGCGAATTCGTTGAATTGCTTGAATCAAAGGGAAACAAGCCCTCCAACGCAAAACTCGCTTGCGAGGACGGGGAACTGATTACGCTCAAGGATTACCTGTTCGTGGTGGACGCGGGGTTCGGTGCTAGCAGATGAACGTCATGCAATCAGTGAAACTGGACAAGGTAACCGCCAACATGGGAGTCGGCGCTTCGGGCCAGGCACTGGAAAACGCCTTCAAACTCCTGGAAACGCTTACCGGCTCCACCCCAGTGAAAACCAAGGCCCGGCGCCGCGAGCCCGCGTTCAAACTCCGCAAAGGCGACGAAGTCGGCGTCAAGGTCACGCTTCGCGGGGAAAAAGCAAGGCAATTCCTTTCCAAGGCATTGAAGGCGCGCGAAAACCGGGTTCCGGCACGGGGAATTGACGGGGCGGGAAACGTTGCTTTCGGCGTCAAGGAATACATTGATTTTCCGGGAGCCAAATACGACCCCAACATAGGCATGATTGGATTTGACGTCTGCGTAACCCTTTCCAAGGCCGGCCGAAGGATTTCGCGCCGCCGAATCGCGCCCCGCCGGATGCCCGCAAAACAATGGGTCAACCGCGGAGAGGCAAGGGAATTCATGGAAAAGGAGTTCGGCGCGGTTTTTGAAGAAGAAGAACAGTGATGCTCATGGCGGAAAAAAAGAGCGTTCAGGAAAAAAAGTTTGAAACGCGTTTCAAGAGGCGCGGAAAGCGGAGGTGCCGCATTTGCGGAACCAGCAAGGGCCTCATCCGAAAATACGGCATGAACATCTGCCGCAGGTGCTTCCGCGAAAAAGCGGAGGAACTGGGATTCAAGAAATACTCGTGATAAACCATGGATACCCTCGCAGATACAATGAACTCGTTGAAAGTCGCCGAAGCAAAAGGCAAGTCCACGGTGCGCGTCAAGGTGGTCTCAAAACTCGTCAAAGGCGTGCTTGACCTGCTCAAGGAAAACAACTACTTGAACTCGGTGGAGACGGACACGGCCGCGAGGCACCCCGAAATCGTGGTGGAACTCGCGGGCAGGATAACGGATTGCGGAGTTATCAAGCCGCGTTACGCCGTGAAAGCCGCAAGCATAGAGGATTACGAGCATCGAGTGCTCCCCGCGCAAGGCGTGGGATTAATCATTTTGTCAACCCCGAAGGGGCTGATGACCAACGTCCAGGCAAAAAAGGACAACCAGGGAGGGCGCCTCCTCGCATACGTTTACTGAGTGATTTGAATGAAGATTCCGGAAGGGGCAAGCGTTGAAGTTGAAAAAGGCGGCGCCGTCAAGCTCACGGTCAACGGCAAATCCTTTGAACGCCACTACCGCCCGCGCATGGTCAACGTGCGCGTTGAAGGCGGACAGGTAATCGTGGAGCCGCACGGCAAGCCGTCCCGCGAAAAAAACGCGATGGCGGGCGCGCTCTCCTCGCACCTGAAGAACCTATTCTCCGGAGAACGCTTCCAAAAAAAACTGAAAATCGTTTACGCCCACTTCCCGATCAGCGTCGAAGTAAAGGGAAGCGAAGTGTTCATCAAAAACTTTTTGGGCGAGAAAACGCCGCGGAAAACCAAGGTATTCGGCGACGGCGTGAAGGTGGAAGTGAAGGGCCCGGAAATAATCGTTTCGGGCAACGACCCCGAACAGGTGGGCCAAACCGCTTCAAACATAGTGCGCGTCACGAAGGTCAGGGCACTGGACAACCGCGTGTTCCAGGACGGCATTTATTACGAGGAATGAAGGAATGAACAAAAAACCCGGGTTCGCTAGGCAAAACAAGCGTTACAAGAAGCGAGTGGGTGACTCGTGGCGCAAGCCCCGCGGAATCGACAACAAGCAGCGCGTGGAAAAAAGGGGTTTCGGGGCCCTGCCCAGAGCGGGTTACGGCTCGGCCGCCGAAAAAAAAGGCCTGCACCCGACCGGCGTAAAAGAAAAACTCGCGTTCTCCGTGAAGGGCCTCGTTCCCGGGTTCGCCGCCAGAATCGGCGGCTCGGTGGGCAGGAAAAAAAAGGCGGAAATAATTGAAGCCGCCAGGAAAAAAGGAATCAAGGTGCTAAACGCATGAGTCTGCAAACCATTAAGAGGATTGCCGCGCGAGTACTCAAATGCGGGAAGTCCCGCATAAAAATAGTGGACGAGGAAAAGGCGGGCGAAGCCCTCACTGCGGACGACGTGCGCGACCTCGCCAAATCCGGCGCAATAAAAGTCAAGCCGGAAACCGGGACGGGGCGCGCCAAGGCAAGGAAAAAAGACGCCAAGAAACGTAAGAGGCGCAGGCGCGGAGTCGGAAGCGTGAAGGGCTCCAAAGGCGACTCAAAAAAGCAGTGGATGCAGCGCGTCCGCGCCCAGCGCGCGTTGCTCGCGAAGCTGAAGCCGTTATTGAAGGAAGGCGAGTACGCGAAACTCTACCGCCGCGTCAAAGGCAACAACTTCAAGAGCAAGAAGGCGTTGCTGGCGTTCGTCCACGAAAACAAGTTGTTGAAGTGATTAAATTAAATGAGTAAGGCAACTGGTCCCTTGTACGACGTGCATTTCCGCCGCAGGCGCGAGGGGAGAACGGATTACGCGAAACGCATCAGCCTGCTGAAGAGCCGCAAGCCCCGCCTGGTGGTCCGCAAGACCTTGCGCGGGGTCATCTGCCAGGTTACCCGGTTCAACGAGAACGGAGACCAATGCCTGGTAACCGTGCACTCCAAAACCCTTCAAAAACTCGGGTTCAAGCCCAAGCGCAACACGCCCACGGCTTACCTGACGGGACTCCTCGCAGGAGTCAAGGCAAGGGAAAAAGGCGTGAAGGAAATCGTTCTCGACGTTGGCCTGCACCCCGCAACGAAGGGAAGCATTGTTTTCGCTTGCTTGAAGGGCGCCTTGGACGCCGGCCTGCAATCCGATTACGGAGAAGAAAAAATGCCTTCCGAAGACAGGATTGCGGGAAAGCACTTGAACGCGGAAGGGTTTGAACAAGCAAAAGAAAAAATTATCGCAAAAAGAAGTGAATGATTTATGGCTAGGAAAAGGAATCAAAGGCGTCATTCAAACCGGGGCGAAGACGCGCTGTCCAAGTGGGTTCCCAAGACCACCCTAGGAAAAGCGGTCCTGTCGGGGCAGGTAACCAACATCGACGAAGTGCTCGCTTCGGGGCAGCGCGTCCTGGAACCCGAAATAATCGACGTCCTGTTGCCGAACATGGAGGATGACGTCCTGGAAATAGAGAGCACGCAACGCATGACTCCGTGCGGGCGCAAAATGCAGATGAAAGCCGTCGTCGTAATCGGCGACAAGAACGGTCACGTCGCCTACGGCGCAGGCAAGGCGCCCGAAACCCGCGACGCAATCAGTGAAGCCATCCGCGACGCCAAAAAACGCGTTGTTCGCGTGCCCTTCGGCTGCGGCTCGTGGGAGTGCGGATGCGGCGGAAAACACTCCATTTCGCAAACCGTTTCCGGAAAGTGCGCCAGCAGCACCGTAACCATCAAGCCCGCGCCCAAAGGGGTCGGCCTGGTCGCCGGCCACGTCACGCGCCGCGTACTCGAACTCGTCGGCCTGAAGGACGCGTGGACCTTCATCAAGGGACGCACCCGCAACGACTTCAACACGCTGGTTGCAACCGTCAACGCCTTGGACGAGTTAAACCACTTGAAGCACGGTTTTGGCCAGCAACAAGAAGAAAAGGGGAATGGTGAATCCGAATGAAAATCGCAATAATCCGCGTGAGAGGCATTCAAGGCGTGCGGCACGAAGCACGCGAAACAATGGAACAACTCCACTTGACGCGCAAGCACTCGTGCATCGTCCTCGAAGAAACCGAGACCCTCAAAGGAATGCTCAACGTCGTGACGGACTACGTCACGTGGGGACACGTGAACGACGAAACCCTGAAAAAACTCGAAGAAAAAGGCGGGAAACCATACCGCCTGCACCCCCCACGCAAGGGTTGGGGTGGAAGCATCAAGAAACCCTATCCGTCGGGCGCACTCGGAAAACGCGGCGAATCAATAAACGAATTGATTGGGAGGATGCTTTGAAAATGGCGAGGAGAATCCATTCAAGGAAGAATAAGCACTTGGGGAACCGCACCTTCGGGGGCGGGAACACCAAGAACCGCCGCGGCAAGGGCTGCCGCGGAGGCAAGGGACGCGCCGGCTACCACAAGCACAAGTGGCTCCAGACAATCAAGCTCGGCGAGCACAAGCCGCCCAAAAAGGGCTTCAAGTCCGGCCGCGTAAAAACCGGGAAAACAACGCTCGACGAAATACAGGCCATGCCAGAACAGGAAATCGTTTTAAAGAACACCAAGGTATTAAGCAACGGAAACCTCACGCGAAGCGTGAAGGTGACTGCAACCGCTTTCACCGCCAAAGCCAAACAAAAAATAGAAGCGGCCGGCGGACAGGCAATAACGCTTTGATGAAACACCATGCTTGAAGCACTCAAACCATTAATCAACCTCCTGCCCGAGGTAAAGCGCCCCGAACGCGCGCCCGGCCTAAAACAAAAACTGTTGTGGACCCTTGGAATACTCGTAATCTTCTTCGTGCTCGGCCAGATTCGGCCGTGGGGGGCGGACCCGTCGCGCATCCAGTATTTTGAGCGCTTGGACATCCTGCTGGGAAGCAAGGCGGGCTCCCTGATTACCGCGGGTATCGGCCCCATCGTGCTCGCCAGCATCTTCCTCCAACTAGCCGTGGGCGCGAAAATGATTAACCTTGATTTGACCAACGACGAAAACAAGCGGATGTATCAAGGCCTCCAAAAACTCCTGGCAATCGCTTTGTCGTTCATGGAAGCATTCATTTACACTTTCTCGGGCTACGTGGCCGCCGACGCCGGCATCTCCCTGTTCGGCTCCTTCTTCTTCACGCAGTTCGCCGTTGCCCTGCAACTCGCCGTGGGCTCGCTCATACTGTTGTACTTCGACGAAGTCGTCCAAAAATACGGCATCGGCTCGGGCATCTCGCTGTTCATCGCGGCGGGAGTTTCCCAAACCGTGTTCATCGGGGCGTTCAGTTTGGCGCAAGCCGCAACGGGCATACCCGCGGGTCTCCTGCCGCAAGCCATTTACTACATCGCGGGCGGCGACGTCGCCACCGCAATCTGGACACTGTTACCGCTCGCATTCATGCTGCTCGTGTTCGGCGTGGTCGTCTACATTGAAGGAATGAAAATTGAATTGCCTCTGGCGTATGCACGCGCGCGCGGGCTTGGCGCCCGCTACCCCATCAAGTTTCTTTACGTGTCCAACATACCCGTCATCCTTGCAAGCGCCGTGCTCCTCAACATCCAGTTGATGGGGATGTTCTTGTCTGGCGCGGGTTTCCCGGTGCTCGGCACCTACCAGAACAACCAAGCCGTTGACGGGTTTGCTTACTACGTCAATTCAATACAAGCCTCGCCCATGGGCACCGGCGGCTACCAGGCATACCTCCAGTACCTGCTGCAACCCCGCGAACTCCTCCACATCTTTACCTACGGCATCGCCCTCATAGTCCTGTGCGTCATCTTCGGCTGGTTCTGGATTGAAAGCACTAATATGACTGCGGCCGACGTGTCCTCACAACTGGAACGGTCCGGACTGCAAATACCGGGCTTCCGTCAGGACCCGCGCGTGACCCGCAAGATACTGGAACGCTATATACCCGTAATCACCGTGCTCGGAAGCGTCTTCGTGGGCATCCTCGCGTGGTTCGCGGACATCACGGGCGCGCTCGGCACGGGAACCGGAATCCTGCTCACCGTAGGCATTCTTTACCGCTTCTACGAGGACCTCGCCAAGCAACAGTTATTCGAGATGTATCCCGCACTCAAAAACATAGTCGCAGGATAAGGACTCGTCAAAGTAACCATTCTTTCTTTTTAATGAATCGTTTTTCTTTCTTTGTAAAGAAAGAAAAAGTTCTTTGAGATGTATCCCGCGTTGAAGAACATCGTTGCGGGATAAAAGCGGTTTTAAGGGGTCGGCGACTACTTGTTTCGTGAAGAAAATCGCCTTGCTGGGGTTTGAGGGCGCCGGAAAAAGCACGCTGGCCTACTCATTGTCCAAGCACTTCCAGAAGAACGGCGTGGACTGCGGGGTGGCCAACTTTGACGCGGCGTGCAAGCACATCAAGTATTCTCCCGTGTTCGACGTGCGCAAGCGCTACTCGCTGCAGGCGATAATGGAAAAATACGGTTTGGGTTACAACGCGGCCCTGAAACGCGTTTACTCGTCGCTTGCAAGGGACTCCGCCGTGGCAAACGCCTTGAACTCAAGCAGTTGCGAAGTGTTGTTGCTTGACGTTGAAGCCCCCGTGGAGGTTTTCCTGTCCGACCCATCTTTCCTGAAGGCATACGCAGATTCCGTGGTGTTCGTGGCGGATTCCAACGAGGAGTTTGAGGCGCGGCTACTCGCCGCCTTGCAGGAATTCAAGTACGGGTTGCCCGTGCTCCTCGCGCTGAACAAGGCGGACGTCTCCACGGACGAAAACCCGCAGAAAGGGTTGCACGGCTTCGGCGAGGACGCGGCGTTGCGCGAATTGCTTGAGCCCGCGGGAAAGCGCGTCAAGGCGTTTTCCGTGAGCGCGATGGACCGCCGCGGCTTCGATGAATTGACGAAACAATTAATGGGAGGGAATTGAAAATGGAGTTAATGGAATTTTTAACCTCGCTTTTACGGGTTTTCAGCATAGTGCTCGCGCCCATCCTCGTAATTTACGCCGCGATTGCGTGGAAGGGAGTAAAGGGGTCCAGGATGCTGCCGATTCTCGTCGTGTTGGGCGTCCTCCTCGCGATTCGCTCGGTCACCTATTACTCTTATGAAATAATGGGCGAACAGGCGGCACAGTTCCTGGGCGCTCTCGCACTCGCGCTCGCAATGCTGCTCCTCTTGTTCTCGCTTAGGACTTACGTTCACTTCAAGCTGGAAAACGGGGAAAAAGAAATAAAGTGGGTTTCCAAAAAGAAGCGAAAGTAATTGGTCATCTCACGCGCTCGTATTCCGGGTTGTGGGAGTTGAGGAACTGCGTCTTGAACCAGTTCTCCACGTGAAACCCGATCAGTTTGGCGTAACCCCACCTTCGGAGGCGGCGCGGGGAAACGAAGACGACCGAGTCCGGGCAGAACACGCTCTTGCCGTGTTCCAAGGCCTTGCGCTGAATATAGATGTCTTCACCGGTTTTCATGCCGGTGTCAAAACCCTTGATTTCCTTGAACACTCCGCGCCGTATTGCAAGCGAGCTGCCGGCCCCGTTGGGCAGGCCAAGCCAGTTCGACAACCGCATCAACGGGTTCAAGCCGCCTTCGGCCAAAATGTTTTCAAGGTGCGTGCCGTCGTCTATGAGTATGCGGCCGTGCGTTACAACCACTTCTTTTTCCTTGAACGGCGCCAACAACTCCTTCAACCAGTTGTAGTCGTAAACCGCGTCCGCGTCGCAGAAAACGAGTACCCCGCCTTTTGCGGCCTCCGCGCCCCGCTGGCGTTCCGCCGCCGCACTCCGCTTTTTTTCCACGACCACGCGGGCGCCGTTTTTCCGCGCCAATCCGCGGGTGTGGTCCGTGCTCCTGCCGTCGGCAACTATTACCTCGGTCCGCCCATCGTAGGACTGTTTTTTGAGGGAGCGCAGGCACCGTTCAATCACTTTTTCCTCGTTCAGGGTTGGAACGATTATGCTTATCATGCCTGCAACTCCTTGGTTTCGGCGAGCAACTCCTTTTCCTCTTCGGTCAACGCCTTGAAATATTTTCCTTCCAATTGCTTCAAGTCCTTTTTCGGTATGCGGACGTAAAGCACTTGGTTTTCGCGTAGTTGCCTGCCGAAAACGGGTCCGGCAATGCTTATCGCCAACTCGTCGCCCTTCCTTGCCTCGTCAACGCTTTCCTTGTCTTTTTGAATGGAGCGCACGCGGCCCACCAACTCGCCTTTCCCGTTCAATAATTCCACGTCCTTCTTGAGGCGCCCGGCATCAACGCGGATTCCACAAATGCAGGGGTTGCTGGCGCGGAAACAACAGCCGGGCAGCGTCGTGATTTTCGCGGGCAACACGAGGTTGGAAAACGCTTCGCGGCGCTCCTTATCCACTTGTTCCTTTACCCAGCGCTCGTACCCTTCCACCAGAGCGTAAATGACTTTTTCCTCAACCAAGTGCACGCCTTCTTCTTCTGCCATCCGCCTTATTTCGTCGCTCGCCTTCTCGTTAAAGCAAAGCATTGCGCCGCGCAAGGGCTCGCGTTCGCGCACGGCTTTCGCCTCCATCAAGTCCTTTTTGGAGGGCGCCCCTATTGACGCGGCTTTCACGGGCACGCCGCGCTTCTTCAACATGGCGGTTATCGCCTCCAAACTGCCCAAGGCGTCGGCCTTGACGATTACGCCGTCGCCTTTGCGGTCAAACGACAACTCCTTCAACTCTTTTTCTATTGTTTCCCGCGCCACAGCGCCAGCCGTGAACAGGGATGACCCGGCAAGGGCTTGGTCGGCTCCGTCACAGGCAACCTTCACGCCGCACGCCGCAAACACTTCCTTGACGGGCGAATACCTTTGTTTGGGGTCGCGCATTTCGTCCAACGGTTTGGGCTTGAACAACGCCTTCACCTTGGATTCCACCACGCCGTCCGCCTTGGCGAAAACAATGGGGTCACCCACCTTGAGCACGCCGTCGTAAAGTATGACGTGGAGGGTGTAGCCGAGCCCGCTTTCCTCGCGCACTTCCAGGATGCTCGCCTTGGCTTTCCCGGCGTGCAACTCCAGGCGGTTCTCCAAATACTTTTGTGCAAGCCCCGCAACGAACAACAACAAATCGCTTATTCCTTCACGCGTCTTCGCGCTGCACGGAACCATGACGACCTGCTTCGTGAAGTCGGTTACGCGGTCGAACCGCTCCGCATTGATGCCGTAATCCCCGTACAGCTCGCCGACCAACCCATAAATTTTTTCGTCAAGGCGCTGCAACGCGTCGGGGAATTGCGCCGCGAAGTCAGAGCACGCGTTCGGCGAACTCCGCCAACCCGTCAACGCGTCCACCTTGTTCAACGCTATGACGAAAGGAGTCTTGCGCTCCTTGAGAATCGTGATTGCTTCGCGCGTCTGGTTCTGAATCCCCTGGTTCACGTCGATTACGAGCACGGCTATGTCGGCAATGCTGCCGCCGCGCTTGCGAAGGTTTGCGAATGCCTCGTGGCCAGGGGTGTCAATGAACAGCAGGCCGGGAATGGTGAGTTCAATGCTCATCCTGGAAAGCATGTCCCCGCAAAACCTTTGAATCACTTCAACGGGCACTTCCGAGGCGCCGATGTGCTGGGTTATTGAGCCGGCTTCCCGCGACTGAACCTTGGTCTGGCGCACGCTATCCAAAATCGTGGTTTTGCCGTGGTCCACGTGACCGAGAACACACACTATAGGTTGCCTTAAAACCATCAGTCATTCCCCCGAACAACGCGGTCACCAGTATTAGGGCGCTACCTGATTTTTAATGTTCTTTTCCCGGAACTTTTTCTTTCTTTGTAAAGAAAGAAAACGTTAATGAAAAGAAAAAACGTTTACGAAAAAAAGAAAACTCTAGCATCAAGCATAATCAGATAACGAGAACTGTTTTGATTTGTCGTCCTGGAATATGCTTTCAATCTCTTTTTGAATCAGGGAGAGGCGCTGTTTCAAGTAGTTGGGCAACTCGTATTTTTCGGCTAGTTCCTGGCTGATGCCCAAATACTTTTCAATGCTTCCACGGCTAATCGTCAACAAAATCTTTCCGCCGCACTTGTTGCATTTTCCGCTCAACGGCACGCGCCGGTACTTAAAGCCGCAGTCCACGCAACGGAATTTTTGCTTGGAAAAAGAGCGCAGATTGCCGTACAAGTCCGGTAAAAAGTGAGAGAGAATCACGCGCTCGGCGGCGTCGTTTTGGTCCACGGCACGGATGCGCGTCATCAAGTCGAGTTCGGCTTCCACTTTTTCCTGCATGTCGTGCAAGGCAAGGTAACTCGTTTTCACGGGCGCATCAAACGAGTGCTCGTGCGTGTAACCGAAGCCCTCGTACTGCGCTTCCGTGTTCAAACGGTCGCCCACCACGTCCACCTTCACTTCGGCTGGGTTCAACAATTTTTCGCCGGCTTCATACAATCCAAGAGGGTAAGACGAACAGCAATCCATTGCGTGCACTTCGTCGTCCACCTCGTTGGGGTCCAGAATCGCCGTCAAGACCAGGGGGGCATCCATCTTCCCGCCGCGCGACGAAGGCAAGTAGGCGAGCGAGAAGTTGAGGAGGGCGTCCATCAGCATTATGACGCAGAGCTCGTCACCATCCGCGTTGCGCCGGCACGCGCAGTGCAGGTACGGGTGCGCCAGCAAACCGCGCACCTCGCTTACCCCGATGATTCTCGCGGTTATGCCGGCGCTGATGTGGGGTGCAATCGCGATTAGAAGCTCGCCAAACAAATCCTCCGGCTTCTCGCAGTCATAGTATGCGGGCAGGCCGTACTGGTATACGAGGAGGTCATCCACGAAGCGCGTGACGCGGTGCAGGTAATTCAAAGCGTAATCCGAGATGACCACGTCCTGCGGCTTCAACTCAAGCAGGTCTTCTTCGCTTTCAACTTCATAGCCGAGCTGCCTCGCCTTTTCAACGCTTAACCCTATTTCGCTGGGGCGGAAGTGGGTCAACGGAATTTCAATTGCGTCAAAGCGGCACGTACCGTCACGAAAAACCGTGACACCGTGCTTGGCGCGCAGCACGCCTTTCTCAAGGGGTTCGGGGGTCTTGACGTCCGAAATCATTCCCTTTACGGCCTTCAATTGTTTTGGGCGGTAACCCGTCTTGCGCGTCGCGTCCTCGAATATTTTGGGGAGGGCCACTTTCTGGTAGGACGACTTGTTCTCCTTTCTTTGAATGGTCCTCTCGCCGCAGTTGGGACAGGCGAGTTGCCATGTCTTGTTGCCGCACTCGGGGCACGCGCGGTTGTTCACCTCCAACTCAACGAAGGACTCGCCGCGGCGGCTCAATACCTGCACGGCCTTGACCACGTTGCGCGTTGACCCGCCCAAACCCGTTATTGGGAAGAGCACGTGAACCGGGGGGCGCATGGCGCGTTCCCGCGACTTTTCGGGGCGCCCCATGCTCGCACCCACGTAAATGCCCGCCCACGCCTTGGTTTTCACGCCCGTAAGTTTTTCGATGGTTTCCAAAACACTTTTTTGTTCCGCGAAAGCGGAGTCGAACGCTTCCCTGCGCGGCTTTTGCCGGGCGTCGTAACCAAATCCGTAAAGCAAGGCCTTGGCGGCGTCGCCTTCAACCACGGGTTCCCCGTTTTTTTCAACGAGTTCAACTCCCAGCAATTCCAGGAGGGGCTTCGCATTCTTTTCCAGGCGCACCGCCTTCAAGTCAAACCACTCGTAATCGGTTCGCGCACCATTAAAAACCTTTTCCGCGAGTTCGCAATATTCCTCGCGCGTCAAGTCGCTCCACGGCAGCGTGTGCGCGGGCGTCAGGGGCGTGTCGGTTTCGCGCGCCAATTCAATTGCTTCCTTGAAGGACAATCCCCTTAATTCCTCGCGCGTCTTTTCAACGCCTTTTTCGGCGAGCAGTTCCTTCAACCATTCCTCGCACCACGCGCCGGGCACCAACGGGTGGTTTGTTTTCAGGAAGTCGCCGTAACACACCAGCAGGTCGCCAAGGAAAAGGATTTTTTTTACGCGGCCCCTCAACCCGATTGCCTCCTCGCGCGACTCCACTTTTTTGATGCTTCCATCGTCCAACTCCACTACCGGACCGCACAACTCGGTGCACGGAGTTGCAACGGCTCCCTTGCCGGGCCGCTCGGTCTTCACCTGCGTGCCGATTACTGGAAACGAGTCCAGCAACTCCATGGTCGCGGGATGCATCGCCTTTGACTGGATGCCGCACATGGGCGTGCGGCCGTAACGCAGGCGGAACCCCCCGCGGCGCATTGGGTAAGCGAACACTGGCCTGCCCCCGACCAGGTCCCGCATATACTTGTTCACGGGCTTTATCTCGGTTTTTTCCTCGCTGCTCTTGGAGACCTTAATCAGGCCTTCAATCCATTCCCAACCCAAGCCGGCCTTCTTCGCTATCTTCCTGATTTTCGCGGCCTTCAGGCAGATGCCTTCGCTTAACACGAGGCACATTCCTCCGCGCACGCGGTTGTGCGGCTTGTTATTGACTTGAATGCTTGCAACGTCCCTGTGCACGTTCACCTCGTAGTCCTCGGTGGGCTCGCCGTCAATGCGCACCGGGCACTCGCGCATGATGAGGCGCACCTCATCCTCTCGGGGCGTGTACTGGCCCGCGCGCGTGCGCGCCGCGTAAAGGTTTGATTCCTCCACGTAACGCTCCACTTCGTCTCCGGTGGCCCGGTAATTCGCGAGGCCCGCTTTTCGCCGGGCGTGGTCGGCGAGCAGCAACGTGAATGCCTGTCCGGTTCCGCCCGCGCCGCGGATGGGGCCCGCGAAGTAGACGGCGGCATAAGAGGAGCCGTCCGGATTCTTGAGTATCCTCACCTTTGAGATTCCTTCGATGGGGGCGCTTACCACCCCTTCGGTGAAGAGGGCGAGCCCCGTGCGCACGCCTTGCTCCAACAATTCCTCCCGGGAACCCTCGCAGTGTCTTCCATCCACTATTTCCTCGCTTATTTTGAAGCAGGCGGTTTCCCGGTTCGTCTCAACCAGCAACTCGTGTAAGCGTTTTGAAACCCCGTTCGGTCCCACGAGCCCTTCCACGCGTTCGGCTACGCCGGGCGCGATTCGAATTTCCACTTGCGTGTCCGGGTCGAGCCCGCGCGAGCGCGCCTTGTTCGCCGCCTCGTAGGCGCTCTTGAGTTTGGAGTTGACGGAGTCAAAATATTCCTTCATTTTCGGCGAGGCAATCATTTGAAGTTGAACACCTTCAACGTCGCGGTTTCCGGGTCGTAGAGCGGGAACTCGCAGGGCGACGGCTCGTGGCCGATGCGTATCTGGAAGTCGGTGGTGGACTGCCACGTCCCCGAATTGATTATTGTGGTGCCGCGGTAATTTTTGTAACCGTTCTTGTGCACGTGTCCGAAATGGAAGATGTCGGGCACGCCGTCAATCACCATGTAATCCTTTTTTTCGGGAACAATTGGCTTCTCTCCGTACAGGGGCAGGAGGTGCCTGCGGCGCAGCATTTCCTCGGCCACGATTTCGGGGTTGTGGTAGCCGTTTCGCAGGAATTGCAGGGACGAAATCCAGGTGTCCGCGCTCGTGCCGTGATACATCAAGACGTTCAGGCCGGCGACCTCAACGTAGGCTGGGTTCCCAACGAGGTGAATGTTCCTCCGCTTTTCAAGTTCGCCCACGAACTCCGTTGGAAGCCTCGGCTGGGGTTCGGCCGTGCGCACGGCGTCATGGTTTCCGGGCGCGACCACCAACTCAATCCATTCGGGCACTTGGGTCAACAAGTCCGTGAGCGCTTCATACTGCTCGTAAATGTCTTTGGTGATGAGTTGCTCTTCCTGGTTCGGGTAAACCCCGATGCCGTCCACCAAGTCGCCCGCAACGAGCAAGTACTTGATGTTTCCCGCGGCTTCGGCTTGCGCTGAATCGCCTTCGCCGTTCAAGAACTTGAGGAACCTCGCGAATTCCTCGCCCAAAAAATACTTGCTGCCCACGTGCAGGTCGCTGATGAAGCCCATGGTCCCGTTTCCCGCATCCACTTTTTTGGGTTCGCGCAACGGAATCTCGGGCCACTCCACGCCTTCCACGATGAACAAGTCCTTCCACCGCAAGCCGTCAAACGCCACGACTTCGTCCAGCATCACGCGCGCGGCCAGCGCAAGCATTCCCTCGTTCTTCTTGGAGAAAAGGCATGGGACGACGCCGGACTCGTCCTCCAAATCCACGAGGACGTGACCGTTCTTGGTCTCGCGCTTTTCAGCCACCATTCCGATGATCCGCGCCCTCTCGCGTTCGGCCAAACGCTTGGCTTCCCTGACGCCGAGCACGGAAAGGTTCGTGTGCAGGTTGCGCAACAACCTCTTCTGGCGGTCGAAGCGGTTGCGGAAAAAAGAGATGAAGTCCTGGAGGCTGCCCGTGCACCGGCTGTTGTCGCTTACGTCGTGGTCTTCGTGGAACTTGAGGCGGGTGTTCAAGCTTTTGGCGGGCGGCTCGTAGCCCTCCACCTTGACGGCGACCGGCTGGGAACTCTTCAGTTCCATGCTCCGCTCGTCAATGAGTTGTTTCACGAGTTCTTCGGTGACCACGAAAGCGTTTTCTTCCAGCGCCTTCGTAATCGCGTCATCCAGGAGGTTCCTTGCTTCCTCGTCATCCAGCGCCGCAACCGCATCCGCTGCCGCTGGCTCCATGAGCAAATCCCTCCTTCTGGCCAGTTCGGCTATTAGACGACAATCCATGCTAACGCTCTCCCACCCTGAAAATGAGTAGCGCAACAATTTGGGATTTTAACTTATTTAATTGTTTAGGCGGTTTTCGGGGGTTTTCAACCCTTCAATTCCTCTTCCTTCAACGCTTCCAACTCGCTTAAAATGTTCCAGATGAGAGTTCTCGCGTGCGCGGGCATGTTTATGTCGTTGCTGACCGCGTCCAAGTCGTAAACCGCGGAACTCATGGCGGCTACCTTGTCCTCGTTCTCCACCAACTTTTTTTTCGCGTCCGAAATTTTGGTGCGCACATTGCGCGGCACCGCCGTGTCGTTGCTTAACTCGCTCAACATTTCAATGATGGGATCCAAATCAGTCATTCGTAAGCACCCCTATAAGAGTCGAAAGTAATCGCACTCAACTTATGGACGCACCCAATATAAAATCGTGTTGTTTAACGTATTTCATGGAGTTGAACCGCGGCCTGCTCGCCGGAGCCACCGTGATACTCGCCTTGTTCCTGATTTACTCGTTCTCGCCTCACACGACCGCGGAAAACCCGGAGGGAAACGCGACAATCAAGGAAACGTTGTTGTCGTCGCAGGAACTCGGCGCGGCAATCCTGGAAACCTATTTCGTCGGAGGCAATTACACCGCGGCAGTCAGGACGGGTCACTCCCCCCTGGACTTGTTCACTGTTTTACCGAAAGACCGCGGCTTTGAAGGGTCCTCGTCAGAGCCGCCGGCAACCCCGCAGCCAATAACTGAAAACGCTTTCTCAGACGCAGTTCCCGCGAACTCTTCCTTCAACCGCTCGGTCTCGCTCGGCGAAGGCGCGGAACCCGCGCTGTTCCTCGCCGGCGAAGGCCTGGATGGAAGCAACTGGGAGCGCGTGCTGCGCAAGATTTCCGCATTGAATTTGAATGCGAGCGAGGCGATTGCCTTGCAGGAAAAACTCAACGACTTCCTGTCCCTCGTCGCGGTCTTCGGCAATTACTCGATTCTGGAGGAACTCGTGGACTACGCGAAGAACGCGACGGACGCGAAGATAATCAACCCGGACTACGACGCGGAAAAGGCAATCAAAGAAAGAGAAGTTCCGAAGGAAATCGGGCCCGAATTTGAAGTGCCGAAAGAAATCGTTTTGAAGGTGAGCGAAACCGACCCGTTCGAATCCGAGTCATTCATTGTTTCCTCAGCCCTGCCGTTGGGAAACATACTCATTGAGTTCAGCGGAACCGCCGAGGAAGACGTGGAATTCAACTTCCTGCAATTCAACCAAACCTCCGCGGAATTCTATTTTGAAGCCGACCTGACCAACGAAAAATACAACGAGGACGGACTGTTCGACTTTGACGAAAAGGAGGGAGAAGCAAAACTCGCGTTCTCCTCGTTCCCCGGCAAAGTGTTTGAGATAAGCGTGTTGCTTGAAGTGGAACACGTAAAGCCGAAGAAAGCCGAGGAAACCGGCGGATTCGTTGAAGACGAAAACGAGATAGTTTTCGAGCCGCCCGCGAAGGGGCCGCGCTCGGCCGAGCAATGCGCTGAAGACGCGGCAAAGGTTTTGGCCGAGGCAAGAAAGCACTTGGGCAAGCCATACGTTCTTGCGTGCAACAATTACCCTGACTCTTTTTCGTGCGCGTGCTTCGTGTCCTATGCATTCCAAAAAGCGGGTTTTGACTACTGGGGTTTCTCGCGGAGCGCTTCATTCATTTACGGCTGGGCGAGCGGGCTTGGGCAAAACGACGGTCAAGGCAACCGGAATAAAATTCACGAGCCGTACGGCGAGGAAGTAGGCATGGGCGAGTTGGTGCCGGGCGACGTCGTGTTCTTCACGCACACATGGGACCCGCCGGGTTTTGAAAAGTGCACTCCCAAACTCGTAACGCATGTGGGCATTTACGCGGGAGATGGCAAGTTAATTCACGCGGGCGACCCGATACAGGAAATACCTTTTATGGAATACGCTACAGAAATCAGCGACTGCGGCGACAAGATTTTTCACAGCGCGTGGCGCGTGCTGGACTCCTGCAAGACGCCCGAAGAGGAATAAGGAAAGTCCGCCGTCACTGCGGTATGATTTTGACGGCGTTCAACTTGATGGTTACGGGGATGGGCACGGCGACCTCGATGAGTTCCACGGTAATCTCTTCCTTGTCCTCGTTCACGTGCGACACCTTAGCGCGCTCGCCCTTGAACGGCCCGCTCGTGACCTCTATGATGTCGCCCTTGTTCAAAACGATTTTCTGGGGCTTGCTTTCAAGCATTCCCTTGATTTCCTCGAACGGAATCTCGTTGCTCAAAACGCTTTTCACGTGGGGCACGTTCGTAATCAATTGCTTTGCTTCGGTCGCGTTATGCGTTTCAACTATGAGGTAGCCCTTTAGTCTGGCGGAGACGAGCAGGGCGTCAATCGGGTTGCGGCCCTCCTTCGTCGTCTTCTTCGCCTTCTCGTAAAGCATGTCTGCGACGATGCTTTCCTGTCCCGCGGTCACGCGGTAAGCCAACAACATCTCATTACCTCAACCAATAAGCCGCCATTGTTATGACGAACCCCACGAAGCCCAGCAACGCCATGCCGATGCCAGTAGTCAAAGCCATTTGGCGGTATTCGTGCTCCTTGGGCTTGTGCGTAATCGCTATGACGCGCTCGCTTCGCTTAACGAACTCCTTCAAGTCAAACAATTTTTTTTCACCCTAAAAAGTCTAATTCCAGTTCCTCTTCCCCGTTGCCGGCGCCGGGCTCGGTCGCGAGGTTCCTGATGCCCGTAATTACAGCGAGCACGCGCACCGCGCTCTTCTGCATTCCGCGGTCAACGGTCGCACCCCAGATAACGTGCGAATTCTTATTCATCCGCGAACTGATGCTTTGCACGGCCAACTCGGCTTCGCCGAGCGTCATGTCCTGGCCGCCCGTGATGTTAATCAACGCCTTGTCGGCCTCGGTGATGTCCAAGTCCAGCAATGGCGACGACAACGCTTTTTCGGCCGCCTCCAAAACGCGGTTGCGCTGGTCCACGTTGCTCACCTCGCCCAACCCAATCATGGCGGTCCCGCTCTTGTCAAGAATCGTGCGCATATCCGCGAAATCCAGGTTCACCAGACCCGGCTTCGTGATGAGTTCGGTAATGCCTTTAACCGCGTTGGTTAGAACCATGTCGCTCGCGCGGAACGCCACGTCCAAGGGCTGGTCCGCCACGAAATACAATAATTTGTCGTTGGGAATCGCAATAGTCGTGTCCGCCGCCGGCTTCAGTTTATCCAAGCCGTCCAAGGCGTTGCGCATGCGCTTGGAACCCTCGGAAGTGAACGGAAGGGTTACAATGGCGACTACGAGGGCCCCCGCTTCCTTGGCGATGCGCGAGATAACGGGAGCGCTGCCCGTGCCGGTTCCGCCGCCCAAGCCGCAGGTGATGAACACGAGGTCGGCGTCCTTGAGCGCTTCCTTGATTTCCTCGGCTTGCTCTTGCGCGGCGGCCTCGCCAATGGCCGGATTGCTTCCCGCACCCATGCCCCGCGTCTTGCTCTTGCCCAACAACAACTTCTTCTGTGACTTGATGCTCAACAAGTGCTGGGCATCCGTGTTCATCGCCAAGAGTTTCGCTCCCGTGATGCCCACGCTGCTCATGCGGTTAATCGTGTTGTTCCCGCTTCCACCCGTGCCCACCACGTAAATCTGGGGCGCGCTTTTTTCCAGGAAATCCATTAACTCGCGGTCTTCATCGCTCAACAGCTTGCCTGGCTCCTCTATAACGTAATCCTTCCTCTGCCCACCGAACATTTCCTCAAACTGGGGTTCACTCACTTCAATCTCACCCAAAAAAACGGGTTTCAAACCCGCCATTAGACACCAACAAATTTATTAATCTTGTTTTGGGCGTTCTACCTTTAAAACCCTTTCCCGGCTGGGTCCCGCTAATTAATTGAGTTCTGCTAAAATATTCGCGTTCTTGCTAACAAAAATTAAGTGTGTTCGTTTAGCTGTTCAATTTGTTTAGTTAGGCTGTTTATACTAGGCGCGAGCTCGTGTAATGGCTTGATTGTTTTGGACAAGTTAAGCATTGCACCTACTCCCTTACTGGTTTGTTCAAGCATTAAAGATGCAGATAACTTTTGAAGGTCTAGGACTGCCACGGGGTGTGGATTATTTAAATCCACTAGTTCGCCTGCGGTTATGTCATTAGGTATGCTTGCATAACACTCAGAATCGGCTTGTGACAAACCGTTTAAGTATTCTAGTAACTCGGTTTTGAGTCCTGCAATAGTAGCTATATCTATTTCTGAATTTGGCGGTTTTGATTCAAAATTTATAGCTACTATTACTTTTTGTTTATTTGTTAAATCGTTTAAAGCATTACCTTTGTCTATGCTGTTCGCTATTAGAAATGAAACGATTTGGGCTCGTAGGCCGATTCGTTGAAGGTTAGATTTTTGCGAAATTAAATAAAATTTTTTGTCTACCATACAACTCACAAGCATTACGCAGGCTGATATTTAAACTGCATCTAAAATCATACACGATGTTACTATTGCGTAGTTATAACTATTTAAAACTATTGTTGAAAATGACCCGGAAACCCCGCTTTGCGCCCAAACTAGTTCTGCACATAAACTCGGTTGGTTGTACAAAAAAACAATGTAGCTATCGGGGAGAAACTTGGTTACATTCGACCAAACCACGCTCTTTGTAAGAAGCTAGGAGTTCCTCTTCCCTGGTTTTTCGTTTATCTTCTCCGCCGGTAACTTCCTCAAACCAAAAAAAGCATTTTAATTGTTTAATTTTCAATTTTATACAAGAATTTTCTTCTGAGTTACTTAGGTGGTGCATTAATCTTTCTCTTATTTGACCAGAACCAACATAAAAAACCGTTTGATTAGTACTCAGCACATAAACTCCGTAAACGTCATTCAAGTTACTTACCTTGTTTGCAGTATACTCAATCCAATCCATTTTATTTCACCCGCCTTTTCCTCCAAGTCCGAGTATAAAAACCTTTTCATAGCCCCGGCTTTGTAGCAGAAGTCGATTTTGTAGCAAAAATCCAAAACCAGCTCAAAAACGGGTTTGGCTTACTTCCTTAAATAAGTGGTAGGCATTTATGAAAGTATGGAAACCAACGCTATTTACGAGGGCGACAACCTCGAAATAATGAGCAAGTTTCCCAGCGAAAGCATTGATTTGATTTACGCCGACCCGCCTTTCTTCTCAAATCGCCAATATGAGATAATTTGGAACGACGGCGCGGAAAAACGAGCATTCCAAGACCGATGGGCCGGAGGAATAGAACACTATACTGCGTGGATGGAGCCACGTTTGCGCGAGTGCCACCGCTTGCTGAAAGAAACGGGTTCATTTTACTTGCACTGTGATTGGCACGCTAACGCGCACTTACGCGTTTTGTTAGACAAGATTTTCGGAGAAAATAACTTTAGGAACGAAATTGTCTGGAAACGAAAGACTGGACGCGGAGAAACACAACACAAAAGCAACCAGTTTGGCGTTTGCGTGGATTACGTATTGTTTTATGCGAAGTCAAAAAATTCAAAATTCAATACGCAGTTTATTCCTGTTTCAGAAGCAGATGAAACCTATAAAGAATATCTAAAAAAAATGTTTCGGCACACTGACAAAAAGGGTAGGGTTTTTCGGGTTGATAATCTTGCAAGTCCTTCACCCAGACCTAATCTGACTTATGACTACAAAGGTTACAAACCACCCGCCAACGGATGGGCTATTTCTTTAGAAAAAATGAAAAAGTGGGATAAAGAAGGTCGGCTTTACTTCCCGAAAAACCGAGAAGGAAGAATACAGCGCATCCGTTACCTTGACGAAATCAAAGGACAACCAATCCAAAATTTGTGGGACGATATTCGACCCATTTCCAGCCAATCGGATGAACGGCAAGGTTATCCAACGCAGAAGCCAGTCGCATTGCTGGAACGCATAATAAAAACGTCTAGCAACGAAGGCGACGTTGTTTTAGACCCGTTTTGCGGTTGCGGCACGGCGTTGGTAGCAGCTCAAAAGCTCGGTCGCAAGTGGATAGGCATAGACGTTTCGCCGACAGCCTGTAAGCTAATGCATAAACGGTTGCAAAAAGAATTCAAGATTAAGGCTCATCTCGTCAGGGGCGAGGTGGATATAAATTACGTCAAAAAATTACCGCCCTTCGAGTTTCAAAACTGGGTAGTCGTAGATAAGTTCCTTGGCAAAGTCAGCGAGAGAAAAAGCGGGGATATGGGTATAGACGGTTTCACGCCACAAATTATGGGCGGTTTCCCAATTCAAGTTAAACAAAGCGAAGACGTTGGGCGCAACGTAGTGGATAATTTCGAAACAGCTATCCAACGTATGAAGAAAAAGCGCGGCTACATCATCGCTTATAGTTTTGGCAAGGGCGCATATGAGGAAGCCGCCCGCGCTAAAAACCAGCAAGGACTTGAAATAGTCTTGCGAACAGTAAAGGAGCTGTTAGAAGGCAAAATAGAGGATGACCATCAGCACCACCTACCCGCCGAGCCTCGTTAATCTACTCCTTTAATCCTGCCTGCTCCCGACTTTAGAGGAGAAGCAAAGCCCCGGCGGAGTTGGCTTAGAAACCCAATCGCTTGCGGAACGCGGCTAGGGCGCTTGCTATGAGCGAGAGGACTACCACGAACCACGGCGCGTTTGCGGCAGTGAACAAACCAGTTACTCCGGCCGGCGCGGGAGTCGGCGACGGCACGGCCTGCTCGGTCAACGCAACGGGCGCAGCCTCAATTGTCGGGCTGGGCGAAGGCGTTATTGGCCTGGGCGGAATCGGGGTGGCTGTTGGAGTCGGCGATGGCGTGGCACTTCCCCTGGTGGGGCCCACGCCGCTAGAAGTTCCGCCCCCGTAATAAATGTCATGGCTGGTGTCCCCGCCGCCGTAGTAAGCCGGCGGCACGTAATAGGTTTCAACGCTTGAACCACAATAAAACTCGTTGGAACGCGTTGCCCGCACTACCCCGGTTGAAGTTGTTGAGCCCGCGGTGAACGTGCTGGCGCCGGTTGATTGCGTTGGATTCATTGAAGCACCCGTTACCGTGGTGCTCCAGTCAAGGAGGGGGCATGCCGCCGCGAATCCAAGCGAGTCAAAACACGTTGCAGTAAAGGTTTGTTGCGCGCCAAAGGAGATGCGCGCCGATGCGGGAGAAAGCGTGCACGAGGACGCGGAGTCGTCGAATATTTGAACTTCCGCGTTGCAGGCGAACCCGTCAACGGCGGTCACGACTGCGTATTCTTCAACGTTGCCTGCGTTGAGCGTGCTTGAGGAATTGGATTGCACCGGGTTCATTGACGAGTTGGTTGCATTTGTAGTCCAAGTCATGTTGGGGCAGTTCACGGTCCCGTTCGTGGAATTATAGCACGTCAAGGCAAATAATTGCGAGCCGTTGAGGGGCACGAACGCGTTCGCGGGGTTGATGCCGCACCAAAGCGGTTCGTCGGGTGCAACCACGTTCACGACCGCTTGGCACTCGAATCCTCCAATTGCCTGGAGCGTTGAAGCAATGACCGAACCATTTGCCTTAACCTGCCCCGCGTAAAAAGTCGTGTCTGAATCTGATTGGTCAGGGTCAACCCACGAACCGCTGACGTTTGTCTGCCAGGACAGCAGGGGGCAGGCAATTGGGCCGTCGAACTGGTCAAGGCACGACGCGGTAAACACTGCGTTACCGGCGACCACGACGCTCGCCGGGTTCGGCGAAAGCGTGCAACTTGATGCAACGCTTTGGTTGAATACCTGGACTTGGGCGGTGCACGAAAAGTTTTCTCCGTTAACGTATTCCGCGAGAACCAAACCGCTTCCATCAGTCAAGCCAGCGTAAAGCGTGCTGGAAACGCTGGACTGGCCGGGTTGCATGAACGCGTCAACGAGGTCGGTGGACCAGTCAAGGACGGGGCACCCAACGGTCTGGTTCGCCGAATCAAAACAGGTAACGTTGAATTGTTGCGAGGAATTGACCTGCATTAAAACGCTGTCCGGGTTCAACGCGCACGAAGTGGCGTTCAAGGGCACGACTTGAATGATTGCCGTGCAGGAATAGTCAATTGTTGAAGCGTTCACGAAACCGTTTCCCGTTACCGTACCCGCGTAAAAAGTGCTTGAAGCATTGTCCAACAACGGGCTCATCCACGCGTCCAACACGTTGGTCGTCCAGACAAGAGCAGGGCAGTCAACGCTTTGGTTGCTTGAATCAAAGCATTGCGCGGTGAATGCCTGCGAACCGTTTACGGGTACTTGCGCGCTTGCGGGCGCGAGTTCACACGATGCGGCGGGTTCCTGCTGGGGCGACGTCACGCTGACGTCCGCCAGGCACGAGAACAAGGAGTGGTCCGCGTAAATGCTTCCGTTAGCCGCAATTGAACCCGAGTGGAACGTGGTGTAGTCATTGGATTGCGTGGGGTCAACCCACGAGCCGGAGACGTCCGTGCTCCAATTCATTGCGGGACAGGTTACGGGGCCGGACAAGGAGTCAAAACAATTGACGTTGAAGACCTGGGTTGAGTCAATCGGCAACTCGGCGCTTGAAGGCGCGAGAATGCACGAAGTGGCGTTCAACGGGTTCACGTCCACGGTTGCCGAGCAGTTGAAGGAAAGCGTTGAAGCGGTAACGGCCGCATCGTCTTCAACGGTGGTGCCCGTGTAAAGCGTGCTTGAATCAATTGACTGCAGGGGAGTCATCCACCCGCCCGTGACCGTGGTAGTCCAGTCCAGAACCGGGCAGTTTACGAGGTTGTTGAACTCGTCGTAACACGTTGCCGCAAATAATTGCGTGGAGTTCACCGTGGTTTCCGCGTGCAACGGGTTGAGGCCGCAACTGGAGACCTGCGTGGTTACCTGAACGTCGGCCTGGCACGAGAAAGCCGAGTAGTAGTCCGCGTAAACGAATCCGCTTGACGGCGTGGTGCCCGAATAGAAAATTGTTGAGGAATTGTCTTGCAAGGGGTCCACCCACGAGTTGGGCACATCCGTGCTCCAGTCCAGAAGCGGGCAATCCACTTGCTGGCTTGAAGCGTCAAAGCACGCCACCGAAAACAATTGCGTGGAGTTCGCCGGAACCGAAGCCGAAGGCGGGGTCACGTTGCAGGAAACCGCGGCCACTGGCTCAAATACGTCCACTGAAGCGTTGCACGAGGCCTGCAAGGAGTCGGCGTAAACAAATCCGCTGGCAGCGCTTTCGCCAGCGTAAAAAGTGCTTGAAGTGTTGTGCTGTAACGGGTTCATCCAGGAATCAGCGACGTCCGTGCTCCACGAAAGCTGCGGACAATTGAGTTGGTCCCCGACTAGGTTGAAGCAGGCGGCATTGAATTGTTGCGAAGCATTCACTTCCACGTCCGCATTGGGCGGCGTCAAATTACAGGACTCCGCGGCGCTCGCGTCGAATACTCGCACGGCGGCCTCGCACTCAAAGAATTCACCCATCTCCATTCCGAGGAAGGTTGAAGCGCTGACCGAGCCAGTTGCTTCCACGGGCCCTGCGCGGAACATCGTGCTGTCATTGGAGAACTCGGGGTCAACAATTGATCCGACTACGTCAGTGCCCCATTCCATCACGGGGCAGGACACCACCGAGCCGTTGCCGTTGAAGCAGGTCACGTCGAACTCTTGTTGTCCCCAAGTTGGAACCAAGGCATTCAAGGGCGTTACCTCGCACGACGAGGGTTCGTCCGGGTCAAACACGGTCACGGTTGCGGAGCAGGGAGGCCAATAATAGAACGGCCCGTCCGTTTCGCCCGTGGCTCCGTCCCACGAGATTGAAATCAAGCCGTGCCCCTTGGTTTCGCCAGCGTAAAACGTGGTGGAAGAATTGTCGCGAATCGGGTCAACCCGCGAGTCAAGGAGGGAAGGCGAAATAAACTCCCAATTCAATTCCGAGCAGTCAACGACTTGGTCATCCGCGTTATAACAGGTTGCCTGGAACTGCTGGGTTCCGTTAAATGGAACCAGCGCGTGTTCCGGGTCCACGCTACAAGAATCAATCTTGAACGGGTCGTAAACGTGCACATAGGAAACGCATTCCCTGGGAGTGCCGAAGGGGCCCGAACCCGAGCTGAAGCCGGCCTTAACCAAGCCGTGGTCGTCCTCGCTTCCCGCGTAAAACATCGCGGTCTCGTCGTCAACGGCAACAACAAAAGAATCCTTCACGTCGGTTTCCCAATTGAGTTCAGGGCAGTTAATCGCGCTTCCGAACTGGTCAAAACAAGAAACGTTGAATTGCTGCTGGTCGTTGACCAGGACGTCTGCCTGGGCCGGCGCCAACTCGCACGAGTCCGCATAATAATAACTCACGTTCACTTCCGCAAAGCACGACACGAGTTTGGCGTAGTGGACGCCGCCGAAAGAGTAGGTTGCCCTCAGCGAGCCGTTTCCGGAAACGTTTCCCGTATAAAGCGTGGTGGACTCGTTGTCGGCTTGGGGGTCAACCCATGTGCCGGGAACGTCCGACTTCCAAATTGCCACCGGGCAGTTCGTGGCTGCGCCGAGAACGTCAAAACAAGTGATGTTGAATTGCTGTTGGTCGCCGCCGTACAACTCAACCGAGGGCGGGGTGAGAGCGCAGGTCGCCGAGTCCTGAACGATGTTCACTTCGGCGCTGCACGAAATTGAGCCGTCCGGGCTCGCCAAGGTAGAAGCGGTGACGCTACCCGTCATCGGGTCAGCGTCATAATAACTCAGGGTGCTCGAAGAATTGGAGTGTCCGGGGGTCATTGTGCCGCTCGGAATGTCCGTGCCCCAGAACAAGTCGGGGCAGTCAACCACTACTGGGCCGTCGGGGCCCGCGCTGGGGCCAAAACAAGTCACGTTAAACTCCTGCGTTGCAATTGTCGGCAATTCAACGCTTGAAGGCGCGAGCTCGCAAAAAGCAATAACCGAAGCAACCGCAAGGTTGTCTGACGCCTTAACAGCTTCAAACCCTTTGAAAGGCGAAAACGCTTTTGCAACCGTTGAAATGAAACCGGTCGCTGACGCCTGGAATTGCCTGAAAACGGGTTTCGAAACGATGCTTGCCTCGCGCGGGGTGGTGGTTGAAACCACCGCGCTAGGCGCTTGTTCCGCAATTGGAACGGCGCCCGCAGAAACAGCATCAAGGGATTCAACGTTCACTGCAATAATTGCTGAAGAGCCGTCCGTATTGGCAGCAAACGGCTTAACCGTAGGAAGAACCAAAACCCTTAAAGAAGCAGGCGTTGGCGCTGGAGTGGGCTTTACAACTGCCATTGCAGGACCCGCAACCAACAGGGTTGCAAGCATTAAGACGAGTAGTGCATTCCTCATTTAACCACCTTGAACTGCACTTAATATATAGAAAGCAACCCCTATTTAAAGGATAACTTTTAAGTAGTTACATTAATACTTCGGGCATTTTTTTAATAACGAAGCCCGTCCAATCACGCTCCTGGTTCCCGCCAAGGGCGCACTCAACCGAAGCAAAACGCGTGTTGTCCACCTGCGTTACGCGGCGATAATTACACTCCGCCTTGACCAGGCAATAGTCCAAGGCCTCGCAAACCAGGTTGTCCAATGTTTTTTTCTTGGAGTAACCGCGCGCCTCCAACCTCTTTTTGAGGACGTCTGGCCTGGTTCGCAAAACAATGCATTGCGCCCGCGGCACGG
>Ga0210057_1001765_pt1 | contig 32219 bp, 31 predicted proteins | sample CryGeyCG2114_010_2_FD_183968 | JGI IMG/M metagenome (GOLD analysis project Ga0210057, IMG submission 183968) | Groundwater microbial communities from aquifer - Crystal Geyser CG10_big_fil_rev_8/21/14_0.10 (SPAdes) (version 2) | ecosystem: Environmental > Aquatic > Deep subsurface > Groundwater ... | reverse complement strand
ATCTTGAGAGTGTGTTTAAAAATAGTGTAACGCTCAGTGATATTGGATACAAAGTTCGAACGGGAAAATTAGTATGGAATCAGAACAAAGATCTCTTAACAAACACCCACAAAGGAAATACCGTGCTTATCTGGAGTCACAATATCACAAGGGGGCGTATTGAATTAGGAAATCATGGGAGCAAGCCACAATTTGTAAAGACGAATCTTTATGAGCAAGGGCCAGTAATTGTAACGAATAGAATCATTGGTCAACCTTATAAAGGAAGCCTGAGAGCCGCCGTTGTCCCAGAAAATATGAAGTTTGTAGCCGAAAATCATGTCAATGTAATTTATCCTCCTGATAGGCAAACCCACATGTGTTTTACCAATAAAAAAATTTCTATTGAAAACTTGGTTGAACAACTAAACTCCCCGGAGAACTCCAGGGTCCTGTTTCGGATAACTGGCAACACACAGATATCTAAAAACGAGCTTGAAAAACTATTCCCCATCAAGGCATAGCTTCAACTCAAAGCAGAAATGCTCTCTCGCAAAACGCACTTAAACCAATACCATTTGTAAAACTTGCTTGGAGTCTAACAAGAGGTTTTTTGTCTGCCAAAATACGGTAGCTTTTATCTTTTATTTTTTCAGCAACTAACTCTCCCTCAATTAAACCCCTTATTGTTTCATTCCAATATAACTGGGGTGTGTCTTTCTCCACAAGAACGCTTAGTAGTGGCTTAGTTGATTTAATGCCGAATATTTCTTCTAAGAATGCTAATCTTTTCTTTTTTGGTAAGGCATTAAACAGCTTAACGCTTTTATCTACTGCTAATTCCTGCACGGGGGTTCCATATCTTTTACCAATTTTTTGTATGACAGGGAAGCGATATTTCGCATTCTTAATTTCGCCTTGGCTTTTAGCTGATATCTTAGCTAATTCACCTCCAGCCTTAGAAAGATCTCGCCTAATGTTTGCCCACATCTCTTTTAATTCTTTATCAATATCCAAACCCAAGAGTTGTTTTAATTTTTCATAACCAAGATTTTTCTGAGTCCCGAGTCCCTGTCTTGTTGATTTCAAAGATACCCCCATTACAAAATCGGAGTCAAAAGTTAAATCTAGATCCGAAAGCGTTTCTTCTTCTTGCCATCTTCGCCCGATCCAATTAATAGTTTTTATTCCTCCGTGAGTAGGTATAATATCAGAGTTTAATTTTTCTATCAGAGCCAGTATTAAAATGCTGGCTCTTTTGTATTGTTCTTCGGTGCGTTTTTCGCCATTTGAAAATTTAGAAATTATACTTTCCAGTTCCTGTTTTATCTTTTCTAGTTTATCTTTTTTCAGTTTATAAACATCGCTCAGGCCTATAGCCACAAGGACTTCAAACAAATCGGCTTTTGAGCGACTAGACTTTCTCTTACTATCTTCAACGGTAATAATTTTATACATGATATTAAAATAAATCCGGATTTTGATTCTGGACACTTAAGAAGTTGCTTCTGGTGATAATGATATGATCAATAACCTTAATTCCTAAAACATTACCGCTATCTATGAGTTTTTTGGTAATCGCTAAATCTTCTTCTGATGGTTCTGGATCGCCTGATGGGTGATTGTGTACAAATATTACAGAAGAGGCATTACTTTTGATTGCCTCGGAAAAAGCTTCTCTTGGATGAACCAAGCTGGAGTCGAGGGTCCCGATTGAAACTTCGTTTACCGACCAATTACGAGAACTTAAAGCAATCACATAAAAATGTTCTTTGCTGTAATCTTTAACATTACCTCGCATAAACTTGAAAACCTTTTCTGGATTCGTAAGTTCTTTGCTTTTATAAGAAGGCGTTTGAGTGGAAATCCGGCGGCCAATTTCAAATACAGCTTTTATCTGAGCAGCTTTAGCTGGCCCAATTCCTTTGACTGATGATAATTCCTCAATGCTTGCTTCAGCTAATTTTTGCAAACTGCCAAATTGCGATAGTAGTTTTTGCGATGTGACTACAACCGATTCGCCAGCAATACCGCGCCCCAAAATAAGTTGTAATAACTCTTGAGCCGAAAGCGCTTGTTCGCCAAACTTAATCAATCGCTCTCGAGGTCGTTCTTCTTTTGGTAAATCATGAAGGGTGAATGATTTTGGCATAGTTAGTTTAAATTCATTAGCTTATCTAGGGGTATTTTCAAAGCCCTAGCAATTTTTTCAATATTTTTCAATGTGATATTCTTTTCTGCCCGTTCAATCATTCCAACATAGGTACGATGAACGCCAGCATGACTCGCGAGTGCTTCTTGCGATAAACCTAATTTTGTCCGCTCTTCACGAACCTTCTTACCAAATTTAATAAGGATTTCTCTTTTCATAATTGATAACTATAGTATAACCACTTGCTAATTTTAGTTCTACATACTATAGTTAGCATATGGAGTTAATAATTACAGGGAGTTTCCCGTTGTGCGCACGGGTGGGCTGGGGCAAGGGCAACTTATTCTTTTTCTTTCGGTCCCGCCGTCCGAAAAATCCGCAGGGGTTTCCGGCAGGTGGCGGTTCGGAATTGCGAAGCAATTCATCCCGCAAATGCGGGATATCCAATTTTTTCCTTTCCGCCGTAGGCGGAAAGGAGCAAACAAACTGCCCGCAAAATTCGCAATGTCTAACTTGGTCGGGGCACTGGGACTCGAACCCAGAATCACACGCACCCCATGCGCGCATGTTAGCCATTACACCATGCCCCGTTTATTTACAGATTGTATTTTAGCAAAATTTGTGACACAATAAAAGTGTTTATGATGACTAAAAAGAAAGTCTCTCCTAAATTTGAGGCGGTTAAGTTAGCAATAGAACAGATTGAAAAGCAATATGGCAAGGGAGCAATTATGAGAATGGGAAGAGAGGGAGGGGTTCAGGATGTTGAAGTAATTCCTACCGGTTCGGTTTCTTTGGATATAGCTTTGGGGGTGGGTGGTGTTCCTCGGGGACGAGTGATTGAGATTTTTGGTCCTGAAGCTTCAGGGAAAACAACTCTTTGCCTTCATATTATTGCCGAGGCTCAAAAAGCAGGCGGTATGGTTGCTTTTGTTGATGCCGAGCATGCCCTAGATCCTGCTTGGGCTCAAGAAATAGGAGTGGATTTAGATAATTTGCTAATTTCCCAGCCGGACACCGGTGAACAAGCTTTGGAGATTGTCGAAACTTTGGTTCGTTCCGGGGGCTTGGATGCGGTGGTGGTTGATTCCGTAGCCGCTTTAGTACCGCGAGCAGAAATTGAGGGAGAAATGGGTGATGCCATGATGGGAGTTCAAGCTCGATTGATGTCCCAGGCATTGCGTAAATTAACGGGGGCAATTTCCAAGTCCAAAACAGCGGTTATTTTTACCAATCAAATTCGTCACAAGATTGGCATAATGTTTGGTAATCCCGAGACAACGCCCGGTGGTTTGGCATTAAAATTTTATTCTTCGGTTCGTTTGGATATCCGTAAAATTGGGGTTATTAAGTTTCGTGATGAAGTAATTGGCTCTCGTCATCGAGTTAAGGTGAAGAAGAATAAAGTAGCGCCTCCGTTTAGAGAGGCGGAATTTGACATTATGAATGTTGGCGGTATTTCTCGTTCCGGCGATGTTTTGGATTTGGGAGTGGAGAAAGAAATTGTTGATAAATCGGGCGCTTTTTTCAAATATAATGAAAAGATGTTAGGTCAAGGTCGGGAAGCGGCGAAAAAGTTTCTTGAGGAAAACCCTAAGGTAATGGAAGAGATAGAGAAGAAGCTCAAAACTTCCCGCCAAAAGGGCGAAGCCCATTGAGGCGGGTTTGCCTCTGGCGGAAAAGCAAAACAAAGCTCAAAGCGCAAAACTAAAGGCTAAAAGAACATTGTTATATTGTTACATTGTTACATTGTTATATTGCTACCAGCCTGTCATTCCCGCCTAGACGGCGAGGCGGGCTGAAATTTCAGTGAGCCGAAGGCGAATAATTTCTCTTTTAGTTTCAATTTCTTAATTTCTATATTTGTTTGTGATTTGGTCCGCCAGCTGGCGGATTGAATTTAGGATTTTTTCACTCTAAGGTGCCTCAAATTAGTGCTATTAAACCTCAGAAAAAAAAGAAAAACCGTTTCAATATTTATTTAGACGGCAAGTTTGTTTTTGGCTTACCCGCCGAAATTTTAGTCAAAGAAAATTTGAGTGTCGGGCGGGAATTGTCTTCTCGGGAAATTAATAATCTGATTTTTAAAAACAGATTGGGAAAGTCCTTGGATCGCGTTTATCATTTTTTGTCCTATCGGCCGCGTTCGGAGAGAGAGGTTTGGGATTATTTAAAGAAGAAAGAGGTAGATAGAAAAGTTGCCGGAAAGGTGATAAATAAGCTTGAGAAATTAGGATATATAGATGATCTGGAATTTACTCGTTGGTGGGTAGAGCAAAGATCAATTTTTCGACCGCGGGGAAAGCGCGCCTTGATGATGGAATTATGGCAGAAAGGGGTTGAGCAGGAAGTTATTGATCAGGTTTTAGATGAATTGGTTGATGAAACTGTTTTAGCTAAAAAGGCGGTTAAAAAGAAAATAGTAACTTGGCAGAAATTGCCTTGGCGGGAACGGCGCCGCAAGTTGAGCGATTATTTGGCCCGTCGTGGTTTTTCCTGGGAGGCAATAAAGGAAATAGTTGACGACAGCTCTATAAACGGATAAAATAAGAGCATTAATAGTTAATATTTTATTAGCCAAAAGAAGTATGGTTGAAAAGTTTGCCTTAATAACCAATCTTCAGATCTTGCTTTTATAAAAAGGGCTTCTTTTGGCGGTCTATTTTTTAAATTATGGTATTTTTAAAATCTGATAATCGGCAAAATGTGATCTTATTGGCTCGGCAGGAGAGGGAAATAGAAAAGAAAGAAGGGGCCTTGGAAGAAAGGGAGAAATTCTTAGGTAGGGAGGAAAAAAGGATAGAAAAGGTAAAACAGAATCTTGAAGAACAAAAAAGGATTTGGGAGGAAAAGATTGCCGGAGTTGCCGCCCTAACTTATGATGAGGCAAAAAAGATTATATTAGACCAGGTAGAGAAAAGTTTAACTGAAGAAGTTGCCAAGAGAATTGCTCAAGCAGAGGAGGAAATTAAAATTACCGCCGAAGAAAAAGCGCGGGAGATATTAGTGGAAGCAATGCGTCATGGAGTGACCGATGTCGTGGCGGAATATACGGTTTCTTCAATTAGAGTTTCCAGCGAAGATGTTAAGGGAAAGATTATCGGTCGCAAGGGGCGTAATATTCGCACTTTTGAGCGGGCCACTGGTGTTGAAGTTGATTTAGAAGAAGAAGGGGAAATTCGTCTTTCTTCTTTTGACCCAATAAGACGAGAAATAGCCAAAAGAGCGATGGATAAGTTAATTCGTGATGGTCGTATTCAGCCTTCTCGGATTGAGGAAGTGGTTTTTGAGGCGGGAAAAGAAGTTAAACAGATTATTTTGGAAGAAGGGAAACAGCTTTGCCAAAAAGTGGATGTTTATAGTCTCCCCAGTGATTTAGTGCAAATATTAGGCCGTTTTAAATTTCGTTTTTCTTTTGGCCAAAATATGATTATTCATACTCTTGAAGAGACAAAAATAGGAGTGGCGATTGCTCAAGAACTCAAAGCTGACGTTAGCACCGTCCGCTTAGGTTGCCTCTTACATGATATTGGTAAAGTGGTTACCGATAAAGAAGGTTCTCATGTTCAATTGGGAGTAGAGCTATTAAAGAAATATAATTTGCCGGAGGTAGTAATTAATTGTGTTGCCGAACACCATGAAGACAGGCCTTTTTCGTCGGTAGAATCAACTATTGTTTGGATTGCCGATGCTATTTCTGGCAGTCGCCCCGGAGCGCGCTATGAACCCCATGAGGATTATTTAAAGCGTATGACCAGTATTGAAGATATTGCTAAATCTTTTCCTGGTGTAATCGATGTCGCCGCTTATCAGGCCGGTCGTGAGGTTCGGGTGATTGTTCAACCAGAAGAAGTTTCTGACAGCCAGACAAAAGTTTTAGCCTATCAGATTGCCCAAAAACTAAATAAGGAAGCCAAATGGGTGGGACAAATTAAAATAACGGTCATTCGAGAAATTCGTGGTGAAGTAACGGCACCGATTGAAGAAAAGGCAGAAAGTTGATTTTATATAATATTCTGTTTGACAAAAAGAGATTGATGATTTATCCTAATTCTGTTTTAAATTAAATGAAAGGAGGTGGAAATAATGATTAAAAAGCAAATTATTGAAGAAATTGCCAAAAAAGCTCATATCACTAAAAAAGGAACTCGTGAAGTAATTGATCTTTTTTTAGATGAAGTTAAGAAGGCGTTATCACGAGGCGAGAAAGTAGTTGTTTCTGGATTTGGCACTTTTCGCACCACAATGGTCAAAGAAAAAGAAGTGGTTGTTCCCGGAAGCGGTGAGAGAGTTAAAGTTTCTGCTCATCGAGCGGCACGTTTTAGCCCTGGAAAAGGATTAAAAAGAGCGGTCAAGTAAAAATGTCTTACCTCTCTAAGGTGTAAGGGTATTTTACCTTAGAGAGGTAAGATTAGTTTTTTACGGCTTGGTAATAAACTCCCTTGGTGGCGCCGAGCTTTTTAATTAAGCCTAAATCAGCTAATTTCTTAAGGTCATATCTTAGAGTTCTTTCGTTGATTGCCAAAAATCTTCTTCTGATGGTATCAAAATTCACCATTTGATGGTCACGGATGATATTTAAAATTTCCGCCCTCCGAGGAAGGAGAAAGTCTTCAGTTTTTTCTTTTTGTTTTTTAGCTACCTCTTGTTTTGCTTCATTGGCAGTTTGGGCAACGCCTTCGATCATAAATTCTAAGTAGGCGGTAACATCTTTTTCCGGTTCTTCTAAGGCGCGGTAATATTTGGTTCGATGCTGGTCAAGGTATTCTTCAATTGCCAATAAACCTCTCATTCCATAGCCGCTTTTTTCCAAAACTTCCTGAAGAATTAGTCTGCCGACGCGGCCATTGCCGTCTAAGAAGGGATGAATTTTTTCAAAAGAATAATGGGCCAGGCAGGCGCGGATGGGCGCTAACGGCTCTTTTTCAGAGTTGATAAATTTAAGCAAGCGAGTAGTTAAAGAAAGGATTTGCTTGGGTGAAGGGGGAAGATAAACAGCAATACCACCGGTATTAAAAATGGCGCTTACTTCGGTCCTAAATTTTCCTAAAGCGCTTTGATCAATTAAGCTTTTCATCACCATTTGGTGTAAATTGAGGATATTTTTAACGCTTAAATCTCTTGAACCTCGTTCGTGGACCCAATTAAGCGCTTGCAAAACATTAAAAACCTCCTTTTTCCGTTGGTCTTTAGAAGGAAGCCGTTGGAGTTCTTCTAAAGTGAGGGGGTTACCCTCAATTCTGGCGGAGAAAAGAGAACTTTTTAAAATTGATTTTCTCCTGATGTTAATTTCAATCTCCGGAGGGATGTTAATGGCATTGATGACCTCTTTACTGCCTTCAATAGACTGAAGTAGCTGGGTAATTTTACTGGTTAAGGAATATTTGGGAGGAATAAGCATTTTAAATAGCAGTTTAGCTTTATAGATATTTAGCGTTTTAGATAGAAGTTTAAAGTTTTTTTACCTCGTTGCCTTGTTAAAGCCGTCATTCCCGCCTAGCCGGCGAGGCTAGTCGGGTCGGGAATGACAGGGAACAATTTTCAATTTTCATTGAATTTTCAATTTCTATTAGAGTGGCTCTCAAATAACGAGTCCTAACGTCATTTTGGCTATAAATATCGTCATTCTGGCTTGTCCAGAATCCCCTTCTCATCGTCATCCTGAACTTGCCTGCCCCGTCGGATGACTGGGGATTCAGGATCTTTCTAAGATGATCCTGATTTTCATCAGGATGACGGTTAACAATTCAACAATTTAACAATGTCTTTAACTTTTGACTTTTAACTTTGGACTTTAAATTTTAAAATATCTCTTTATATTTCTATTTATTTCGTGAGCGTAGCGAACATATTTCTTTATTTCATCCCGCTCTGGCGGGATAATATCTCTTATCTATATTACTATATCTCTATATTACTGTACCGCTATTCATCTTACCAGATATTTCCTAATTTTTCCAGATGCTACCAAATATTACCGGAAAGTTGGGTTTAAAGGGAGCCTTAGCTTTTTGGGGATCAAAGCAACAAGATATTGATTTAATGATAAATTTCACCTATGATATTATTTAAAATCAAAAAGTGATACCGAATTTTAAATATTTTTATAACCATAAGGCGGAGAATCTGGAGGTAATTTTGCCTGGGATTTCCCAAGGGATGGATTCTGGTTTTATTAACAAAATAATTGAAGTTTGTTGGAGCAAAGGCGATAGCGTGGTGACTTTTAATTTTCCCTTTTTTGAAAGAGGGAAAGAAAATTCTTCGGGGCCGGAATTAATTGAAGAAATTGAAGCCTTAAGGGTGGTTTTAGATTATTGCCAGTCAGATAATTATAGAAATATCATACTGATTGGGAAATCTCTTGGAGGAGTGGTGGCTGGAGCATATCTTAAAAAACTTTCCCCAGAACAAAAAAGAAAGTTTAGCCTGGTAATTTTTGGTTATGATATTGGATATATTGATATAAAGGATTTCTCCGGAAAGATTATCATTGTCCAGGGGAGTGAAGATAAATTTGGAGATGTTGAGGCAGTAAAGAAAGATATGCATGGTGCTACTTCTAAGTGTGTTACCTATTTGTCAGTAGAGGGTGCCGACCATAGCTACAGAATTCCTGAAACTAAGGAACCATTTTATGAAGATGAGGCTATTAAGACTGCCTTTAAGCAAATAAAATAAGGTGGATTAATTCTGATTTTTTCTTCTTGCCTCTTAATTGATGCCAAAGATAAGTAAGAGTAAAAAAATAAACCCTAAAGGGAAAATAAAAATTACTTTCCCTTTGGTAATTGGGATAATAATTTTGATTTTGGGGTCTTTTTTGGTGGCGCTTTGGGGAGATTCTTTTTTTATTGAAATTGCTCCAAAAGAAATTAATCTTCAGCCCACGCCCATTAAAGAAGAGTTAACCAGCCCTATTCCAACTCAGACAGACAGGGAAAAGGTAAGGGTAGTTAGTGTGATTGACGGAGATACGATTCAATTGGAAAATGGGGAAACTTTGCGTTATATCGGCATTGATGCACCGGAAACAGTTCATCAGGGTAAGCCGGTCCAATGTTATGGCCAAGAAGCTTCTTTGGAAAATAAAAAGCTGGTTGAGGGGAAAGAAATAGAAGTAGAAAAAGATGTTTCGGAAAAAGATCAATATGGGAGAATATTGCGCTATGTTTGGGCGGAGGGAATTTTTGTTAATGAGTATTTGGTTCGGGAAGGTTTTGCCCAGGCTGTCACCTTTCCACCTGATGTCAAATACCAGGAACAATTTTTGGAAGCAGAAAGAAAAGCTAGAGAAGAGGGCAAGGGGCTTTGGAGCGGGGTTTGCCAGAATTGATAAATTAATCACCCTTTGTTTTTCTTTCGCTTTGCCCACTGGGTCTTATGAGCCTCACTCATTTTTGCCCGAGTTTCAGGAGTATGCCTGCGGCCTTTCATGGGTGATAACCTTCCCTTATGAGCCTCACTCATTTTTGCCCGAGTTTCAGGAGTATGTTTTTTCCCCTTACGAGCCTCACTTTTCTTTAATTGGATAACCCTTTCCTTTTGGTGTTGTTCTTTAAGACTTGGAGGTAAATCTTGCCACAGCTTTTTCATTCCCGCGATGATAATTTGTCTGACCCTTTCTCTTGAGCTTACTCTGGCAATTCCCATAAGTTTTTCAAGGGTGGTATCGGTTCCAAAATAAATACTGATGAGCTCTCTTGTTCTTTCATCAAGTTCTTGATAAGCTTCAGTGTTTATTACATCATTAAGGAAAGCTTGGGTTTGGGGTAAAACTCGTGGTACCAAAGGAGTTTCTTCTTTTGTCAAGGAAGAGTTTACTTGTTCTTGAACCACACTTTCCGGGAGTGGATTTGTTTCTCTTTCCATCATATTAGCTTATAGTATAACATGCCTTAACCTTTTGTGCTAAAATTGTAACAAATGTCAAATCTTTCAGTTGGTATTGTGGGGCTTCCCAACGCTGGTAAGTCCACTCTCTTTAACGCCCTTTTGGGTCGGCAAATTGCCAGGGCAGAAAATTATCCTTTTTGCACCATTGAACCGAATACCGGTGTGGTTGAGGTTCCCGACGAAAGACTGTCGGTTTTGGCAAGAATTGAAAAAAGTAAGCAGATTGTACCGGCGGTGGTTAAGTTTGTGGATATCGCCGGTTTGGTAAAAGGAGCGGCCAAGGGTGAGGGTTTGGGCAATAAATTTTTAGCCCATATTCGGGAATGTTCAATTATCTGTTATGTCTTACGTTCCTTTGCTGATTCTAATGTCGAAAAGGCGGGATCAATTAATCCGCGAAGCGATTTAGAAATCCTAAAAACAGAATTAATGCTTAAAGATTTGGAAACAATAGAGAGAATTTTGGGAGAAAAAGTTCATCCCGATGATAAGAAAGAAGTTTTACGCCATCAAACCGCCGAAAAAACAAAGAAAATATTAGATCAAGGTAAAATGCCCGTTAGTGAGGAATGGAATGATAACGAAAGAACAGTTTTACAATCTTTTTCCTTATTAACAATGAAGCCATATTTAGTGGTTTTTAATATTGGCGAGGAGGATTTTGAGAATTTGGATAAAATTAGAACTGATTTTTCCGATTGGGATGTTATTCCTATCTCTGCCAAGATGGAGGAAGAATTGGCGGAGTTAGAGGAGAACGAGAGGAGAGAATATCTTAAGAGCTGGGGGGTGAAAGAGTCTGGTTTAGTCCTTTTGATAAGAAAAGCTTACGAAAAGTTAGGCTTGGTGAGCTTTTATACTGCTGGCGAGAAAGAAGCGCGGGCTTGGACAGTGGAAAAAGAAACCAAGGCGCCTCAAGCGGCCGCAGTTATCCATACTGATTTTGAAAAAGGATTCATTAAGGCAGAGGTGGTAGATTATAATACTTTTGTTCAATTTGGCGGTTGGGCTAAGTGTCGGTCTTTAGGTAAAACTTGTTTTAAGGGGAAAGATTACCTACTACAAGGTAATGAAGTGGTAGAGTTTAAAGTGAGTTGCTGAAAAACTTTTTAAGTTAATAACGAAAGGCCTTGTTATTAAAGTTATTAAAGATAGATCCCGAACTAAATTCAGGATGATGGTATACATACTTGGCCGTCATTCTGACGAAAGTCAGAATCATCTTAAGAAGATCCTGAATCAAGTTCAGGATGACAATATTCTTTCAGAATAAGATGGTATACACAGAGTTGATGTTAATATTTTTATGAATAAGAAGGAAGCTTTTTTTATTAAAACATATGGTTGTCAGGCTAATTTAGCTGACTCGGAGAGGCTTGCTAATCTCTTAAGAGAAGTAGGCTTGAATTCAGTTGACGATGTCAGGAGTGCTGATTGGGTGATTATTAACTCTTGTGCCGTGCGCCAATCGGCAGAAAATAGGGTGTATGGATTGGTAAATAACCTTGAGAAATTGCGAATTAACGAATTAACGAATTTGCGGATTATTTTGACCGGTTGCATGTTGTATCATGGTCTGCCGTATTTAAAAAAACGATTACCTAAGGTTGATTATTTTGTAAAAACTCCCGATTGGCTCGATTTTATAAAGGCTCATTTTGGGGCTTCACGGCGTCGAAGTAGAATTACTAACTCAGTAACAGAATATATGGGATATGCTCTGGTACCGATTATGGAGGGTTGTAATAATTTTTGTACCTATTGTGTGGTTCCCTATGCTCGCGGGCGGGAACAATCGCGGCCTGTGGAGGAAATAATTAATGAAGTAAAGGATTTGGTAAAGAATGGTTATCGTAAGGTTTTGCTTTTAGGACAGAATGTCAACAGCTACGGTTCCAAGTCAAAAATCAAGACACCATTCACTGCATTGTTGACAAGATTAAATGAAATTGAAGGGTTGAAGAAAATTGCCTTTTTGTCCTCAAATCCCTGGGATTTAACTGATGATATTATTGAGGCGATGGCCCTACCTAAAATGAGCCGTTATTTACACTTGCCGGTTCAATCAGGGGATAAAGAAATTTTACGTAAAATGAACAGAAAATATACACCACTACAATATATTGAATTAGTAAAGAAAATAAGAGATAGGATTCCCGATATTAAAATTAGCACCGATATTATTGTTGGTTTCCCTGGTGAAACCAAAATACAATTTCGGCATACAGTGGATTTATGTCAAAAAGTTGGTTTTGTAAAAGCCTATGTTTCAATGTACTCGCCTCGTCTGCAAACCGCGGCATATAAATTGACTGACGATATCCCGTATAAAGAAAAGAAAAGACGTTGGCAAGTTTTGGACGAATTGATTAATAAGAAAAGATGTTTTAACTTAGATCGCTTCGATAGTTGAAGGTGGTTTTGGGGTTATATTGTAGGTGACGCTAACAACACCCGGTACTTCATTTGTGATTCTGTTTGATAACCTAATTAACATTACATAAGGAATTTCTGCGGGCGTACCGGATTTTCCATCTTCACTAATCCAACTTCTAATTTCTATTTGAAAACCAAAGTCTCTTATTCCATTTCTAACTCCCGTGATCATATCTTGATGTAAAACAGCCAATGACTGAAAGGCTTCAATGCCAGTTAACTCTTCTTCAATAATTTCGGTGGCTTTCCTGATAATGCCGACTCTTTCCGGCTTTACTTCCCCGATAATTCTGGTGGCTAGAGCCGGTCCCGGGAAAGGCGGTCTGTTATAGATTGCTTCTGGTAAACCTAAAGCCTTGGCGACTTCCCTGACTGCCGGTTTTCTTAATTGGGCTAAAGGCTCGATTACTCTATAGCCAAATTGTTCTTCAGTGTTAATTCCCAGTTGTGCAAGAACATTATGTTGTCTTTTTACGCCCGCCACGGTTTCCTCAATATCGGTGTAATTTGTTCCTTGCAAAAGATGGTGGACACCACTTTCCCCAACCAAGCGCCCGAACACCTTTTTATAAAATGTTTGGGTGATTGCCTCTCGTTTTTCTTCGGGGTCAGCAATTCCTTTTAAGGCGGCAAAAAATTCTTCTTGAGCATTAACAAGAATAACCTCAATTCCCAACTTTTTAAAGGAATCAAGCACCCATTGCGGTTCATTTTTTCTCATTAGACCATTATCAATGAAACACGTTATTAATTTTTTTCCCAGAGCTCGATGACCTAAAGCAGTGACCGTAGACGAATCTACTCCGCCGGAGAGAGCATTAATTGCTTTTTCATCCCCAACTTTGTTTCTAATTTCTGCTATTTTTTCCAGAATAAATTCTCTAGGATCCAATTCTTCCAGAGGAATTTCTTCAACGGTAGCAGGAGTTGTTTTTGGAAATCTTTCTGGAGTACTCATATAAAAACCTTTCTTTGAGTATATCACAGACAGAGTAAAGATGGTAAAATTAAGTTATGAGTGGACTTTTTGGAGTTATCAGTAAGGGTAACTGTACAGAAACACTTTTTTATGGCACTGATTATCATTCCCATTTAGGTACTCAAAAGGCAGGTTTAGCAGTTTTGAACCGCAAAATTCAACGGAGTATTCATGATATTTCTACCTCTCAATTTAAATCTAAGTTTATCGATGAGCTCTCTAAAATAAAGGGAGCGATGGGAATTGGTGTTATTAGTGATCGGGACCCTCAGCCGATTATTATTTCTTCTTCTTTTGGCACTTTTGCTTTAGCTACTTCTGGACTTTTAGAAAACAAGAAGAGTCTCGCTAAGGAGATTATGGCTCAGGGCGGTAGTTTTTCCGAACTAAGCAGTGGCCAGATTAATCCTGTCGAAGTAGCGGGTAAAATTATTGCTCAAAAAGATGATATTGTTGCTGGCGTGGAATATTTATTTAACAAGGTAAAAGGAGCTATTTCACTTTTGATTCTTAATAAAGAGGGGATTTACGCCGCCAGAGATTATTTTGGGCGGACAACTTTAATTATTGGTAGAAAAGGAAGAAATCTTGCTGTCGCCTCTGAAACCAGCGCTTTTCCTAATTTAGGATTTAAACCTTTTAAAGAGCTTCTTCCGGGAGAAGTTGTTCTTTTAAACAAAAAAGGATGGGAAGAAAAAAGAAAAGGAGGAAAAAAGACCAAAATTTGTGCGTTTTTGTGGGTCTATACCGGCTGTCCTGCTTCTTCCTATGAGGGAATTTCTGTTGAAGCGGTTCGGGAACGATGCGGAGCTAATTTGGCTAAAGGAGATAATATTAAGGCTGATTTAGTGACCGGAATTCCCGATTCAGGTATTGCTCATGCCTTGGGTTATGCTCAGGCCTCGGGCATTCCCTATCGTCGCCCTTTGATAAAATATACCGATGGATATGGTCGAAGTTATACTCCCCCTTCCCAAAAGACAAGAGATCGGGTAGCTAAAATGAAATTAATTCCCATAAAAGAAATTATTGCCGGTAAAAGGATTATTATTTGTGACGATTCAATCGTGAGAGGAACTCAGCTTAGGAATCAAGCTATTCAAAAACTTTGGAAATATGGGGCTAAAGAGGTTCACGTCAGGATTGCCTGCCCGCCTTTGATGTTTCCCTGTCCCTTTTGTCTTTCTACTAGAACCAAAAAAGAATTGGCCGCTAGGCGGGCAATAAGAAAAATTTTGGGCAGAAAAGCAAGAAGATCAGAAATTGATCAATTTGTTGACGAAAATAGCTTAGGATATAAAAAAATGGTGGAATCCATTCGCAAAGAAATAGGAGCAACTTCGTTAAAATATCAGAGCATTAAGCAGATGGTTAATGCTATCGGCCTTCCTAAAAATAAGCTTTGTCTTTATTGTTGGACTGGGAAAGATGAATAAAATTCTTGTTATCTGCGGACCAACGGCAACGGGTAAAACTTCTTTAGGGATTAGTTTGGCAAAAAAATTTGCCGGTGAAATTATTAACGCCGACTCAAGACAAATTTATCAGGGAATGGATATTGGCACCGGCAAGGACCTTGATAAATTTTCAATTTTCAATTTTTCCCGCCAATTGCGGGATCCCGCTGTGGCGGGACAATTTTCAATTGATAACCGAAGAATCGGGTATTATCTCCTTAATAACATAAAAGTTTGGCTCTATGATGTTGTTAAACCAAACTTTCGATTTAGCGTTGTTGATTATATTAACTGCGCTGTTCCAGTGATTGATGATATTTGGCGAAGAGGGAAAATGCCTATTTTAGTTGGTGGAACAGGGTTTTATATAAAGGCCTTAATTGATGGGATAGATACAATGGGAATTGAACCGGATTGGGGATTAAGAGAAAAACTCAAAAACTCAAAAACTCAAAAACTCCAAGAACTTTTAAAAAAAGTAGACTTGGGCCGATTCAATAGAATGAACCAGTCGGATAGAAATAATCCGCGGCGATTGATAAGGGCAATAGAGATAGCTAAAAATATCAAATCGCAAAAATCAAATCTCAAAAATGACGGAATGAATTTAAATCTAGAAATAAAAAATATTTTAATGGTGGGACTGAGAGCTTCCTATGAAAAGCTTTATGAAAGAATTGATGAAAGAGTTGAAAAAAGATTAAGACAGGGATTGTTGGTAGAAATTAAAAAATTACTTAAGAAGGGGTATGGTTTTAATAATTCGGTTTTGGGAACTACTTTAGCCTATAAAGAATGGCGGAAGTATTTTAAAAATAATAAATTGAAAAATGAAATTGTCCAAAAATGGAAGTATGATGAGCATCATTATGCTCGCCGCCAAATGACTTGGTTTAGGAAAGCCCTTCTCCGCCAGCCGGCGGATCAGGGTAAAACTCACTGGTTTGATATTGCCCAAAGAGGGTTCTCTCAAAAGGTAGAGAAGTTGGTAAGAAAATGGTATGATAAAAGAAGTTAAAAGTCCAAAGTTAAAAGTTAAAAGTAAAGAGAACAAAAATACAGTTAAAAGTCCAAAGTTAAAAATAAAGAACATTGTTGAATTGTTATATTGCTACATTGCTAAATCATCGCCGTCATTCTGGTAATCCGCCGGCTGGCGGAGCATCCAGAGATTCTGGGCAAGCCAGAACCTTTTGGATGGATTCTGGACCCTGTACCATTCGATACAGGGCTAGAGCAAGCCAGAATGACGGGAAGTTGGTAAAGCCCTCAGGATGACGGAAAGAAAACCCTCAGAGCCTGCCCCGAACCCTGACATTCATCAGGGCAGGTTTTATTTCGGGAATGACGGGCAAGAATTTAATAATTTAAAATTGGTCTATGGCTCCTAAAAAAGTAGAAATTTCTCATAAAACGATTATTTTTATCGTTGTTTTTTTGTTTTCACTTTGGTTTTTATATTTTGTGCGTGATATTGTTCTTCTTTTTTTGGTGTCTTTTTCACTTATGTTAGCTTTGTCTCCGGCAGTAAATAAATTAGAGAATAAGTTTCATTTTCCCCGATTTTTAGCTATTTTAGTTAATTATTTTTTTATCATCGGCTTAGTGGTTTTAGCAATCAGTTTATTAGCGGGACCTTTATTTAAACAAACCGGCCTATTAATTAATCAATTATTGGTCCTCACTGAGAAAATGGGTTTTGCTGAATGGGCGAAAGGTTTATTAGATAACCCATTTTCTCAAATTGGAATAGTGTCGGGAAATATTTTTAAATTTACTCAAGGGGTTTTTTCTAATGCCGTTAAAATTTTTTCTGTTTTTGTAATTAATTTTTATTTGATTTTAGAAAGAAAACATTTAAGTAAGCATTTAAGGCATTTTTTAAATGAGAAAAATGCCTTGGTAGCGGAGAAGATTATCAATCGCTTGGAGTATGAGTTCGGTGGCTGGCTTTGGGGAGAATTAACTTTGATGATAATTATTGGTGTGTTAACCTATTTGGGTTTGCTGATTTTAGGGATTAAATATGCATTACCCTTAGCTTTTTTAGCAGGTATTTTAGAGATTTTTCCCAATATTGGCCCATCCTTGGCAGCAATTCCCGGGCTGATTGTTGGTTTGTCGGTATCGCCGTTGATGGGATTGGGGGCATTGGCAGTCTATCTTGTCGTTCAGCAATTAGAGAACAGTTTAATTACTCCCAAAGTGATGCAGAGAGCGACTGGTATTCATCCTATTATTACCTTTTTGGCGCTCTTAATTGGTTTTCGCTTAGCCGGAGTGGCGGGAGCGATTTTTTCTCTACCTATGGTTTTGGTAATTAAAGTTCTATTTACTGATTTATTTATTCCCCGATTGAATCTTTAGTTGGTAGTGTTTAGTATTCGCTTTGCTTATACTATTCTATCTTGTTATAAGCCGCCTGACGGCTTGTAACGCTCTGTATTCGCTTGCTTATACTATTCTATCTTGTTATAATATAGGGGCCTTTGGTGGAAGGACGAATACTCCATCTAAATGTCCGCCTTTGGTGGTTTTTTGGGTGGGGAGGAAAGTCCAGGCAGCGGGAAGCACGGTGCCCTAATTAATTTTAGGGACCCCGCCTTCAGGCGGGGATAGTTAGAGCAACAGAGACGAGTTTGTGGTTATTTTAAAGATAACTACAAGGTGAAACGAGGACTGTGTCCTATCCCGTCTGTGGCGGGATGGCAATCCTCCCGGCTGCAATTCTGAAAAGATGCGTTATCGCCGCTTCCGCGAGCATCAAGTGAGAAGCTTAGATAGATTTTCGTCTAAAACAGAACCTGGCTTACTCTCCACCAAAGGCAAAAAGTAATTAGCGGCAAAATCCTCGGGGTTAAGACTAAAAAACTGCCACAATGGGCTTTGCTCTTTTGGCGGGTTTGGGTTTAGGATTTATCTATTGACCCCTTCGTCCCTTTGCTCTATTCTTATTTTATGCTTGCCCGTGTTATTTCTGGCGCTACCTTGGGGTTAGAGGTTCAAAAGATCGAGGTAGAAGTTGATGCTACTTCTCAAGGTTTTCCCACTTTTAAAATTGTTGGTTTACCCGATAAGGCGGTAGAGGAGGCTAAAGAGCGTATTCGCACCGCGGTTAAAAACTCCGGCGTTGATTTTCCCGACCATAAGGTGATTATCAATTTAGCCCCAGCTGATTTGCCTAAAGTGGGTCCCTCTTTTGATTTGCCAATGGCTTTGGGAATTTTAATTGCCTCTGGTCAGATTCAGGCTGAATTAAGGAAGACTTTGGTTTTAGGTGAGTTATCTTTGGATGGATCGGTGCGTCGTGTTAATGGCGTGTTGCCGATGGTTATGGCTGTTCAAAAAAGAGGTTTTTTGAGGGCTTTTATTCCCCGGAGAAATTCTGCTGAAGCGGCGATTATTGAGGGGATTGATATTTATCCGGTGGAGACACTAAAGCAACTTTTGTTTCATTTCCAGGGAATAAAATCCATTCTTCCCGCTTCTCATACTGATTTTTCCCAAATTCCCAGTAATCAGGAGGCGGAGTTTGACTTGGCAGATATTGTTGGCCAAGATAATGCCAAGCGAGCCCTGATTATTGCCGCCGCCGGCGGTCATAATCTTTTTATGAAAGGACCGCCGGGAGCGGGGAAAACAATGTTAGCGCGGGCCTTACCGGGAATTTTGCCGGTAATGACAAAAGAAGAGGCTTTAGAAGTAACTAAGATTTATTCTATATCCGGTAACTTATCATCGCGGCAATCGTTAGTGAAAACTCGCCCTTTTCGTAGCCCCCATCACACTATTTCTCGAGTGGCTTTAGTTGGTGGTGGTGCCCATCCTTTACCCGGCGAGATTTCCTTAGCTCATAGGGGGGCGCTTTTTTTGGATGAGTTCGCTGAATTTCCCCGTAATGTTTTGGAGGCCTTACGCCAGCCAATGGAAGATGGTCGGGTGACCGTTTCTCGAGCTGCGGGCACTTGCACTTTTCCGGCCAAGTTTATTTTAATTGCCGCCGCCAACCCTTGCCCTTGCGGTTATTTGGGTGATCCTAAGCATGAGTGCCATTGTTCGCTTAGTGAAATTGCCCGCTATCGGAAACGAATTTCCGGTCCGATGATAGATAGAATTGATCTTCATTTAGAAGTGCCGGCCGTAGAAATAGAAAAATTAACCGGTGAGAAAAGGAACGAAGAGGAAAAAACATCCAACCAGGTAAGGAAGGAAGTGGAAAAGGCTCGTTTATGGCAACAAAAACGTTTTGCCAAAAGTAGGCTGATTTATAATGCGGAAATGGGAACGCGGCAGGTAAAACAGTATTGTCACTTATCTTCGGAGGCGCAACGGTTACTTAATCAAGCGGCTAATCGCTTAGGTTTCTCTGCTCGGGCTTATTATCGCCTTATTAAGGTTGGTCGGACGATTGCCGATTTACAGGGAGAAGAAAAAATTGCCGTCAGCCACATTGCCGAAGCGCTTCAATATCGAGCTCAAGAATAATCAACATTTGCTTAAAGGGTAATTAAACACCAAAAAACCCACTCCTTCTTAAGTGAAAGTGAGTTTTTTGGAAATTTTGAAATGTTTTACTTTTGAGGTAAAACACGATACATCGCCGTGCCACAATTGGGGCATACCGCTTTGGCGGCGCGACGGCCGTTTTTCCAGGTAACGGTTTCATAGTCGTTTACCTCTTTTTTAGCGCGACACTTTACACAGTAAAAATTCATATTTTATTTTCACCCCCCTTTGGGCAGCAGATCAATAAGTTTTAAATTTGTAGTGCTAAATCTAAAATTACTTTAGTCGCCAGTATACCACCAGCTCAAAACCAATTACAATTATGGCTAAGATTAAGCTTTTTGTCAAGTCCTTTTTAAGATAAGGACTATTCTGGTTGTTATCATTAGTAGAAATGGGGCTTAATTTAGGTAATTTTTTTACTTTCGGGATGTTGTGAGCAGGAACGGTTTTGGGAATGATCAGTGGTTTTTTAGCCAATTCTCTTTTTAAACCAGCAATGATTTTGTCTTTTCTTGTTTTTCTTTTTTTAGGCATACGCCTATATATTAAACGATGAAGGGAAGATAAGCAAATGCTAAATGAAAATAAAGTGATTAATGATAAGTGATTAGTGATTAATCGTCATTGCGAGGATCCCTATCTTGGCGGGGAGACGTGGCAATCCCGTTTTATATGTCCTATTCGTCTTATTTGTTCTATCTGTCTTATTCTTATTTCTTTTTTCTCTCCTATTTCTCTTATCTCCCATATCCCCCTATTCTTAAATTTTTAACAATGTAACAATTTAGCAATATAACAATATATCTTTATTTTCTATTGACATTGATAATTAGGAGAGGATACAATAAAATGTAATGACGGAATTGATTTCTGGTTTTAGTGATTATTCCTTGATGGGCATAGTTTTTAGCTGGTTGGCGATTTTAACTTTTATTTTATTAATAGCGATTGTTCACTATCGGCGCTTAACGGTGGGAGCGAAGCGGGAAAGTTTTACTAAAATTTTAGAGCAGGCAGTGGGAGGGGTAAAGAAAAACAGCCTTCAGATTAATAAAGTTGAAGAACTGGTTAAACTATTACAAAAAGAGAGCTATTTTTCTATTCAAAAAGTGGGTTTGGTTCGTTTTAACCCCTTTTCGGAAACGGGAGGCAATCAAAGTTTTTCGTTAGCATTGTTGGATGGTAATAATGATGGTCTAGTAATTTCTAGTTTTCATAGCAGAGAAGGGACAAGAATTTATGCTAAAATAGTTAAAAAGGGAGAAGGAAAGAAATCTTCTTTTTCTAATGAAGAGGAAGAAGCAATTTTGAAAGCTAAAAAATGATTAAAGAGAAAAGAAATATTTTAATTATTGCCGCCGTAATTGTTTATTTGTTTAGTACCGGAGTTTCTTATGCGGCTTATAATTTTTGGGGGCAAGGTAATTCTCAAATTATTTCTCCTTTACCCGGGGATGAGGAGAGTGAAGGCGGTCGTTTTGTTTTAGATACCAGTGGGCCACGCGATCAAGAATGTTCTCTAAATGGTGCCTATTTTACTAAGGCAGAACGAGAGGTTTGGGAAAAGAGACGGCCTTTAACGGTAATGATAGAAAATCATCAAGAATCGCGTCCTCAATCGGGATTATCTCAGGCGGATATTATTTATGAAGCGGTCGCTGAGGGGGGAATAACTCGATTTTTAGCTGTTTTTTACTGCGGGGCGGCAGCAGGCAGTTTGGAACCTTATAATATTGGTCCGGTACGTTCAGCGCGGACTTATTTTTTAGATTGGGCATCGGAATATGGCGATTATCCTCTTTATAATCATGTGGGTGGTGCTGGTCAGTGTAACGATTCTACTGTTTATGAAGACGCTAAAGCTTTATGCCAGATTAGCGAATATGGCTGGAAAGACAAAGGCTCATGGGGTGATATGGATCAATTTGCGTTGCCATATACTGCCTGTCGACGGGAACCGGAGCGAACCGGTCAGACTCGAGCAACAGAACATACGTTGTACTGCAATAATTTTAACCTTTGGGAAATAGCGGCTCAGAGAGGATTGACTAATAAGACTCAAAAAACCGGTAATTCTTGGGATGAGAATTTCCGATCTTGGCCCTTTAAAGAGGAAGCTAATCTTAATGATCGGGGCGAAATATCACCTAAGTTTTCTTTTTGGAATAGCCAATCAGCGTATGATGTCTCTTGGCAATATAATAAGGAAAAGAATATTTATGAGCGACTTAATGGCGGTCAACCTCATAAGGATTTTTTATCAGATCAACAGCTAACTGCTAAAGTGGTAGTAGTTCAGTTTGCTCGGGAACAGGGGTCGGTTGACGAACATAAGCATCTTATTTATCAAACAACTGGCTCTGGACAGGCGATTGTCTTTCAGGACGGTCAGGTGATTAAGGGGACATGGAAGAAGGAAAGTCGTCTCGCGCGGACACGCTTTTTTGATGGTAGTGGTCGGGAGATTCGTTTTAATCGAGGACAAATCTGGATTGAAGTTTTACCTGCCGGTAACAAAGTTGCCTATTGATATAAACTAATGCTTCGTCATCTTTTTATTTCTAAGGTTAGAGTAAAATTATTGGAAGAGTTTTTTAGCCATCCTCAGGGAATGTTCTATGGTCGGCAATTAGTTCGGAAGATAGATGAACAGATTAACGCTGTTAGGCGAGAACTGCAGAATTTACAAAAAGGGAGAGTTCTTCATTCAGAGAAGCGAGGTAATCGGATTTATTATTTTCTTAATCCTCATTATTCTTTTTACGAGCCGTTGATGGCAATGATAGTCAAGAGAGTCGGTTTAGGGAAGCAGATTATTAAATATAGAAGTCGTTTAGGAAAAATTCGGGTGGTGTTTTTTAGTCAACGTTTTGTCGAAAGATTACCCAAAAAAGATAGCGAAGAGATAGATATTTTTATTGTTGGTCGGGTGATCTTACCGGAATTAGCTGTTTTGGTTAGGAAGGAAGAGGAAGAGCGTGGGGAAGAGATAAATTATACGGTTATGGATGAGAAGGAATTTCGTTTTCGATTAAACGGAAGAGATCCATTTTTAACGGGAGTCTTAATACAACCTAAATTTATGGTTTTAGGGAGTGAGAGGCAATTGGTGGAATGATAAATAGAGATACACTGTTATATTGTTGAATTGTTACATTGTTGAATCAGTGATTAATGATTGGTAACGAATGAAGAGGTCTCAAAAAATAATGAAAACCGGCAATAGTGCCGTGGTGACTATTCCGGCTCGTTTTTTAAAAGAGATAGGGGGTAAAGTAGGCGATATTGTTTTAGTGAAAACCAATTTAGAGCAAGGTAAAATGAGTTGCCAATTTTCCCCGGCTCGCCAATTACCTCTCCATTATGAAAAATCCTAAAAATCTGTTTATTTTTATTTTTGTTTTAAGTTTGCTTTGTTTGTATTTTAACTTGCCCGCAGTTATTCCTTTGAGATTTTCATTGGGAAAATTAGCGATTGATTACGAGATTAAAATTCCCCAGCCAATTTCCACTAAATTTCCTTTGCATTATGGTTTGGATTTAGCCGGCGGCAGTCATTTGGTTTTTGAAGCCGATACTCAATCTTTATCTAATGAGGGGAGAGAAAAAGTAATTGGGGGATTGCGGGAGAATATTCAGCGGCGAGTGGATATGTATGGTTTAAGTGAGACTTTGGTGCAAGCCAGTAGGAGTGGAGAAGATTTGCGGTTGATTGTGGAACTGGCGGGGGTGAAAGATGTCGATGAGGCGATTACCTTGATTGGCCAAACGGCTGTTTTAGATTTTCGTCAGCAAAAAGAAGCTACCGATGCCGCCGCCGGATTTTTACCCACTGGTCTGACCGGGGCTGATTTGCGGTCGGCGGGGATTGATTTTGATCCCGATACCAACCAGCCGGTGATTACTTTGGATTTTACCGACGAGGGAAAAGAAAAATTTGCTCATCTTACCGAAGAAAATGTGGGTAAAATTTTGGCTATTTTTTTAGACGAAGTTCCTCTTTCTTTTCCTAAAGTTGAGGAGCCGATAAGAGAAGGTAAGGCAATAATACGGGGAGATTTTGCTCTTGAGGAGGCTAAAAAAATGGCGGCTCAGCTTAACGCGGGGGCATTGCCGGTGGCGGTTAAGTTAGTTGAACAACGGACTGTAGAGGCTACTTTAGGACAGGTGGCGGTGAGGCGGAGTGTCCAGGCAGGTTTAGTTGGCCTTTTTGGCGTGATGTTTTTTATGATTGCTTATTATGGAAAATTGGGATTTTTTGCTAATTTATCCCTGATTATCTATGGTTTAATCAGCCTTACTTTTTATCGTTTGATTCCCATTACCCTAACTTTGCCAGGGATTGCCGGGTTTATCCTTTCGGTGGGAATGGCGGTGGATGCTAATATTTTAATTTTTGAAAGAATGAGGGAAGAATTGCGTACCGGTAAGGAGTTTTCCATTGCTCGGGAATTAGCTTTTGGGAGAGCCTGGGATTCAATTCGCGATGCTAATATTTGCACGATAATAACCGCTTTTGTTTTGTTTAACCCGTTTGAGTGGAGCTTTTTCCCCATGGCAGGAATGATACGCGGTTTTGCCCTGACTTTGGGGTTGGGGGTGATAATCTCATTATTTACCGGTGTGGTGGTGACAAGGACGTTGATAAGGGTGTTAGCTAGGAAGAATAAATAGAATTTCTAAAATTTTTAATTCTTAATTTTTAATCAATTTTAAATTTCTAATTTTTTAATTTTTAAACATTGGTCATTTTATCATTAGACATTGATTAGTAATTAGAAATTAGTAATTAGGAATTTTTATTTATGGATTTTATTAAATACCGTTATATCAGCTTTGTAATTTCCGGTTTTTTGGTTGTTATATCGGTATTTTCACTGATCCGCTTTGGCTTGGTCCCTTCGCTTGATTTTGTCGGTGGTTCGCTTTTGGAAATAAAAATTGATGATCCTGATGTTTCTACACAAAAACTTTGGGAGATTTTTGGAAAAGATGATATTAATATTTCTCAAATTCAAGAAACCAAAAGCAGTACATTTTTAATTAGAATTGAGGAAGGAAAAGAAAAGGGAGATTTAATTTTGAGTAGATTGCAAGAAAAATATCAAGGGGCGGAAAAGTTACGCTTTGAAATGGTTGGTCCGACTTTTGGTCAAGAACTTCTTAAAAAAGCTCTGACAGCCTTAATCGTCGCCATTTTGTTTATTTTGTTTTTTGTTGCCTGGAGGTTTCATAATAAAAAATTTGGCATTGGCGCTATTTTAGCCATGCTTCATGATAATTTAATTTTAGCGGGCAGTTTTTCTCTTTTGGGACATTTTTTAGGTGTGCAGGTGGACTCATTATTTATTACCGCGGCGTTGACTACTCTGTCAGCTTCTGTACATGATACGGTGGTGACTTTTGATTATATTAGGAAGCAAACTATCGACTTTTCTTCTCAAAAAAATATTGAGGCGGTTGCCAATAAAGCAATTGCCGATACTATTGTTCGTAATATCAATAATTCGCTGACGATTATTTTCATGTTAACGGCGACTCTTTTAATGGGAGAAGAAACAATCCGCTGGTTTGCTGCCGCTCTTTTGATGGGGACGATATTGGGCACCTATTCTTCTACCTTTTTGGCTGTGCCTCTGCTGGTGGTGGCTGAAAAAATGGGGAGAAGAAAATAAATTAGCTATTTTAAAAGTTTTATTTCTTTAAGCAATATTTTCCTTTCATTGGGCAGTTTGTCATTATCCACTTTTTCAAAAATTTCGTTTAAGGCTTGGCCAACTTTGGGGCCGGGAGAAATTTTTAAAATTTTCATCACATCGCGGCCGTTGACTTTTAAATCGGTCACCGTAAAAGGTTGCTTTTGTACCTCAATTAAGCGTTTTTTAAATTCTTCAGTTCGCCAGGAGGTTTCTTTAGCGCCGCTGCCCAAACGGTCGCCGGTACGCAAATCTAACATATCATCAATATTTTCTTTACCAACATGGCGGATAAAACGCTTGACGGCTTTATTAGTTTGTTTTTCGGAAACAGAAAATTGGTGCCAGCGGACTAAGCGGGTTAAACGATCTAAGTCTTTATTGGCGAGTCGTAGTCTTTGCCCAATATTGCGGGCAATAGAGGCACCGATAACCTCGTGGTTATAAAAAGTGCGTTCGCCGTCAATATCTTTAACCACAACCGGCTTACCGACATCATGGAGCAGGGCAGCTAATTTGACGAGAGGATCAATTGAGGGGCAGTATTTGACGGTGAGGACAGAATGTTTCCAAACATTCCAGAGATGGTGACCCTTTTGTTTCATACCATATCCCTTGGTTACTTCCGGGAGAATTTTGTCTAAAATTTTAGCTTTTTTCATTAGTTGAAAGCCGCGGTCAATATTTTTATCCAACAGAATTTTGAATAATTCTTCACGGATGCGTTCGCCGGAAATATTGTTAAGGAGAGAAACATTTTTTGTTAGAGCGGTGAAGGTTTTTGGTTCAATTTCAAATTCCAATTTAATGGCCAATCTAATCGCGCGCAGTATTCTTAAGGCGTCTTCGCCGAAACGTTTATCGGGATTGCCAACGCAACGGATAATTTTATCTTTTAAATCTTTTTGCCCGTTGAATGAGTCAATTAATTTGATTGTTGGTTGTTGGTCTTTGGTCTTTGGTTTTTTATTTGGGCCTAAGGCAATGGCGTTAACAGTAAAGTCGCGACGGGACAAATCTTCTTCAATAGTTTTCCCCCAGGTTACCTGATTGGGGTGACGAAAGTCAGTATATTCTTTTTCTGATCGGTAAGTGGTGATTTCAATGACATCTTTTTTGTAGGGGACTTTGACGGTGCCGTATTGATTGTCATAAAAACTTTTGAAAAATAGGGATTGAATTTTTTTAGGAGTGGCATTGGTGGTAAAATCCAAATCAACAATATTTTTTTGTCCCAATAATAGATCGCGCACCGCTCCACCGACAAGATAAATTTCAAGACCTACCTTGGTGAATTTATTAAAGACGTCCAAGGCTTTATGGGGAATATTTTTTTTGATTTTTTCTGGAATAGATTGGTTCATTTTGATAGAATGGAAACAAGTTAAAAATTAAAAAGTCAAAAGTAAAAATACATTGTTACATTGTTAAATTGTTAAGTTGTTAAGTTGCTACAAGCCGTCATTCTGGGGACTCTGGCTTGTCCAGAGGACTCCAGAATCAATGGTTTACGGATTTATAACCTGGATTCTGGGCAAGCCAGAATGAAGGTAAGGATCTGATCCTGATTTTCATCAGGATGACGTAATACCATTCAGTCGTCATTCTGGGGATCCGCTGGCTGGGGCGGAGACTCCAGAATCGGTTAATGGCAGATTCTGGTCCGCCAGCTGGCGGACCAGAATGACAGTGTAAACAAGCCAAAATGACAATAACAATAAGGAATAGTTCTGTTTTTCATCAGGGTGACGATCAACAATATAATAATATATCTTTAATAACAATTTAATTTTATTTTACCATGAAACAGTGGCAAGTTTTGCATAAGGCTAGGGGTAAAAGTTTGACTCAACGCCGCCAGGAAATTATTGAGGCAATTTTAAAAAACCGAAAAATTAAAGAAAGAAAGGAATTTTTTGAACCCTCTTCTCCCCTTAAAATTGGCCCCGCCGATTTGGGAATAAGCCTAAAGGAATTAGCTAAAGCTAAGAAACGCCTTTTGTTAGCAAAGAAAAGAGGTGAACAGATTCTAATTTGGGGTGATTATGATGCCGATGGTATTTGCGGAACGGCGGTTTTATGGGAAGCGCTTTGGGAAAATGGATTTGATGTTTTACCGCATATCCCCAAGAGAAGTGAAGGATATGGTTTGAATGAGAAAGTTTTTTCTAAAATCAAAAAGAAACACCCTAATATTGGTTTGGTGATAACGGTGGATAACGGTATTGTTTCTTATGACAGGGTAGAAGAGATAGCAAAATTAGGGGTTGAATTTATTGTTACCGACCATCATATTAAAGAAGAGAAAATGCCCAAGGCGGTGGCAATTATTTGGAGTAAAAAAGTGTGCGGGGCGGCGGTAGCTTGGTTTTTGGCGCGGGAATTTACGAGACCAAAAGGCAATGGGTTGGAATTAGTTGCCTTGGCGACGGTGGCTGATTTTATGCCCCTACTATCAATAAATCGCAGTTTGGTACGGTATGGCTTGCGTTGTTTGCGGCAGACAAAACGAATAGGTTTATTGGCGCTATATAAAGAGGCCGGTTTAGTTAAGGAAAACTTAGAGGCTTATCATATAGGTTTTATAATTGCTCCTCGTTTAAATGCGATGGGAAGGTTAGCGGAAGCAATGGACTCTTTGCGCCTTCTTTGTACTAAGGATCGAGCTAGGGCTCGTCAATTGGCTCAAAAAATAGGCAAAGCCAATAGGGAAAGACAGGCAAAGATGAATAAAGTATTTTTAGGGGCGGTGGAAAGAATTCGTCAAGATGGTAAAGAAGAAAATAAACTACTTTTCGTTCATTCTCCTTCTTTTCATTCCGGGGTGATTGGCTTAGTGGCGGGAAAATTAGTGGAGAAATTTCATCGGCCGGCAGTAGTGGCTGGTGAGGAGGGCGCCTTTACTAAGGCTTCTTGCCGTTCAATTAAAGGTTTTAATATTATTATGGCAATAAGGCGGTTGGATAAATATTTAATTGCCGCCGGCGGTCATCCTCAAGCGGCTGGATTTACTGTTAAGACAAAGGATTTGCCTGCAGTTGAGGAAGAACTACAGAATATTGCCGAAAAAGAAATCAATAAGAAAAGTTTAATTCCTAAGCTTGAAATTGATTGCCAGCTTAATTTTGCCGATTTAAACTTTTCTTTGTTTAGAGAAATAGAGCGTTTCGAGCCTTTTGGTTTTGGTAATTCAAGACCTATATTTAAGACTGCCAATGTTATAATTAAAGGAGTAAGGCAGGTAGGTAACAGTAATAACCACTTAAAGTTTATCTTAGATGACCCGGCTACCGAGAAGATAGAGAACATAGAAGCTGAAGAAGTTAATTCGGTACTAAACGGCATTGGGTTTGGGATGGGTAATTTAGATTTAAGAGTTGATGACAGAATTGATATTGCCTATAGTTTGGTGGTTGATGAATGGAATGGGAGAAAGAATCTGGAATTGAGGGTAGAAGAGATAAGGAAAATTTCTAATTTTTAATTTCTAATTATCAATTGTCATTCTGGCTTGCTTTATCCCTGTATTAAATGGTACAGGATCCGGAATCCGCCAAAAGATGATTCTGGAGTCTCCGCCCCAGCCGGCGGATCCCCAGCCAGCCTCGCCGGCTAGGCGGGCCAGCCTCGCCGGCTAGGCGGGAATGACGACTCTATTAATGTGGTATTAGCCTTATGGTTGTAAAAAAATTAAAACCAATTACCATCGGCGAGCTTATTAATGAGGTTCGCAGTTATAATCCCAATGCCGATTTTGATTTAATTAGGAAGGCTTATCGGTTAGCGGAAAAGGCTCATCAAGGTCAAAAGCGGTTATCGGGTAGCCCGGTAATTAGCCACTGCTTGACCACTGCTAATCTTTTAGCCGATTGGAAGTTAGATTCAGCTTCCATCGCCGCTGGACTGCTTCACGATACTGTTGAAGACAGTAATTTTACTCTGGAAAAAATTAAGAAAGAAGTGGGGGAAAGTGTGGCCGCTTTAGTTGATGGGGTCACTAAGGTGGGGCATTTAAAGATGAGAGGTTCTGTCAGCGAGGAGTTTATTGAAACGCTGCGCAAGATGTTTTTAGCGATGTCGCGCGATCTGCGGGTGGTGATTATTAAAATTGCTGATCGCTACCATAATATGCAAACCCTTCAGTATCTTCCTGCCGATAAGGCTAAGGGAATTGCTCAGGAAACTTTAGAAGTTTATGCGCCTTTAGCAGAGCGGTTGGGGATCGGGGAAATTAAGGGGCAGCTGGAGGATTTATCTTTCTCCTATGTTTATCCTAAAGACTATCGGTGGGTAAAACAATATGCGGCGTCTTATTATAAAAAAGCTGAGGAGCAGATTGAAAAGGTGAGAAGAGAGCTTTTAACTGCCTTAGCTCACGAAAGCCTTCGTGTAGAAATAAACGGTCGGGCAAAGCATTTTTACAGTCTTTGGCGCAAACTTTTGCGACCGGAGATTAATAAAAATATTGAGGAAGTATATGACCTGATGGCTTTGCGGATTTTGACCGACCGGGTAGCGGATTGTTATACTGCCTTGGGAGTAGTTCACAAGCTTTATCGGCCGGTTCCCTATTTGGGTGTGCGCGATTGGATTGCTCAGCCTAAGCCTAATGGCTACCAGTCAATTCACACCAATGTTTTTTTGGGTGACGGTCGGATTATTGAGGTACAAATTCGCACCCATCAGATGCATGAGCAAGCCGAATACGGTATTGCCGCCCACTGGTATTTGGCCCAATTAAAATTAAAAAATAAGCTGACCTCTAAGAGTATTGATGAGGGAAACTTCTTTTCCCCGGCCCAAAAAATGGTTTGGGTACGCCAATTGGCTACTTGGCAAAGAGAAATTATTGATTCGCATGAATTTATCAACTCGGTTAGGTTTGATGCTCTAAAACGTAGAATTTTTGTTTTTTCGCCTAAGGGTGATGCTTTTGATTTACCTGAGGGAGCAACGCCGGTTGATTTTGCTTATGCGGTTCACACTGATTTGGGTGATAAAGCAGCGGGGGCGAAAGTGAACGGGAAAATGGTTACTCTTAATTATTGCCTGAAAAACGGCGAGGTGGTAGAGATATTAATTAATAAGAATAGGAAACGGCCCTCTGAAGATTGGCTCGATTTTGTGGTAACCAGGCTGGCAAGGAAAAAGATAGGCCAGAAAATAAATGGTAAATAAAATTACTATATTGTTGTATTGCTAAGGAGTTGTCATTCTGGAGACTATGGCTTGTCCACCAGCCTCGCCGGCTAGGCGGGGAGGACTCCAGAATAATCTTTTGGTAGATATCCTGGACAAGCCGGAATGGCAAGGAAAATACCAAGAATATTGAGATGACTCATCCTGAGGACTCGGAATTCGTAGAAGTTAAAAGAAATTCGTCCGCCAGAGGCGGGCTGAAATTTCAGTGAGCCAGAGGCGAACTAATTTCTCTTTTAATTTCATCCTGCCAATGGCGGGATAATTTCTATATTTATTTATCATTTGTCATTTGTTTGGAATAGAGACTAATCGCCAATTCTTTTACTCCTAATTCTTAATTATGGTGTTATAATCAATTTATGTTAGAAAAACGGACGGAGATTAAGGATACTGTTAATAAAGTTAGTAAAAAGGTGTTTCTTTATGGTTGGGTTAATAGTGTCCGCGATCATGGCAAATTGATTTTTGTTGACCTTCGTGATCGCTCAGGAATAATTCAGTTAGTAGGTGATAATAAGCTATTAGATGGATTAAAGAATGAATTTGTTTTACAAATTGCAGGTCAAGTTCAAGCTCGTCCCCCAAAGCTTGTTAATCCTAAGATTAAAACAGGAAAAGTCGAAGTTAAGGTAGAAAAAGTAAAAATTTTGTCTCAATCTTTAGATTTACCCTTTAATGTTAGTGATGACGGTAAAGAAATAAATGAGAACCTTAGATTAAAGTATCGTTATTTGGATTTACGCCGGCCGCGGATGAGAAAAAATTTGTTGGTTAGGCAAAGAGCGATTGAATTTATCCGTAACTGGTTGATTAAGAATGACTTTTGGGAAATTGAAACGCCAATTTTAACCAAAGCTACTCCTGAAGGAGCAAGAGATTTTTTGGTTCCCTCCCGACTTCAGAAGGGAAATTTTTATGCTCTGCCCCAATCGCCTCAGCAATATAAACAGCTTTTGATGGTGGCGGGGATAGAAAAATATTTTCAAATTGCTCGTTGCTTTCGTGATGAAGATCCTCGTGCCGATCGAGCCTATGGTGAGTTCACCCAGTTGGATTTGGAGATGTCTTTTGTCGATGAGAAGGATATTCTTAGTTTAACAGAAACTCTTTTTTCTCAAATGTGCCAGGAAGTATTTCCCCAAAAACATATAAGTAAAAAGCCTTTTCCACGCCTTACTTATAAGGAGGCGATTAAGAAATATAAAACCGATAAGCCAGACTTAAGAAAAAATAAAAATGACTCCGAGGAACTGTCCTGGTGTTGGGTAGTTGATTTTCCTTTATTTGAGTGGAAGAAGCATGAAAGTCGTTTTGATGCGATGCATCATCCTTTTACGGCGCCAAAAGAGAAGTGTGTTGCCGATCTGTTAGCCAAGAAAAATTTAGGTAAATTACAGGCTAAGCAATATGATTTGATTTTAAATGGTTATGAAGTTGGGGGAGGAAGTATCAGGATTATTGACCCTCAGGTTTTAGGCGCTGTTTTTGAAGTGATGGGGCACACGCCGCAGAAAATTAAAGAAAAGTTTGGCCATTTACTGCAGGCTTTTGATTTTGGCGTTCCCCCCCACGGAGGGATTGCCGCCGGTTTAGACAGAATTTTGATGATTTTGCAAAATGAGCCCAGCCTTCGTGAAGTAATTGCTTTCCCAATGACCGCTTCCGGTCAAACGGCGGTAATGAAAGCGCCATCGTCAGCAAGTTCGGAACAACTGAAAGAGTTGGGAATCAAAAAAAGTCCGAGGTTAAAAAGTTAAAAGTTTAAAATTGTTTAGTGTTTGAGGCAGGCAACCCTTAGACGTAAAAATTAACCAATAAACAATAGGTAAAATAATATATATTATTTTAGTGCTTTCTACGATACTGCGCCGTATCGTAGAAGATTGATGTCAAACATGCTTCATAGCATGTTA
>Ga0210057_1001763_pt1 | contig 32248 bp, 28 predicted proteins | sample CryGeyCG2114_010_2_FD_183968 | JGI IMG/M metagenome (GOLD analysis project Ga0210057, IMG submission 183968) | Groundwater microbial communities from aquifer - Crystal Geyser CG10_big_fil_rev_8/21/14_0.10 (SPAdes) (version 2) | ecosystem: Environmental > Aquatic > Deep subsurface > Groundwater ... | reverse complement strand
CTCCCTGATAACTCCCCCGCCACAACTTGACCTAAATCTCCAATCACATTTGAATTTATTGAGCCTCCTCTGGCTAGTAAATATGCTGCTGACTCACCTAAATAATCTAGAGCTGTTTGGCCTGTTTCCGTCACGATTACTTCAATACCCCTTTGCTTAGCCAAACTCACCAAGTTTGCATATTCCGGATTTGACCTTAAAAAGTCTGGTATCAACATGGCACCGATGGCCTCGGTGGGAACAATACCAGTGATCTCATTTGGTGACCGACGCATCTTGCTTGCTGCAGACTGGATACGATCAGCATACATGACTCTTTCTTCATTTCTAAAACCAATATTGAATTGACCAGAAGCACAAGCTGGAATGGTCGCATAATCATGAAAATCACCTACCAATCCTCTTGAAACATCTGCCAATTTTTTAGCAAAACTAGTTACACCAGGACTGTTACGACGACTGTTAAAATCATCTGGTAAATGCTTTTTAAGATTTTGAAAAATATCTTCAACTTTTGTCGCACCATTAACTCCAGCCATCTCGATAATATTTAAGGGATGTTTATATGTTTCTCCAAATCGTTGGGCAAATTCACTCCACGGCCTACCTGTTCCCGGGATTACGGTCTCGGGATGAAGAACAGCTGCGTCTTTGGATCGACCAATAAAAGTAATATATCCATAACCAGCTCCCAAGCCTGCTACCCGAAAGTTAATGCCTCTAGATTCTGCTGAAACCATGACTCCGCTTTCCAGAATACCTAAAGCAGTATTTAATCCACATCTGTGAGTGGGAGCAACGTCATTAAAAACTGATTCAGATTGCTGATCGACCAATCTTTCATGTCTATTAATTCTTGCCATTTGTTTGCTGTATGTGGCGAATATTCTTGCTTTTTCCTTTTCGTTTTCGCTGACTTGGGTTTTTTCCGCAATTAGATACATTTGCTCAAGAGTTTCAAAATATGCCGCAGAAAGTTGATGGATTTTTTCTTGAGACAAAAGTTGTCCCTTAGCCTTAACTGCAGCTATATCAGCCATGGTCAATTGGAAAAGCGCATGCAAATTATCAAAGTTTTTTGTTTCTCTCGCCAATCTACCCAATCGTTTCCCAAAACTTTCCCCACGATATACTTCTGCCTGTTTGGTTTGATCGCCTGCATGTTTATAAATAGCCAAATCACCTAGCCAATCATGGTGGGCAACCAAATAAAGTAACATTTCCTTTTCATCTTGTGTTAACCAATCAAGGTGAGGTAAAACCTTCTGAGACACAATCTCCGCAGAACGTTCGGTATGGCGTGGTTCACGACCTCTTCCCTCTGGATCAAGCCTTTTTCGGTTAGACAAATCGGCCCCCACTTTACCTATATCATGTAGAGCTCCTGCCATAAGTAATATGAGCTGTTTGTTTCTCTTACAGTCTGGAAATAATCTATCCAGCAATTCTTGAGTGTGTTTTTGCAAAGTAAAATCATGAAAAGCATGCTGTTTTTGATCACCAACCTCATCCAGCCATTTACGTAGCGCGGTCATGCCTGGCAAATCTGCAACCTGGTTAATATCTATTTTGTCTTGATTAAATAAATCTTCTGCCTGTTGTCTGGCTTCTCTTCGTTGTTGTTCTTTGATTTTGGCTTGTTGTTCTTGGACTGATAAACCTGGCTGAGCTCGAGTCTCAGCCACAGGACTTGCAGTTACTTCTTGTGGCTGGTTAATCGAGGCAGTGGTTGGCCCAACATTTAATTTGACCACATCAATGATACTTACTCCGTATTCATTAGCCAACTTAAGCGCTAAGTCAATATCGGCAACCGGTTTCGATTGACCAGCCCTGACCGCTTGATCCTGAAGTTTCAAGGCTGCAATTACTACAATACCTACCAATTTTTTGATGATCTCATTCTCTTTAATGCCTTGATTAATTTCTGCCTGATCTTTACCTTGAGATCTTAATACCTCAGACCATGTCTTATAACCTGAGATAAAAGATTTGTAGCAGTCGCGTAAAACTTCAAATGCTTGATTGTAAGCAGCTACCGCTGCTTCTTGTTCAGACGGTTGTTCATTTGACACAATCATTAACCTGCCAAGGCAAATTCTTGGACTAATTTTGTCGCTTTAGCTTTAATTAGTTCCTGCAGATCCTGGTTTAAGTATTGTTCAAAAAGTTCGGCTAATTTAGGCAATTGTTCTTCAGGCGGTAGTGTTGAAATACTTTGATCAAGCACTTGGTCTGACATACCTGGAGCATTCATTAAATCTTCCAAAGTTTCTGCTATGACTTGCCCTGAAAGTTGACCAATAATTTCTGCCGCCGATTCTTCGGCGAGACCTGCTTGGCGGAGCCGATCAAACATCGGTTCTAGCTGGTCCATTACCACGGGCAAGAGTGGTGAATCTGTCATGTGTGTTTCCTTTATATATGTTCTTTAATGTTCAACTAAAATCCAGCTTGTACCCCTTTGGCTGTTTCGGCGAGTTTCTTGAGAAACTCAGCCACACCCCCAGGATTGTCAATCACAATTTGCGTGCCATTACCTTGGACACCACTGCGAATAGCATCAAAAACACCTCTGACGGTATCATTGGCATCCGCTGGCAAGCCTTTTTGAGTCCAATCAACCAGGACCTTGATGACATCTTTACCTGGCAATATTCCAGTCAGATTACCTTCCGGTACTCGCGCTAAATCTTCGACTCTGTTAACTAAAGCGAATTGATTATTCGGTCCCAAAGCATTCCAGTCAACATGGTTACCAGCTCCTTCATTAATCATTTGAGCGACATCTTTAACAGTATCTGTTTCTGCCTGACCAATTGGACCCAAATCGCTTCCAATTAGTTCACCCCATAAACCATAAGGGTTATCAATATTAATTGTTTCAAGAGGCGCACCATCAACACCTAGAACTGAAGATTCAACTTGAGGAGTAGCGATATTAGATGCGGTGGTTTCACCTTGAGAACCATCTCCAGATGTAGGTATCTCTGTTGGACTGGCAGGAGATTCAGATCCACTGGCAACATTATTCTCAGGCAACACATCTGTAGTTGATTCGTGAGCGGCGCCGAACTTAGAAATTAAACCCCGATCAGGATGATGGTTATCAACAATTTGATCATTTACCGTTGAATCGACGGGTAACCCATCGGACTGATAATTAGCCTGATCACTAAAATGGCTACCCACACTATCTGCCGCAGTTGATGGTTGGAAAACATGAGATGATACATCCGTTGAATTACCGGGTAAATTAGCTCCCCTTACACCACTGTGTTCCAAAGCCGGAGCTTCTCCAACTTGTGGAATCGAACCATGAACACTCTTAACATCTGCTACTTGATTAACCCCTAGATCAGAACCCGTAGCATTACCAATATTTGCGTCTGGCGCAACTGCTGGGTGTTGATCAACTAAGCCAGGATTGGGTTGTAAATGGTCAGGTCGAGAATTAAAATCTGGGGCATCGCTATCAATAAACCCTCCAGAATTAGACAGCTCATTCTGACTAACTGATGGATCAGCTGACGGAGTTTCAAAGTTGAGGCCAGAAATTCCATCTGCATAATGATGCTGTGGCAAAACATGAACAGGACCCTTGGGCCAATCAACTGGTTCACCGCCCGCCGGGCCGGCCGGCATTGCCGCATTAGCATTTCCAACGGGTAAACTGTCATTTGAAGGCAAAGTGGTATTATCTACCCCAACCCCTGACGCTTGATTAGTTTCGCTAAATGTCGGAGTAACTGAATGTGTCTGGCCAAAAATGCGATGGCCGATGGCTCCCACCAGTAAACCACCGCTAACGGCCCTGACAAAGCTATTTTGCGCTGCCCATCCCCATCTAGTGTACGTTCCTGATAACCCAATTAGGGTATTCTTGAGCCTACTATCCTCAGACTTAATTCTATCGGCCAAACTTCTTGATAAATATGCTATTGAATTGAGGGCCACTCCGCCAAGTCCTCCCACAAGTCCACCGGCATAGCCAACACCCGGCAAGTTATATCCAACCAAACCACCGCCCATAAATAGGAGGACGTAGAGTGTACCTCTAACCGATTTTCTTAAATTGCCCTCTTCATCTTTGAATATTTTTGCCAAACCCTTGCCCAGTTTCTCTTTCAACCATTTTTTCTTCCCCTGAGACAAACTTGATCCCTCAATCTCTTGGCTAATTCTTCTTAAATCGTCCTCATGCTCCTGAGGGGTTTGGCCATGGAGAAAAACCAAATTCCTGTCAAAGTTGACTAATCCATATTGAAAATCTAACGATTGCCAATATTTGTCATCTGCAGAGGCTCTGCGACAAGTGGCAATAAAAGCCGCCATCTCCTGATATGACATATATGGCGATGGATAATTACTGATCCTTTTTTCATCAATGAATGTTTCTAACTTATCCCAATCATAGTCTGACACTAATTCTTTGCCCAAACTCCAATCTCTTTCGACCACCTGCGGAGCGTGTTCGGTTGCTGGTTGATCCAAACCAGCTGGCTGCTGAATTTTATGGAGAACAACGTTAAGTTCCCTTCGAAGAGGCGGAACCAGATTTATATCAATATTTTGTTTTTCTTCAATGAGCGCTTGCCTTTGTTCATCAGAAAGGGGACCATCTGGATTGTGTCCGGATGGCCTGATTATGTCCCAAATTACTATTGACCTAGCCTCAAGATCATCAATTTGTTTCATTAATTTATTTTTTTGTCTGGTTAAATCATCATCTGACTCGGGAGCAGAGCCTGGCTGACCTAATCCACCACTTTCAGGTTCATCGGAAGACGGAGTAATGGTTGTGGCCGAGACTTTATTGCGCTTGCGTCTTCGATTTTGGACAGCTGGTGACTCTGCAGCAGCCGGATGAGACGTCCCACCGGACTGCACTGTATCTGCTTGGGACAGAGTATCAACTCCTGCAATGTTAGTCCTGCAATCATCTGCGTCTTTCTTGTATCTCGCCAATCTGGTTTTTAATGCTTTCTTTATTTGACCTGGGGTTTTGAGACCTTTTACCTTCTGATCCTGCTTATTAAAAACTGCCATGTGTTCGCCAATCACACTAATCAAAGAAAAGTCGGAAGCAACATTCAATGGTCCTTCGAGAATTTTTTCTACTTCGGAGATTTTTGCTTCTATCTCCTTAAGTTGTTGCTCAAAAAATTCTTTTGACTTATTCAAATCAGATTCGCTTTCGACAAGCTCGACAGCAACTTCCCCTAGGTCTGATCCACTTTTAACAGGATCGACTGCAATTTCATTTGGATTTTCGTGAACTTCTCCTGCGGATTCACCCAACTCTATAGGTGGCTCCACTTGAGACTGAACACCAGCTGGCTCTATCACTATTTCCCCAAGTTCAGGCTCTGAGACTTCGGGGATTTCTGGCAGCACAACCTGATTGGCTTGTTGTTCAACAGCTCCTTCGTTCATTTTCTCAACCCTAGCTTTAATCGCCTTAACTAAATCAGAGCCGCTTTCTGCAACATCAGATTCAACCGGCTGGCTTTCCCCATCACCATCATCAAGGAGACTGAAAAGCTGATCATATGCCTCGCTTCTATCAATAACACCACCATCACCAGGGGCTAAATCACTTTTTATCTGGTCTGTTAGTGTTGGGTTTGATTCGCCATTTGACATTATTTCTCCTTAATTACCGGCTAATTCTTTTTTCTCATTTACACTTATATACTTTAGCATAAGACCCCTAATCTTTAATACCATCTGAGCAAATAATTGCTGCCTTTCCGGATTGATCTCATCCTTTGATGTGGCACCTTGAAGTTCCATGAATTTAGACAGCAGCTGCAAAAAGATGGCTAAGTGTTTTAACAAAGCTCGAGCATTCAAATTCTCTAAACCCTTTGGGGTAAGAACCTTATTGATTAATGAAGCTATTTGCAGACTTTTTGACAGTTCATCTCCATCAATTGCTTCGATGATAGATTGAACTTGTTCGGCAAAAGGCTTGAGAGTTTGTTGATTGGTGACTCCGGCTACTTTCTCGATCATTGACAACATAAATTGGCAGTGACTATCAAACTGGCCCTCGGCTATCACTTGTGAGATATCCACAGATAACTGCTCTAAATAACCCAACATTATTGAATATGCTTGGGTTTTTTCCTCTGTGGATGATTCAGAATTGAGGTTCGTAAAGTATGTTTCAATATCCCCATACTTTTTTCCAAGCTGTCCCAGTTCTTCAGTCTGCTTTTCAATTTCCTCAGCTAACATTGGATCCAGGTCCACAGCATCCGGTTCAACTTTGGCTTCAGCTACTTCTATTGAGTCGGGAGAGTGGGTTGCTGGCTGAAGTTCAACCTCAGCGACTTCGGCCGGCTGATTGTCACTCAAGTCTAAGTCAGGGATTTCCTCCTCGCCAATCTCTGGCGATGCCACTCTTTCTTCATCAACCAGTTCTAACTCTGTTTGGGCTTGGGCTTGTGGCAAAACAGGAGACCCATCAATCACTTTTCTTGCGTCAGGTCCCTGTCCCGTCATGTGCTTACTTTCTGCTGTACTTTTGTTACAAAAACACCCAAGCCAACCCCCATCAAGAGGTTGCCAATAGCGAAATTATATCATTATCAGAGATATAAAATACAGACTGGGCCACGAATTAATTGGCTCTCAAATGCTAAATCGGACAAGCACCACTTTCGCACTGCAAATGAACCCAATCAATGTCCTCGTGAAGTTCTTCGTCAGCCTCAATTTCGGAGATGACTTTCATAAATTCACTGATGGTAACTGGTTGTTCAGGCTGATACTCGTAAGCCGTAGCATCCTGTTGCGGCATGACACTGCAACACTTGACCTGACTTTGATACCGTTTAACCATCTGGTTAAATTGGCGAAAACTAACCTTCTTAGGATCATATTTTAAAGTGTAGCTCACTTGATTGCCAGTATCTTCCAAAGGCTGACCATTTTCATCGACTCCCACAATCCAATATTTTTCAAGCAGCATTAACCAACGGTACTGTTCCTCAGGAGTTGCTTCACCCGCCGTGATTAGTTGACCATTCATACCGATGCGACAAATTAGTGGCTGAGTCGGAAAACCAATCGCCGTCGAACCCTCATACGATTTAAGTTTTTTAACGGGATAACCTTTTTTTCGATATTTTTCAACCTGGGGATCATCGCTGCGGTACTGTACCCACCGAATATACTCACGCATGCTTGGTAAGTGCGCACCTTCGGTTAAAGCAAATAATTTACTAATCGTACCGGAAGGTTTAATAGTCGTATTGGTGTGAGGTACCACGACTTTTAATTTCTGGCTATATTTTTCGGCTTCATCTACTACAGCTCGTTTCAGGCGAGCTAAAGTTAACCAAAAATCTTGAGATTTTTTCTCATTAACTAAATCTTTAAAATTGTAACCAAACATATTCCAAGCGAATTCGTGGATACCCGTTAAACCTACTCCAATCCGGTTGGTTCGTTTCACTTCCCGATGATAGAGGCAGTCCATGGTATTGACCCTAATTAAGGCCCTAGTCACAGCTCGCACAGCATCTTCGGCATCATCGACAGTGGGAGCAAAATAAGGCACTACGTCACCGATGACACAGTAACCTCCTAACATATTAAGAGTGATCTCCCCGCAAGGATTAGGAATTTGCTGATAGATTTTGGCTTGGGCAATCCGGGCAATGTGACTCAGCATTTTGTGAGTTCGCTTGATTGGTTTGTACTTCTGACTTTCTGCATACTTACCATCTTGATAACCGGCAAAACCAGCATCATTTTGAACCAAGCGATGTTGGTTAATGAAACCAGGTTCACCGGTGCCATCGTGATAACTGGCCTGAGTAATAGCTTTTAAAACTCTTTGGGAATGACCAAAACGCTGTTTCCAAAATTTTTCATCTACAGTCACCGAATTATTGGCGCTCCACAAAAAACCGCCTCGTTTAATATTAATAAAATCAATCACTCCTGGGTCTGTCCAAGATTTAGTTGCCATGCGCGCACTTCTTCTGGCACCACCCACTAACACACATTCGGCCAAGTAATGATCAACATAAAGCGTCTGTTTCCAGGGAGGCATATGAGCACCCTTAATGGTCGACATGCGTTTAATAGCGTTCATCAGAGGTTTAGGGCCAGATGATGGGCGGTTCTGCATACCCCGGATTGGTGCTCCCTTAGGGCGAACTTTTGAAAAGTCCAAAACCAGCATTTCGTTTTTAAATTTCTTTTCATAGGCCATAATTTCAATCAACTCAATTGCCTGAGCCCAACCTTCACGCGTATCAGGAACTTCAAACCACTTAATGCCATTATTCTTACCATATTTATGTTTTGCATCTCTAGCACTTTCATCTACTCCCCATTCAAAATCAGGATGATCGCTGGAAATAACGCAGCGCACATTGGGCATATTATCCCAATCAACCACACACATATCATCATCGTAGGCTCTCCCAACTCCCGATCCGTTCATCAGTAGATAAAACAAAACATACGAAGTACTCGCTGTTGAGCAGTTGGTAAAAACTTCCATATTTCTACCCGGTTGAGTTTCATCGCCATGTTGCAAATGTCGACCGGACATCAAGATTGAACCGTTAGCAATGTGTTTGCGTAAGACCTGATATTCAGATTCCTGTTCGGACTGAAATTTTTTGGGTAGAAGCAAAGAATTCCCTCTGGCCACCCTGTCAGCGACTTCGGGCCACGTTTCCCAACGTTCATAACCTGTTTTTTTATCCATGACTCGTCTTAAATATGTCCGGCGAGCTACCGCCACACCCATGCCCTTATCAAGCTTACGGTCACAAAACCTCATTGGCTTCTTTGGTAAAGTGGTTGTCACCATCATGGGGATGTTTCCTTTTCTTGAGTTGATTGTTTGGCTGATAATTGATCTGGTTCCAAATTTTGCAGACGCTCAATTTCACTGGCAAAATCTTCGACACTTTCAAAATCTCTGTAAACGCTAGCAAATAATAAATATGATAAGGTGTCCAGCTTCCGTAAACGATTGATCACTAAATTGCCCACTTCCCAGCTTTTAACCTGACTGGTTTTTTTCTGTCGAAGTTTTTGTTCAATCTCATCAACCAAGTCATCGATATCCGATAAAGATACCGGTCTCTTCCAGGTAGCCTTAATAATGCCTCTTTTAAGTTTATCCCTGGAAAAATCTTCCTTACTGCCATCTTTTTTAATGACTTTCAAATCTATGCCTTCAACCCGCTCATAGGTTGTAAAACGCTTATCGCATTTGACACAAACCCGTCGTCTACGAATAGCATCTTGCTCACTCGATTCTCTAGAATCAATCACATTTGTCTCGTCGTGAGCGCAATACGGACATTTCATAATTATTTAAACTTTCAAACTAAATACAATCTATAGTGTTCTCAATCTAATCTAACTACAACATATTGTGTCGAAGCTTTTATCGGACGATAAGAATCTCACAAAAGAAAGTCAGCTGTCAACTAAATCAAAAAGTATCACAATGGCTCGATGAAAAAAAGGGGCGAATGATCACACAAAAACTTGTACTCAATGTTCTGTCTTTAATATTTGCTCTAGTCTGCTTTGAGCCGAAATGTTCTGAGATTCGATTGACTCAAAATAACTTTTGTCTGCCAGTTCTAATCTGGCATTTATGTCGCTGCTAACCTCAAGGAAGGAACTTAATTGTGAGAGTAATTCGGAAGAAAAATAAATTTGATGTGTCTCAATCGATAAATCAACCGCCTGCATCAAATAATGATGGGCTTTGAGCAAAGTGGTAACAGTTAATTCCGGCTTGTTCTGTTTGGATAATTGACGGGATACATTTAACCGGTGTTGACCATATGTCATGAGTAAAACCAAGCGCTCATTCCTCGGAGTAGCAATTAACTTAACTCTATCAATGGCCCTTAAGACCGGGTAGATAGTGTTGTCCGGCAAAACTTGTGATTGAAAATAAAGCTGTTTGTGACTAGTTGATTCTTCACTGCCAGAGTTTACATCATGAGCCATAAGCAGAGATGTGGCAAATATCCCTACTCCTACTCCTAAACCAGTAAGTCTCCAAAGTAATAACTTTTTCATTTTTTCTATCAATTGAAACTGCATTGTAACAGACAGACCAAAGCTGCAGCAGCATTCTACCAACCATAAACCAACAATACCATCCCCCAGATTGCTTGACTCAAAACTAAAGCATAAGCGTTACGTCGACCATAAAATAGCAAAGCCTGTCCTAAAGCAAATAAACAAAGTAAAAATATTTGCGCTACAGCGGCTAAAGGAGAAAAGCGAAGAAAGGCGTTTGGCACATGGAAAATAATAAATATGCCAGCCACCATAAGTAATTGTTGAATCAGGGGGCTATGGCGATACTTTTCAATAATTACAGTCATGATAAAACTGAAAAAAAACAATGTTTCCCAAAAACCAGTAAATATTGCCAGTACGAATTCGTACCAAAACTGGTTTGAAGCAAACAGAGGTGCTGCTTCTACCAAACCTCCTTTTTGAATTATGGCGGCCAGGGCAGTCACAAATCCAAAAACCCCTCCCACAGCTAGACCAAGCAACAATCCATTCTGCATTTTTTCGAAAGAAAAAGATTTAATGATACTCTTGCTTCGACTGGTCACAATATATAACCAAACGGGTAAACCAAAAAAAACTGCTTTACCAATAGTCTCATCAAACCAAACGGGGAATGCAAATAAGCGTCGATAGAGAAACCAGAAAACTAAGGATAAAACTAAAATGGGAAAGAACAGAATATGAGACTCAACAGCCCTGGCAGCAACTGCAGTCACCCTCACACTCCGTCGTTGCCGCTTTTCTTTGGAGTTTAGTGTTTGTTGTCTTTTTGAGCTCATTTAAAACCAACTCCACCGCCTCTGGCTGATTAACTGAGTAAGTATCGATGACAATATCGTATAGTTCGCTACGCCAAAAATCAATTGGATCACTAGCTTTAATACCATGCTTACCCGCAACCCATTTTTGCCACTCCTTGGAATATACTCGTTGCCATTTGAGTAAATTATCTTTATATCTCTGATCAATGTGTTTGAGGGCCTCATCAGTAGTTAAAGAATCTCGGTTAACAATTCGGTCAACTCTTACAGCTTTACTTGAACAAGTCATCAAAACTTTTAATACTCCCGGTATATTTTGAGCCATAAACCCGGATAACCACGATTCAATAATCCAATGCTGTTGTTGACTAACTTTTTCTCTAATTCCATAGTCAACCTGTTTATCAAAATCATCCTCATAATGAGTGGCGGAATGATGAAATTTACTATCTTTCTTGAATAAACCCTTTTCTTCGGCATAGGTTCGCATAAATTCACCACCACTAAAACCTTTCCAACCTTCAAAATCAAGTTCTTTTTTAAGTCTAAATAGCAAAGTGGTGGAACCTGCTCCAGGCAATCCGGAAATAGTTATGTTTTTATATTGATGCGCTGGTTGTTTAGTCATTGATCCTCACTTTTATTTACTTTTAAGAAGCTCTCAAAAATTGTTGCGTATCCACTTGAGCTATTTTTGATGGGTTTGATTGTATCAATTCGCAACTTAAAGCGCGAGTCATAATATTTGATATTTCAAGTAGATGCTCTTTGGCCTGTGTTAGGGTCAAGTTTTGATCTTGACCAGGAAAAAAATGGAATAACCTATTTCTACAACTTAGCCAAGTATCCCACAAGTCCTTGGCTAGTTCTTCACCACAAAGTTTTGCCACGTCATCATAGAGCCAATATTGATTACGTTGAGAAGGAGGGATGTCGGGATTAAGAGCTCGTCCAATCCTAAAACGACGACTTTGATAAGTTTGTTTTGTGATTAATTTTTGATCGCGAAGAAATTGCTTCAAGAAACCTTCATAAGCTTTGGACATGGGGAAAACAATAAAAGTGTAATCAACCAATGGTTGTTGGTCTGCCAACTTTAACTCGCGTAAATAGAGCGTTTCGGCTAGATCAACTCGATTCTGGAGACGAGGATCTAGATACCGGAACCACTCTTGATCAGAAAATAAGATGGACGACATGACCTCAACCCCAGATTCTGCTACACTACTAACATTCAGTACTGATCAAGATACCTTGGACTCCGCATGAAATCAAGTCGTAGTGAACTCAGCTCATCTTCTCGGCTAACTCAGCTCTTTGAGAATCTGATGGTCGGCTGGCGAGCCAAACCCAAAAGTAGAAAAAGACAGCCCGGCTGGCTAAGGCAGATAAGTTATTATTTAAGGAGACTTGGCCACCTTGTTAGACATCTATTTAAATCTAAAATCTTAAGATTAGTTTTAGTTATTCTTTTACTAAGTTTCGTTTTGGGCACAATTTTTCTACTTAAAGACTTACCCTCACCAAAGAAATTAACCAGTCAAGGGAATTTCGCGGTCAGCAGCCAAATTTTTGACCGGAATGGGCAACTACTTTATGAAATTTATGCTGACGAAAACAGAATCCCAATCAAACTTGATGATTTGCCAGATTATGTGCGTTATTCGACCATCGCCATAGAAGATAAGAATTTCTACAAACATTGGGGTTTTGATCTGACGGGCATCGTGCGTGCGCTCAAATCAAATCTTCAGAAAGAACGCCTCGAAGGTGGCTCAACTATCACTCAACAGTTAGTCAAAAACGCACTCCTGACCAATGAAAGGTCATTGAAACGTAAATTCAAGGAACTGTTTTTATCCATTTTGACCGAAATTTTATATACAAAAGATGAAATCCTTGAGATGTACTTAAATTACATTTCTTATGGCGGAACTGCAGTCGGTATTGAGGCGGCATCCAGGGCATATTTTGATAAACCAGCTAGTCAATTAACCTTAGCTGAGGCCTCATTGTTGGCCGGATTGCCTCAAGCCCCAAGTTACTATTCACCTTTTCAATCCGATCCCACATTGTCTCAAAATCGCCAATCCGAAGTATTGCGACGCATGGTAGAAGATGGATATATCACCAACGCCCAGGCTCAAGCTGCTCAATCGGAAACCCTTGAATTCGCGTTGAATCAAAATGATATTCAAGCTCCCCACTTTGTATTCTATATCAGGGATCTGCTTTACCAGGAGTACGGTACAGAAACAGTGGAAAAAGGGGGCTTAAGAGTCACAACGAGTTTAGATTTGGATTTACAACAGGCCGTTCAAGCTTCAGTTTCTGCCGAAGTAGCTAAACTGGCTCATATGGACGTCAATAACGGAGCGGCTATGGTGGTCAAACCCAACACCGGTGAAATATTGAGCATGGTGGGCTCCGCAGATTACTTTAACTCGGAGATTGAGGGTCAGGTCAATTTGACTCTCGCCCAGCGCCAACCCGGTTCGTCGATTAAACCCCTAGTTTATGCCACTGCATTTCAAGAGAAAACCTTAAATCCGGGCAGTATATTAATTGATACCCCCACCTGTTTTATCATCACTGGCCAGAAACCCTACTGCCCTAAAAATTACGATGGTTCTTTTAATGGTCCAGTAACTGTCCGCCGAGCACTGGGCAACTCCCTGAATATTCCGGCAGTCAAAGCAATTTATACCATTGGAGTTGAAACCTTTATGGCACAAGCCCAAAAAATGGGCATTACAACTTGGCTCGATCCAATTAATTATGGTCTATCACTGGCTTTAGGCGGTGGTGAAGTTCGCATGATTGATATGGCGCAAGCTTTTGGCGTCCTGGCTAACCAAGGTGTCAAGGTGCCAATTTTACCCATCTTAAGAATTGAAGATTACACGGGTCAGGTTTTATTTGAAACCAGTCAAGATGAAATAAAAAGTGATCTAAATTATTTAACAGAATATCAAGATGAACAAACCAAAAACACTTTAACCAGAGTCATGGATAGAGCTCCGGCATATTTAGTCAGTCACATTATGCAGGATAATCAAGCTCGACAGGCTGTGTTTGGTTCAAGATCCGAATTGGTTATTCCAGGTCAGATTGTGAGTGCTAAAACAGGCACGACCAACAATCTCAAAGATAACTGGACGATTGGTTTTACACCAGAATTTCTTGTTGTCACGTGGGTAGGTAACAACGACAATACTCCCATGAATCCTTACTTAGTGTCCGGTGTAACTGGAGCGGCGCCAATTTTTAATGACATTATGTCTTTCGTTCTTTTGGACCAAGAACCAATCTGGCAAGAAAAACCACCTGACGTTCGCTCAGCTCAAGTTTGTGCTCATGGCTTACCCCCCAGTCCGGGAGACGACTGCCAACCCAGGGATCAAGAACTTTATTGGTCAGCTGGCCAACCTTCTCAGTCTAAACTAGTAAAAACTCAAGTTTGGATTGACCCCACGACTGGCCTACCTCCACCAGAGGACACTCAGGTAGACGGGCTTGTACTCGAAGAACACATTTTTTATGAAGATCCAACTATTCCATTCTATTGCAGTGATTGTGCTAGGATGACTGACGAAGAAGGTAAAGTAATTTACGAACAACATCAGGTAAATTACTAGCATCAAAGATTTGTATGCCTCAGAAAAAGTTTTTTAAGAGAGATATTCAGTTTAATACTTCAAATAACAATAATCGAAAATCTCTTAAGTTCATCATTGTTCTAAGTTCCGTGGCCACAACTTTAATTGCGATCACCACCCTCTTAACCCTTTGGTGGTTTAATGAAATACCCCTGGCTTCTCCCATCAATCAGTTGACTAGTTTTCACTTTACTCGCCACCCGATTTTTAGTTCGCAAGACCAAAAAATGGTTTATGGATTTTTGCCTTATTGGAACACGCAAAACTTGCAACTTCACGACCGATTAACAAGACTGGGCTATTTTGGTTTAACTATTGGCAAAGATGGCAAAATATTAACTGTTGTTGATGGCGAAACTGATCCTGGATATCGAGTTTTACAATCAGATGCATTCCTTGAAATTACCAACCGGGTAAAATCGAATGGCGGACAAATTGATTTAGTCGTTAAGCAATTTAACGCTGATGACATTAGATCGTTTTTGTCGTCTCCCCCAGCTCAAACCAATTTTTTTAACTCGCTTGAATCAATATTGCTTGGTTATGATGTGACCGGTATTAACATAGATATCGAATTGAATGGTGAAGCTTCTCCAGAACTTCGCCAAAATTATACAAAATTCATTCAGAATTTACGCACATTTCTCAACCACAGATTTGAAAATATTGAGCTTTCTGTTGATGTTTACGCTTCTGCCTCAAAAAACAATCAACTTTGGGATATGCCCTCATTAACTCCTTTTGTTGATTTTTTTGTCATCATGGCCTACGATTTTCACAGTTCGAGTTCAGACCAGGCAGGACCGGTTGCTCCCCTCCTGGGTGGCAAAAAATATTGGGACAGTGATATTAATTCTCATCTTAAAAATTTCCTGCAAAGTATTCCCAGAGAAAAATTATTACTCGGTATCCCTTTTTATGGATATGAATGGCAAACTACGTCTACAGATTCTCAATCAATGACTTTTCCAGATACAGGTCAGGCTGTGGTCTACAGTCGGATTCAAGAACTTTTGTCGGATGATAGTCCATATCAGGTTACCGAACACTGGAACGAAGCCGCGCTTTCACCATACCTAACGTATACAGATCAAAATAAAACTTATGTCTTATACTACGACAATTCCCGCTCAATTTCTTATAAACTTGATTATGTCAATCAGCTTGATTTAGCGGGCATAGCCATTTGGGCTTTAGGTTATGAAGGTGAAAGTCCGGAGCTTTGGGAAGTGATTGAGCAAAAACTCTAACTGATAAATTTTAGTGCTTTTTAAGCCATCTGCCATCTTGAGCCCACTCGAATCGCATGGTATTATCCCGCCATGAGTAGAAAAAAACCCAAAACTCTCGCCAGCCAGAAGGTTCTCTACTCGCATCTCATTCGTCATGCCAAGACTATTTACTCAGCCAAAAAAAATTATCGCTACTCAGTTTTAATTCGTCAAAAATCCGGCCAAATTTATCCCCCCCCGACACAGCCACTGATTTTATCAGTTGCTCAGACTTTAATTCACACAATTCAATTCAAATATAAACAAGGATGTGACAAGGTTAAGAGCATATATTTTTATGATTATTCTGCATTTAGTTTTCCTCAACCATCTACCAAACAGAAAATCAAACGTTTGAAGAATAAATGGCAAAAAAATCATCAATTAGTCAAAAAAAGATTAGCAACTTGGCAAAGTCGGTCATCCAAAAAAATTCTGGACAAATTTAAACCTAAACTAAAACCCGGCAGACCAAGAAAAAAATACCCTTTTATACAGAAATTCATTACATCAATTAAGTCATTTTTCTATCCTTACACTTTTGCTTTAACCAAATTTCCCGGACAGACAATTGCTGTGATTATTATCACTTCATTGGTGTTTGGTTCAACCTATATCTTATACACGAGCATATTTAAGGATTTACCTTCACCTACGGAACTCACTACCCGCTCTCAATCTGTCACAACTAAAATTATGGACCGAAACAATCAGGTGCTTTACCGCATCTATCAGGATGAAAATCGAAGCTTAGTGCCTCTCGCCCAAATTTCACCTTTTATGATTAGCGCCACAATTGCCATCGAGGATCAGGATTTCTACCTTCATCATGGTATTTCCCTCAGCGGTATTGCCAGGGCATTCACGGCTAATCTCAAAAACGATTCCGTGCAGGGTGGATCAACTATAACTCAGCAGCTGGTAAAAAACCGCTTACTCAGTAATGAAAAGACACTCACGCGCAAAATTAAAGAGGCTTTGTTGTCAATCATGGTTGAGTTGACTTTTTCTAAAGATGAAATTCTAGAAATGTATTTGAACCAAGTTTCATATGGAGGATCTACATATGGAATTGAGGAAGCAGCCCAAAGATATTTTGGTAAATCCGCCCAAAACCTTAGTTTAGCGGAATCAGCCTTACTGGCTGGTCTACCTGCTGCTCCATCTGTTTATACTCCATTTGGCTCAAATCCAGAACTGGCCAAAGCTCGTCAAAAAGAAGTCCTGCGCCGTATGGTTGAAGATGGATACATCAGCCATAATCAATCAATTTTGGCCACCAATGATGAGCTCGTTTTTAGAGACGATGTTGTTGATATCAAGGCTCCTCATTTTGTGATGTACATCAAACAATTATTGGCCGAAGAATTTGGAGAAGAGGCTGTTATGAACGATGGTCTTGAAGTTATTACTACTCTCGACCTCCCCCTTCAAGAGGAAACCGAGCAAGTTGTCGCAGACGAGATTGACAGTATCAAAAGATTAAATATCAGCAATGGTGCTTCACTGGTTACAAACCCCCAAACAGGAGAGGTTCTGGCTATGGTCGGTAGCTATGATTACTTTGACTTTAAACACGATGGTCAAGTTAATGTCACACTTAGACCACGTCAACCCGGCAGCTCAATTAAGCCGGTTACATACTCACTAGCTCTGGAAAAAGGTTATACTGCCTCAACCATTATCCAAGATTCACCAATTACCTATCAAACACCTGGAAGTCCTCCTTATAGCCCCAGCAACTATGATTCAAAATATCATGGAAATGTCACCCTGAGAGAAGCCCTAGCCTCTTCATACAACATACCCGCAGTTAAAACGCTGGCCAATTTGGGAGTAAACAGTTTGATTGATCATGCCGAGAAATTAGGTATTACAACTTGGAAGGACAGGTCGCGGTTTGGTTTATCGTTAACTCTGGGTGGAGGAGAAGTAACAATGATGGATATGGCTTCTGCCTATGGAGTATTCGCGACAGGAGGTTACAAAGTACCCATAAATCCCATTATCAAAGTCACAAATTACCAAGGAAAGGTGCTTTACGAAAACCCATGTGTAGTAAATAATTTCTGTGAAAATGAAAGGGTTTTGTCAGCTCAGACTGCCTATCTGATTACCAATATTTTGTCCGACAATACAGCTCGAACTCCAGCTTTTGGACCAATTTCCAGCTTATATATACCAGGACAGGAAGTGGCCGTTAAAACAGGTACCACTAATAGCTTAAGAGATAACTGGACAATCGGCTACACAAGTGATCGATTAGTTGGTGTTTGGGTGGGCAATAATGACAATCAACCCATGAGCTATGTGGCTTCTGGAGTAACTGGAGCTTCACCTATCTGGAATAAAACCATGCGCCTGCTCCTGGATGAAGATCAACCTCACCATTTTGTTCAACCCAGTGGACTGATCTCGGTGCAAATCTGTGCTACCACCAATACACTACCCTGCAACGGTTGTCCAAAAGTCAAAACAGAAATTTATCGGGTTGGCACCCAACCACAAAACCACTGCACACCGATTGTTTTCCATCCCACACCAACCCCCTAACCATCTGAACTATAAAAAATAAATCACTGCACTTACAAGTATGGTAATAATCAAAATAATCGGAGCCACGAGTTTTTCCCAAGTCTGACAGCGCCTAATCTGTTCTTGTTTGCGTCGCTTTTCGGCTCGCTCGGCCTGCTTGCGATCTTTTTCAACCTCTATTTGAACAGTTTTTTGCTGGAGTTCTTCTAAAGTAGCACTCATTTAATTTTTGACCTGATTGCCATGGCTTCATTCATAATTAAGTTGGCAACCTCAACAATGCTTAGCTTGGTTGTATCTACCACCCAAGCATCAGGCATGATTCTGAGTGGGTCTGTGACTCTTGTTTTATCATTTTTATCCCTCTGACGCAAACTAGTTCCAGCTTGTTCCAGGGTAATTTCTGGCTGAAGTTTAATCAATTCAAAATAATGTCTCTTGATTCTTTCTTCTTCGCTAGCTGTCAAATAAATTTTCAACTGGGCCTCCGGCAAGACCCGATAAGTAATGTCTCTACCTTCCATGATCACATCTTGATTTAAAGCTAAAAAACGTTGCTTGACAACTAATTTACTTCTTACCTCGTGATGAGCAGCCACTGTTGAAACGCGAGCATTGACCGGTTCTTGACGAATAAGCCACGATACATCCTGGCCATTAACTAATACCGTCGATAAACGGCCATGATTTTCCGAAGGGAGTGGCGATCTAATTACTATTTCTGCCTTATCGATCAATTCAACTAAGGCGGATGGGTCGTCAACCGATACACCGTTGCGGATAGCCAGCCAAGTCACAGCCCGATACATGGCTCCTGTATCAATATATGTCAAGTGAAGTTTCTGAGCCAGATAGCGAGTCACTGAACTTTTTCCAGAAGCAACAGGTCCATCAATGGCGATCCAAAAGTAATTCGGCACGAGAGCATATTATAGCTACGACCTGCGGAATGGCAAGGTCACTTGTATCAATCACCCAAGCATCCGGCATGATTTTCAGAGGGCTTTCTTTTCGACTGATATTTTCTCTGTCACGACTAACCAAACTCTCCAACACCTCTTCAAAAGTAATATCTTGACCCTTAATTAATTGTTCCAAGTGACGTCTTTTGGCTCTGACCACCTGGTTAGCTGTCATATATATTTTAAGGTCAGCGTTGGGCAATACCACAGAGGTAATATCACGACCTTCCATGATGATGTTTTGGTTCAAAGCAATTTGTTGTTGAATCTTGACTAAAACTTGACGTACAAGTTTGAAATTGGCAATTGCAGAAGCAGCCCGACCAATTTTTTCCGTCCTAATCTGCCACGATACATCCAAACCGTCCAACAAAACAGTCACCAAACGACCGTCAGCGGTTTCGGGCGTGGGTCGCTTCAACTCAATATGAATTTGGTTGATTAATTTACCCAAAGAGGACTCATCACCTAGAGAAATACCTTTTTCTAAAGCCCGATAAGCTACTGCTCGGTACATTGCGCCCGTATCCACGTACAGCAAACCCAAGCGATCAGCCACCAGACGAGAAACGGTCCCCTTGCCAGCAGACACTGGGCCATCAATTGCAATTTGAAAAGACATGTAGCTTACTTCTTACGACGACTAGTCTTTTTGGCTTTACGAAGTGTCTGTTTGGTTTTTGTGGAGGCTATCCAATCTTCTCTATCTGAAGTTAAAAGACCACCTAAACCAACCACTATCAAAATCAGAGGCCAGAGATTAGCAAAGTCTGGGGGCAGCATGCCGAGGCTTGAAGCCATGAAAATAAGGCCCATGACTAACAATGCGACGGGCCAAAATACTCGTTTTGGCATATACAGACTCCTGTTTATGTTATTACTTAACTAACCATTAAAACTGATTTGAGATCAAATGTCGAGCAACAAAATATGGTTGTGATAATGAAATCCTCAAAATCCTTTGAGCTGAGTTTTGAACTCTTTAGCTAATTCCCTTTTTTGTTGGCGACGTTTGATTGTTTCCCTTTGTTCATATTGTTTTTTGCCTCGACCAATACCGACTTTTAATTTAATCAAGCGCCGACTTAGTTCGAAGGACAGAGGTACCAAAACTCTCTTCTGGTGAGTAGTCAAACTAATCAATCGATCAAGTTCTGATTTTTTGAGTAGAAGTTTTCGTATCCGCTGAGGATCATATTCTGCATTGATCGCAAAAGCATAGGGATTAACCTTAGCATTTATCAAGAAGGCCTCACCACTGATAATTCTGATAAAGCTCCCTACTAAACTGGCATGAGCTTGACGTAAGCTTTTTACTTCTGGGCCAGTTAAAACCAAACCCACCAGGAATGTGTCCTCTATTTGGTATTGACTTTTGGCTCTCCGGTTAATAACTAGTGACATACCAAAGATTATATCAGGAGATAATCAATTAAAAACAAAATGTAAACTTCCTATGTTCAGTCTCAACTTAAATATCTATTTCGTAAATAATCGAGCCACTAACCGCGAGAATTTTTTGAATTTCCCGGCTGGCAAAAATAGTTGTCGCCGTACCCAAGGAACTGCTTTGAATCTCTTTTAAGAATTGGCCGTCCTTTGTTAAAACCACCAGCCGATTGTTGGCAGGTTCCAGAACATATAAGGCCTGCAGGTCTTGGTTAGTAACAATAGTTAACGGTCCAACAAACGGCTGAGTCAAACCGGTTGGTGTAAATTCCTGGGCTTTTCCAGAAGTAAACCGTTTAATCTGGCCATCTTTTGTTGTCAACCAAATATCTCCATCCACCGCCATTGAAGTTACATCATCAAACCCAACTGAAAGTGGTGATATTAACCATCCGACTGGTGCAGAATAATTGCCGTCTTTATCTTGAATATAGCGAAAAATATTACGTTTTTCCGGATTAAATATATAAATATTTGGACCAAAACTGCCAAGAAGTATACCTGCCTGATTGGAATCACCAGAAGGAACGAGAGTTTGCCAAGATGCATCATTACTTGAATCAGCTTTTGTGAGACCTAAAACTCCATTTGCCAATAACACAACTTGTTTCTCAACCAATGCCACTTCTCTGGCTGGATCAAGTTCAATCAAATCATATTTATCGATAGATTTGGTCGATAATGACAAAACAAGTAGCTGCTGTTTTTGAGCATCCAAAAAAACCGCCTCCAGGTCATTACCTGCTGCCCGAGAGGTGACAAAATCAACACTGGCCAGTCTCAAGTCATAGAATTGATTTAGGGCGCTTACTTGCTCATATCCTGATATTTCTTGATAAAGTTCATCTGCCTGAGACTGAGTTTGGCTAATCAGATTGAGTGCCACTGGGGATTGCGTTTGACTGGATAATGTTTCCAGTTGTTGCTGAACTTCCTCCACCTGTTTACGGGCTGTGATCGGATCTGTCAGTGCCACAGAGCGAATTGATTCTAAATGAGCAGTAATCGGTGCCATTAGCCCAGCTGTATTTGCGCTAATTAAGCGGCGACTTCTGTATGACCAACCCAACCAAATTAAACATACCAATGCAATTGCTAAAATAACAATGGAGATTAAACGTTTAAACCTGTCTCGATTTGATTCAACTCGCAAATGGCGACGATCAAAAGTCAATAATATCAACCGCCAAATTTCATAAACCGCCCGAAGTAAAAATCTCACCAAGTTGTGAAGTAAGCCCCAAATAAACACAAAAAAAACAAAAACTCCTCGCCGTAAAATCACAAATAATTTACCAAGAACTGACATTAATCTAAACTTATCTTTAATTTTTGGTGTCGTAGCACCACTGGCTGGCAAAGAACCTGCTCCAACAACGGTCTTTTCTGTACTGGGGTTCCACAGAGCAGATTCAGCTTTGAGTTTCAACGCGGTTTGCCGTTTTGGGTCAATATTCTGATGTTTTTCCTCATCTTCCCAATAGACCGCTCCAATTGACGAAACGGCTGTTGCGTCAGATTGGTGAACTGAGGGAACAATTGATGTGACGATGGTGGGAACATCGTAACCTTGCTCAAGCTTAATTTTAATTTCTGGTAAAAAATTCTGGGCTGGTTTAGATAAAAATAAAAATATGTCTTCCTCCTGAAAATTGCCCTCAACCAATTTTAAAACTGCATCCGACTCAACCACTGTCCCCATGCGACTGCCTCGTTTTAAAAAAATTAACCCTGAGTTGACTGCCAACAGGGTGGAATCTTTTAATAGCAAACCCGCTGCAAGATAGATTTTTGCTCCATTAAACTGAACATGGGTAATTACCTCTTGAAGACGTTGATAAAAAACTCTAGGAGAAGTGGCTGGCTTTTCTTCCAGCAAAGTCACTACATCTCGGCCAATGTTGCCAGCATGCTGACCTTGAACAGAAAAACTCAAAATAAACAGTCCCCAATCGCCTTTTCGTTCCACTACTTGGGACCAACCATCGAACTGAGGTAAACCTACCACTGGTAAAACACTCAAGCTTGACACAAGGCGATTGTATCACAATCTCCTAAACTACAGGCCTCATTAACCAATGATTTAGAGAATCGAAAGAAAGATAAAAAGCACAAATAAAGAGAAAGCCATGTGAACTAGACCCAGCATTTTTAAGACTGGAGAAAAACTGGTAATTAAAGTTTGACGCATAATCTGAATTTGGCGAATCATTACCCCGCTAAAGGCCAAATAGAATATCGCCAACACAATTAAACACCACTTAATAAACAAAAGGAGAAAACCGTGGATCTCTGGAGGCACAATTGAACTTGAGTTTGGTGAAACTATAACCTGCCAGAACATTTTATTGAACTCTCCCTTCTATCTTTTCTCGCTCCTCTTCCAAAATTAATTCATTAATTAAGGAAGTCACCTTATTTGGACTGGAGACATTGGCAAATTCAAACTCCCTGAGTTCGGCAGCGGTTTGGATTGTGACCGTACCGTAGTTAAAAATTGAGCCAACAAAACCTCCGGTTGTGGCCGTGGTGTCTTCAATTTTATCAATTTTGGCGGCCGAGATATTTTTATAAATCAGACTTAAGAAATCAACATCAATAATTCTCTCATCGGTAATGATATAGACATTAAAAAACCACCTGAGGAATGATTCGAGCGTATAACCAACCACCATGAGGTACCAACCAAGATAAAGAGCTTGTCTATAGTTGTCCGGTAAAAACCCCATAAATTCGAGAGGCGAAAAAACAACTGGTAATAAACTTGCCAACAGGGCAGTTGTAATCCAACGCAATTGAGACACCGGGTGCTGTCTGAGTAACAAAATAATGTTCTCACCGGCCGACTGAGTACTGAAGCCCATTCTCACAGGTTTAGGTAAAAACCATTTTAAGGGATTGGTAGAGGGTTTTTCCAACCTCATCACAGCGGAATAATCATCAATGTTGCGAGGGCGATGCTTATGCTTAATCAAAACCCGCTCGACCTGAGGCTGGGGTTCTGGAAACGATTGATTGTCATCAGCCACAAAAATATCTGGCATAGCCAGTACTATTATAACAGCCCTTTTATAAACTACCCGCCAGAAACCTTACTCATGAAAAAGCTCACCGAAACTGGCTGGTCTATCCTCCAGATCTGGAGATAGTGCTCTTTGAAGAAAAACAATCATGCCTGCATCGATCTGATATCCTGCCTTTTCTAACCATTTCTCCAACCAATCAGTTGGCATCTCGCACTCTCCCAATTGATTGATTGGCATCTCACGTTGGTGTTTTGAATCATCCCGGGGTCTAAATAACCATAAGAACATTTCTGTGGCCCACAAATGGATCTCAGCTTTCATCAGTGTCTCTGTTTTTAAACCAGATCTACCTAAATATTTTAATGCTCCATCCATTGGGGCACAAAAAGCATAAAAATTCAAAACCTGAGATCTTTCTTCATCGCCGGCTCTATCTAAATCTATTCCCAATTCAAAATCCACTAGCTTCACCCTAATCTCTCCAGTTGGCTCATCAAGTTGGATCATAATATTTCCAGGATTGATATCAACCTGAAGCACATTCATGCCGTGAATACTATTGTATGATTTGGCGCACTGAATCAAGAACTCATTGGCAGAAGTTGAAGAAAAATTGCTGCCTCTTCGCATATCTTCATGATTAAGAGGGATAGCTCTTAGCCTCTCTATGATGAGTCTGGCGCGGTTAGGATGTTGGCCATTGGGATAAAGTTTCAATTCTCCAACTTGGGGTGTAACACCAGTTTGAGTAAGTTTTTCCAGTATCTCTTTCTCGTTGATTAAACCAGCAATTGTAGATGTCCGGCAGTTTTCTCCGGTGCAATATTTGGCAAAAAATTCCTTTCCCTCAAGATCAGCATACATAATGTTTTCTTTTCCCCTAAACTCAGTAATTGCCCCAACAAGTTTCTCTCTTCCAAAACCAAGGACTTTTCGATAATTGTCAGCTACTTCCGGAATGGTTGGCCTATGACTGATGCTCATATTATATAAACACATCCAATCATTTACTGTTTTAATAGCTGAATAAATACATCCTGATCTAACTGAAGTTTGCCAAACTGCTTCATCCTCTTTTTGCCTTTAATTTGTTTGGCTAGAAGTTTTTTACGCCTGGTCACGTCACCACCGTATAGTTTGGCAGTTACATCTTTGCGGAAAGCCTGTAAAGTTTCCCGAGCGATAACTTTACCGCCAATTGAGGCCTGAATTGGTACAGTAAATTGTTGTCTGGGCAGTATTTCTTTAAGTTTTTCCACAAATCGGCGACCTCGATATTCGGCCTGAGCTCTAACCGCTAAAAAGCTTAATGCGTCAACCTGCTCCATATTAAGTAAAATGTCCACTCTAACAACATCAGCCGTTTCAAAACCGACTTTTTTATAGGTCATCGAGGCATAACCAGAGGTTAATGATTTAAGAATATCATGGAAATCAGTAATCAATTCGGCTAGCGGTAATTGACTTTCAATCAGCATTTGACTGCCAAAACTTTGAGTTGATTTAAGTTGACCTCGTCTGTCCCGGCATAGCTTAAGACAAGCATTCATATACTGTTCCGGTGTATAGATCTGCGCCATAACCATAGGCTCCCTGATCCATTCAATTTGAGACGGATCAACTAATTGGTTGGGACTGCTTATCAACTCTTCCTGGCCTTTTTTATTTTTAACTAAATAAGTTACGGATGGCGGGGTGGCAATTACATCTAAATCAAACTCCCGTTGGAGCCTCTCTAAGGCGACTTCGGCATGGAGAATACCCAAAAACCCAATTCTAAAACCATTGCCCAACGCTGACGAATGAGTTCCGGTGTACTGGAGAGCAGCGTCAGCCAGACTTAATTTATAAAGACTATCACTGAGTAACCCAAGCTGAGTGGCATCAATCGGATAAACTTCTAAATAAACCATCGGTAAAGGTTCTTGATAACCAGGCAATCTGGTTATGTTATCTCGATCGGCATCGGTAGTTAGCGTATCGCCAATCTTGAGTAAACGTGCATCTTTCAAACCCGTGGCCACATAACCAACTTGGCCAGCTTGCAATCTGTCACAAATTGTCAGGGCTGGTTTAAATAAACCTACTGACTGAGATTGAAACCAACTACCATCGGCACAGAAAACTAGCTTTTGTCTGGCAAAAACTTCTCCATCCACCACTTTCACAAGACCAATCGCGCCCTGATGTGAATCAACATAAGATGAGATCAATAATGCTCGCAATGGTAATCCCACGTCACCAGTAGGAGCAGGAATTCTCTCAATCACGGCCGACAACACTTGATCAACGTTCTGACCAGTCTTAGCCGAAATACATATAATCTCTGAATCATTAACTTGACAAAGGTCCATGACTTCCAACATCGTGCGATCTACATCGGCTGAGGGCAAATCTATTTTATTAATCACGGGCACGACTTTTAAACCCAGTTCCTGAGCTTGGTGATAATTGGTTAGAGTTTGAGCCTGCACCCCTTGGCTGGCATCAATGACCAGAACTACTCCTTCGCAAGCGGCTAGTGACCTTGAAACTTCATACCCAAAATCTACATGTCCCGGAGTATCAATTAAATTAAGTTGAAATGACTGACTAGCTAACCGATATTCAAAGCTGACTGGTGCTAATTTAATCGTGATACCTCGCTCTTGCTCAATGGGGTTTGAGTCCATGATGCGCTGATGACTTGAGTCCCGGGTGATTACACCAGCCAATTCCAGGATGCGATCGGTCAAAGTTGTTTTACCGTGATCAATGTGGGCAATAATGGCAAAGTTGCGGATGTGAGCTATCACTTTGCTCGCCTGTACTTTACTTGTTTGGTATTAGACCCGCCAAACGACTTTTCAATCGGGCGGCTTTGTTGCGATGAATAATGTGATTCTTAACGGCCAGATCGAGTTTGGAGCTAGCAACTGACCATTGGCCAAGGCTAGGTTCTTTTGTCATTGATTTAATGGCAGTTTGAACCTCAGATTTAACTCTGTTGTTAATGATAGTCGCCCTTTGAGTATGACGTAGGGCTTTTTTAGCGTTATCTAAAATTGGCATGAACTGTGACTTCTCCAGTTAGGATTCGACTTGTACAATAGGACCGCATTATATCAAACAGGAAATGATTTACAATCGAGAGTAATATAGTATCAAAATAAACCAATGATGGTCTCACTTCCTAAAATCTTCAAAGCTAATGGTGACTGGTTGGAACATAAACAGACCAGTATCCTTTCGGCGGCCATGGTTATTACCATTGCCAATGTGCTTTCGTCTGGAGCGGGTCTTTTAAGAGAACGTATTTTAATTTCTTCATTTTTTGATACTATCCTTTCGCAACAAACCTATGAGGCTTTTTTGGTGGCTTTTCAAATTCCAGACACCATGTTCCAATTGATTGTGCTTGGTGCCATTTCAGCCGCCTTCATACCCATCTTTACCGAAAACAAAAAAATCAATCAGAAACAAGCTTTTGCCATGACGAACACCGTCATGACGTATTTATTGAGTATTTTGGTTGTTGTCAGCCTGTTAATTATCATTTTTGCCGAACCGTTAACCAGGCTTAGAACTGGAGCACAATTTTCCGACCACCAAATCACTATTGCCGCAAGTTTAACTCGTTTTATGCTGATTGCTCAATTCTTTTTCGCCATTTCGAACTTTTTCACTGGTATGTTGCAATCTTTCCAGAGGTTTATCTTTCCAGCCCTTGCCCCAATTCTCTATAATCTCGGTATTGTAGTTGGGGTTTATTTTCTAAGTGGTCAATTTGGTATTTATTCTGCGGGCTTCGGAGTAATTTTGGGAGCCTGTCTGCATATGCTGATTCAATGGCCGTTAGTGCATAAACTTGGTTTTAGATTTAAACCAAGTTTTAATTTGCAAATTCCTGGAGTCAAAAAACTCTTTAAATTAATGCCGCCACGTGTCTTAACGTATGGTTTAACCGAAGTTCAGAACTTAGCCCTCGGTTTTTTTGCGACTTCTATTGGTAATTTAAGTTTCTTTGTTGTCAGGTTGGCCCTAAGATTGATGGCCATCCCTATTAGATTATTTGGGGTCCCAATCGGTCAAGCCAGTCTGGCTTTTTTGTCCGAAGAATCAGGCGGAGATCAACATAAGCGCTTTGTACAGCTCCTACTCAAATCAGTCCATCAAATATCATTTTTTGCCCTGCCAACTTCAGTGCTACTACTGATCCTGAGAATTCCTGTTGTGCGTTTGGTTTTTGGAACACACAACCTACCCTGGAAAACAACATTATCAACCGGCAGAGTTCTGGCTGTATTGGCCATTTCGATTACCGCCCAAGCCATGGTCCAGGTCCTGGTCAGGGCTTTTCACGCCCTAAAAAATACCACTACGCCCTTGGTTTTAACGGCTATCACCATGACCATTTATCTTGGTTTGGCGTGTTTATTTGTTTTTGTTTGGTCTGGAGGCATCATGGGTATAGGTCTGGCCACCAGTATATCTGCATTGGCTGAATTAGTTATTTTCACAGTTGCTTTAAACCGCCGCTTAGAGACACCTCTTTTAACAAAAGCATTCTTTATTCCTCAGGCCAAAATGCTAGTGGCGGGATTTTGTATGGCTGTCTTTCTTTATTTACCTTTCAAAATTTTTGACGAGTTAGTTTTTGATACCACAAAAACTATCGAGCTAATTGGTCTAACAATCACTACCGGCACAATTGGGATCTTAGTATATTTGTATTTTGCCGCACTTTTAAATATTAAAGAGCTTCAACTGGTAACCAAAATCCTTGAATCGGCTATCAAGTGGCGGCCAGCCCTAGCCAAATCTCCAGAGGTATTGGCTGATACTACCAGCCAAGAAACAACGATCTAACTGCATTGGTATCTACACTACCCTTGTCTTGGTAAGATGCGCTACAATAGATTCAATGCCCAAATCGAACAAAGCTGTCTCGATTGATGTGAATTTGTTACCTCAAGATCCTTTCTTTGAAACAATTTTGGGTAGAATTTTGCGTTGGGCTTTATCCGCCGGCCGCTACTTGATTATTTTCACTGAACTTGTGGTCATTATTAGTTTTGCAACTCGCTTCACTTTGGACAGACAGGTCACTGACTTGAATGCCTCCATTCACCATAAAACGAGCGTTATTGAATCATATGGTGATTTAGAAGAAAACATTAGATTAACCCAAAGCAAACTATCTGATTATCAAATAATTGAAAAACAGTCAAATATTACCGATATTTTTGAGGATTTAACCCAAGTTACCCCGCAAGATATTTCGCTTGAAAAATTAGCTATTAACCAAACAAATGTAGTAGTAGCTGGTAGTACTCCTTCTCAACAAATATTTAACTATCTAATTAATAACCTGCAATTGTCTCCCAAATTTAAAAATATCACTGTCGATAAGATTGAAGCCAGTAAAGTTTCTTCTGGGTTCGATTTTCGCCTGAGAGCTGATACAGCTACCGCGGGCATTGAGCGCAAAGAGATAACCAATTAGCTATGCCAAATAAACGTCAACAACAAATAGCCTTGACTCTGGCCCATTTCTATAGGCAACCAATAGCCAAGGTTTCTTTAGAATTGTTTTTAACAATTGGTTTGGTCATCTTCCTTGGAGCTTTTGCCATCCAACCGACGCTGGCCACGATGTCTAAACTTGTTCAAGAAATTGAAGAAAAAAAAGAAGTAGATTTAAAATTGGGTCAAAAAATTGCTGCTTTATCTTCGGCACAAACGGAATACGCCTCCTTAGTGGAGCAAAGAAATATGTTGAGTGATGCTTTGCCTACTTACCCAGACGTGGTGCTTGATCTCAAAAAAATAGAAAAGATAGCCAGTCTTAACTCAATCATCATCACTAACCTAAGTTTGTCAGAATTCCCTCCAGAACAAACTGAGGGCGCTTCTCCAGATCTTTCTCTGGCAACACGCCAATCCCTGCCCGTCGTACTTTCAATTCAAGGCGACTACATATCTATCCGCAATTTTGTTGAATCACTCCGCAATAATAGACGAAGTATAGAAGTTAAGTCCGTTGTTTTTTCACTCAAAAAGAACCGAGGCAAAGAATCGCTGTCTGCAAGCATCACTTTAGACTTGCCATACTTTGGAATCAAATAATGACAAATCAAATTTCTTCTCAACTCAAACAACTTCAGCATCGCAATATTTTAATCGTGATTTTTGTTCTCCTGTTTATCAGTATTTTCATTTGGACAGGATTATCAATTATTTCTTCAACTACAACCAGCCAGCTTCCTGTCAATATAACAAAATTGGCTGCTCCCCTTAATCCATCAATAGATCGTCAAGCATTAAGTGAGATTGAGCACAAACAAGTCTTATCTGAAGAAGATTTGAAATCATTTCCCATCTATAAAATAATCCTGGATAAACGCACAAATACTGAACACGTCATATCAATTGGCACGGACGAAACAATTTTCACTCAACCAGCTGCCAGCACGCCCACGCCAACACCCAATTTCAGTCCCCAAATCGAGCCTGATATCTCACCGACTCCCCCTAATCGCGAGATTAATTCTCAAGTTTCACCAACTTCTGCACCCACTCCAACACCTATAGAAAGCCAAAATGAATAATTCAATCAACTTGGCTTCGTATTTTTTTCGCGTTGCCTTCTTGAACGGGATTAATTAAAGTGTATGTAGCACCTTTTATCAGGAGTTTTGGTTTTTGATGAAAAAACAAATATTAAAAATTAATTCAGGCTTTTGGCAAAAACGCATTCCAACTATTCTTGGTCTTTCTGTTTTAGTGGTTGGATTGGTAGCTGGTATTTTGATCTTTGGTCAAGGTACCGGCGTTTTTTCACCCAGAGCAACTCCAGAAACTACACCAAAACAAATTGTCATAAGCAATATTACCGAAAGAGGGTTTACCGTTTCTTTTGTCACTGATGAGGCCACTCCAGGATACGTTAAATATGGTTTGAAGGATAATAGCTTAAAAGATAGAGTTGGAGATGACCGAGACCAAATTCGTGGCACCATCAGCGATTACAAACTTCATCACATAACCGTGACAGGTTTGCAAGATGCGACCCAATATTACTTTATTTTGGGCACCGGTTCCGGAGATCATTATGCAAACTCCAGTGAAAATTCAATAAACAGCGAAGCATATACCGTTACAACTGCCAAAAGGGGAGGCGTGGCACCCAGCGCAAAAACCATATATGGGAGCGTGGTAACCGAAGGTGGTGTGCCTGCCAATGGGGCAATTGTTTATTCCAGGCTTGATGGAGCTATACCGATGTCTTCCTTGGTTAAAGAATCTGGTAGTTGGGCGATTCCCTTATCCAGTGCTCGTCAAATCGGCACGCTTGAATATGCACCAATTACGGATGACGCCAAACTAACAATCCAGATTCAAGACATGCTTTCTGGAGAATCAAGTGTCATCGACACTACGGTTGGCAGTTTTGAATCCGGTATGACTTTGACTCTGGGCGGCGGTCAACCCTACCTGGCTGATGCCAACAGCACTCCCTCGTTAGGTCCAACTATATCACCCCAAGTTTCGCCAACTTTAGTACCCAGTGATGACCTTGATTTGACACCTACCCCCACAGATGTGCCAACAGAAACAGCTTCGCTTTCGGCTGAAGTAGAAATTGATCCCCAGTTGACACCAAACCCTTCTCCAACCCCTGACCCCTTACCCACTCCCACCATGGCGAGTGGTGGACTTGAAAACCTGCTCGAAAACGCTGATCTTGAAGAAAGAACAATTGACTTAGAAGAAACTACCCACACAACAATTACTAGTACGACACCAAGAATTGAAGGTAAAGCACCATCCGGTTTGAAGGTCAAAATCGTTGTTAACTCCGACACAAAAATTGAACAAGAAGTCATCACAGATGATAGCGGTAACTTTTTCTTAGATCTTGAGGAACTGGGAGCAGAACTTGAACCAGGTGAACATACGGTTGAGTATACTTATACCGATCCTGATACTGGAGAAGACGTCACAAAAGTTGTGACTTTTACAGTTGGCTCTCAAACAGATACGAGTACGCAATTGGCTTTAGCCCAAATCACTCCTAGCCCAAGCCCAACTCCTATCTCATATGGTACTGAGAACCCTTATCCAGAAGGTGGTGCTTCCGATTCTGCCCAAGCCAGCGATTCGGCCACAGCGTCTTCAAGTGCTACAGCCACGGAGTCAGGAACAACTAAAGGCGGAGTTTCAACCAGATCAGCAAATCCCTCCACTACCAGTGGGGTGCCTGTTTCAGGTTCAGTCAGCACAACTTTAGCTTTAATCCTGGGCGGACTATTTTTTATCATAGCTGGAGTTTGGAGCTACTGGATAGCTTCCGAACTTCAAGCAGCTGAAGACTATTGAAAATATGATTAAACCCCAAATCACTTTGGCAGATTTTCAAAAGTTGGATGTGAGAGTGGGCACGATCATTTCTGCCGAACGCGTGACCGAGGCTGACAAACTATTGAAGTTGGTCATTGATTTAGGTGAAGAAACTAAACAAAT
>Ga0210057_1001762_pt1 | contig 32257 bp, 25 predicted proteins | sample CryGeyCG2114_010_2_FD_183968 | JGI IMG/M metagenome (GOLD analysis project Ga0210057, IMG submission 183968) | Groundwater microbial communities from aquifer - Crystal Geyser CG10_big_fil_rev_8/21/14_0.10 (SPAdes) (version 2) | ecosystem: Environmental > Aquatic > Deep subsurface > Groundwater ... | reverse complement strand
GTTCTTCCCACAGCAAAACCTTCTTCCGAAGAAAATACACACAACTCAACACCTTTATCTATAAGTTTGTTTTTTATTACGTCAACCGAAGATAAATTATTGCTTCTAGATTCAACCAATCGAACAGAAAGTCCAGACGTTTTTAAATTCTTCTTTATTTCCAGTCCCAAAGCTTTAAGTTTTTGCGATGAATATGTTTTCTTGCCCATTTCATACATGCTTAATCCAAAATGAAATTTCTGCCCTTCGGTGGCATAATTTAAAAGCATCGACGAAAGCTGCCTGGCATCGAGCTGGCTGAAAACTTCCAAAATCTCTCCGGATTTCGGCACCCCGCCCAAAACCCCCGGTCCCAGGCGCCCGATTTCTTCATCATCAACAATAATTGCCTGTGAAGCGGCAGAAACAATAGACGAATTAATTGAATCCTTATTCCCGTCATCATTGACTAATGGCTCCTGACCAATGACCAACCCATATATTTCCGCGAAAGATATTGATGGATTGCTGCCTAAAATTAAAAATGACTGCATATACTCCTCACTTTCGCACACCCTTGACTAATCGTCAACCTTGTAGTAATGTATTGGTTACGTAAATCTTTCTTTCTTGGCCAGTCACCAAGACCCAATAATCCCAAAGAAAGAGAAAGGATAAACAATATATGCAATCATATGAACTCTGCGTACTGTTCAGTGGGCAGAAAACAGAGGACGAAGTTGATGAGCACGCCAAGCAGATAGATGCTTTATTAAAAGAAGCCAAAGTCGAGGTAAAATTTACCCATAGCTTAGGCCGAAAAAAGCTGGCTTATCAAATAAAAGGCGCTACACACGGAGAATACCGTTTGTGGCTTTTTAAATCGGAAAAAGGAGCTATTCCAGAGCTTAATAAAAAGCTTGAGCACAGCGCCTTTCTTCTGCGGCATCTTATTCTTAAGCTGGAAAATATCTCCATAGATCAAAAAATTACCAGTACAACCGAAACAAAAACCCACAGACAAACGGAAAAGGAAGCTGATGGAGAGGAAGAAAAAACAGCCACCAATGCCGTTGATTCCGCTAATAGAGCTAAAAAAATAGAGGACAAGACAACTATGAAAAAAACAAATGATATTGCCGAGGCAACGGATGACAACGAAAAAGAAAAAAAAGCAAAAACCCCCAAAGAACCAAAAGCAAGCTTAGAAGATTTAGATGAAAAACTTGATGAATTGCTGGGAAGTGATAAAATATAAACATCCCAGCTAATCAACACTAACCATTAAAAATATAAACATATGGACCTCAACAAAGTCATGCTCATTGGCAGGATAACCCAAGACCCCGAAGTCAGAACCACTCCCAGCGGAGTTTCCGTTACCAGCTTCGGATTGGCGACTAACCTGGTTTGGACGGACCAGTCCGGACAAAAGCAAGAAAAAGTAGAATTCCATAATATTGTCGCCTGGCGCAGACTGGCGGAAATCATGGGCCAATATTTGCACAAGGGTTCAAAAATCTACATTGAAGGCCGATTGCAAACCAACTCTTGGGAAGATCAAAGCGGAGTCAAAAAATACCGCACCGAAGTTGTGGCCGACAACATGATTATGTTAGATACCAAACGAACCGAAGGAGGCCAATCTTACCCGCAAAACAGGCCGGCAGCCCAAGAACCTCCTTCTCCAATGCAGTCATCTCACCAATCAGAACAAAGCCAAGAAGATGAAATCAGCGTTGAGGATATTCCATTTTAGATAATGCTAATTATGCGGATTAAAACAAATTAGCGCGAATATCTAATTCGCAGTACATACCCGCCTATGAGACCTAACAACAATAATAATAACAGCAATAATAACAATAATGCCAAGCCAAAGGATTGTTTTATCTGCAAAAACAGCGTAATTGATATCGACTACAAGGATGTTGAGCTTTTAAAGCGCTTTACTTCCGCCTACGGAAAAATAATGCCGAAAAAAAGGACTGGCGCGTGTTCCATGCACCAGCGCCTGGTGGGGCGGGCCGTTAAAAACTCCCGCATCATGGGCTTTATGCCGTTTGTGATTGAATAGCAACAAATTCCCCCTCCTGTAATCAGAGCCCGTCCTGAACTTGATTCAGGAAGGGGGCTGGGGGTGATTACGTGAAAAACCAAAAAACGCTCGGGATTAACCGGGCGTTTTTTGCGTCCAATCTTTCTTTTTGCTTATTCGCGACACATCCCACAGCACCGAAAACAAGTTATTCTGCGTCAGGTAAAAATCTTCCGACTCAATAATCATGCCGAAATTTTCCTTTTCCGTGCCGATAATGCCAACTTTATTATCGTACAGGTATAATGTCATCGGAAAAACAATGCCCGGCGGCGCATAGCGCAATTCCCGATTCTCGGATGCGCTTGAGGGCCATGTCTCTTCAATCTCGTTTATCTCCGAGCGGACGACGCGCAGCGCAATGCCCGCGCTGATGCGGCGCTGAACATAGTCATCCATAAAATCTTTACCAGGCATGTTATACAGATCAGACATCGAGAGAATGCCGCGCAATGTTTTATTCCGCGCGGTCAGCGTATCCTCAAATACGGTTTTAACGCCGGCTACGCCCTCGTACATGCGCGCGCGCGGCCGCGCTCCCTTGGTATTAACCATGAGGCGCAATTCCGGCAGTATGTTTTGCAAACGGCGTTCGCGCTCTTTAAGCAAACCCTGAAGGCGGTCCGGGGATTCTGCCGTGTAGATTCGGGCCCGGCCTTTGTGTACAAATCCACATAATCCAAGGCCAAGCAATTGCTGGGTAATCTCATGCGTTGTGGTTCTGGGCAACCCCGCTTTTTTGGCTATTTCCAATACGGTCCCGCTTCCCAGCTCCAAAAGGGCAAGATAGACAACTGCCTTGTTTTTGCGCAACCCAAATTCCTCTAAAACTTCCCATATTTCCATAATATATAGTTTAATGACGACTTTTTTTGACTACTAAAATATATACTATTTGCTTAAAATAAGCAACTATTTGCCTATTAAAATTATAAAAATTAACATAATTTACGATAATTATTGACTGAATACTGTATTTGGGATATACTACCGTGTTAACCATAACCTGTCAGCGATTCAAAACCAAACACGCACGTTTACAATTAAGGAGGGTGCAACATGCCACCGACGCTCAAAATCACGCCGCAAGACATGAAAAAAATTTTTGGCCCGCAAGATGGATATGAACAACTGCTTGATAAGTTGTTTGACCAGGAGGTGGCCTTTCCCGGCTCGGTTGAGGAGTTGATTGAATACATTCGAAACGGAAAGGCGTGTGTGCCTCTTGCAGACGATACAAGAGAAATCGTAGAGAGCGTCATTGATACGCTTCACGAGCGCGAGGCGCATGTCATCCGGTCTTTTTATGGATTGAATTGCGCGCGAAAAACCATAAACCAGATTGCCGCTGAACGCGCCCTTACGCCCGCCCGTGTGCGGCAAATCAAGGAACAAGCGCTACGCCATTTGCGGTATCCTGAACGTTTGCGGCGATTCATGACTGCCAGATGGTTGCCCTATACCGCCGAAAAGGCACGATACGCCCGCAGTTGGTCTGCACAGCTGGAGTTACACAGAACAGAACTCCAAAGGGCGCTGAACGAATGGGGTGTATGTGCCGGTAAAATTGAAAGTATCAGGGTGATACTCAATTCCGAGGTAAAGCCAGCAGCACAAACCGAGATTGGGGCTGACTGCGATCCGCGCATCACGCAACTGCTCAATACACCTATTGCGGATTTTGAAATTTCGCACGGGTATACCATGATGGCGGAAAATGCGTTGTGCAAAGCCGGGATCACGCATATGGGCGATCTGTTGCAGCATACCCAGATGCAAATCTTACGTCTTCCAAACTTCGGAAGAAGGTCCCTGGAGCGCCTGAATAAGCTCATTAAGGAGCTGGGGCTTGAGTGGGGAATGGAAGTGGAAAAATTCGGGTACACGCCCAATCCAAAGTAAGTCCTTTCTGCAGTACAAAGAGCGAATCCGGTGCGGATTCGCTCTTTTTTCTTTGCGTCACATCAAAAATTCTTTCTTCCACGTCGCAATCTCTTTCTTAAAAAACGATGCCAGTTCGCGTTCGCCCACCCGAGGTGCCAAAAAGATGATTTCCGCCTCCGGAACATCATCCATGTAGACCAGCTGTTCCAGAAAAAGCCGGTCATTAAAATCGTCTTTGTATTTTTTATTCGCAAGCGCAATAATCTCCTGCAGGGTCGTGTGGCCGCCGGAAAGCAAAAAATACAAATCAACGTAATCCTTGTACGCGCCTCGCTTGCCAATGGTAAACGCCTTGCTCGCCGCAATCTCCTTCTTGTCCAGCATGCGGATGCCCTCGTACGGCACCATGGCCAAGAGCGGCTCGTACTGGTAGTTGAAAAAGGTAACCTTTATCTCGTCAACAAAAAGCGTCAGCTCGTCCACATTGCTCACCGCGAGCCTCATTGCGTGCCCGGAAAACACTTTCTTTACCTTTGGAAACAGACGTTTGTCTATCTCTTTGTCGCAAAAAAAATCAAAGTCAACCGAGATGCGATGGCCGATTTGGAGCGCCAACGCGGTTCCGCCGACGAGATGATATTCTCTAAACCGGACGAACCCGGGAAGCAGTTCCTCTCCTCCTTTTGGCAGAACCTCTGGGTGCATAGTTTAATGACGGCACCGAAAACACGATTCCCGCGAGCGGGCGCACATGCTTCCGGATTGCGGTGGCTGGCACGTTTGCGAGAACCGAACGCACCGACCGGGCGCCGTAGCGCCGCGCAATCCAATACCAATGCCGTAAGCCGCCATAATTTATGGCCGACATAATAATAATCTTTTTATGCTTTATTGGGTCAAGTTTTTTTAGATTGTACGACCACAAAATAGGCGCAAAATACGCCGGGAGCGTTGTTTTGGCTTTTTTTACGGATATTGCCATGCGGTAAGTATACCACAAAAACATATCCGGCGCGACCGCTCTCTACAGCTCCTTCTCCTGCACAAACGCCTCCCACACCTGCTTTCTTATTTTATCGAATAATTTCGGATTCTGGCGCAGATAAGCCTTGGCGTTCTCGCGCCCCACGCCCAGCTTTTCTTCTTCATACGAATGCGAGTGACCGGCCTTGCTGATAATTCCACGGGCAACCGCCAAATCAATCAAATCCCCTTCCCGGGAAATCCCTTGGTTATACATGATGTCGAACTCGGTTGTTTGGAAAGGCGCGGCCACCTTGTTTTTTACAACCTTGGCTTTAACGCGGTTGCCGATAATTTTATCGGCCTGCTTAATCTGCGCCGCCCGGCGGACTTCTATGCGCACGGACGCGTAGAATTTAAGCGCGTTTCCGCCGGGAGTTACTTCCGGATTGCCGAACATGACCCCGATTTTATGGCGGATTTGATTGATGAATATAACAATGGTATGGCTTTTAGAAACTATGCTGGTTAGTTTGCGCAAAGCCTGGCTCATAAGGCGCGCCTGCAAGCCCATGTGCGACTGCCCCATTTCCCCCTCTATTTCCGCCCGGGGAGTCAAAGCAGCCACGCTGTCCACCACAATAATATCAATCGCGTTGGAGCGCACCAGTGTTTCCACGATATCAAGCGCCTGTTCGCCGGAATCCGGCTGGCTGATTAGCAGACTATCAACATTAACGCCTATCTTGCGCGCGTAGTCCGGATCAAGCGCGTGCTCGGCATCCACAAAGGCGGCCACTCCTCCTAATTTTTGCACCTCAGAAACAATATGCTGGGCTAAGGTGGTCTTGCCCGAAGCTTCAGGCCCGAATATTTCAATCACCCGGCCTCGCGGCACTCCGCCCACCCCCAAGGCGATATCAAGCGATAAGCATCCGGTAGAAACAGCCTCAACATCCATATGCAAAGCCTCGCCAAAACGCATAATAATTCCTTCGCCAAAACGGTCCTTTATTTGGCGAACGGCTTCTTCTATAACAAGATTTTTACCCTCCTGTTTTTTTTCTTTAGACATAATAGTTTTCTTTCTCCTCCCAATTAAATCGTCATGCTGAACTTGTTTCAGCATCATGTTTTAATTAAATGCCGATTAGATTCTGAAATAAATTCAGAACGACGTACTCTCGCTATGGACAGTAATTATAATGGGTCATAAACCCGATTGCAACACCAAAGCATCATCCTTTGGTGTTTGAACCATAATCGAGAGGTATTGAATAGATTTTTTGCCCATTTTGCCGAAAGCCTGAAGCTCTAAAACACTTAATCCGGGAGGAAGATAAAAGGATTCCGCGAATTCATCACCCTCCTGTATAGCGATTGGTTCATTATTTAAATATAAAATATCCACATTCTCCACCCGGCCGCGCAGAACAATCCGCGAATCCTGCGTTTTAGTGTACTGCTGGGGGGAAAAAATTTCCAAGACAGGCGATGCGAAAAAATTATTCAAAAAAATGAATAAATATGCCAAAACTCCCGCCGAAAATATGCCTAAAAAACTTTTTACAAAAAAATACTTGCGGCTGCTAGTTAAAAATTTCATGCGCGAAGAAGGCGCGCTCTGCCGGTAATTAGACCATAATCTTTTATCGCAAGACCTCTCTGAATTATACGCTCTGCCGGCCTCGTTCGGATCCAAACGCAAAAAGCGGGCATATTTTTTTACGTATTCCAAAGCATATACCTCTCCCGGCAGCTCATTGTATCGCCCGGATTCAATAGATTCCAAATACATCTGCCTAACGCCTGTTTGCCGCGCCACCATATTCAAAGACATGTCGCATCCTTCACGCGCTTTCCTTAGCCTCTCGCCAATAGTTTGCGAGCTTAAAATTTGCCGGGTAATAAATGAAGTCATAAGATGGTAAATAGTCAAAAGTTATTAGTCAATGGCCAATTACAAATTATCTATTATTCTCATCCGCCTCCTCTTCGGCGGAGCCATGATCTTCATTGTATAATTCCGCGTCCTCAAACCCATCCGCTTCATGGCTAGTTGTTCCCACTAGTATGTCCCGCGGCTTGGCGCCGTCCGCAGGCCCCACAATGCCTTCTGTTTCCAATATGTCCAAAAGCCGGGCCGCCCGGGCGTACCCAATGCGCAACCGGCGCTGCAAAAGCGAGGCCGAGGCCTTGCCAGCGCGCACCACCTCCTCCTTTGCCTCATCATATAATTCATCTTCTCCGGCCGAGCCGCCCGATCCATTGCCGGAAGCATCTGATCCCCTGTTATTCTGACTTTCCGTAACTTCTTCATGATATTCCGCCTCACCCTGTTCTTTAAGAAAATTAACCACCCTCTCGGTTTCTTCATCTTTCAAAAACGCTCCCTGCAAGCGGCGCGGCTTGTTAAATTCCGGGGATATAAACAGCATGTCCCCGCGTCCCAAAAGCTTTTCCGCGCCCGCGCAGTCTAAAATGGTCCGGGAGTCGATCTGCGACGGCACCACAAACGCTATGCGTGAAGGCACATTCGCTTTAATTAGCCCGGTAATGACATTTACGCTCGGACGCTGGGTCGCCAACACCAAGTGGATGCCGACCGCGCGCGCCATTTGCGCCAGCCGCACGGTCGCGGCCTCAACATCATTGGCGGCCACGCTCATTAAGTCCGCCAACTCATCTATAATAAACACAATAGTTGGAATGGTGTCTTTTTTATTTGACGCGTTATAAGCCTCAATATTTCTCTTTCCCCGGTTGGAAAGCAGAACATACCGCCTTTCCATTTCCGAAACAACCCACTTAAGCGCGTTAACGGTTTTTTTAGCGTCAGTGATGACCGGCGTTAACAGATATGGAATGTTATTATAAACCGTCAGCTCCACTTTTTTGGGGTCGACCAGCACCAGCTTCAAATCGTCCGGCGAGTTCTGGTACATTAAGCTTGTGATGATGGAATTAATGGCTACGCTTTTTCCGCTTCCGGTGGAGCCGGCGATTAAAAGATGCGGCATTTTTGTTAAATCCGCAATCCACGCCTTGCCGGAAACGTCCTTGCCCAGGCAAATGGAAAGGTTAGAAGAGCGGTTCTTAAAGGCGGTTGACATAAGCAAATCCTTCAGCTTTACGGAGGCCATGAATTTATTCGGCACCTCAATGCCAATCAAAGACCGGCCCGGAATAGGCGCTTCCATGCGCAAAGGATGAACCGCCAAAGAAAGCGAAAGCTCATTAGCCAGCCCAGTTAACCGGGAAAGCTTTACACCGGAAGGCGGCCTTAAGGTGTATTGCGTAACAGTCGGCCCCACGTTAACTTCATCCATTTCCACGTCTATGCCAAAAGTTTTGAATGTTTTGGCTATCTTTTCTTTGGTGGATTCAACATCGTCCGCGCTTGGCTTTTCAGTACTGCTTTCCAACAGATCCAAGGGAATACTTATTTTGCGCTTGATTTTTTTGGTTATTATCGGCTCTGGCGAAACGTCCTCGCTTTCCGATGAGAAAGGCTCCTCGCCTTCAACATGTTCCTCGTCTTCGCCTTCTACTCCCGCCTCTTCATCTATGGATGGGGCAGGCTCTTCTTCGCTATTATTGTATTCCTTGCGATACCGCCAAACTCTCCATTTTTCCATCAAGCGGCCAGGCAAAGTATTTTCCCCTTTAAACTCATCTTTATTGATTTCCTTTTCCTGTTCCTCGGCCTCTTCTTCCTCTTCGCGCCAGAACAGAATTCCGCTTAAGCTCAATAACGCTCCCACGACCATAAGAACCGCCAAAAAAACCCATGCCCCCCAATATCCGGCTATGGAAGCAAAGGGCGAACTCAACGCCAAGCCAATATATCCGCCGCCCTCGCCGCGATTAACCGCCGCAATGGCGTTTTCGAATTCAGGCACATGATGCAGAATCCCCAAAAACGCGAGAAACAGAATCACGGCTCCCAGAATCTGCCACCGGTTCAAAGCGTATTTAAACCCTTTTAACAATAAAAATCCTATAGCCGCCAACAACAAAGGAAAAGCCGCCGCCCCCCAGCCAAACGCCAGCTTAAGCACGGCTTTTGTGTATATCCCCAAAGGCCCGGCTAAATCGAAAAACGAAAGTACCACCAAAATGGCCAAAGCAAAAACAGCTGTCACTAATATGGCTATTTTAACCTCGGGCGAAATCTTGGATCCGGATTCTACCGTGTAATCATCCTTATTAGTTTTTCTTCTACGCATTCTTTGGTATTCGCGCTGATATTCTCTTTGTTTTTTTTTGCTGGAAAAAGGCATAATATTCTTTTGTTATTCTTATGACTTTCATATCGCTACACTCCCTAATTATAGCAGATTTTAACAATAAAAACACACATCTTTACACATTATAAGATAATGTAATTATGGCTTTTTAAAGACATCCCCGCATTACGCGAGAAGGTTAAATTTTTTGGCCTACAAACTGTTCGGCTTAACCGCAAAAGCAGAACTGGCCGGATTTACGGTCACCACTGTGGCATCCAGCAGACCATTGAGATTATTATCAATCACACCATCAATATCATCGGCCGTACTATGGCTGTCTAAAGTCGGACCGCTGGCCGAACCCCACCAGTTGTTGGACAAAGCCACTGGTGTTCCGTCAATGTCTACAATGCGCACGCCAGCCTTTGGATTTGCACCATTGTTATTGATTCCATATGCGCCATTGTTCGCATAGAAATTATTTGCGCTAATCACCACATTGGCCTCGTCAACAGCGCTGTTGGTATCAATACCCAGCCTATTGCCGGTAAACGTTGTTCCGGATACAGACAAATTTGCCGAATTATCTAGCTTAATTCCATCAAAATTATTTTGTATTGTTGAATTAGAGATCGCAATGGTTGTGGCGTCTCCGCTTAAATTAATTCCATAATTAGCGGAATTTTCTATAATAGACGTGGTGGTGGTGGCATGCGCTCCCGCGCTCAAATAAATTATAGCCAAATTAAAGCCGCCATATCTAATAATCGCGTTGTTAAAATCAATAGAAGAAGCCGCGGTATTGGCCGCAATTCTGTTCCATTCTCCGGTGCTTGGGCTAGTGGCAGAGCCGTTTCCGTTTGTGTCGCCCGCGTAAGTATCATCATGCTTTGATGTTATAACAACCGCGTTAACCGAATCGCTCGCGCTTCCCAAAACCAATCTTCCGTTTACATTTATAGTATAATTTCCATTCATCTTTAAAACAGTGCCAGGCTCAATAGTAAGCGTTTTGTTCGCGTCGATTATTACGTCAGCCGTTATCAGGTAGGGGCTGGAGCTGGAAGCAATTGTCAAATCAGATACCACATGGCCGCCGGAAAGCAGCGTGCCGAAATTTGTGGTCGTGTTCCCTGCCCTTGTATTCACTACCGCGATATTCGACAAAGTAGAAGTAGCCACTCCATTGCCGGTCTTCATGCCAAAGCAATATGTTGTCCCCGCCGTCAAACTGGCCACGGTACTGGTGGCAATTGTGCCTTGGGTGGTGGCCACAGCCGGCTCATCCGCGCCGGTTGTGGCTAAGGAAACTTGGATGGCGGAGCCAAAATCGCTTTCCGTAAACGAACAAGCGCCGGCGCCGGAAGTGTAGCGGATATCGTACAACGGGGCCGTAGTTGTTCCCAGCTTGGGAGACGTCCAGTATAAACGAGCGGACGTGGAAGAAAGATATACAAACTGCTGCTGCAAATCATTCACTGGACGCGGAATAGTGTTATCCTGGCTATTTAAAGAGCCGGGCGTTCCCTTTAAATTTGCGCCGAGCGCGTCCTGCCCGTTTATCAGCGCCGTATCGTTGCTCGCCCAATTATCGCTGGAAGCGCCGTCTGAATCCGGATATATCCGCTCCATGGTGGTTTTAGCGCTGTTATCCCCCGCAAACCAGGCAAGTGTGGCAGAACCGGCCGCATCTACAATACTGCCATCGGATTTTTCCAACCACAGCCTTTCGCCGGAGTCGCTTAATTCTCCGTTGTATATAATATTTGCCGCCATGTCCAAGACTGTATTATCATCCTCGCGCTCCAGCAGAAAATAAGTAGTGGAAGCAATGGTACCGCTTAAGGTGACGGAAAAGCTTCCCGCGTCATTTTTTATTGTCCAGCCCGTCAAATCAATATCAGCATTGCCCGGATTATACAACTCAATCCATTCATCGCTATCGCTGGCCGCTGTTCCGGCCCAAGCAATTTCATTGATTACAACATCATGCGTAGGCGCCAAATCAACCGTTGTGCTGGCATCAGCCGCGTATGGATATTCTTCCAAATTTCCTTCCAAATCCCGCGACCGCGAACGAAAGCCATATGTGCCGCTGTCATTAGGGCTAAAAATAGAAGTCATAAGAGTTGTTTCCAGCAGCCAGTCGGTCCAGGCGTTTCCGTCAAACTTATACTGAATGTCAAAATTCTCTACTGCTTCATGGATATTATCCTCCCCTTGCCAGGAAACGGAAAAAGCCCGTTTGTTATTAGACGCGGCTAAGGCGCTTATGCTGGATGAAGGAGGATTAGCGTCGCGCGCTAAAATTAAGATAAACGAAACAGGATTAACCTTGGATGGTTCTGTCATTTGAGGCTCACTCGGCGCAGGCTCTACCATTTCTTCGACGGCTTTATCCGCCAAAGAGGCAGGCTCTTCTGGAACGATTGCAACCTCATCTGGAACCTCTGTAATTTCTTCAACTATTTCTTCAGCTTCTTCTATAATAGGCTCCTCAACTGTTACGGTCCAAGACGCCATGTTTTCTGCGCCTCCCAGCCAAGTAAATTGTCCATCTTTAAATACAACTGGCCGAATATTAAGCTCGTATATACCCGGCTGTTCCGGTGTTCCTATTAAAAATCCGAAAGTATACGCTTGCCTTGCCCCAATATTTCCAATTGCGGACACCGGCCGCCTTTTAGTTATCCAAGAAAAATGGTTCAAAGGATGGTCTTGATCTTTAGCCCACACAACGTTCAGGGATACTTCTTGATTCTGCCACACAGCATCTCCGCTATTTATATATGTGACCGACAAAGCTTTGTCTTCTTCTGGCTCGGCTAAAACCGTGTTTAAGGACTGGCCTGCTAATTGCGCGCCTAAAACAGGCGCTATAATTCCCTCCGCCATCTGGGCGCTGTTTGACTCTTCATTCGCGGCCTGGCCGCGCAGTGATTGTTGGATGGTCAATTCCGAATTAAAAACTGATTCACCCAAAACCTCTCCGCTGGGGTAAGCATTTTCCTGCACCAAGGCGCGCGCCGCCTTTGAGCCTTGCTCATTCAGCCACCTAGCTATGGCGCTAACCGCGCTTCCGAACCAAATGCTGGTTTTTGATAAAAAAGAAAAATCAAATCCGGATTGCACGCCCGCGGCCTGGGCTCCGGCGCCCGTAAAAAATACCAGAACTACGATAATTAAAGGGATTGCTGTAATCGCGCGTAAGCGCGCCAAAAAAATCCCCCCTTCCTTAATTTGGGCTGATTGTTTGTTTCTTTTTTTGCCTGGCATAAACCAGAATTATGGCGCTTCTGCCGGTTTTTTATATTAATTTAATTCGTATGTGCGCATTCGCCCGCCTGCAACGCTGTAGCTACTGCGGGCAGGCAGGGCGCTATTCGCATACTACATTTTTTTCGGCGCCTGAATCCCCAAAATTTCCAGTCCATTCCGCAAAACAATCTGAACCGATTTAATTAGCAAAAGACGCGCCTTTTTTAAATCCTCATTCTCCGCTTTTAATACTTTGTGCTTATGATAAAACGTGTTAAACAACTGGCTCAACTCCAAAAGATAATTGCACAGCAAACTGGGATTATAATTGCGCGCTGACTCGCCCAAAACCAGCGCAAAATTTTGCAACTTCAGGACAACTGCTTTTTCTTCTAAAGTGTCTAGCAATTCAAATTTAACACTTCTGCTAACTTTTTCTTTTGTTAAAATGCTAGATATTCGCGCGTGAGCGTACTGCACGTACGGCCCGGTTGAGCCTTCAAAAGCAATGGCTTCCTTGGGATTAAAATGAATTGACTGGCTGGGGGTAATTCTTAACAGCATGAATTTCAAAGCGCCCATGCCGATAATTTCCGCGCGCTTTTCTAAATCCTTGCCAGATATATCGCTGAATCTTTCTTGGATGGCGCCGCGAGCGAGCTGCTTAACCTCGGTAATAATGTTATCCGCGTCCACCACTTTGCCTTCGCGGGATTTCATTTTGCCTTCCGGTAAAAAAACCAAACCATAAGAAAGATGGCGCAGATTCTTTGCCCATTCATATCCCAATCGCTTTAAAATTTCGAACAAAACTTTAAAATGATATTCTTGTTCGTGGCCGACAACATATACCATTGAATCCGCGCCCCATTCCTTCTGCCGCGCCACGGCCAAAGCCAAATCCTGTGTTACGTAAATGGAAGTTCCGTCTCCCCTTTGCAGAATTTTCTTATCCAACCCAATGTCTTCCAAATCAACGGATATGGCGCCGTTTTCTTCTTTTTGAAATACGCCTTTTTTTAAGCCTGCTTGTAAAATCTTTTTTCCGGTTTCGTAAATTTCGCTCTCATAGTAGTTCTTATCAAATTCCGAGCCCAAAGCTTTATATGTTTCTTCGTATCCTTTATAAACCCAGGCGTTCATTTTTTCCCATAAGTCCTTAATTTCTTTATCGCCTTTTTCCCATTTTCGCAGAGCCTCTTGGGCATCATCCATCATTTCGTCCTCATTAAATTTAACGTAAAAGCTTCCCACAAAATGGTCGCCTTTTTCCCGCGCCTCGGCCGGCGTTTTTCCCTTGCCCAGCTTTTGGTAAGCCACCAAGGATTTCATAATATGAATTCCCCGGTCATTTACAAGCTGAACCTTAGTTACATCCGCGCCCTGGGCCTTAAGCAAGTTAGCCAAAGACATTCCCAATACATTATTCCTAATGTGCCCTAAATGAAGCGGCTTGTTGGTATTTGGCGACGAGTACTCTAATAGAACCTTCTCTCTCTTTAAAGTTGAGCCTTGAAACTTATAATTTTGATTAATATCCGACAAAACTTCTTTGGCGAGAATTTTAACGTCAATCGTAATATTAAGATAGCCCGCCACCGCATCTGTTTTGGTAATAACTTCATCATCAATCGCGTCTGATAGTTTAGAGGCAATATCTTGCGGAGACTGTTTTAGTTCCTTGGCAAACGCATGGCAGGCCACGGCAAAATCCCCGAACTGCGGTTCGGGATTGGTGATTAAAAGCTCGCCCGGACTCCAATCGAATTCAGACTTAAACGATTTATTAATTATTTCTTTTATTTGCTCTATAACCATATGCCCAGATTAGCACAAAATAAGCTGAATTGCTAGGTATGTGTTATAATATAGATATGAAAAACCAAAAGACACAAAAAACAAAATACAAACAAGATACAATATTCAATATTCAAAAAAACCCAACTAAATATTTGGGTATTGTTCCCTGTATCTTGTTTGTATCTTGCGCCTTGTTTCTTGCTTCTTCTGCGCCGGCAGAGGCCCAATCTAACATAGTCGCTTCCCAACTTATCGCCAAGTCCGCGCTGGAAAGCGGCTATATCGCGGAAACGCCGGACAAAGACGCCAGCATAGTTATTGCGCCCCACTCTTTCAATCGAAGCGTATTTTTTGAACTAATCGAGCCGGAATATCACCCCAGCATCCCTTTGGATAAGGACAAAATTTCTAAAATTTATCACTATGCCATTTTGCCGGCCACGGACAATGAACTGTGGTCCCCCATTGCAATTAAATTGCAATATCCGGAAACAGAAACCAGGTGGCGCGAAATATTTATATATAACGAAGAGATTGGCGCGTGGCAGCACATAGAAGGATCAATTGACCTAACAAATCATTACCTAAGCATACAAACAAAACAAGCCAGCGGGTTTGTGGCTGTGCTGGCGGACCATTTGGACAAAAGCGAATACGCAAAAGCCAAGCTGAATACTCCCACCATTCTGGTGGCCAACGCGAAAACCGGTGAAATCCTCATCGAACGCAACAGCGGCGAGACGCGCCCAATCGCCAGCCTAACCAAGCTTATGACCGCGGCTGTTTTTTTGGATAACAATCCCGGATGGGAAAAACGCGTAACCATGCAGGCGGCGGATGACACCATTCCGGCAAAAATTTATGTTAAAGCGGGCGACGTATTAACCGCGCGCAGCCTATTTTATTCCACGCTCCTGCCGAGCGCCAATAACGCGGCTCGCGCCCTGGCCCGCTCCACCGGCCTTTCCGAAGAGCGATTTGTGGAAGAAATGAACAAAAAAGCCAAAGAACTTGGCATGAATAGCACGCATTACGAAGAAGTAACAGGGTTGAGCGAAAAAAACGTTTCCACGGCGCAGGATTATTTGATTCTGACAAAAAAACTATTTGCCAATCCTTTGTTCCTGCAAGCCACCACTCCAAAATATTTTACCATTGCCACGGTTAACGGCGGGAAAAAACAAAAATTGCAAAATACGAACAAAATACTGGATGTTCCCTATGTGGTTATCGGTTCAAAAACCGGCTACACCTACGAAGCCGGCCGGTGCCTGGCTATGAAAGTTCGCAACAAATCCGGCCTGGAAATTATGGCCATTACTTTAGGAGCAGATAAGCCGGGAGCGCAGTGGGAGGACATGCGAACTCTGCTCGATGCCTCGCTGGCAGACTAGAACCTATCTCAAAAATAATCTTTGGCCATTTTCGTCATATATTGGCTGCAAAAAGTTCAGATTTCGTCGGCATAGTACGCACTATTCCTCCTCAATCTTCACTTTTTTCGCTCAATATATTCTCGAAACTGACTCAAAGCTATTTTTGAGATAGGTTCTAAAAAGTTACAAGATACAATGACCAAACAAAATACAATATTCAATATTCAAAAAAAACCAACAAGATGCTTGAGTATTGCTTCTTGCGTCTTGTTTGTATCTTGCTTCTTGTATCTTGTATCTTTTAACACGACGCGCGCGCAAGCATACAGCTTTGACGTTGCCATCTCTTCCCTTTCCGGCGCTCAGCAAACTCAAGAAACATTTATCCTGCCTTTTGATAAAATTCAAAGTATAGCCAGCCTGGATTTGGGAAATGACGGCACCAGCGAATTGGTTATCGGCTCTCCGCAGGGGTTTGAGCCGCGCGTTTATCTGCTTCGGCAGGACGGCTCGCTGATAAATTCCTGGCTGGCGTATGACGCGAATTTTCGGGGCGGAGTCGAAGTTGCATCCGGAGATTTGGATGGAGACGAATTGCCGGAAATAATTACCGCCCCGGCCGCGGAAGGCGGACCGCATGTGCGAATTTTTGACGGTTATGGCAATCCAAAAATTAATCCCGGTTTTTTCGCGGATAAAAAAGATTACCGGGGCGGAGTGCTGCTGGATACAATCCAAGACCCAAAAACAAAAAACGCCGCCATTGTCACCATCGCCAAAAACGCGAATCAACCAATAGCAAAATTCTACACAAACGATGGCACGGAAATCAAATCAATTCCCTTGCCGCCGGAAACAGGGGAACTTCTTTCTATAAGCCGGATAGACCTGGGAGGGGACGGGTTTGATGAAGTTCTTATTGCTTCCCGCGATCAAGAAAACATGGACGCTCTTCGCATTTTTAGAGCCGATGGCTCTCTGGTAAACAGCTTTAAAATCAATAATTCCGGATTCTTTGCGGCTCGCGCTTCGCAAAAAGAGCATGATAAAGGAGAGCAAATTGTTATTAGTTATGAAAAATCCGCTTCTGACATATACAACGGATACGGGGATTACATGCAAAAACCAATTAGCCTGACAAAGCCGGGAGGAACCATAACCCTAGCTAGCTCCCGGAACGGCTCGCCCAAGTTATTGGTTATTGAAAAAATGATTAAAACCCTAGAAAGAGAAGATAAAACAATTATAATCGACCTGTCCGAACAAACGCTTTCCAACTACGAAGGCGGGTTCAGAATAGCGACGCGCCTTGTATCAACCGGAAAACCGGGCTACAAAACTCCGACCGGGGAATTCAGCATCAACGGAAAAATAGACCGAGCCTACTCGCAGACCTATAAATTGTACATGCCGTATTGGATGAGCTTTACCTACCGCGGGCATGGAATTCATGAGCTTCCGGAATGGGCCAACGGATATAAAGAAGGAGAAAACCATCTCGGCATTCCGGTCTCCCACGGCTGCGTCCGCTTGGGCGTAGGGCCGGCGGGAGAACTTTATAATTGGGCGGAAGTCGGCACCGCTGTCATCGTGCAAAAATAATTTTCTGCCGAACTTAAGAATTCGCTACAAGTTTATAAATATTAATGCTACAATATTAGAAGCTATCTCAAAAATATAAAATCCCTATTCGTAAATTCGTACTGGATATGTAATTCGTAGATATGCAAACACAAACACAAAAACTAAAAAACTCCCGACCGTCAAATGAAATAGACGCGCTTTTTAGGATTGCCGCGGAAAACAAAGCATCCGATCTCCATATTGTGGTCGGCAAGCCGCCTATTGTCAGAATAGACGGCCAGCTCATGGAAATTAAAAATCAGGAAATAATAACGCCCGAAAAAGCGCAGGAACTTTTATACAGCATTACCACCGAAGCGCAAAAAGAAAAGCTCATAAAAACGCGTGAGCTGGATATATCTTATGAAATAGAAGGCCTTTCCCGCTTCCGCGTGAATATGCACTGGGAAAAAGGCAATATTGGATTAGTTTCCAGAATCGTCACCAGCCACATCCCCAGCATGGAAGAAATTATGATGCCGGAATCATCCTACAAGCTTGTCCGCATAAAAGACGGGCTTATTATTGTTACCGGCCCGACAGGCTCGGGAAAATCCACCACGCTCGCGGCCATGCTTAATTTAATTAATTTAGAGCGCAACTGCCATATTGTTACCCTGGAGGATCCGATTGAATTTATCTACGAGCCCAAAAAAAGCATTATTAAACAAAGAGAGCTGGGCAGCGACATGCTGAGTTTTACCTCCGGCTTAAAGCACTCTCTGCGCCAGGATCCGGATGTAATCATGGTCGGAGAAATGCGGGACCTGGAGACCATTGCCGCCACCATGACCTTGGCGGAAACAGGCCACTTGGTACTGGCCACTTTGCACACCATCAACGCCGCCCAGACGGTGGATAGGATTATAGATGTTTTTCCGCCCTACCAGCAGGATCAAATCCGGGTTCAGCTTTCCATGTCTTTGCGCGGCGTTATATCGCAACGGCTCTTGGTAAAGCAAAAAGGGGGCAGAATAGCTTCCCGCGAAATTATGACCAACAACAGCGCGATTTCTAATTTAATCCGCGAGAACAAAATCGCGCAAATAAAAAGCGTTATCCAGACTTCGGCTGAAATCGGAATGATAACCATGGATCAGGATATTAAGAGGCTTTACAACGAAGGAACCATCAGCCAAGAAACCGCCGTCAGCAATATGATTGATCCGAGATCGCTGAGAATATAATAGCGATACTAATTTTTCATGCCTATTTCACTAGAACAATTAAAATCCATAAAATTTTTCAAAAATTTCTCCCGTGAAGAACTCAGCACGCTCTCGCCCCTGCTTGTTGAACAAAGATACCACAATGGGCGCACAATCTATGCCGCCGGAGAACCCAGTGAAAATCTTTTTATAATAGCAAGCGGAAGCATCTCGATAACGCATGAGTTAAAAGAAGATATTATAACCTTGGCCCAGCTCTCTCGGGGGTATTTTTTTGGGGAAGCCGGAATTTTAAACGAAAAGCAGATACACAAATCCGAAGCGCGCGCCGCCCAGGAAGGAACTGTTATATACAAATTAAACAGCGGCAATTTTAACAGAATAAAACAAGAAAAGCCGCAGCTGGCTTTGCGGATAATGCATGCCATTGCCCAAACGCTGTCAAACCGCCTGGGCGAAGACACTACCAGAATCGCCATTATTTCCGCAATTAGCGATTTGGTAAATAAGCCGGCTCATTTAAATAATATAGAAAACTTAGCTGATAAAATTCTGGCGATAACATTGCGCGCTATCCCATGCTATCGGGCGTTTTTGGGAATATATGAAAAGCACGAGCAAAGCCGGTTAAAAATCCTATCCTCAGTCGGCTTAAGCCCAAAACATCTGCCAAAAACCCTGCCCATAGACAGCGACCCTTACCTGCATAAATTGTATGCTGTTGACGGGGAAGTTCTGATGGGAAAAGAATTATATAAGGATAAAGAAAAAGTATTTTACGCTAAAAGCAACTTGCTGGCGCGGGCAATTAACGTAGAAGATAATAATGTCGGCGTGATAGCGCTAGCCGATAAAGAAAACGGCGAATTCACGGGCCAGAACAGCTTAATGCTGCAAATTATAGCCGGCCAAATATCTTTTGCCCTGGAAGAAGCCAGCATGCGCACAGAAAAGCGGGAAAAAGAAGAGCTTAAACGCGAATATGTTGGCATGTAATATTTGATTTTTTAACAATCTATGCTATTCTATGATGCGCGCTCAATCTAAAGTCACGAGCGCCCTTAGCTCAGTGGATTAGAGCGACTGGCTTCGGACCAGTAGGTCGGGGGTTCGAATCCCTCAGGGCGCACCAGTCCTTCGCTTCGCTTCGCGGAGCTACGGACTGTAAACTGTAAACAAGTTTACACATCCAAGCTTTGTACTCAAAGCGAAGTTATGCGCCGTTAGCTCAGCTGGTAGAGCAGCTCCCTCTTAAGGAGACGGTCGGGGGTTCGATCCCCTCACGGCGCACCAGTCCTTCGCTTCGCTTCGCGGAGCTACGGACTGTAAACTGTAAACAAGTTTACACATCGAAGCTTTGTACTCAAAGCGAAATTGTGCGCCCCGCCAAAAAATACCCAGCATAGTATGTGCCATGTATTTTTTGATAAATTTAAAATATATTTGCTATTCAGCCTCTGACTGAGGAGCATCAGATTCGCCGCTCGAAGCCTCCGGAGTATGTGATTCAAATTTATCTTCCGGGCCGCTTTTAAGCGCGTCCTTTAAGGTTTTTCCTGCTTTAAACTTTGGGACCACAACCGTCGGAATCTTAATTCGCTCTTGAGGATTCTGCGGATTTACACCCATTCTAGATTCGCGCGTCCGCGCCAAAAATGAGCCAAAACCCGTGAGCACTGCTTCTTTACCGTCTTTCATTGCTTCAGTCACCACCGCCTCAAAAGCGTCCATAACGTCCTCGGTTTCTTTTTTAGGCACATTCGAGCGAGTGGCAATTCTTTCCAGCAGTTGATCTTTATTTATTTTGTTTCCTTTTGGCATACCCGTAATAGAAATCTAATAACTTAATTTATTATATTGTATAACAACCGCGAAAAAATGACAACATTGAATAAATGTCTAATTTTTAAAGTCTAAAATCTAAAAAAAACTAAGTACAAATTTAGACCTTAAAAATTAGACCTTAGACCTTAATTTTATACATCTACAAAGGCATCTAATCTATCAATTGACCTAGCTTTTCCTGAATTATCAATATCCAATAGAACCGCGTTTATCTGAACCTCCCCTGATTCCGGAATATCGTGCTTGCGGCGCAATTGGTCCAGAAAACTGGCTATAATGCCCTCCTTGCTGTCTCCTATTACAGAATCAAGCGCTCCGCACATTCCCGCGTCTGTCACATAAGCGCTTCCTTTGGGCAATATTTGCGCGTCCGCCGTGGGCACATGCGTATGGGTTCCCAAAAAAGCGCTTATTCGCCCATCAGCGTACAGCCCCAAGGCCCTTTTTTCGCTAGTTGCCTCCGCCTGAAAATCGATGATAATAATTTTAACTGATTTGGGAATATCTTTTAAAACCCTGTCCAACGCGTGAAAAGGGGAATCACATCCCTGCTTTAAAAAAACCTGCCCTTGCAAATTAATAATCGCGACTCGCTTTGAGCCAACTTCAATTATTTTATAGCCTTGGCCCGGAACTTTCCCCGGCCAGTTGGCGGGGCGAATAATAGGCACGCTCTCGTCTTCGAACAAAGCCAATCCGTCCGACTTGTCCGCCCAATGGTTGCCGGTGGTAAAAAAATCAACTCCGGCTTTTTTAACCTCTTCTAAGGTAGCGGGGGTAACGCCGACTCCATGAGCGATATTTTCCACGTTAGCAATAATCAAATCCAAATCATGCTCTTTTTTCCAAACTGGCAAAATTTTCGCCAGCCCCCGGCGCCCCAGTTTGCCGACTATGTCTCCGATAAATAGTATCTTCATATGGCCAGAGTATACCAAAACAATGTTGATTTTACAAACAGATGAAGTAAAGTGTATAGTTGAAAGGTCAATTGTCCCCTATGTCTAAAAAACTAAAAAATTACGCCCCAGCCGTAGTGCTTGCGATTTTGACTATATCGCTATACACGCTAACCATGTCCCGCTCTATTTATACGGAAGATAGCGCGGAATTTGTCGCGGCCAGCTACACGCTCTCCATCCCCCATCCCTCCGGATATCCCACGTACCTGCTGACCGCCAAGCTAGCTTCTTTTCTGCCGTTTTTTGCGAGCGTAGCCGAGCGCGTAAATTTTATGTCCGTTGTTTGGACTGTGCTCGCGATTGTGCTTTTGTATTTTTCCCTGCAAAAACTGTTTAAAAATAAAACTATATCTTTCGCTTTAAGTTTTTTGTTCGCCATCGCGCCTATGGTATGGCTGCAGGCAACCTATGCCGAAGTGTACGCGTTAAACACCTGCTTTTTTGCTCTGCTCTTATTTTTATATTTAAAATACAACGAACATTCATCCCTTAAAAATTTGTATATTTTTATTTTCGCGTACGGCCTGAGCCTGACTAATCATTTTTTAATTCTGGCCATTGCCCCCTTAATTCTACTTTGGCTCTTTTATAAATATTCTCCCTTGGAAAACATAAAACAGCATTTAAAATTTTTCGGAATATTTTTGCTGGGGTTAACTCCGTATTTGTATATACCCATTCGCGCGCGCATGAGCCCGGATTTCAGCTGGTTCGGCGGAAACGCGGTCAACCTTTTAACCTATAACGTGGCCACCGGGCACAGGTTTACCGCTGACACCCTGGTTTATCTTTCGGATGTGTGGAACCAATTCTTTGTTTCTTTTGGAATTTTTGGCGGGCTGGCTTTGGCGGCGGGATTGGGAATTATGATGTACTACAAAAACCAATTCCGGGTTTTGGCATTTACTGGCCTGATTCTGCTTTCACTGGGGCTGGTGGTTGTCCTGACCAACGGGCGCGAGTATGATGCGTTCAGCGGATGGTTCTACCAAACCTTGTATGTTCCCTTTTTATTGGTGAGCCTGATTCCCATTGGATTCGCTCTTTTAAGATTATCCCAAAGCAGATTCAAAATAATATTTTTCTATACCGCGCTTTTGGCTCTTATGGCCTGGCCGCTCGCCGATATCGGAGGGCGATTTTTGGAAAATGACCGCTCCGGTTATACAATGCTGGATGGATATTCAATGGCCTTGATTGAGTCCATCCCCAAAAACGGAGCAATATTCGCGCATCACGACCATGTAGTGAACGACCCTATAATTTTTGGCTTAGCGTATCAAAAATTTGTTAAAAATCTCCGGCCAGACGTATCTATTTACTCCGTGTCCCCGGTATTTATGCCGCCTAGCGATTTCCCGGTCAAAGAGGCAAAAGGCATGCAAGGAAAATATATGGATATTGTTAAGCCGTATGTCATTGAAAGCAGGGAAAAGCATAATATCCCATACACCACCTTTCCCTGGACAAGCAATGACGCCCTCGCGAGCGTCAGCCGCGGATATTTTTACGAAATCGGAAACGCGAAAGCCGAAAAACTGGTTATAAACTACACTCCAGATAATTTAGATCTGCCCGCGACCAACGACAGCCTCTACCACCAATCGTTAATCGCGAAATATTATTACGATCTGGCGGCTTGGGCGTATGGCCGCGGCCAGAAAAAATCCGGCCAATGGTTTTTGGTGCAAGGCATCAGCTATGACTTAGAGGAATACAGCGCCCAATACTCCGAAGCGCTCTCTTTCCGCGAGCAATATTAAAAAATTGACTTAATTACTCGATAATACTAGAATAATTCTGTGATTTACGGCGGGCTTGCCCGCCGTAGTCCGCCCCGGGCGGACGTAGGCGGGTATCGTATAATGGTAATACCACAGCTTTCCAAGCTGTTGCCGGGGGTTCGATTCCCCCTACCCGCTCCACGATTTAAACCCCATAAACAGGGGTTTTTGATATATCAAGTAAAAAGAATCAGACTTGTCTTATAATTTTTGATATAATAAACGACAAGACAATCCTTTCTTCATCCAGTAAATAGAAATAACTCAATATGCTAACCGACTCGCTCCTGTTATCAGTATTTTTTGGCCTATTTCTTATCGTAGAAATTTTATTATTTCCGGTGTTTGACTTTTCCTTCATGAGCAGGGGAAAAATATTGACGATTTCAAAAAAAATGACCGTTGCCATACTCGCGGCGGCTATATTCTTGTCAGTGAGTATATCTTCTATTGTAATCTCCAAGTCAAGCCCAGAGCTGCTCCAAATTTTCTATATTGTACTTTTTGTTATTTCGCTGACAATGACGCTATTCTTCTTACTAAATCTCAAACGAACATACATTCGACTTCTTTTAAGTTTATCCGTCTCAATTTGCTTGTTGTATTTACTTTCCGTATATCCAACTTCTTTGACGCAAAATTTATTTATGTCAGCCTCCATCTTGTGGGTTGGTATCGTAGTGTTTAAAAGGTTCAATGTGCGTCTCAAATATTTTATTCCATTTATGCTATTCTTTGCCATCATTGATTCCATCAACGTATACGTTCTAAAAACTTATACAACATTTAGCGATGAATTATTTATTCTCAACGGACTTGTAGCAATAGGACCTTTTATCCTTGGGATCGGCGACTTCTTTCTCGCATATCTTATAGTGAGCGCGGCAAGACGTTATCATACTATCTGGTATGCCTTACTACTCGCTGTTTTACTGCCGTTACCGCGATTCTTTATTAGGGTACTGATTCCAGAGCTTGAGGGGGCCGAATTCCCCTATTCGATATTTATGGTGCCGATAGCTCTCCTGGTATATACATTCGCTGCTATTCAGAAACGGATTCAAAATACGGCAAAGTCAAACCAATATCTTGGACAGAAATTCTAACGTCTTGAACGCGCCCGCTCCATCCTTCAGATGGCAAGCCAGCAAAAATACCGCTTTAAAAATGGCATTATCAAGCGCCAACACGCTTAACCATGAATTCAACCGCCTTATTCATGTTAACAGGAATAATTTTAATATTCGGATATTTAATCTTAAATACACGAAATATTTCATCAACAAATGCCTGCCCAACAGTTGGCACTTTGTCAAAATCAAGTATTACGGTCTTGAATTTTTCTAACCCAACCAGTATGCGGCGGGCTTGAGACCGAGAAACGTACACCGTGCCCATCGTAAATAATTTTACTCTGATTTCGGTTTTATCAAAAGCAAAATCATTTTTTTCAGAGGCATATTTTTCAAAAACCGTATTTAAATGCCTGTCTGAATGTATGCCTAAAATACAAGTAACAACTGTCCCTTTTTTATTCTGTTTTAATTCTTCAACAAAAACATCCTTGATGATATTATCAATACGCAACCGCAAGCCGAAGCTTTCCAATATAAAAATATCAACTGATTTTGAGGTAAAAAAGATACCTTCGCCTGAATGGGCCTTGGGCGCCGTTGTTGTTTTGCCTTTTAATAAATCTTGGATGGCCTCAAATTCTGACTGCAATCCATATTTTTTCATCACACTTCGAAAAACCCCAATGCCAAAATCTTTAATTACAAAAATACCGTTTTTATCGCTCTTCTTCACATCAATCTCTATGTGCTCTGACCCTGAATGCTCGATTGCGTTATTCAGCATTTCATCAAAAGCGTATTGAAATATGCTAAAAACATTGTCTTCCAAGCTTCCTACAAAATCGGACTGTTTTTTAACATCATCAAATACTTCATGCTCTTCAAGCCCCTTATTGCGTAATCTCTTTTTAATGTCCCGCGGAGTATAACTTTCAAAAACCGGTAAAAAATAAAAAGCTCCTCTTGTAGAGCCGCCCTTAAGCAATGCGCCCTCTTGAACTATTTTTTTAATTAACCCCGAAACCGTTTGGCGAGAAACATGCAAATCTAGCCCTCTCAACACATCGGAGGTTGTAAATTGCCTTTTTTCTTGAGCAAATTTCAGTATTCTTTCTTTTTTGTCCATATATATGAATTACTACTTATTGTAAAACAAGTATATATCATTTATTGTTAATTGTCAAGCTATACTTTGATATTGTAAAGTATACATAAATTTGGGTCTTGCCTAACAAATCATGATACAATGCTAGGAAAGACCCTTGTTAAAATAATAAAAAATATGAGTACATTACGAACATTAGTAATCGCATCAAATATTGTTCTATTTGGTTACCTTGTTGCGTCAGTACAAGGCGCGGGTTTAAGTGGAGGCGAGTGGGTCTCCTTCTTAGCTGTCTTACTTCTTATTTTGTTAAATATCTACTTTATAGCTTCCAAAAAAGGAGACACGTGGATTAGTCTTTTTCTCAAAAGAAAGGCGCTTGAAGAAAAGAAAAAGATAGAAAATTTAGAAATCAAAAAAGAATGATTATAAAAATACATGCAAAAAAATAAAATTAACAAAACTTGGCAGGTACCCCATATACTAGACACATCTAGGACTTCCGCTATTATGCAAAGTATATGGGAAAATACATACCGCAAAAGCAGAAGGATGAGGTCCTCTCTGCCATCAAAAACGGCCTGTCGGTAGCTGATGCGGCCACGCAATTCAGCGTCAGCGATAAAGCCATCTACCGCTGGCTGGGCAAACAAATCGATAACACCGGCACATCAGCCTTGGAGCTGTCCCGCTTGAGGCGGGAGAATTAGGATTTAAAGGAAATTATCGGATCACTACGAGCATCAAAACCCAGCCCGCTGCGTTCAGGAAGCAGTACGAGGCCAATACAAAAACAGCGACCATAATGGCCGCTCGTGGATCAAGCAATATTTATCAAAAGTGGACTTCCGAGGTGTCTAAAAAAATGGGTACTTGACAAATTCAAAAATTATTAAACAATAAGGAATATATGTCAAAACCAGAATTATTAAATTCAGAAGTTGCAATAAGTAACCCATGGACAAAAATTGTAAAAGAAGATTTGAAGTTTTCTAGTGGAAACCAAGGTGAATATCTTATTGTTGAAAGAGAGATGGCTTTGATGATTATTGTATTGCACTTGGTAGATGGGCAATATTTTACCTATATTGTTGAACAGTATAGATATCCTATTAATCAAAAAATTTGGCAATTCCCAATGGGAACAAATGAAGAAGGAAAAGATATGGCAGAGCATGCCAAACAAGAGTTAAAAGAGGAAACTGGCCTAGTAGTCGGTGGTCTAATAAAAGTTGGAGAGTATTTTGTTGATCCCGGCTTGAGTAGGCAAAAATGTACAGTTTTTATTGCAGAAGATGTTGTTTCTCAGGGTGAGCAGGAATTAGAAGAAACAGAACAAGGCATGATTGTTAAGAGAGTAAGCTTGAATGAGTTAAATCAGATGGTTCTTAATGGCTTGCTTGCAGACTCTTGGGGATATGTTGCCAATTATTTCATAAATGAATATTTAAAAGATAAACTGAAATCTCGCCAAAAGGCGATGTTTTTAATTTATCCTTTTGACGTCTGCTCATAATACTCGTACAATATACATAGGTTATGAAAAAACAAAAATCAGATGCCCAAACAAAAAATCTAGCCAAAGGAATGGAGCGCTTGGCTATGGGAATTGAAAAATCCAACTCCATGTGGTTCATGGCGGCCAGAGGAATTATTTATGGCGTGTTTACTGTTATTGGCGCCACTATTGTGGCCGCCGTTCTCCTTGGGGTACTGGCCAAAACTATTAATACGGCTTCGGATATTCCCATTATCGGCGATATTATAGACAAAACGCAAGTTGAATCCTTGTTGCAGAAATAAAGCCTTTCGCATGCCATGATTTTCGTGTACAATAAAAGTATCAAATTAACAAAAAATTTATGACAAACAAAAACAATAACCATTATCCAATTCCCATGATTATCCTTTCCACTATTATTGCCGTGGCCTTATTTATGACAGTGGTTAATTATTTTCAAAACAGAGCCTTGAGTAAAGATATACAAATTCTAAGCGCGCAGATACAGCTTCTTAAATCGGAATAACCAAGCTATATAAACCGAGTTTTTTTATCAAAATTCTAATTTCAGATCCCCGCCTTTTGCCAAGCGCAAACGACGGGGTTAATTTTTTACAAAAAAACATCCGTTCCCATGCTGGGGAACGGATGTTAGGACCAGATTCTATTCTATGATGTATCGAAATCCATGATTGTTTCGACGAAAATAGGGCTTTGCATATCATATAAAAATTATTACTGGTATAAGCTCTCACCCCTTCCTCCTAAAAAATCAGGATATCCTATAAAAAGGTGAGGGTTGCCTTGCTTTGTTAATGTGCGAATTTGTGCAACAATAGTGTTGCGGAAAAATCACTTTTTTGTTTTTATTTATGAAGATGCGGGAATAGCCCGCTCCTCTAAGTTAGAGTGATTTCGTTTCTTATCAGACCCAGATTCATGCAAAAAGACACTTCTTTGGCCAAAGAAGTGTCTGATAGGAAACTTACAAATATAAGTATAGCACGCCTAAGCCAAAAAGTCAAGAAACAGGTTCTTTAACATCTTTGGGTAAATATCTGGACAACGTTGATGCCGGCATTAAGCAGAAAAGCAGTCTTTTGCAGAAGCGGTCAATATTCCTGATGCCAAAATGGTTGCGTTTGATCCGCTCAAAATGATTGTGCATTCCTTTAGTGTACACAATGGTATTTTGTGCATAATATTAAGCTAAAACTAACTTTTAAGGATGATTTCAGCTTATCATACCTGTTGTGATTTACCCAAAGATGTTAAAGAACCGAAAAACATGTCCCTAACAGCCAAAATAGCAAAAAACACGATCTACCTTGCCCTGGGCAAAGCGTTTTCCACGGCGCTGGGTGTTTTAACAATCGCTTTGCTTTTGCGATACCTTTCTCCCGACGACTATGGCCGGTACACAACCGTACTGGCGTTTGTGCTTTTGTTTGGCACGTTCGCGGATTTCGGGCTGAACTTAACCACCACCCAGGATATTTCTTTGCCGGAAACAAATGTCGAAAAAACAATTTCCAGCATTTTTACCTTGCGGCTTTTGGTTAACATAATACTCATACTCCTGCTTCCTTTGCTTTTGCTGGCCTTTCCTTACGAAAAAACCGTTAAGCACGCGATTCTTATATCTTCGGCGCTGTTCTTTACGTCTTCTTTATTCCAGGTGCTGGCCAGCTATTTTCAAAAGACGCTTCAAGCGGGCAAGGTGGCGCTGGCGGAGTTCATTGGCCGCGTGGCGCTGTTGTTAACTACCATGCTGGCAATATATTTCCAATTTTCTTTTATACAAATAATGTTCACTATTGTTGCGAGTTCTCTGTTTCAGTTCTGGGCGCTTTTGCGGTATATTTCCAGAGAAATTAATCTGCGATTAATAATTGATTTGGATACTTGGAAGCGCATTATGGCTAAAACCTGGCCCATTGCCCTTTCGGTTGTCTTTACAACCATATATTTTAAAGGGGATGCCATAATTCTTTCCTTAGCCAGGCCATACGAAGACGTGGGCATCTATGGCGCCGCTTATAAAATTTTAGAAGTATTAATTACCCTGCCGATTTTATTTATGGGATTAATCCTCCCTCATTTGACGCACAGCTTTGCTTCCGGAGACCGGGATAAATTTAATAAATTCATGCAAAAGTCCTGGGACGCTTTATCGTTATTTACAATTCCCATGGTCGCGGGTACGCTGGTGTTGGCTCCAAAAATTATAAAGCTGATTGCGGGCGAGGGATACGAAGCATCAGGCGAGGTTTTGCGGATTTTAATTATTGCCACTGGCATTATTTTCTTGGGCAGCTTGTTCACGCATGCCATTGTGGCCATTAACAAGCAAAAAAGCATGATTATATTTTACGCCATCGCGGCCGCGCTGGCAGTGGGGCTGTACATTATCTACATTCCACGCTACAGCTATTACGCGGCCGCGGTTGTAACTGCAATAGCCGAACTCTTGATTGCTTTAGCCGCGTATTTAAAAGTAAAAACCACTACCAATATGTCATTGTCGCTTCTGACATTTGGCAAAGCTTTAATTGCGAGCGCTTTAATGGCTGCTATATTATATTTTTTAATTGATTTGAATGTTTTTCTCCTGCTTATAATTGGAGCTATTGTATACCTTGCGCTTATATGGAGAATGAAAACCATATCAACTGTCATCCCGAGCCCTTAATATACTCAAATAAAATAATATGCATGGTAAACGAATTAATCATAAAAACAATTACTTTCGTCTGCAATAAATTATTTTCAAGTAAAGCATAATAAAGCCTCGAGATGACAATATATTTATGAAATTGCGAATTATTGGAAAAAATAATAATCCTTGGATAAAATCATTGGCTGAACATTTGCCCAAAGAAACTGAAGCGCGAACCATAGTTCTAATCGGCGCCTGGCGGCAATATATGTTATCATTAATAATGAAATTTTTTTTATTTGACGTAATTTGGATCGGCGATGCGGTAAAAAATAAAGCGCTGGCAAAGGTTGCCGGCTTTTTTGCAAAAAAAATTATTGTTCCCAACCAGGCGATAGAGGCGTCTTATCTGCGCGCCGGAATTAGTAGTGAAAAATTACGGCTTATCTATCCGCCCATGGAAATTGTTGACGAAGGCAAAAATTTTTCCGGACAGATTATTATCGGCGGCGACGCTTCGCTTTCTATTGAAAACGGCATTGGTACCATTTTGCGCGCCGCCTCTTCCAGTCAGGAAATCCTGCAGAACATCAGGATTATAATTGGAGGAGCCGTCCACGACAAAGGACGGATTGAATGGATGTCAAAAGAGCTTAATTTAAAAGACGCGGTGCAGTGCGTTCCTTCGGACAAGCATACTTGGATGCAATCCGCGCATATCTATATACTTCCCATCAAAGAAGGACAATTAGTTCCAATCTCCATACTTGGAGCAATGGCTTCAAAATGCGCGGTTATAGCCAGCGATGTTCTGGCTAACCACGAATTTATTGAACAAAATAAAAATGGAGTTTTGGTTGAACCAAATAACTCGGAAATGCTTTCCCAAGCCATAATATACCTGGCGCGCCGGCCGGAATGGATTGTGGAACTCGGGCAGAATAATTACAATTTTGCCAAAGAAAAATTTTCCAAAGATTCGTTCCAAAAACAAATATCAGCCATATTGTAAAAACAGCCGGCGCAGAAAATATTCTGCCCCGGCTGTTTTTTAATTCAATTATTCACTTACAAAGGGAGGCTCAACTTGCGGCGCCGGAGCGCCCTCGATAGAGGCTCCTTCTGGTTCGCCAATTACATCGTTAACAGGCGGCAAAACTGTTTCCGCGCTTTCCATTGTTTTCACGCCCTCAACCGGCAATGGCTCTATAAGAAGACGGGGGGTTGGCAACTGACGCTCAAACAGCTCTTTGGCTAAAGGCACAATAATATTCTTGCGCCAATAATTAACATCTCCATCGAGGTTCAGAATCGGAAATTTCAGCGCCGGCACCAATAATTCATTGCTTTGGCCGTCTTCATAATTATATGTTTGCATCAAAATTCGCTCTGGCGCGCCGATTTGCAATTCTTTGCTTCCGTCTTTGGATTCATAATAATATCCCATGCCTCCTTGCTCGACTAATTCTATAACATCTTTAACGCTGGTAATTGCTTCGTAATCGGAGCTTTCGTACTGTAAGCTTCTTAAATTCCATACTCCCGCGGCCCGTCGGTAGCGCACGTTTACGTTTACGTTTAATCCGGTTTTGTTGCCGCTTTGATCATATACCGCTTCTCCGCCAATTAGCAAAGGATATATAACCTGCACTTGGTCTGGAATATATCCTTCTTCTCCGCGCGCAATTGCCTGGTCGTACCATTGGCGCCACTCTTTATTGACCTCTGGACGCGCAAACGCTTCCGTAGAAATTCCATATTCTGCCAAAAATCTATCCGCAATGTCTGTTAATTCGCCATCTATTGGAATGTCGCCAAGGTTAAGCCTGCTGTTTTCGATGCATGATATGTCATTGCCGCATAGCTGATACTGGTTAGGCCACTTCATCCAATTCTCGGATATATTTATTGATCCATCCGCAAAATTTATATTCACGTAATATCCAAATTCCCTGTCTTCTTTAATGGATATGTTCTCCACCTGCGCCTGGCTTAACGAGGCCAAGTTAACCAGGCCCCAATTAGTCCCTTTAACCTGGCTGACGATTGAGCCGGAAGACTGCGCTCCGGTAATCCGGCGCATAACCGACACAGTTGCGTCTTCAAGCGCAAACTCTTCTCCAACGTATTTAAATGAAAAATCATTATACGGATACGGCGCGATCCTGCTTTCCGCGCTGCCGCCTCCTCCGCCCCCGCCGCGCCCAGCCATAGGCGCCGCAATTGATGGGGCGGCTATTTTTGCTGTTTCCGCGCCTATTTCTAAAGTTTCAGCTTGGTTCATGGCCTCATCTGCCGCCGCCCTCTCTTGCGCCGTATCCGTACCTTTTCCGTCCTGCGCCGCCAAAGAGCCAAACGCGTTTGAGCTGACTCTTATAATCTCAGGCGCAAAGGCTAATTTTGCGTCTTTTGTTTGCCAGGTATAAGCTCCAACCGCCACAACTAGGACAACCATCCCGACTGCGCCGGCATATTTATACATATTAGTCATATGCTTAATTATGTTAATTATTTTCTCCCAGATGTTGTCCTTATGCGTTTGACGCAATTCGCTCTTGAGCAACTTTGCGCGAAGTTCTCTGGCAAATGCTTTATCAAACTTTGTATCTGGCTTGGATTCTAGAATATGCTCGATAATTTTCATAAGCTCATCTTCATATTCCCGGAATGCCGGATCCAGACTGTACAAATCTTGGAAAATTTTATTAATGTCTTTCATATATGTATAACGATTTATTTCGACAAAAGTAACAGCCTGCTACGGATTATGGATTTGTACAAATATACGGATTCTGCCTAAAATACATATCTGTATATCTGTACAAATCCGTAATCCGTAGCTTATTTTCCTTACCGACAGACAGAAGAAAGAAAAACAAACAACAAGATTAGTATGTCCGCGTTCTTTCTTAAATCTTTCATGGCGCGCGAGTAAGCGACCTT
>Ga0210057_1001761_pt1 | contig 32261 bp, 29 predicted proteins | sample CryGeyCG2114_010_2_FD_183968 | JGI IMG/M metagenome (GOLD analysis project Ga0210057, IMG submission 183968) | Groundwater microbial communities from aquifer - Crystal Geyser CG10_big_fil_rev_8/21/14_0.10 (SPAdes) (version 2) | ecosystem: Environmental > Aquatic > Deep subsurface > Groundwater ... | reverse complement strand
CGAAGTGTAAAAATTACTCCCCCAGATTTTGTTTCTTCCAAGAAATGTTTCTGTACCCCGTACCAGGGGTGTGAACCTATCACACCCGCCGGGTGTGATAGCTAACTTTGGAATGGAGAGACGGAGGTTTTTGGCCGGGTTCGTGGTAGAATTATGAAGTGAAAATTTCAGCGATTATTAATGTGGTTGAGGAAGAGTTAGGGATGCTTCCCAGCGCTTTGGAGTCCGCCGGAGAGCTACCCGATGAAATAGTGGTTATTGACATGAGCGTCTCCGGTGTGCCTCGGGAGCTTGTCAAAAAGTACAACCTCAAAGTTTACAAACACAAAAGGGTTCATTATGTCGAGCTAATTCGGAATTTTGGGATTTCAAAGGCTGAGGGGGATTGGATACTTATCCTTGATCCGGACGAAGAGGTTTCGCCCAAATTGTCCACGAAGCTAAGGGCCATTGTCTCTCAGGGCAAGTATGATTATTTAGCCGTTCCCAGAAAAAACATAATTTTTGGCAAATGGATGAGGCACTCTCGATGGTGGCCTGATTATAACATTCGCTTTTTTAGAAAAGAAAAAGTTGTTTGGAATAACGGAATACACTCGCCCCCATTGACTTCCGGGGCGGGAATGGATATACCTCCGCGAGGGTTGCTTGCCATAAAGCACAATCACTATGCCTCCGTTGAACAGTTTATCGAGCGAATGAATCGCTATACTTCCGCCCAAGCCGATGAAAAGATAAAAAGTGGATATAAATTCCGATGGCAGGACGCCGTCAACAGACCAACTCAGGAATTTCTGAGTCGTTATTTTTCAGGAGAGGGTTACCGCGACGGCTTCCATGGCCTCGCCCTCTCGTTTTTACAGGCGGCAAGCGAGCTTGTCCTTTATCTGAAAGTGTGGCAGAGCGCGGGCTTCCCCGAGAAAAAAATAAAAGTGTCCAGGGTTATAAAAGAAAAAAGAAAGCTGAGGTGTGAGGAAAATTACTGGTTTGCCGATGCGCTGATTAAGACGGGAGCCGGAACGTTTCAAAGGATAAGGCGAAAGTTTAAGTTTTAGCTCATGAAAGTAGCAATTGTGATTTTAAATTGGAATGGAGCGGAAGACACGCTTAATTGTCTCAAGTCAATCAAGAAATTAAAAATTAATAATTTAAAATTAAAAATTATTGCCGTTGATAATGCTTCCAGTGATGGCGGTGCTATCAAAATAGAAGAGTTTTTCACCGAACACGGTTCACTGTTCACCGAACACATGTTCATCAAAAATGAACAGAATCTTGGCTATTCCGGCGGGAATAATGTAGGCATAAGAGAAGCGTTGAAAGGCAAGGCTGACTGGGTGTTGGTTCTGAATAACGACACGCTTGTTGACAGACACCTGATTACAAGTCTTCTTTGGTCCGCGAAAAAAGGTGTCGGTGCGGTAAGCCCAAAGATATACTTTGCGAAGGGGTACGAGTTTCACAAAAAGCGCTACAAAAAAAGCGAGCTCGGCCGAGTAGTTTGGGCCGCGGGAGGGGAGATAGACTGGGACAGCGTTTATGGGAAAAACATTGGTGTTGACGAGGTAGACAGGGGCCAGTACGAGGAAGAAACGGACCCGGGCTTTGCTCCGGGGACGGCAATGTTTTTGTCATCAGAGACTCTCAGAAAAACCGGCCTTTTTGATGAGCGCTATTTTATGTACCTTGAAGACATGGATTTATCAATGAGAATAAGGGAGGCGGGTTATAAAATACTCTATCAGCCAAAAGCCGTGGTCTGGCATAAAGTTGCAGGGAGCTCGGCCGTAGGAGGCGAGCTAAATGATTATTTTATTACCCGCAATAGACTTTTGTTTGGTATGCACTATGCGGGTATGCGCGCAAAAACTGCTTTGATAAGAGAAAGCGTTAAGTTATTTTTCTCCGGCCGAAAGTGGCAAAAAATTGGAGCGCGCGATTTTTATCTGAGAAAATTGGGTAAAGGTTCATGGAAATAACGGCAGCAATAATCACAAAGAATGAGGAGAAAAATTTACCCGGCGCGCTTGATGCCTTGAAATGGGTGGATGAGATGTTAGTTGTAGATACCGGATCGACGGATAAAACGATTGAGGTGGCCAAAAAGGCGGGGGCAAGGGTCGTAATTTCAAGAACAAAAAATAATTATTCGGCATGGAGAAATAAAGCCCTGAAAGAAGCCGGAGGAGACTGGATTTTATATGTTGACGCGGATGAAAGAGTAACGCCGGAGTTAAAAAAAGAAATCCTGTCACTGATCACTGTACACCCCGAAAAGCTTCGCCACGGGGCGGGCGGGACACTGTACACCACCTATGCCATTCCCAGAAAAAATATAATTCTGGGCAAGCGCTTCAGGCACTCGGGACAGTGGCCGGACTATCAAAAGAGGCTTTTTCTCAGAAAGAGCCTGAAGAGCTGGGAGGGAGATATTCATGAACAGCCCGTTTTGAAGTCCGCCAACCGGCTGATCGGGAAGCTCAAAAGCCCCCTTCTTCACCTGAAACATGACAACTTCCATGACATGGTGGCCAAAACGAACATTTGGAGCGAGATTGAGGCGCGTCTCATGTATGAAGCGGGCCATCCCAAAATGAACGTCCCGAGATTTTTGACTGCAATGGCCAGAGAGTTCTGGCTCAGGATGATTAGGCAAAAGGCTTTTCTGGATGGCCCAAAAGGCGTGATGTACGCGATGTATCAGGTCTTTAGCAAGTTTGTGAGTTATGCAAAACTGTGGGAGTTGCAGGGGCAAAATAAAAAATAAGATATAAAGATGAAAAATGACAAATCAAAATTTAAAGAGGAATTCAAAAAAAGACTGTATAAATTTACTCTAGATTTGATTAAATACGTGGGAACTTTAAATAATAAGGATGTTGTAGTAAGGGTAATTTCAGATCAGTTGACAAGAAGCGGGACGAGTGTGTTAGCAAATTATATTGAAGGTCAGGCTTCGTCTTCAAAGAGAGAGTTTATAAATTTCTTTAGGATCTCACTGAAGTCAGCAAATGAAACAAAAGTTTGGATCGCTCTATTGAGGGACTCTCATAAGGCAGATAGAGATGTGTCAAATTATCTTCTTAAAGAGGTCGGCGAGATTGCCAATATCTTTGGTTCAAGCGTGTTAACTCTCAAAGGTAAAAAATGATTTTGATTTTTAAGATGTAATTTGTATCTTTAATATTTTATATTTAAATTTGCTATGCGTGTTGCAATTTACAATCCGTATTTAGATACTCTCGGGGGCGGGGAGCGCTACACAATGGCCGCGGCCCAGGCTTTTGTGTCGGCCGGATATGAGGTGCACATTGAGTGGAAAAGTGAGAAGGTACTGAAAAAACTGGAAGAGCGCTTTGGCATAAGGCACGACAAAAGGATAAAGATAATCCCCGACATAAAAAGGGGAGATGGCTACGAAACTTGTTTTTGGGTGAGCGACGGGTCTATTCCTCTTCTGCGCGCGAGAAACAATTTTTTACACTTCCAATTTCCCTTCCGGAAAGTCCGTGGCAGAAGCCTTATTAATAAAATGAAGCTTTTTCGCGTTAAGGCTGTGATTTGTAACTCTGAGTTTACAAAAAGGTTTATAGACCGTGAGTACGGAGTCGAAAGCACAGTGGTTTACCCCCCCGTTAGTGTTACAAAATTCAGGGCGAAAAGAAAAGAGAACATGATTCTCTATGTGGGCCGGTTTTCAAATCTTGCTCAGGCAAAAAGGCAGGACGTACTGATAAGTGTCTTTAAAAAATTTTTTGACAGAGGGCAGAGGGACTGGAGGCTTGCCCTGGCGGGAGGGGTGGAAGTGGGAGTTGGAAAATATCTTAAAAGTCTCAAAAAAAAAGCCAATGGTTATCCCGTGGAGTTTATCGAAAGCCCGAGCTTCAAAAATCTTCAAGAGCTTTATGGAAAGGCTGAGCTCTTTTGGTCGGCTTCCGGCTACGGTGTAGATTGGGAAGAGGTTCCTTCAAGGGCAGAGCATTTTGGGATAACAGTGGTTGAGGCAATGTCCGCGGGTGCGGTGCCTCTTGTGTATAATGCCGGAGGCCACAAGGAAATAGTGAGCAAAAAATTTTTATGGAGGCGAAAAAGCGATCTTTTGAAAAAAACGCAGGGGCTAATTGGGGATAAAAAAGCGCTCAGGGAGGCTTCTAAAAAATTGCGGGAAAGAAGCAGGGCTTTCAGCGAGGAGGAATTCAGAAAAAAGTTTTTGTCACTGCTTTGAGAATAAAAAAGGAACACACTGCAGTCTTTGCCGTTTTTGTTTTTGCCTATATTTTAAGGGTGTGGTTTTTGGCGGATGGGGCTTTAACTTTCGGATATGATCAGGCGCGCGATGCGTTTGTAACCCATGAAATTTTGGACGGGGACCTGAAGATACTCGGTCCTCCCTCATCCACTCCGGGGCTTTATCATGGCGTGCTTTACAACTACATCCTGCTTCCTGCGTATTTTTTTGGGGCAAATCCGCTAAACGCCGCCTACTGGATAGCGCTTATTAATGCCGGCACGGTCTTTGTTGTTTTCGTTTTGACCAAATTGATCTCAAAAGCCAGAGCCCCGGCCTTTATTGCCGCTTTTCTTTTTGCAGTTTCCTTTGAGTCAAGCCAGTATGCCGCGTGGCTCTCGAACCCGACCGTGGCCGTCTTTTTTGTCCCGTTTTTATATCTGGGGCTATGGCTTTGGACCGAAAACAGGAAAAAGCTCGCTCCGGTCATTGTGGGCGTCGGGCTTGGGTTTGCCGTTCAGGCTGAGATATTCCTTCTTTACCATGCGGTCCCCGCATTGGCATGGCTTTGGCTTAGGAGAAAAGGCGTTGTCCGAGGTCAATTTATTTTATTTACCGCCGCCTTTTTTGCCACAATAAGCACGATATTGGTGTCCGAAATAAAGTTTGGCTTCAGAGGGGTGGAGGGCTTGCTGTCCCTTGCCTCAAGTCAACAAGGGGCCTCTCCCGCCGGTTTTGGTGACGTAATACTTCTCTTTCTCAATCAGCTGGGCCGTGTCTTTTCTTTTAATTCATACCCGGGGAATGTTGGTTATGGAGCCGCTCTTATTCTTGGCCTTATTTTCTTTGGTTTGTGGAAGGCAAAGGGTAAGGTTGACTGGAGTTCATTTCTTGCTCTTTGGCTTTTCTCCCACGCCACGGTGGTCTCCGTGGGAGGCACGAGCACCCCCTTTCTTTTGGTCGGTATCGGGCCTGCCGTCAGTATTATCTTGGGAATTTACCTTGGTAAGTGGTGGCAAAGCGGCTACAAGCTGGGCACAGTGCTGGTCTTGGTGACACTTGTTTACAGCAACCTAACTTTTATATTTGGAGAAAATCCAAAAGGCCAGACTATCTTTGCAATACAAAAAGACATGCTTCTGTCAAAGGAAACAGCCGCTCTTGATTATATTTATGAAAGCGCCCAAGAGGAGTCGTTTAGCGTTAACACGGTGACAAGTCCGCTTTGGGTTAACACAACGTGGTCTTATCTCTTTAATAATTACGCGGAGCCCAAATACGGCTACCTGCCGTTCTGGCACGGCCGCGGACAGGAAGGAAGGCACGGCAACAACTTGGTTGCGGCAGATGGTGATATGCGCCTGAGGTATCTCATTCTTGAGCCGCCCGCGGGCATTCCGATGACAGAGTATATGGCTACCATAGATCGCGAGGACGCTTTGGGCGCGCTCGCGCAGGAAAAAAGATTCGGAGAGCTTGTGGTCCAAAAGAGAATTCTTTATGAATGAAACAACGGAGGAGGCGGCGCGGCTCCACTCAAAAGTGCCTCCCGATTGGTATTACAAGTCAATGCGAAGAAACCCCGCCCAGTGGCTGTGGCACAAAATACGCTTCAGGCAAGTGGGCAGGCTCATCACTCCGGTAAAAGGGAAGGTTTTGGATATAGGCTCGGCTGATGGAATGTTTACGAAAATAATTTCTGATAAAACCATGGCAAAGGAGGTTGTCGGAATTGACGTTTTGGAAAACTCGGTTAAGTGGGCAAATAAGCACTGGGAGGCCCAGAAAAATATGAGCTTTGAGTTGGGAAACGCTCACAACCTCCACCTTCGCGGGGGAACTTTTGACGCGGTGTTTGCTCTTGAAGTAATGGAGCATGTGTCCCGTCCCGACATGGCCCTTTCGGAGATAAGGCGAGTCCTGAAAAAGGGAGGATACTGCGTTATTTTAGTGCCGACCGACAATTTGCTGTTTCGCGCCACTTGGTTTTTGGTAAGTCGCCTTATGTGGGCTAGAATATGGGAGGGTTGCCATGTTCAGTCATTTAACTCTAAAAACAGACTCTCAGTCTGTGTCCGGCGCGCCGGTTTTAAAATTGAGAAAAATAAAACTTTTTGGTTTGGGATGTTGAATGTAGTCAAGGCAAGAAAATGAAGGTATCAATAATAATTCCGTCCTGGAACAATTTGGCTCTTCTTAAGAAGAGCATTCCCAATGTCCTGCGGGAGGCCGAAAGAGAAGCAAACAAAGTGGCGGAGGTGATAGTTGTGGATGACGCGTCAACTGACGGGTCCTGGGGCTACCTGAAGAGCAAAAAAGACAAAATTAGGCTCATCAGGCACAGACAAAACAGAGGTTTTTCGGCAAGTGTAAACACCGGAGCCCGCTCGGCTCGCTCGGACCTGCTTTGTTTTTTGAATGTGGACGTTGTTCCTAAGAAAGACTTTTTGAAGCCGGCAATCGGCCATTTTAAAAATAAAAGCGTTTTTGCTGTGAGCTTGGCCGAGGATGAGCACAGCTGGGCAAGAGGGTATTTTCGCTACGGCTATGTCCAGTTTGAGGAAGGGGAAAAAAGAGGCGAGCCCGCTGACACGCTCTGGGTAAGCGGAGGAAGCGGGGTTTTTAGAAGAAACATCTGGATGGAGCTCCATGGCATGGATGAGGAGCTTTTTAGCCCGTTTTACTGGGAGGATATAGATATTGGTTATCGCGCATCAAAGCGAGGATACAGGCTAATTTGGGAGCCGCAAGCTCGTGTCACACATAAGCATGGGTCAACTATTAATGAGAGCAATTTTCCTCAAAAAAAGCTTGAGCTCATAAAAGAGAGAAATGAACTGCTTTTTAACTGGAAAAATCTGACAAGCACGAGCATGTTGAGAAAACATATTCGCGGGATGCTGAGGAGGGCTCTACGCAACCCCGGTTATTTGAGGGTTATTTTTATGGCGCTTCTTAAGCTCAAAATTATCCTAAAGCGCAGGAAAGTCGAAAAAAAAGAATCAAAATTTTCCGATGAGTCGGTGCTGGCGCGTTTTGACCAATGAAAGAGCTTTCCATAATAATAGTAAATTACAACACAAAAGATCTCCTAAAAAAGTGTCTGCTTTCTATTGATAAATTTCTTCCGAAAGTTTCCTATGAAGTGATTGTTGTTGATAATGGCTCAACCGATGGCTCGGTTGAGATGCTCACCGAACACCGTTCACCGAACACCGTTCACCTGCTGATTAAAAATCGACAGAATCTGGGTTTTGCGAAAGCAAACAATCAGGGGATAAAAAAAGCAAAGGGGAGGTACGTTCTTCTTTTGAATTCAGATACCGAAGTAAAAAAGAGGACGCTTGACAAACTTATAGAGTTTGCAAAAAAGACAAAGAGCGCGGGCGTTGTCGGAGCGAGACTTTTGAATCCAGACGGGACTGTTCAACCATCTGTCTATCGTTTCCCAACTCTTTGGCGGGCAATTAGGCAATATTGGCTTGGCCAAAAAAACCTTCTTGATAAATACGTGCCGTATACTGATCACCGCACACCGATCACCAAGCATCATGCTGTTGAAGCCGTAGTGGGCGCAGTATTCCTTATAACCCCGCAGGCAAGGGAAAAAATTGGGCTTCTTGATGAGCGCTATTTTATGTACTTTGAAGACTTGGATTACTGCAGGCGCGTCAAACGCGCCGGGCTGTCAGTCTATTATCTGGTGGATTCGGAGATTATTCACCATCATGGTAAATCCGGCAAGCCCGCAGAGACAAATAAATACTTAATTGACTCAAGCAAAATCTATCATGGTTTATTAGAATACTATTCAATAACTTTTGTGTTATGGAGTGGGCAAAAAACAAGAAAACCCTTTTTCTGATACTTCTTTCCGGGTTCCTGCTTAGGACATGGACCCTTAGAGAAAATCTTTTTTTCGGATTTGAGCAGGGGCGGGATATGTTGGCGCTAAGTTCTACCATCGGCGGAGATTTGAATTTGATAGGCCCACCAACAAGTATCCCCGGATTCTTCCACGGTGCGCTTTCCTATTGGTCTTTTATTCCGGCTTTTTTGATCGCCCGCGGAGATCCGTATTTGGTGACGGTTATTTTGATTTTGATTAATTTGGCAAGTTTCCTTTTTCTTTTTGACGCCGTAAAATCCCTTTTTGGCAGGCAAGCCGCCTACATGGCAATTATTATGCTTTCGTTTTCATACGCCTCCGTGGTCTATGCGCGCTGGCTGCTTCATCCCAATCTTGTCCCGGCCACTGCAAGTTTCCTGATTTTTTTTCTCGTAAAGGCGAGGAAAAATCCCCGTTTTCTCCCGGTCGTCGCCGCCTCATGGGGACTGCTTTTTCATCTTGAGGCAATGCCCGCGGTCGGCGTTCTGCCCGCGGTGGCCGCCTCTCTTTGGATTTTAAAAATAAAACTCGACTTCAAAAACGTGCTCATGTCTTTAGTTGTTATGGGATTGATTTTTTCAAGTTATTTGGTTTTTGACTTAAGGAACGGTTTTTTGCTCACAAAGTCAGTATTAAGTTTTGTGTCGGGCAATGGAGGGCTTGCAAGCATGTCCGCGTCGGGGGTCCAGATAACAGAGCAGATTTTCGTGGAAGTGGAGCGGGCAATTATCCCCGGGATGAGGGGATTATCTCTGGCCGTTTTCTTTCTGGGAATGACGGCGGGATTTAGCCTCCCTTGGGTCTTTGTCCTTTCCATGGCATTTCTTTTTTTGAGTTTTGGGGTCAAGCCCCTTCCCCACTATCTGATGCTCTTTCATGTATTTGTTTATCTGGGCTTGGGTGTTGCAATAAGCAGAGTCAGGCCGAAACTCTTTGCTTATGCGATAATAGCGCTGATTGTTGCGGCCAATTTAGCAAGCATAAAAAGGCGCGTTCCCGATAACGTCGGAAACTTTATCCACCACGCGCAGAGAACATATCTTGGGGACGAGCTAAAGCTTATTAACTATGCGTATCAGGAGGCTGCTGGCGACAAATTCAGCTACGATTATTTTTCCGTTCCTTATTGGCAGAGGGAGCACTGGCAGTATCTTTTCGGCTGGTATGGAAAAGGGAAATATGGCTATGTCCCGGAGGAAAACAGAACCAAAACCCATTACGTCTTCATTGAACCGGATGAAACACAGCCAAAGTTCCAAAAGGACTGGTATGAAGGGTTAAGCAGCGGCTCCAACATGCTTGACAGCTTTAGCTCGCGAAGTCTCACTGTGGAGAAGAGAATTGAAAAATGATAAACACGGTAGCATCCATTCTGCTTGGCTCGAGCCTGTCGCAGGTACTGACCAAGCTGATAATTAAACACACGGAGGTTAATTTGTTTGGCTCAAATATTCCCTCTCTTGGCCCCGCGCTTTCCCAGTCAAAGACTTTTGATCTGGTTGACTTTGCCCTGACCACTTTCTTTTCCTTGGCCTTTTTTCTTGCGGCAAGGCACGCAAAAAGAGACAAGACCGCCAAAGTGTTTTATCTTGCTTTTTCATTTGCAGCTTTTATCTCCGTTCACTTTGTAGAATTTAGGTCTATTGTGGTGCTCCCTCTTATATTTCTGATTGTGCTCCTGCCGAAAAACATCCGGTTCAAGCCGGATTTTATCTTGGCAGCAAACGCTTTTTTGACAGCTCTTTATCTTGTTATTTTAAAAAACTTTATTACTCTCAATGTCACCCTCACCATTTTTATTTTTCTTACCTCTTTCCTGCTTTATGGGGTTTCCGAAAAAAATAAATTTTTCAGAAGCCCCGGACATCTTGTTTTATCAGCTTCGGTTGTCTTCGCGTCGAGCCTCACCGCGACCCTTTTTGTGGGAGCGCTTTCGGTCTTATCGGTCTTTTTTCTGAGAAATTATCAGAGCAAACTCTTTACGGGCCTTTTTTATCCGTCTGTTGTTATTTTTCTTCTGGTGTTTGACCCCTTATTTTTTACCGGCAGGTTTGACTCCGTGGAGGAAGGATTTTGGCTTTCCTGGGTGTACAGACTGAAACAGGGAGACGCGCTTTATCGGGATGCGGCGGCTTATCATCCGCCCTTGATGCCTTACTTAATAAAAATATCCATGGACGCGTTTGGAGCTTCTCTTTATTCCTTCCGGGCCGTGCTTCATGCTCTCCAGATTGGAGGGGTTGTCATTTTCTATTTTACGACAAGGCACTTTGTCAAAAACCGGGTACTTCTTGCGGTCGCGGTAGTTGTTTACCTTGGCTTTTCTCAGGGATTTGTAAGAAACAACATTGAAATAAGGCTGGGACTCGGGCTTTTGGCAATGCTTCTTGCTTTTGGCAAAAAATATTTTTCTTCCGGTGTCACGGCTTCCGTTTCTGCCCTGATGAGCGTCGAAGTCGGACTTGTGACTTTGTTTTTGCTCTCCGTCTTTTACAGAAAGAAGAGGTTTTATGCCGGGGCACTTGCAATTTTTGTGCCTTTTGCCCTTTGGATGGCCGCCAGCGGATCTCTCGTGCCCATGATTTCCCAGATTGCGTATTACGCCGGCTCTTTCTCGAACGGTTATTTAAACGCGCCCGTTGAGCGCTCGATACAAACCTCCCTCTTTCACTGGCATCTGTTTTGGGAATACACGGCCTCCACGGCTTTTCTCTGGGAGGCCGCGCGCGGAATTACTCTTGCGGGGATAGTTCACTCTTTGTTTATCCGAAGAAATAGGGAAGTCTTTATTTTGTCTCTCTTTAATTTTCTTCTGTTTAGAACGGCTCTAGGAAGAAGCGACTTTGAACATCTCTTGTTCGTTCTGCCTGCTGCAATCATTATTTTAATGCGATTAACCGAGAGATACGCGGGAGGCAACAGAATAATAATCTCTTTCTTCGCGTTTTCCGTGCTTTTTGTATTTGCGCGGGAATGGGTGAACACGGCGACCAAATATCCGGCGCGCTATCTCTTTAGGATTCAAGTTTACGGGCGAGAAGTGGGGGAGCTTGAGATAGGGTATCACACACCCGATTTGGTCGTATATCTGAAGGAAAACACGCCTTCAGAGCAAAAAATATTTGCCTATCCCTGGCTCCCGGAAATTTATTTTCTGGCAAACAGGCAAAATGCCACATCTTTTGACACTCCGCTTGCTTTTTTTACCCAAAGACATCAGGCACAGATGATTGCCGAGCTTGAAATGGCCCCACAGGCTCTCGTAGTCTATAATCAAAATATGGCCTTTGCGGGGTTAACAGCCGACAGCCTCCCCGTACTAAATAAATATATTACCGACAACTACCATGAAATTGATGGAGTTGGCGATGTCGCAATTATGGCTCGAAATGAGTAAAAGCAAATATATCCTCGTCGCAATTGTTCTAACCACCTCTTTTCTGAGGCTTTATAAAATTGACTCCGTCCCCGTCAGCCTTTTTGGAGACGAGCTTGACGTGGGCTATCACGCATATTCAATTCTAAAAACTGCCAGGGACTATCAGGGGAATTTTATGCCTCTTCATTTTCAGTCCTTGGCGGAATTCAGAACTCCCCTATACCTCTATAGCGCGGTGCCCACGGTTGGTCTTTTTGGAATTACCCCGCTCGGGGTGAGGCTCCCAGCTGCAATTTTTGGGATAGCGGGGGTTTGGGCAATTTATTTACTGGCTAAAGAGTGGTTCAAAAGCGAAAAAGTGGCGTTAGTTGGAGCGGCGGTGCTGGCTTTTTCCCCTTGGCACATCCAGTACTCACGAGCCGCTTTTGAAGTGACGGAGATGCTCTTTTTTTTGATGATTGGTCTTTACTTTTTTTCGCGCTCTCTCAAAAACCCCAAGTATTTGTGGCTTTCGATGGTATCCCTTGCGCTTACTCCTTGGATTTACAGCACCGCAAAGCTTTTCACCCCCGCACTTATCGGGTTTTTAGCGCTTATTTATTATAAAGAATTATTTGCTATGCCAAAAAAGCATTTGGTTCGTGCAATTATTGCCCTTGTGGCGGTTGGAGCTCCCATAAGTTATAGCGTTTTATTCGGAGGAGGGGCTGGAAGATTTAGCTATGTCGGCGTTTTTTCGGACCCCACGATTGAGCCGGAAGTGGGCTTTGCAAGGCAGTTTGATGCTCTTGCCCGCGGGGACGGCGGGATTGGCTTAACGCCGACGACAGCCGACCGCTTCTTTCACAACAAAGTGGTTTTTTGGGGAGATAACATCCTAAATAACTTCTTTACCACCTTCTCCGGGGACTTTCTTTTTACCGAGGGGGACATAAACCTCAGACACTCAATAGACGGCATTGGGCAATTCTATCAAGTGGAGGCAATACCGCTTTTTATTGGCTTGGGTTTACTCTTTACCCAAGTGAGAGACAGAAAGTTAAAACTTTTGCTTATTTTTTGGGCAATTTTTGGAGTTATCCCCGCGGCTCTCACTCGTGATGGAGGAAATCACGCGACTCGCTTGATTTTAATCCTTCCGCCTCTTGTGATGGCCATTGCGTATGGCCTGGTGAAAGGGATTGATGTGGTTCCAAAGATTTTCCGGACCCCGGCAGTACTGGTTTATCTCGGAGTCTTTATTTTTGGTTTTGTTTTTTATCAACATCAGTATTGGGTTCACAATCCCAGAGATAGCGAGCGTTGGTGGCATGCGGGCTGGCGAGAGTCAATTGACTTTATCAAAGAGGTGGAGGGAGACTATGAAAATGTCGTTATTTCAATGAGGGGAGAGCCGGCTTGGATATTTTTTGCGGGCTACTTCGAGTTTGAGCCGCGAGAGTGGCAGGAGAATTTCCCGGTGGGGCACGATGTGGAGCTTTCCGGTTTTGGCAAGCCGTCCAATATCGGCAAATATTATTTTGGGATTCCTGATGCGGGAAGTGTTTATGACTTTGGCCGCGTCCTTGGGCCGGAGACGCTTTACCTTGCCACGGCCAAGGAGGTGGGAGTTAACTTGGTAAAAGAGCCGGAGAGAACTCCTGGCAATGTGAAGCTCCTTAAGTCCGTAACCTATCCCTCGGGAGAGCCGGCGTATTACCTGTTTACTGGGACATCTTCAGAGCGAAAATGAGCAAGATAAAACTAATAATTTTATTTTTGGCGGCCGTATTCATAAGTATTCATTTCTTTGGGTTAAAACGACTAGGCTACGAGAAAATTCCCTCCGTGAACGAAACATTTGACGAGAGGGCGTACGCTCTTGTGGGATACACGTTCCGCACTAGAGGCATTCCGACGGGGTGGTCCATTTTGGACACCTATGACATTATAAGCTTCACTAAAAATGACCGTGGATCTTTAGGCTTTGATGGACTGCACATTACAGCTAACGGCCAGAAGCCAACTTTTAGTAATCGCAAAATTTTCAGATACCCCGCTACGTACCCGATATCAACAGATATAGAAGGAAAAGGCCTTGAAACAAACTCGGTGGTTCAGCCTTATGCTGACCATTCCCCACTGGCAGGCTTCATATATTCACTCGGTCTCACGGATGAAGAAAAAGAGCTAAGTATCGACAACCTTGAGCCCTCACAGTACCGCCTACCCACTCTTTATTTGTCTTTCGCAACGGGAATTTTAATTTTTGCGCTTTCCTATGTGATTTATAAAAGCTCGATTGTGGCAGTCTCATCTCTTCTTATTTACTCCCTTGCCCCCACGTATATATTCTCCTCAAGGCTGGCCTTGCTGGAAAATGTTCTCGTTCCGTTTTCCCTTGCTTCCATGACCCTTCTTATTTGGAATGTAAAGCACAAAGCTTGTGGCAGGGCAGGGACCGCGTCTCTGGCGGTTTCGGGCTTGTTTGCGGGTTTTGCAATTTTGGCAAAAATAACCGGCGCTGCTGTTTTACTGGCGGGACTTTCCATTCTTTATATACATAAAGTCAAAATTAGAAATTATTTCGTTTTTATGGCACCCGCTCTTTTTGTTGCTGCAAGTTTTTACCTCTACGTCTTATTTTTGTCGCCTGAGCTTTTGATCGGTGTTTTGTTTAATCAGGTGAGCAGAGATTTTTTCGGACCACTTAATTTCGTTAGCATAATTCCAAGGTTTTCTTTTAAAGATTTTCCTCTTGATGGATACTGGGTTTGGGGGTTTGCTTCTTTGCTTCTTGTATCGATAAATTTCAAAAAACACAGAGAGTTAGTAGCATTGACACTGGGAAGCTTGGTAGTTTACCTATTTTCTGGCGCGCTGAATGCCGCGTGGTACGCAATCCCGTTTATTCCCTTTATGGTTATTGCAAGTGGTTATGAAATATCAAAAATAGTAAGAAAGAAAGACACTGTCTCGATGCTCCTTTTTTTCCTGCTACCCTTTTCTTCCAGTCTTCATTGGGGTTTTATGGTTCACAGAGAAGGCATCGAGCGCCTTCTGGTGTACAGGGGGCTAATTTTGTTGTTTATGGGATTGGTGTTATATGAGCATTTTGCGGGCACAATCTTTCGCAAGCACAAAAAATACTTATCACTCCTTTGGTATTTGGCCATAGTGATAATTTTTTACCAAACCATCCAGTGGAATGTTCAGTCAATGCAGTTTCTTATTGAAAATTGGGGATCGGGAAATCTTCTATCGCTTCGACTAGTCTGATGAAAAAAACCGCGATATTAATATTCTTGTTGTTTAGCTTGAGAGTAGTTTCTGCTTTTTGGGTTTGGCACATAGATGTGGAAAATCACATAGACTGGGGGATACGGTTTTTTGAGTATGGAGCGGGAGGATTTTATTCTCCCGAGGCGAACGTTTGGAATTACACATGGCCGAATCAGCCGCCGGGCTCAACTCTTTTGTTTGCTCTAATTCGAAAGCTCTTTGAGGGAATCTTTGCCCTTTTCTGGACAGTAAACATAAACATTCCGGCTTTTCCTTCGGGAATAATCACATTTTTTGACAAGCGTCTTTATGCGGCTCTTCTTCAGCTGCCGGCCATTTTGGCTGATTTCGGAATAGCGTATCTTCTCTACAAGATAGCCAGCGATATCAAAAACAGAAGGGCGGGAAAAATTGCGGCGGTTGTCTTTTTGATAAATCCGGTGATTTGGTATAACTCCGCGGTTTGGGGGCAAACCGACGCAACGGTCAATTTTTTTGGACTGCTCGCCTTTTACCTTCTTTTCAAAAATAAGCCCACGCTCTCAGTTGCCGCTTTTGCCGCCTCACTTTTTATAAAAATTTCACTTGCCATCTTTCTACCGATTTATTTAATCCTACTCGTAAAAAAGTACGATCTCCGAAAGCTCGCGCTTTTTGTCCTGCCTTCGGTAATTGCGATTTTACTTCTAACCCTCCCCTTTTCGTTGAGCTCCGGCAGAAACCCTCTCAGTTGGCTTATTCATTTATACACAGACAAAGTTCTTGCGCAGCAGCAGCATGTTATCACGGCGAATGCGTTTAATCTTTGGGGAGCCTTGACCGGCCTTCATCTTCAGCCCAACTCTCAGATGCTCGGACCACTGACATTTGAGGCTTGGGGGAATATTCTGCTTGCGACAGCTCTGGCCCCGATATTGTATTTGGTTATAAAAAAACAAGACGAGAAAATCGTTTACTGGGCGCTTGCAATGACCGCCTTCTCCGTTTTTATGCTGTTGACAAACATGCACGAGCGCTATCTTTTCCCGATGTTTCCGTATTTCACCATTCTTGCGATATTATATAGGAGGCTCATCCCCGTCTATGTTGCCGTGTCGGCAGTAAACTTAGTAAATCTTTATAACCTCTGGTGGGTGCCAAGAGTTAGTTTTTTTGAGGAGGTCCTTATCGCAAACGATTTTCTAATCCCAAGAGCGCTGTCTTTTGCGGTATTGGGCATGTATATCTACATGTACAGGGAATTTCTCACCCGATTTCGATGACTCGAGTCATTAATACTAAGCGGCAAACTTCGGGACTTTTCTTTGAAGTTGTTATACTGAACCATGCATAAATGGTTGCTGGCCGGGGTTTTTGCGCTGGGTTTTTTGCTTCGAGTCGTCGGAATATCGAGCTTTCCCGCAGGCTTTAACGCAGATGAGGCGGGCCAAGGCTATGCGGCTTATTCCATTTTGAAAACCGGCAGAGACGAATGGGGGGAATTTTTACCCCTTGCTCCGAGATCGTACGGAGACTTCAGGGCACCACTCTATACTTATTTAACAGTCCCGTCTGTTGCCGTTTTTGGCCTCAATGAATTTGCGGTCCGCCTGCCGAACGCGATTTTGGGGTCTTTTGCCGTATTAGTGGTTTATTTTTTGTCGTTGGAGTTATTCGGAAAAAAAAGAATTGCACTTATTGCAAGCTTTCTTTTCGCCTTCTCGCCTTGGCACATTATGCTCTCGCGGGGAGCTTTTGAGCCAAATTTACCAACCCTTTTAATTCCTCTTGGCATTTTGGCCTTTTTGAAGGGGATTAAAAGCTCCAAGTGGATGTTACTTTCGGCGTTTATTTTCGGGATAAGTCTCTTTTCCTATTACGCCGCTTCTTTTTTAGTCCCGCTTATGGTAATTTTTTTATTTTGGCAATATAGGGGTAAAGCCAAAAGGCAATATTTGCCGGTGGCGATATTTTTGTTTTTTCTGACAGCATTTTTTGTAAACAGTTTTTTTGGCTCGGCCACAAGAGGCGCTGACGTGGCAATTTTTAACCCCACGGGAGGATGGGGAGCGGTGGCGGATGCCCGGTTTGAAGCCCGCCAGTTGGGGCTTTGGGACCCTGTTGCCAGAGTTTTTAATAATAAGGCGATCTATACGTTTGAGGTGTTTGTAAGAAATTATTTGTCTTATCTTTCACCACAGTTCCTGTTCACAAATGGAGCAGGCGAGTCAACTTACGGACTAACCCCCGGAATAGGGCTTTTGTACTTTGTGGAGTTTGCTTTTCTTTTTGGCTTTCTTGCGATACTTGTCAAAAATAAAGATAAAAGACTGTTTTGGTTGGCGCTTTGGATACTTATCGCCCCGATCCCTGCGGCTTTGTCAAAGGGACCGGGATTTGCGGCAAACCGCGCTGCGGTTATAATGCCCGCCATACAAATTGCGTCCGCCGTTGGAGCGTACTATGCCTACAAAGCCGTAAAATTAAAGAAAGTTTTCGCGGGAGTTGCGGTTGTGCTAATTTTCGTGAACTTTGCGCTTTTTGTAGAGGACTATGTTTATCACGCGCCAAGTAAAAACGCGCGAGCGATGAGTTTTGGCTGGAGACAGGCGGTTGGTTTTTTGAAAGAAAGAGAAGATAATTACAAGAGGATTATAGTCAGCAGAAAGTTTTCCGAGCCGCAAATGTTTATAGCCTTTTATAAAAAACTTGACCCGCTGGTTGTCCAGTCCGAGTCAACGGACTGGCTGAGGTACGAAGACGAGGGCCTCAAATTCGTTGATCAGCTGGGTGAGTACAGACTTGGAAAATATGTGATAAGAAATATAAATTTTGCCGAGGACTCAAAACTCACGGAAACTCTTCTCGTTGGGGCACCTGATGATTTTCCGGATGATGTTGTGTATTTTGCTAAATTCAATTATCCCGATGGCGAACCTGCTATTGTCATGGCGAAGTCAAGATGACGGAAAGACTTAAAAAGGACTGGCTACTGGTGTTACTGATAGTTACGACACCCGTATTTTTTTGGACGATTCTTAATTTTGGTGATGTTGTTTCCAGATGGCTGGAGATACCATCAGGACTTGGCCAAAGAAAAAGCTTGTTGTTTGCGCCTGAAGCGGTTGGAAAGATTTTAAAAATGCGGAGAGCGCAAATAGATAGTAATGGGCCGATTTTTATTTTCTCCAAACTTGTTTACAATAAAGCTTATATCGTTCTCAACGAGCTGTTTGGATATACGGCCTATATTAAACCCAGGTTTTATTTTCAGGCGGGGGACAGTTCTGCCCTATCGCCTCCAAACACAAATCCCGCCCCGTTTCTTCTGCTCCCCTTCTGGCTTTACGGAATTTTACTGAGTTTTAAGAACAAAAACCATCGACTTCTGTTGGTCTGGTTTGCCTCAACTTTGTTTGCTTTTATCGTGGGATTTAGAAGCTTCGCTATTCTTGTCCCCGCAATTATTGTGAACTTCATCTTTGCATATAAAGCTTTAGGCGAAGTTAAGCGGCGCAAGGTCAGGCTTGGACTGGTCATTGCTATAGTATTTTTGGGATTATTTGAAACTGCCAGATCAATTTATTTGTTTTTCTAAAATGATAAAAAGACTTGCTCCTGTTATTTCAGTGATTATTATCGCAGTGATTTTCAGGTTTTTTCTTTTAACATCATACCCCGTAAGCCTTCAGTTGGATGAAATTAACATTGGATATAATGCCTATTCCATTTTGAAAACGGGCAAGGACGAATGGGGTGAAGCATTCCCCCTTGCTTTCAAATCTTATGGTGATTTTAAAGCTCCGGTTAATGTGTATTTGACATCAGCCTCTATTTTCGTTTTTGGCCTCACAGAGTTTGCGGTTCGGTTGCCCAGCGCGTTATTCGGAGCCTTAAGTGTACCCATTTTCATCTTGTTACTTAAAGAGCTTGGGGTGTCAAAACGAGCATATATCTTTGGTGGGCTTTGGCTTTCTGTACTGCCTTGGCATGTGCATTATTCAAGGGGTGGCTTTGAGGCGGTCACTTCCCTTTTCCTGACTCTCGCGGGGGTTTTTGCTTTTTATAGAAGCATTAACACGGTGGCAAGCCAAAAAACAAGCTACACATACTTTTTGGTCAGCGTTGTGAGTTTTGCGTTGTCCGTTTGGGCATACCACTCAAATCGCGTTTTTGTCCCCCTGCTATTCATTTTTCTTTTGTATACACACAGAAGGCAAGTAAGAAAACTTGTTGATACTAAAAAGAGACTGGCTTTGGGTTTGGCAATATTGGCGGTTTTGGGCCTCCCCTTTGCTTATCTTATGTTTTTTACCCCCGCGATAACCACAAGAGCGCTTTCAACTTCGATATTGCGCGACCCCGGTTTAATTCCCAACCTTCACAACGGAAACTACGCAAGCATGGGCGAACTCGTCTTTGATAATGATATCTATTTGATTTTTAGGCATTGGCTGGGAAAGTATTTGAATTATTTTGATTTAAGACTTTGGTTCTGGAAGGGTCTTCAACTAACCCCTTCCGAGTTGCCGGGCATTGGGCTCTTGTACCTCGTGGATTTGCCGCTAATTTTATTTGGTATGTATCGGACAGTTTTTTCAAAAAACAAAAGGCTGCGGGATTTGGCAATTTTTTGGTTTTTTGCCGGCCCCTTTGCCGCGTCTCTTGCTATGAATGAGCAACACCCTCTTCGCGCCATGGTCTGGATACCATTTTTTGGCATTGTGGCGACTGTTGGTTTTGATTCGTTTATCAAATCGGTGAGAGGGAATTGGTTGAAGATAGTTTCTTTGGGGTATGCCGCGGCACTAACTTTTAACATTATCTATTTTGGTGATATTTATCTCAGGCAATTTCCGAGGTTCTTCTCTGAATTCTGGCAGTATGGATATGAAGAGTTGTCTCTCTTTGTTTGCGATAATCACGATAAATATGATGAAATTTTTATAACCGATACTTATGGCACCGAAGGCCCTGTGAATACAGGAGTGCCTTATGTGTATTATCTGTTTTACTGCAGAGTTGATCCGGCGAGCTTTGTCGCAAATGGCAGGAACATACCAAAAGTTTCGGTTAAAAGACCCGACTGGAAACTTGACTCAACAAGACAAAGTGCTCTTTTAGTAGGTACTCCCTTTGATTTTCCTGAGAAAGAAGTGTTGGGAAATTTACTTCTGAGACAAATAGATTATCTTAACGGCTCGCCGGCTTTTTATATCGTTGAGATAAAATGAGTAAGACCTTCCTCATACTAACAATTATATTTCTGGCTTTCCTGCTTCGGATTGTTGACATTTCGGATCTTCCCCCGTCCCTCAATTGGGATGAGGTGAGTCATGGCTATAATGCATACTCGATTCTGAAAACCGGACGGGATGAGTGGGGGACATTTATGCCGACTATTTTTAGAGCTTTTGGGGATTATAAATTGCCCGTTTATATTTACTTGACCGCTATCTCGGAATTTTTCTTTGGGCTTGGGCCTCTGGCGGTCCGCCTTCCATCGGTTATTGCTGGAGCGGTAACAGTTCTTTTTACATATTTGCTGACCGAGGAGCTTTTCAAAAATAGTCAATTAAAAATTTCGAATTCTAAATTAAAAATTGCGTCAGCAGTGCTGATCGCTGTTGCTCCTTGGAGTCTGTTCCTGTCTCGCATAGCTCTTGAGGCAAACTTGGCAGTGGCATTTATCACCGCCGGGTTTTATTTTTTTCTGAGAGGCTTAAGGGATGCGAAGTATCAGTTGCTGAGTGCTGTTCTTCTTGGCATCTCAGTCTGGACTTATAACTCTGCCCGTGTCTTTGTCCCCCTGTTACTTGTAGCGGGGCTATTAATTTATCGCAGTTACTTGTTACCTGCCCGCAATCGCCACGCCCTAGCGTTGGCAGGCGGGCTGATTGCTATCTTTTTTGTCCCAATGTTTCTGCAACTTCTTAATGCGCAAGGTCAGGCAAGATATGGAAATGTGAGAATAATTGACCAGGGAGCCGTGGCGGAAATAGAGGAATTAAGAAACAAAAATGATTTTCCGAAAATCTTCGAAAGGGCGGTTTTTAATCGCCCCGTTTTCTTTGTGGGCAGGTTTGTCCAAAATTATATCTCGCATTTTTCGCCGGGCTTTTTGTTTATAAACGGCGGAGCCGATTTTCAATTTAGCCTCCCGGGTCACGGGCTTTTATATCCAGTTGAGGTGGTTCCGTTTTACTTTGGTTTAGTGATTTTTATTTTGAAATCCCGGAAACAAAAAGAATTCAGATTTGCGCTGGCATGGATTGCGCTTGCCCCAATTGCGTCTAGTATCACGCGCGAGGCGCCGCACGTTTTGAGGAACATAGTTGTTTTGCCCATGCCGATGGTGCTTTCCGCGTTTGGAATTTTGTACTTACTGCGCTTATTAAAAAGTCGGCCCCACAAACTTCTTGTCGGCGGAGTCTACGGCATTTTACTGACGGCCTTTTTCATCAGATACTTAGTGGCTTATGCGGGAGAGTATCGGGTTAATTTTTCCCGAGCTTGGCAGTTTGGTTACAAAGAAGCCGTTTCTTTTACAAAAGAAAATTATCATAACTACGACAAGATTATTTTTTCCAAAAAGTACGGTGAGCCTCATGAATTTGTGCTGTTTTATTGGCCCTGGACACCTGTCAGTTATCAAAATGACCCTAATTTGGTTCGCTTCTTTCAGTCAGACTGGTATTGGGTGGACAGCTTTGATAAGTTTTATTTTGTCAACGACTGGCAGATACCCCAAAAGGGGACAGAATTCGTACTTGAAAGTGGTGGGCAATTTGACTGTGTCAACTGCCTTTTGGTTACAAGTCCCGGAAACGCGCCCGCCGAGTTTAGTAAAATTGAGACAATCAATTTCTTAGACGGGACCACGGCCTTTGAGGTTTATACCCAAAATACTTTAGTTCGTAACTAGAAAAAGATATTTTTGGGTTCAAAATCTCTTGCGAGAGTTGTAAACTCGAGTAAGAGGAGTTTATGAAAATTAAAACACGGTACAGAGTGCACAGTACACTGTTCACTGTTATATTGCTGTTTGCAGCAATATTGCGGCTAACTGCCTTGGGCTCAAATCCTGCCCATCTCACGAGTGACGAGGCGGCGCTTGGGGTGAACGCTTATTCCATTTTGAAAACGGGCAGGGACGAACACGGAGCTTTCCTGCCCGTTATCTTTGAGTCGTTTGGCGACTGGAAGCCGGGGCTTTATGTTTATTCGGCCATTCCGATAGTTGCGGTGTTCGGGCTTACGGAGTTTGCGGTCCGTCTGCCTTCCGCCATGGCCGGAGTTGTTGCGGTTTATTTAATTTATAAATTAGTTCGCAGTCTGCGGCCCGGCGGCGACAATTGGGCTTTACTTGCCGCCCTGCTACTTGCAGTCAACCCTTGGCACATACACTTTTCTCGGGGCGCATGGGAGGCCAATTTGGCACTTACCATAACGTTGGGCGCGATTTTGGCTTTTTACAAAAGCTTTGGCGACAAAAAATACATATTTTTATCAGCTGTTTTATTTGTCCTGACTCTTTGGACATATCAGGGGGCAAAATTGGCGACCAGTATAGTCGTTCTGGCTCTGACAGTCGCAAATTATAAAAGTTTAATAAACTTTGATAAGAAATATCTGAGTTATGCTACAGTAACCGGCGTTTTGATTGCCGCCCCAATAGTTTTAAGTCTTTTTCAGGGGAAGACCGGAAGACTTGCGGTCTTTAGTGTCTTTTCCTATACGCGCTCTGAAGCTGACATTTGGAAAATTCTCTCTCAGGATGACTTGAATGGACCAAATTTTGTTTTTAGCTTGTTTCATAGCGAGCAATGGAACCTTGCCCGGGGAGTCATGGGGCGATATTTTAACTATTTCGCGGGAAAGTTTCTCTTTTTTGAAGGCGACTGGGCCAACGCAAGGCATAGCTCCCCGAATATCGGGTATCTTCTTTATGCTGATTTCGCGGCGCTGATATTTGGACTTTATCTGCTTTTCAGGAAAAAGATTACTCCCCAAAACGGCTTTGTTCTTTTATGGCTTGTTCTTGCCCCGCTCCCCGGGGCGCTGTCGCGGGACAGTGTCAACGGGGTGCGCACGCTTAATATGGTCATCCCTCTTGTTTTGGTCGCGTCGCTGGGACTTTCAGTTTTGATAACAAAAGTAAAAAGCAAACTTTTTTATTTGGCACTCGCGGGCGCTTATGTTTTTAGTTTTGTGCTCTATCTGGACGCGTTTTGGATACACGCGCCTGTAGACAATTCAAGGTTTTGGCAATACGGATATAAACAAATGGTTGCGATGATTGGCGACGATCATGAGAGATATAATGAGATTGTTATTCCGCAGAGCTTTGATCAGCCCTATATTTTCTTTTTGTTTTATTCTCCGGAGCTTTTGTCCGAGAAAAGAGAGTTTGAGCCAAGTGAGTTCGGCGACGTCGGACTGGTAACAAAGCTCGGCAATGTGAGCTTTAGGATGGTCAATTGGTCCTCCGACAGAGAAAAAACGGGTAGCGTCGTTGTAACCGCGCCCACCGGAATTGACCTCGGAGATTTGAAAGGCAACCCCGATAAATTTGATTATGAGCTAATTTCTTATTTGAATGGGGCGCCTGCGTTTTATTTGGTTAAGCCAAAATGAAAAGTCGTACAGTAGTGATACTGGTTTTGATTACACTGGCCGCCTTTGTCCTCAGATTCAACGGGCTGGGTAGCCTTCCCGCGCTCAATGCCGATGAGGCGGCAATTGGTTACAATGCCTATTCTCTTTCCGAGACGGGACGCGATGAGCACGGCAACTCATGGCCAATTCACTTTGAATCCTTTGGGGATTTTAAACCCGGACTGGTTTTTTACCTCGTCATGCCTTTTGTGAAGCTCTTTGGTCTGAGTATTTTATCCGTCCGCTTTTTGCCGGCGCTTCTTGGAGTGCTCACAGTTCCCGCGCTATACTTCTTGCTTGTTGAATTGTTTAAGGAGAGAAAACTCGGAATTTTCGCAAGCCTTCTGCTTGCAATTTCCCCTTGGCATATTCACTTTTCCCGCGGGGCTTGGGAGGTAAATGTTGCGACGTTTTTTATGATCACAGGTGTTTGGGCGTTTTTGCGCTCTCGAAAGGAAAATAAATATCTATTTTTAAGCGCCTTGTTTTTTGTGCTGGCTCTCTATGCTTATCATTCCGCGCGAGTCATTGTACCGCTATTGGTGCTCGGGCTTTTGATTATTTATAGAAAAAACTTGTTTGCAGGAAAAAACATTGGGAACACCCTTCTTGTTGGGGCGTTCTCTTTTGTCGTCTTATTGCCACTTTTGAATGACCTAAGAGGCGGAGCCGTGCTTGCTCGTGCGGGAGGAGTGGGTATTTTTGCGGACCGCGGAACACTCGACAGAATAAATGAGCAAAGAGGTCAGCATTCCGAGCTTACGGGCTTTGCGGCCCCGTTCCTTCATAATAAACCGGTTGGATTTGGACTTGCTTTTGCCGAAAATTATCTTCGGCATTTTTGGGGCGAGTTTTTATTTTTGTCCGGTGATGAAATCCAAAGAAATGCCGTTCCCGAAATGGGGCAGTTGTATTTATTCCAACTTCCGCTTATTTTGACGGCCTTTTGGGCGATAGCAAAAAAGCCCAAAAGCTGGCTTCCCGTTTTGCTCTGGCTTATTGTAGCGCCGGTTGCCGCGGCCCTTACTTTTCAGTCCCCGCATGCGTTGCGCTCGCAAAATATGGTAGTCCCGCTAACCATTATCTCGGCCTATGGTCTGATAGTTTTAGTTAGGTTTCTAAATAGAAAACTAACTTCAAGATATTTACTTGTTACTTCTTACTTGTTACTTGTTGCTGTGTTGACATGGAGTTTCTCCCGTTATCTCCATCAATACTATACTCATATGCCCAAAGCCTTTCCCTTCTCTTCCCAATATGGTGCGCGCGAACTTGCGGAGTACGTGATAGACAGGGAGGATGAGGTGGAAGAGGTCTATATTACGGACCGCTATGATCAGCCTTATATACTTTTACTTTTTTACGGAGCCTCGGCCGGAGTTGAGAAGTTTATGCCCTGGAATTTTCAGGATAATCATGTATTAACCCCGGCGAATTTTGGTTTTATGACGGTTTCCCGCTATGATAAGTTTCACTTTAGAAATTTTGACTGGGATGTTTACCGGGACTTCCGGAATGTGCTTTTAGTGGGGGCCTCTGATGAAGTTCCTGATATTGAAGCAAATGTGGTTGAGGTAATTTTATTTCCAAATGGAGAAACAGCTTATGAAATTGTCAGACAGTAGCTGAGTGTACAGTCGAAACTGAATACGACACTTTTCGAGCCGAATATGAAAGTCTCATCAGCTCATTGAGCGCATTAATTAATAGTTTAAAAAAGAAAAAATGAGTCACCGTACACGGTACACCATACACCATACACCGTACACAGAACACTGTACACTGTCAGTTGTTTTGGCCACCCGCAATGAGGAGGCAAATATTAGGAGAGTAATTGCCTCGGTTCAAGACCTGGCCGATGAGATTATTGTGGTTGATGAAGGCTCTACCGATAAGACACGCAGTATTGCAAAAGAACTTGGAGCTAAAGTCTTTAAGGTGAAGCATGAGCCGATATTTCATAAAACAAAGCAGAAAGCGCTTGCCAAGGCAAAAGGGGACTGGATATTACAGCTTGATGCGGATGAGGTGGTAACTTCCGGACTGGCAGAAGAAATAAAAAGTGTATTGGAAGGGAGACATAAGCGCGGCGGCGGGGATAAAAATAAACTGTTTTTAAGACATCAGAAATTGCTTGAAAGTCGGGACGGAAAGCTAGGGAAAGATACGGGGGAGATAGTCGCATATTTTATCCCCAGAAGAAACTATTTTCTTGGCAAGCCGCTCATTCATGCGGGTGTTTATCCCGATGCTGTGATTAGGCTTGTCAAAAAAGGTAAAGCTCGTTTTCCGGGAGAGTCCGTGCATGAGCAGATTGAGGTGGACGGGAATGTTGCATGGCTTTTCAATGATCTTAAACACAATGATTCCCCGACTCTGAGGCGTTATATAGCCAGAATGAACAGATATACTGATCTACAATCGGAAGAATTTGAGGCTAAAAAATTGAGTAAAAATTTTTTTACTCTTTTTTTATATACAACATTTTTGCCCTTTATCAATTTTCTTAAGCTTTATTTTAGACATAAAGGCTTTTTAGATGGCATGAGAGGGTTTCTTTGGTCACTTTTGTCCTCTCTGCACTTTCCTCTGGCGTATTATAAATATCAGACAAGATGAAGAGGTTCAGAGTCGCAATAGACACAACACCCCTTGAGAGCGGGCACAGGGTGCGCGGGATGGGATCTTATGTTAAACAGCTCGCGCAGGCATTAGAGCGGGATTCACGCATCACTGTACACCCCGTAGAGCTTCGCCACGGTGCAGGCCGTATACTGATCACTGAATACGATTTGTTGCATATTCCTTATTTTGATTTATTTTTCCCAACACTGAAAATCCCCAGTGAGGTGCCTACGGTTGTAACAGTGCCGGATGTCATCCCTCTTCTTTACCCCAAGCACTATCCGCCGGGAGTGCGCGGCAGGATTAATTTTACAAGACAAAAGCGGGAACTTCAAAAGGCCTCCGCCATCATTACTATCAGCGAGACTTCCAAAAAAGATATTATACGTTTTTTGGGCATTCCTCAAGAAAAAATCTTCGTGACACACCTTGCGCCCGGAAACGAACAGTCATCAGTCATCAGCCACTCGCCTCGATTCGGCGAAGCGGGCCAGTCATCAGTCATTGGCAAACTTCCCAGGAAGTTTGTCTTGTATATTGGTGATGTCAACTACAACAAAAACATTCTTCGCCTTGCAGAGGCTTGCAAAAAGATTAAAATACCCTTGGTAATCGTTGGAAAACAGGCGGCAAGCAAAGACTATGACCGCGGCCATCCCGAGAACCGCGAGCTCCGAGAATTACAAGATAAATATGGTGAAGATAAAGACGTAATTAGACTTGGTTTTTTGGAAGAGGAAGATTTTGCAACAGTATGGAAAAAGGCTAGCGTCTATTGTCAGCCGTCCCTTTACGAAGGTTTTGGTCTTCCGGTTGTGGAAGCTTTTGCCGCAAAAGTCCCGGTGGTGTGCGCAAAAACTCAGGCACTCGCGGAAGTGGCCGGAGACGCGGCTTGTTATTTTGATCCCTACTGCGTGGACGATATGGCGGGAAAGCTGAAAGGAGTTATAGAGAATAGAAAACTGCAGAGAGATTTGAGAGGAAAAAGTGCCATGAGAATTAAAAAATTTTCATGGAAGAAGACGGCAAGGGCTACAATACGTGTATATGAAAAAATTAGTTAAACACCCGCTTTTTGCGGGCAGTTTCATCATGCTCGCGGGGAGCAATCTTTACAACTTTGGGCAATTTGTTTATCACTTTTTAACAGGACGACTCTTGGGGACTTCACTTTATGGGGAGTTTGCATCGGTAATTTCCGTGCTTGGTTTTATTGGCGTTATACAGCTTTCGCTTAGTCTTACGGTAGTCAAGTTTATAGCTGTGGAAAAAAAACAAAAAGACATTGACAACATCACAAAATGGATTTTCTGGTGGAGTTTTTTAATAGGAGCAGTTGTTTCTTTGGGACTGCTCGCTTTGTCGCCGTTTTTATCAAATTTTTTGAAATTTCAAGACTCTCGTGCGATGCTCGTTCTTGTACCTGTTGTTTTCTTTTTTTTCATGGCAAACACCGCCCGGTCCATATTTCAGGGCCTTTTGAAGTTTGGTAGTTTTGTGGCGGTTTTACTTTCAGAATCGGCCGTTAAGTTAATTTTGAGTACGATATTAATCCTTTTGGGCTTCTCGGTTTTTGGGGCAACGGTGGGACTTCTTGTCGGAATATTTGTTTCTCTTTTGGTTGCCTATTTTTTACTTCGGGAACACCTTGCGGGGGGCAGAGGAGGGCGTCCGGATATTGCGCCAATGCTCCGTTTCACAGGGCCCGTATTTGTGCAGGGCCTAGCGCTCACTTCCATGTACACGACGGATTTTCTGCTAGTCAAGCATTTTTTTAGTCCGCACGCGGCTTCGATTTACGGATCGCTCGCGGTGCTTGGCCGTGTTGTGTTTTTTGGCACCTCCCCCATCACACAAGTTATGTTTCCGGTAGTTACAAAAAAATATTCTCATGGAGAGAAATACCACAACATGCTTTTCCTAAGCCTTATCTTGGCCGCTTCGTTTTCACTTTTTGTTACCGTATTTTATTTTGTGGTTCCTAATTTTCCAATAATAGTCCTTTATGGAAGTGAGTTTTTGGGGGGCGCGAGTATACTTTGGTGGTTCGGCCTCTTCATGGGGCTTCTCGGGCTTGCCAATATGCTCACACAATTCTATCTCTCGGTTGGAAAAACCAAAGTAGTCTTACTTTTCTTGTCCGCCGCGATTTTGCAGATTATACTCGTGTGGATGAATCACACCAGCCTTGAAACGGTAATCCAAATGTCCGTTATATCCGCCGCAGTTTTGCTTGCCGGTCTTGTAGCGTATTTCCCATTTCACGATCACAAGGCGAAGAGTGACAGATGAGAAAAACTCTTTTGTCCGTAATAATTCCTGCCTACAAACAGGAAAAGACGATTAGGGAAGACATATCCTCAATTGAAAAAACTCTCAAAGAGGGGCTTCCGGAAGAGATTAATTATGAAATTATTTGTGTAATAGACGGAAAGCTCGATGGAACCGAGCGGGAGGCTAGGCGTCACAGGTCCTCAAAAGTTAGAGTGTACGGCTACGATGAAAACGAGGGAAAGGGGCACGCCGTGCGTTTCGGGATGAAAAAAGCTAAGGGGGATCTGATTAGCTTTTTGGATGCCGGTATGGAGATCTCTCCCAAGGGAATAATGATGCTCATGGCTCACATGCAATGGTACAACGCTGATGTTATAGTGGGATCAAAGCGCCATCCGGTGAGCCAGGTGAACTATCCCTTGAAGAGGCATTTTCTGAGTATCGGCTATCATGCGTTTGTGAGAATATTTTTTGGAATTAACGTTCGGGACACGCAAAGCGGGATTAAAATTTTTAAAAAACCGGTGGTTGAGGCAATACTCCCCCGGCTTCTGGTTAAGCGCTATGCCATGGATATCGAAATGCTGGCGGTGGCTAATTATTTGGGGTTTGGCCGAATTTATGAAGGGCCGATAGAGGTCCACTTTGACAGGCGCACAAGCGCCATTGACTGGACAACGGTTTTTAAAATGGCATGGGACACTCTGGCCGTCTTTTATCGCCTGCGCATTCTTCACTATTACGACAGCAAAAATCGCAGGAACTGGATTGGTTAGGGTATAATTAATACATGGTGGAGAGGAAAGGCCTGATAGAAGCCGACAGACTTGATGCCAACGGGAAGTGGAAAGAAGCCGCTGAAATATATCGCTCCATAGCGCGGGAGTCGAAAAATCCGGTTGAGCGGGGCGAAGCTTTTATTGGCTATGGTCAGATGTATATCAACATGACCGATTACGGCGGGGCGAGGGAAATATTTGAAAAAGAAGCTCCCGAATATGAACACGCACTTTCGGGTTGGGAAAGAGAATATTTTAAAGCAAGGGTTCTTGAAAAAATGGGCTGGGTTTATGATTATGAGGGAGATACCAAAAACGCAATAAGAAATTTCTCTCAGGCCCGCAACATACTTGGGGAAAAGGCGAGGATCGACAATCGGGTAAAAAAAGTTTACGAGACCTCTAATCACTTTCTTGGGAGAGCTTATGTGATTGAGGCTTTTTGGGAGTAGTGATGTTGAGGCGAATCTGACAAGGGCTGAGACAAGGTTTCGCGAAGGAGTAAAGATATACGAGGAGTTGAGGGAGGATGGAGTGCCCCACCCGGCAGCGCAAGGATTTCAATATGAGTGGCTTGCCAAGACATACATCTTGAGAGGAGATTTTACGGCGGCTGAGGGGGCGCTTTCGGAGATGAAGGTGCTTTTTGGAGAAGAGCTTGCGCGAAATCCGGGGAGCGGTGCGATGGCTTATTACAACGAAACTTTCGGCAGGCTCGAGCTTGCGAAGGGTAACCCTCAGGAGGCTGGGTATTATTTTGAAGAAGCAAAGCGAATTAATACGGAAGTTGTGGACTATCCAAACGGAAGATCAAGAGCAATTTTCGGCCTTGCCTTAGTTGAGTATGAGCTGGGAAATAAAGAGAAGGCAGAGTCTCTAAAAGCCGAGGCTTATGGCATTAACCCGGACCTGGGCCATCGCGGCTTCATATAGTTCAACACTACATAGTGTTATACTTTGGACATGAGGAGGAAGAGAATTCCTAAGTCTTTGCGGACGGATCTTTTATCCGATTTGCTCGAGAGCTTCAAAATAATAAAAAGCAAGGAAGATGTCGCTCTGTTTGCGCAGGATCTTTTGACCAGAGACGAGGCGGAAAAATTGGCCAAGCGCCTGAGAATTGCAAAACTTCTTCTTGAGGGTAAAACCTATGAAGAGATAGAGAGTTTTCTTGACGTGAGCCATGGAACAATTGCCAGAGTTGCCGGATGGTTATCAGAAAAGGGTGAGGGCTTTAGAAAAGTTATATCCAAGTTGCCTGAGCAAGCCCAAGTCAAGCATTGGTCGGAGTATTCTGATTGGGACAGAATAAAAAGGCGATATCCAAGCTATTTCTGGCCGGAACTTTTGCTTGAAGAAATAGTGAAGAAAGCAAATAAGAGGGACAAAGAAAGACTACTTAATTTGATTGCAAGTCTTGAAAATAAAGACTTGGTTCACAAAAAAATAGAAAGGGCTCTAAAGTATAACACTACGTAGTATTATACTTCAGGATATATTTAACGATGAGAATACTTGTTCTCTCTTGGAGAGATCCCAAGCATCCCTTGGCCGGAGGTGCCGAGCAGGTGATGCATGAGCACATGAAGGGCTGGGCTGAGGCGGGGCATGAGGTGACTTTTTTCAGCTCAAAGGTGGATAAACTTCCGGAAGAGGAGGTTTTGGATGGCATTAAAGTTGTCAGGGGCGGGCACCAATACATTGGAGTGCAATTTGCCGCCTTTTTTTATTACCTGAAAAATAGAGAAAATTTTGACTTTATCGTGGACCAATTCCACGGAATTCCCTTTTTTACTCCTCTTTATAGCGGGAAACCGAAACTTGCTGTCATACAAGAGGCCGCAAGAGAGGTCTGGCTTCTTAATCCTCTCCCAAAGCCTTTGAACTGGATCGTTGGTGTTATTGGCTATTTAGGTGAGCCCTTAATCTTCAAATTTTACAAAAGGACGCCGTTTATGACAGCATCCGCGTCTGCAAGGAGCGATCTGATGAAACTTTGTATCCCTGAAAAAAATATCACAATAGTTCCACACGGAGTGATATTGTCGAAGCAGGTAAAAGGTAAATGGTCAAAGGAAAAAGTAAAGACCTTAATATTTTTGGGCGCTTTGACACGCGACAAGGGCATTGAGGATGCTCTCGATGCTTTTAAAATTCTTTCTAAGAAAGGGAAATATCGGTTCTGGGTCGTGGGGAAGGGGGATAGTTCAAAGTTAAAAGTTAAAAGTTCAAAGTTGGGAATAAAAAATATCAAATTTTGGGGATATGTGAGTCAGAAAAAAAAGTTTGAGCTTTTGGCCCGCGCGCATGTGATGGTTAACCCCTCGGTTCGTGAAGGCTGGGGGCTTGTGAACATAGAAGCCAATGCAATGGGGACACCTGTTGTAGCTTACAACTCCCCGGGACTTGTGGATTCAGTGAAAGACGGACAAAGCGGGATAATTGTTGACCAAAATTCTCCAAGCGCCATAGCTGAAGCAGTTGAGGAAGTTTTAAGTGACAAAAAACTATATCAAAAACTGCAAAAGGGAGCGGTTGAATGGAGCAGGCAATTCAGCTGGGAAAAATCAAGAAGAAAAAGCCGTCTTCTAGTTGACAGGATATTTTCGCAGTCGTATAGTAATAAGTAATGAGAATAGTCCTTGGGGCTCTTGGTGTGTTTGCTTTGCTTCTTACATTTGTTGCGGCTCCCGCCGTGGCGCAAGACGAAACCGAAACCCCCGTTGAGGAGACTATGACAATCGGGGAAACTGAGAATGTGAGCGCGGTTGGGCTTTTCTGGCCTATTTTCCCGGGAAGAACGGAGGGAGATTTTCTCTTTCCCCTTAAGATATTAAAGGAACAGGCGCGCGCAATACTTATTTTTGGCAACGCCGAGAAGCTTGATAATCAGATATTTAGGGCAACCAAAAGGATGGTGGAGGCGGACTCGCTTTTGACTGAAGGGGACGTAGAAAATGCCGGAAAATCGATGAATAGGGCGGTTGGCCATTACAACAAAGCGGCCCGACTTGCCGGGGAGGTTAAGGAAAGCGGTGGAGGCTTCAGTTCGGTCCGGCTTGACAGGGTTAGAAACATGGAGGAGTTTCTGCCGGTTTTGCAAGAGCGGTTTGGGGACAGGGCTGGAAGTGAGCTTGGTGAGGTGCAATCTGCCGTGAGCTCCGTGGCGGCGGCACTTGAAATCTAGCC
>Ga0210057_1001760_pt1 | contig 32262 bp, 29 predicted proteins | sample CryGeyCG2114_010_2_FD_183968 | JGI IMG/M metagenome (GOLD analysis project Ga0210057, IMG submission 183968) | Groundwater microbial communities from aquifer - Crystal Geyser CG10_big_fil_rev_8/21/14_0.10 (SPAdes) (version 2) | ecosystem: Environmental > Aquatic > Deep subsurface > Groundwater ... | reverse complement strand
GTGGTACTGGTTGCGGTAAACGGTGTGTGCTTGTTTATGTAAACGCATCCGTTAACCATACATCGGATGCTGCGGGAGGGGCTCTCACCCACGGGCTTACGCCCGTGGAGCTCCCGCTGGGTTAGACAGTCTCCTCATTTGCACATTGCTGCTGATGGATCAGCAGCTTTTTTTAGTGTTATTCTTCTTGAAGTATTTTCTGTGCTTTCATCAGGACTCTCTCTGTAGTCAGCTGTAATAAGCTCTCGTGGCAATTGTTCCCTAGTGAAGCGTTGGCTTCAGTGTTGTAGACTGGCTTGGTGCCCGGTGCACGGAGGGTATAGCTGCGCAGACCCCGGGGGCCGGTCTCTATCTCGCTGGTGGGGCCAAAGAGGCCAATGGTAGGAGTATTGCTGGCAGCGGCGATGTGCATCAGGCCGGAGTCATTGCTGATAAAGAGAGAGCACTTTTGGGTGAGGGCGGCGGTGGTGAGGAGATCTGAAGAGATGACCGTGACGGGAGCGTCCCCCTTGCCCCTCTTTAAAAGCAGGAGTATCTGTGCCGCGAGCCTTTCCTTTAATTCTTTCTCGTCGGGGCCACCGAAAATGAGGATTCGGGTATCATATTTTTCTAGTAATACGCGGGCAACAGCGGCAAAGCGATCGGTCGGCCAGCGCTTGTAACCGGTGTCCGGCGCTGAGCCGGGGTGGAGTCCGATGAGAGGTTTGTCGCCCATTACCTTAAGATTTTTGAGGAGTTGTGCTGCTTTCTGATGGATTTCTGGGGAGATATCCAGTTTGTACCCAACCTGCCCACTCCTCTTATTAAGAGAGGGAGGCGATGACGAATTTACCCGAGCCTCATTTACGAGAGGGAGGTGCAGTCCAAGCAAGGGAAGGAGGTTGAGGTTTTGTTCAATGTCGTGGATGTCTGGTTCCTCGGGGATACTGTCGGTAAGAAGGAAACCGGAACGAGAAGTGCCGCGGAATGGATATTGATGTGCAATACGTTGCGGTATGCCGGCGGCGAACATATACGCGGCGCCCTTGATCAGCTGGCCTGGGGAGAGCATGACGGCAGTGTCGAATCGATATTGGGAATCTCTCTTGTTGCCCTTAAACGGGGAGGATATTTTTTGCTGACGTAAGCGCAGGAGAAGCGGTAGGTCTTTGTAGAACGGCGATTGCATTGGAAATTCGATTACCTCATCAATAAGAGGATTGGACCTGGCGAAGACTGCCTGTCCGCGGGGAGCGCACCAAAGGGTAAGGCGCCAATTAGGCCGTTGCCGTTTGACCTCTCTGATAAACGGCGTATGCATGATATAATTACCGATGCCGGAGAGGGATAGGAGCAGGATTCGATTGTTTGACATAACTTTCTATAAGTACTATAATAGAGAGTTCAATTTGTGTAGTTTTTTCGGCTCATAGTTAGTTCCTTGGCATGTGAATAGGAGGTGTGTGATGTGTAAAGCAGTGTGTGTGATTCATGCTGATTCTACCAGTATGACTGAAGTTTTCGAATTGATTGAGCGCGGCGGCGGTCATCCCGTTGATATTCCAATGCAAGAGTGGCCGGAGCGGACACGGACCCTTCGCGCTTGTGACGTGTTTGTCATTGATGAAGCCGGGCCAGCAGTGAATCCTGACGAAGCGGCGGACGTAGAGGAATATTGCTGTGAGCAGCATAGACCGGTTGTCGTGTTAGCGGCTGATGGTGCAGTTGTCGCACCAACCAGTCCCTTGGCAACAGCTGATAATTTCCGGGTGCATCACTTTTCCGACTCATTGGAGCAGGACATAGCTCCGCTCCTGACGGAGTAACATTCCGTACTTTCGTTTTCTTGGCTATCGGCCGGTGCATAGGATGCACCGGCTTTTTTATCTGGCTAATTCAGCATACATCTGAAGCAACTTTGTCCTGGCGACAGGCAAGGAAAATTCTTGCTGCACACGATAGCGGCCGGTGTCAGCCATTTTTTTACCGGCGGCGGGTTCGGCAAGTATTGCGGTTAAGTGGCATACCATTTCATCGGCATTATTGAATAGCAAAGCGGCTACTTCATGAGGTGCCACATAGGGGATAGCGGAGCAGTTGCGGGCGACAACAGGCGTACCGGCAGCTAACGCTTCAGCTATAACAATACCGAACGCCTCGTAGTATGATGGATGGAGAAACACGTCAGCATGCTGATACGCTCCGATGAGTTCGTCCCGATTGAGATGGCCTAGGAGGTGTACTGATTGTTCGATACCGTATGCGCGGGCGCGGCGGAGAAGATCACTGCGTTTGCCAAAGTCTGCACCGGCAATGGCAAGATGGATATCAGGATGTTTTTTGCGCACCTGCGGAAACGCATCAATGGCATCTTCGAGTCCCTTGCCGGGTGCTAGACGGGCAGCAGCAAAGATAATGCGGCCGTTGATGTCGCGAGCGGTGAATGGGTTATCGTGCGGCTCGGCCAGGCTGGCAGAATCAATAATAGGCGGCAGCAGGACAAAACGCTTTACGGGGAAACGCAGACGTTCAATGAGTTGTTGCTCAAAGGGAGAAATAATAACCACGACATCAGCAGCGGCAAACGTGGCGCGGCCCCGAGTGTGCTGGTATAATTGCCACAATGGTTTGCGGCGGATTGGGTTGGTGTAGAACATCGGGTGAAAAATAAACGGGACAGTGCGGCGGCGGGCATAGCGAGCGGCACCGTCCGCCGGTTGATACCAAAAGCTGTACCCATGCACTATATCCGGCTGGTGGTGGCCGAGGTAGTATTGCAGCGCTTGTAAGCGCGGATAGGAGATGAAAGGTGTACCGGCATGGTGAAGACGTTGGACATAGATGGGGTCATCAACCAACACTTTCGGGTTTAGCGGACTGAGCGGGTGGTGGGTGCGCAGAGCGCTCGTCAGGACGCGGACATCACGTTTGGCGGCGACGTCTCGTGTGCCTTTGACCAGCTGTTGGACGTAATCTTCGGTACCGCCGGGTGCAGGCGGATAGCGCAGAGAAGTATGGACAATTCGCAGCGCTGACGCGGAAGTTAGTTTACTTTGGTAGCCGGTTGTGTACATGCTCTCCTTGAGCGTTTCGCAGATACTTTTGCCCTAATTCAAATTCATAATAGCTTGACAGTACGCACCAGAGCATTCCCCGCCAGCCATCGAGGATGCCATGACGATACACTACCATTTTGACCAGCTGCCGGGCGGCAAGGCGGTAGGGCGTGTGCCAGACGGGTCGTACTAACCTTCCGGAGCGATGGCGGTTATGCGCTGCCATTTGCTTAGCATCGAGGGTAGTGTAGCGATGCATTTTCTTAAGGTAAGCGCCGACAGTGTTGTATGAGTGATGGAATAGCGGCGGCAAGATGATCCCGGTATCGGGGTCGCCCAGTTTGATTACACGGGAGTTTATGCAGCGAGAGACTTGCTCGTGAACCGTTGCGTTGTTCCATTGTGCCGCACCTCTTTTAAACAAGCGGGCATTGTGGCCATAAAGGTGCCGCAGCGGGCGATGAAAAAATATGTTGAGCGTACGGAGCCAATAGATGTTAAAGGCAGCTTTTTCCGGGTCGCCGTTACAGATCGCTTTCATGCGTTTGCCGAGGAGGGGTGGGATTTCTTCGTCAGAATCGACAAACAATACCCAAGTACCGCGGGCAGCGGCGGCACCGACATTTTTCTGGGCGCCGTATCCCAGCCAAGGTTGGCTGACAATACGAGCGCTGTATTCGGTGGCGATGGCCAGCGTATTGTCCGTGCTGCCAGAATCAACCAGCACTATTTCGTCAGCAAAACTAAGACTCTCAAGACACGGCCGAATAGTGGCCTCATTATTGTACGTTGTGACGATAGCTGTCAGCATTATTCCTTGCATGGTGATATATAATATTAAAATGTTGGTATTGTCAATAGCGTGAAGTCGACGAATGCGGCTTATGTTTCCCGGCATCTTCCTGCGGCGGTGCGATGATTTCTCGAATTGTTGCTATGCGGATCGGAAGGCGCTGGAGGAGAGTAAGATGGCGCAAAAAGTCGCGAAGCGGCACACGATGCTTCGGCGCGGTTATGTAGTCGCTGACGACGTGATAGGTTTCAATGAGCCAGCGATTAGCCAGGCATACTTGTACGGCGAGCCAATTAGCCCGGGTTAGAGAGAAAGAATCTTGAGTGAAATCGAAGGCAGGCAGGTGGTACGGATCGTGCGGAGGGAGCGCTGCCGTGCCTTTTTTGACCGTACGAGCGGCGAAGTAGTGTGCTCGGGCAGCTGCAGTAACCTCCTCATTATGAGCACCGCCGGGGTATACCAGTGTTGTTGCCTTCAGTTGTGCGGCTGGTATAGCCAACTCCGTATTCAATTCGGCGGCGGATAAGGTGGTGAGGTTTGAATGAGAGATACCGTGGGCGGCGAGTTCGTGGCGCGGGTTAAGCTGCTGCCAATGTTGCCAGGAACGCAGCGGTGCTGCCGCGGGTGCAGCGTCCGGGGAGGGGTCGATCGGTACGGCGAATACGGCCGGAATACCGGCAGCGTCCAGGAGGGGGAGCACGTCGCGGTAGATGTGCTCATACCCGTCGTCGAAGACGAGCGTGACGGCGCCGCGGGTCATACTGGATTACGTTTCACTATCAGGTATAAAGCATGCAGGTCCTGATGCGGCACTCTCCGGTTTGGTGGTGCAACAGTTCCAGCGTACAGAGAATTCCCAGTCGCGTCACTCTCTTTCATTAAGGATTCATGGCGAAAGTTTGATAGCGGGGATTGTTGGCGCAGTGTTGTCATGACGTAGGTACGGATGCCACGAGTTTGATCGCCGCCAGAACCTTTTTACCGGCGGTACCGTCAACGGTAGTAATCATGCGTTTTAAGTTTGACCAGCGGTTTTTTTGGTCGAGAGTAGGGTTGGCAAGATACTCTTGTATTGCGGCAATGAGCTGGCTTTTGTTATACACCACCTTGGTTGGGCGGTCGATGAGAATGTCTTGGTAGTGTTCCTTGAAGTCACGATATACAGCGGAGCGGCGCCAGCGCCACCAATCAAGCGGGCGGCCATATTTGATATTGATTACGGGGGTGCCGCCGGCAAAGGACTCGATCGCGACTGTTGAGGAGTGGTTGATTAACAGGTCAGCGTGAGTAAATAGCGCCGCGAGCATGGACACGTCTTTCTCAGTAGGATTGTATTGAAAGAGAGGATGGGCGGCTTGCTGGTGCCGGCCAAAAGAGTAGCGGATTGTAACGTTGTATTTTTGGGCATAATGGTCATGATTTTCTATTTTTCCGCCGGGGTGGACGGAAGCGTACAGGTGCGGCATCGCGGTGAACGTGCCGGATTGCCTGGCGGCATGGACAGCGGCGATAACATAATCAAGCGGATATAATTCGGTAGTCGCGAAATGGATAAGCGGGCGGTCATCATCGGGCAGATTTAGGTAGGCACGCAACTGACTTTTCGACGGGATTTTTACTTTATGCCAGAAGTAATCAAAACGAGGAGCGCCGATGACGAGGATATGCTCGGGAGCGATTTCCGGAAAGACCCGGTGCAGGTGAACTTTCATTGCTTTATTCCATACGATGAACCTGTCAGCGTTACAGTACGGTTGGCCCGAAGCTTTGGCACGGGCTATTTTCCAAATATTGTCCCAACTGGCGATGAAGGTGAGAGTAGGAATTCGCAGCTGCCTGGCGGCTTGCAGGATGGGGACGTCGAGCTGGTCAAGCCCATTAGTATCGGTGATGATACTATCCGGCCGCTCCCGTTCAAGTAGCTGTTTGTGACCGGTAATATTTTTTGGATTGGTAACAAAACAAAATTTGCTGCAGTAGTGCGGAAATACCTGTTTACGCAGATCACCAGCGGGAGTTATAACCAGCACCTGGTTAATGTCTGAATCGTCATCCAGGTCTCGGTGCAGCGGCAGCAGCAGCTCGCGGGCATGATATCCGGAGGGGACGGATAGGGCGATCTTCATACGGCCAGTCTAGCCGATAGTTCATGACTTGTGCTAATGTCAGGCACCGCAACAAGTGCCTGTCCGACATACCAGCTCGCTTCAATGCGGTTGGAGCTAACTGAGTCCGCATGTGTTGTCGTGACGGAATCTTCCGCTACTCGCTCGCACATGCTGATTTAGGCAGCCAAGAGGGCAGTGCAGAGACCTCTGGTTTAGCATACAATCCTCATCTTTATCTCTTTATAGGCTTTGCATCAACTCATTCGCTGATAGTTTATCATGCGGTATCATTGCTTCGAGAAATGCAGGCTGCTCTGCTTACCTTACAGGCGCGATTTAATTTGAGACTGCAAGCGATCTTCCGGCTGGCAGGATTGCAAGAAGCGGTAGTGTCGCGAGGAGTGCACCAAGCGAGACGATGATGCCCAACAATAACGTTACGGGTTTGTATTCAAGTACTAGTGTGTGCCGGCCGGCGGGGAGATCGATGCGGCGGAAGATGTCTTCAGTGCGCTGGACAGAGACGGTCATACCATCAACTGTTGCGTGCCAGCCAGGATAGTACGAGTCGCGGATGATAAGATTGGCTGATTTTTTTGTATTAATGATGAATGTTTGGCGAGTGGGGAGGAGTTTTTCAATAGTCAGAGTGTCGTGATTGAACGTCCCTGGCACTTTTTTAGAAGGGGCGGGATCTTCTCTCAAATCTTCCGGATCACTTTCATCTTCTAGCTGGTAGAGTGGTGGTTCGACACGCAATTCAAATCGAGGCGCTGCCGGGATTGGTGTGATAGTGACGGCACCGTTGTCCGGCGCGAGGATGGCGCCGATGTTCAATGCGGCGGCTTTATCTAGATCCGAGACTGTGTAGCCGCCGGGTTGGCGGACGGTATCGAGCAGATCGGTGTGAGACTGTAGCGGGAGGGAGGCGGGCCATTCCACCCCGAGGATATTAAATTGGCTGTGGACGAGTGGCGGTAGCAAGCGGCGAAGTTGTTCACGAGTGCGGTAATCCGGACGGGAGGCAGGGTCGGTAAAGTAGGCGCCAGTATCACCTTGATTGCGGATTGTGTAGACACGGGCGTTTTTCGTCCGGATATTTTGCGGCAGCAGGTTAACTGTTTCAGGCGGTTTAAGGATTTGGTGCCAGGAATAGTGGGGTGTGGCGGTGAGGGTAAGGAGAGCCAGTTCGGCGGCGGTAAGAAAAATGATTATACCAGGCCAGGCCAAGGCTGTGGGGGATGGGAGCAGGGGGGAGGCTGCAGCAGCTGTTTTATTTGATTGTGCGGTGATTATCCAGGTTATGAAAAAGATGAAAGGAGGGATCCAGGTGTACAGTGAGCGGACGCTGACTGAACTGTTGCGGGCACTGTTAAAGAGCGAAGCAATTTTATCCGTGCGGGACGTGAACTGCTGCCAGAAACTCTCTGGCTGGGCGGCGGCAAGCGCGAGGGCGGTGTTGGCCAGCAGGATAATGCAAAGGGTGGCAATGAGCCATCTGCGGCATAGCCGGGGGGCGGTGTGCGGCTGTTTGATGAGTACATCGAAGCCGTTGGCGGCTAAGACAGACAACGAGAACGAGGTGAGCAAAAGCCAGCGGGCGGGGGCAGAGAAAAACCAGAGACTTGGTTCTATGCCGATGAGGCGGAAGGGTGAGAGAGAGCCAAGGGCGAGCAGGAATGAGAGGAGGAAAAGCCAGCGGAAGAAGCGAAGCTCTGAGAATTCCCAGAATCCAGACAGAGTAGAGCGTACATACTCCGCGGTGCGCCGCCGCCGTGTTTCAGTGTATGCCGGTTCTTGTTTTGTCGCGGTTCCAGGATCTCTGATGTGTGCAAATGTCTTCTTATTTCGCTCTGTACCATTGGCTAATGCATATGCGGCCAGGGCGAGTGGGATTGATCCCATGTAAAAACCATATTCAATTTGCAACCGCTTGCCCCAGTAGGTGTTGTCATTGCCGTAAAATCGAGGGAAAAGCAGGGTCGGTAGGTGGTAGAGGGGGTAACTATATTGATTAGCGGTGGTGAGATTGAATTCGCCGCCATGACTTCGGTTTGAGTGTCGAGCTAGCTCAAGTGTTGGTAGTAGTTGGGCGGCTGCCAAGGCAATGGCGAGTGCGGCGGCAGCAGTGAGTATGGCGAGGGTGCTGAGATGACGTCTTGCCAGACTTCTTTTCATACCTTCTATTTTCGGATGTCTGGCGGGAGAGGAAACGAGAAAGTAGGCTGCGGCAATGACGGCCATCATGAGCGGCACTTGCAGTTGACCGGCGAGGAACGGCAGAGAGAGCAGGAGGGCGAAGCGGGCAGTAAATTCCCGGGGCGGTCGGGGATGTTGCTGCTGTTGTTTGATTAGCGCTAGTTGCCACGGCAGCCAGGCAGCAGCAAAGAAAATGTTCAGGTGTGTTAGGTGAAGCGTTACATATCCGCCCAGTGCGTAGGAAAGCGCACCCAGTGAGGCCGCCGGGCGGGAGTACTGTAACTGACGGCAGAAGCAATACATGCCAGCGAGGGCGGCAGCGGCATGCAGGAATACCAATCCGGATAGGTAGAGCGGCAGCGGCAAATGACGGCTCAGGAGCAGCGGAGGGTAAAAGAAGCCGATCTGGGCAGCAGCGATTGCGGGGAAACCCCAGGCAGTATCCGGCAGCCAGGCGGGCAGGCGGCCGGCCGTTTGTTCCGTGCGAAAGAAAAACTCTAAGGGGATGAAGACGGTGGCAGCATCCCCCACAGCGTAAAAACGACCTGCCAGAAGCGGGGAGTAGGCAAGCAACAGGCTGGCCGCAAGAAGCAGCGGCAGCCCGAAGGTCCGGATCCGTGTGCTTATGATGTTTTTGTATGCCGCCATCCGAACAGTCGTAGTTTCCATACGAGCAGCATGGCTTCCCAAATAATGTGCTTACTCATTTTTGATTGGCCGGCGCGGCGTTCGGTAAAGACGATCGGTACCTCGTCTATATGCAGTCCCTGCTTCCAGGTGCGGTAAGCAGTGATAATCTGAAATCCGTAACCATCGGCGGCAATACTGGGCAAATCTATCCGGCGCAATGTTTCTGCTCGCCAAGCACGAAAGCCGCCGGTCGCATCATGCAGCGGAAGGCCGGTAATGGTACGAACGTATACGTTTGCAGCCATGCTGATCATTAACCGCTTCAGCGGCCAGTTGATAACGCTAATACCTTGACTGTAGCGTGAGCCAAGAACTAAGTCGGCACGATTGAGGCCGTGCAGCAGCATCGGGATATCGTACGGGTTGTGTGAGAAATCCGCATCCAACTGTACAATAGCGTCGGCGCCGTGTTCTAAGGCATAGGCCATACCGGCAATATATGCCCGTCCCAAACCGGATTTGCGGGGACGGGACAGCAGCTGAATTGCTGTATTATTTGCGGCGTGCTGTTGCACTTCCCGGTCGGTGCCGTCCGGGGAATTGTCGTCGACAATGAGGATGGAAAGATTTGGGATCTTTAACGATGTGAGTGCCGGAAGCATTCGGCGGATGTTCGGCCGCTCATTGTATGTGGGAATGACGATCCATGGATTTTTTATGCCGATGTTCTCCATAGTTGCTTGTGTATAGCAGGTTAGAGAAAGTATAGCAATTTCTACCCAGAGATTAGTTCTGCAATGCGAGTATGTGCCGACGGCAGCATGTCAGCCAGCACGCGCATGACCTCGTCAACGGTGATGGCAGCCAAACAACTTTTAGTGGCTTGGCGGCCGGGTTTTTGCCAGGAAATAAAGTTTTGAACGAATAGTTCGCGCGGGGTGAGGTGCGGCACGTTGTCTAAATATTTGTGAAGCTGCAGGGTGTCAGGCGACGGGCCGAGCAGGGTGCGGTGCTGCGTTCCGCAAAAGTAGGCGGGGGCAGCCCGTTCAATTGTATGATCGCAATATAGGGTCAGTGTCGGTAATCCTGCTGCCACGGCGAAATGCAGCGGTCCGGACAGAACCCCTATGCCGACATCACCATGTTCGAGCAGGGCAATATTTTCGCGCAGGGTCAGCGGCCGGCCGCGGTAGAGGGGCGTGTGGGCAGCGCCGAACCACAGCGGAGGGACGCCGTAGTACTTTTCCACGGCAACCTCAAGCTGCTTGACCTTATCCGGGTCCCAGGAACGTGTGGTCAGCCCTGCCACTGTTTCCAGAAAAAAAAGGCGGGGACGGGGAGCGGCGGCCATGACAGCGGCGGCTACCTCCCGGTCGCGTTCACTGAAATAGAGGCGGTAAGCCATCGGCGAATCCGGCGGAAGTCCCGCGGCGGTGAACAGAGCGGGAAGCGGATTATCTTCAGCAGTAAGGCCGATGTCGAGTTCAATGACTCGGTCATACTTTCCTGATTTTTTTTCTTGTTCCCAGTAGGCGCTATTCCAGGTGGGAAATGTTTGACCGTCCTCACGGCAGATATTATTTGTCAGCGATAGTTTTGTGTCATGCCAGTGGACAAGCTGATCAATGTGCGGATTAGTCATCATGAGGTGGATACCATGGCCGCCCATGCTGCGCCGGCCCCAGCCTTGATTGCTGTTACGGCCGGCGCGGCAACGGCCGTTGTCTTTATATCCCCAGGCAGTGACAAACGTGATATGGGCGTCAGGATACAGCTGCTTTAAGTTGGCTAACACCGGCGGAGCAAGTATGACCAAATCGCCCATGTTGCCGACGTGACGGAGCAAGAACCGTTTACGCGGCCGCACTTCTTTTTTCACAGACATGGCGGTAAGGGTTAGGGATGTGTATTTAAGATTTTTGGCGACGGATCTTTTCTATCAGCTGGGTGATGCGTTCTGCCGACGGTTCATAGTCGTACTTCTGCAGACGTTGGAAAGCGGTGAGCGTGTTATGATCATACCAATCAGTGTCGGCGAGTAAGCGACTGCTTTGCCGGACCAACTCCTCGACTGTTGTGTTGCGGTTTGCCGGCAGGTGCGGAAATAAGTCAGTCTGACCGTCGGAGTCGGCGCCGATACTGGGAGTACCGACGGCGGCGCAGTCGACCTGCACGCGGCCGCGAGTTACGGTGTAATCTGTATTGACGGTGAGCGTGACACGACTGAGGTAGCGGAGGTGCTCCAACCACGGCTGGAACGGCAAAACTTCAAAGCGGGCACCAGTTAAGCGGCTGGTGTCTAACGTGTGTCCTGGTGTGTCGGTCACTTGGATGGTGTACTTAGGATTCATTTTTTGCAGCCGGACGGCGACATCATGACCTTTGAGGATGTTATCCCGGCTCGTTACCCCCGCGACAAATATACTTTGCTGCTTAGCTGAGCGTGGTTGATTATATTCACTTGCTTGGGCGACCGGATATGGTTGCGGCAGATAGACCACCGGTCTGCCGGAGAGAGAACGCCATGCTTCCTTAGTGCTGGCGACGATGGTTATAAAGGCATCGACAGATTGAATAAATTCTTTTATGTCTGTTTTGGCTTGCGGGTATTGGTGCCAATATTCCCGGATAAGGCCGTAGGGCTGGGTAGGAACGCCAAGGATGACAATGTGCGGCAAGACCTGCTGTAAGCGGCGGACAAAGTTTGTCAGGGACGGGCCGTTACCAAGTTCGTAGACGACCAATAAGGCATCAAACTGTCGGAGATATTCGAGCGAATAGAGACTTGGCCACCGACCGTAAATTTTGCGGTAGATGCGCTTGAGGGGATTGCCGGTGCCGAGCAGTAGGGTGAGCGGAATATGTTCTCCTCGCATTGCCGAGACGTAGCATCCGAAGCTGGTTGGGTCTATCTCCCGCGCAGGATCAGCCAGATAGTTAGGGTGCCCGGCTGAGTGGCGCCAAATACCGCCGGTTTTGCTCGTGTATTCAATGACAGCGAAATTCATATGGTTGTATGGTAGCAGTTTTCACTTGCTTGTTCTGAATGGATTGGCGGCGGCCATGTTAACGATGGCGAAAGCTGCTCCACTTCTTGCGCGCCAGGGCGGCCACATCGCGTACTTCCGGAATATGCCACCAATAGGCCAGCGCAAAGAAAACGGCTGCGCCCAACGGTATGGTAAGAGCTAGGACAGACGCGGCAGCGGCGGGAGGATTCAGTCGGTAGACGGTGCGCTGGAGAGTGCTGACAATAGCGGCCATGATAGCAGTTGCGCCCGCTGTTTTCAACAGCGTGGCAGAAGCAAAAACCCGATACAGTTGCGGAATAAACCGGGTGAGGTAGAGGAAGTACAACAGCGCTGCGGCGAGGGGCGCGAGCGATGAGGCTAAAGCAAGGCCGGCATGGGCCAGCGGCGGTGTCAGCAGGATAAACAAAGAGATGGCAATAGCCTGTGAGGCAATACTAACGGCGACACTGGCACGTGTTTCTTGTAAGGCAAGGACAGCATGGCCGAATATGGAGCTGATCCCGTTGGTAGTTAACCCAAGGACCAAAAAGAGCAGAGCGCTGCTGGTCATGGCGGCGTCCTCAGCGCTGAATGAGCCGCGTTGATAGAGGACCGAGATTAGCTCATGATGCAGCAGTACGGCGCCGGCGATAACCGGCACGGTGATGAAGGTGATGAGCTTGACCGCACCGGAAATGGTATCACGCATGCCGCGGAAATCCCGGGCAGCGGCTTTATGTGACAGCGTGGGGAAAATAACAGCAATGACGGAATTTAGGAACATTAAAGCGAGCAACTGGGTTATTTTTTCGGCAAACTTTAGCGCGGCTAAAGAACCGCTGGATAAATCCGAAACCAGGATGCGGTATACGATACCAGCTCCTTGTGTGACTAGTACTGACAAGGCAAACGGGTAAACTAGCTGCAATATGCGCCGGATAGTCGGGTCACCGGGAGAGAATACGAAACGATAGGTGAGGCCGGCGCGACGCAGGTTCCAGGCAAGGAAGCTGAACTGGACAATAGCACTGGCAACGGTGCCCAGCGCCAACGCGCCGATGCCAAACCGTTGCAACAAGAGCAACAGCGTGAAGATGGTAATTGTCGGTGCAATCAACCGGAGCAATGCCGGCGCCCAGAAGATACGCAAAGCATGTAGTATGCTGGTGGCCAGCTCGCCGAGAAACAGAAAGAGGAAGGAAGGGAGCAAGATACGAAGCAGCGTGACAGTCAGCGTTGCGGTTTCGGGTGAAAAACCGGGGGCAATAAAAGTAACAAATGGCCGAGCGGCGAGAGCGAGGCCAATAATAACCGCCGTAAAGACTGCAGCGGTAAGGTGGAAGATGTTGAGCGCGGCAGACCATGCTGCCGCGCGGTCGTGCAAGAGCTTCTCGACAAAAATTGGTAAGAAGACAGCGGTGATGGATCCGCCGAGCAGCAACTTAGAGAGCAGTTCTGAGGTAGAACTCGCCATAAAATAGGCGTCAGTTTGCGCCGAAGCGCCAAAATGATAGGCAACAATGAGCTGCAGCAAGAAGCCGATAACAGCGCCGCTGAGGGCTGCCGAACTTATTACAGCTGCGGTTTTGGCTGTTTGAGTTAATTCAGTCGGGTGCATGGCGGCGGGGTTATTGCGGTTCGTGTGCGCGGCAGCACGCATGTCAGGATCATAAAACGCGCTCTTTATTGATGAAGCGTCGGATAACATCTTTTATTTCCGTGACGGTCGGCAGCGCCGGCCGGGAGATAATACGCAGGTCATACAGTAACCAGCGGGTGGAATCATCAGCGCCTTCATCCGGTTCATCGGTGCGACCAGGCGCAAAAAACATGAGATCAAGTGAGCCATCTTGATCTGGCAGCTTGTCGGTAAGCGGAATGGCAACGGTTACCGTCCGCGGACCTATGTCCGGCGCCGGCGCCCGGTCTTGAAAGATGGTGTGTTTCGGGTAGCTGAGCCAAAATGAATTTTCACGGATGCCGATGGCTAGGCTTTGTTCTGAAATTGGATTTAATGTGGCAGTTACGTACGCTGTGTGTGCGACGGGGGAACGCGTGAAGTACACATCGGCATGGGCAAGTTTTTCTGTTACCACAAGCCTGCCCTTCTCGGATGGGAATGGAATGCCGTGAATATTCTCCAGTTGACCTATGGCTGCTTCCTCCGGAAGCAGCCACCAGATGGCCGCTGAAAGGATGGCGGCGCCGATGAGAGCGGCGAGCATTGCGCGGTGGATGATCATTTCAGCTGTCTGCCGGAGCGAGCCGGCTTAAGATCGGATGAATGCCGGCGATACGTTTTCGGTCGGCCGGCGAAACTTCTTGCAACAGGATTAGGGCGGCAATATAAACACCGCCGAGCAGCAGGTACTGCATGGGCAATAGCAGCCCGTCCGCTTTCCAGATATACGTGGGGGCGACAGCAATGGCTGACGCAATGCCGCTATTGATCAGGGTGCGGTACGGGACCGGTATGGCAAAAGTGCGGTGCGTGTACACGGCGAGATACAGGCAACCGACAGCACCGGCGATAGTAGTTTGCAGGGCGGCGCCAAAAATCCCGAAACGGGGAATGAGAAATGCCCCCGTACCGGCACTGACGGCTATCATCAGCACGGTAAGGGCGAGGCCGGCCTTTGCCCGACCAGCGCCAGCGGCAATGTTGACGAGCAACAGGAAGAAGGCGATGGCTGAGAGGCCGAGCATAAGCAGCGTGAGTGCGCCAGCGGCCGGAAGATATTGTTGGGAATAGAATAACGTGATTAAGGAGCGGCTAGTGGCAGCGGCAAGCAGCGCCCCTGGTGTTATTAGGATGACTAAGTAGCGGACGACACTGGCAATAAAAGTTTTCGCGCGGGTCCGGTCGGCGCCGGGCTTGGTGAGTGCAGAAACGCTGGGCAATAAGACAAAGGTGAGGCCTTGGAGAAGCAGGTACGGAATGCGAGCCAAAGTGACGGCAGCATTGTAGTAACCCGCTTGTACATCGCTGCCAAGCAATGCTTTGACCATGAAGAGATCGAGGCTGATGAGCACTTGCAGGCCAATGAGGATGAGGACATATGTTCCTGCGAATTGCAGAAATGTCTTGAGCGGCAGGCGGCGGCTGGCGGTACCGCCGGCGCGACGTGTCCACCACCAGCCAAGGATGCCGGCAACGATGCCGCCGATGGCAAAGCCGGCGAAGGCGCCATACACTTGCCAGTAATATATAAGCGCGAGAGTGCCGATTAATTTGGCAGAAGCGTATACGGCAGTTAACGCGGCTTGACGGTTAAAAAAGTGTAAACCGCTTAAAAACTGCACAAAGACCGGGTAGGCTGCTTGCAGCACTATGACGAGGGCGACGAATCGGATCAGGCGGGTTAAACCCGGATCACCGAGAATTGCGGCTATCGGGTGAGCAATCAAAACAGTAAAGAGACCGATGGTGAGTGCGATGCTGATTTGTAACCGAATGGCTTGCTGCAACGTACTGCGGGCATGCGCGGTGTCTTGGGCGACAAAACGAGAGACTGCTATGGGCACGCCGAGTGTGAGGAGTAAGCCGATGATTGATTGGATTGAGAGGACGACACCGTACACTCCGTACGGCGCCGGGCCGAGAATGCGGCCGATCCAGAGGTGGGCGGCGTAACCGAAAAGCAGGACAATTGCTTGGGCAACGACCAAGGAGATGGCGCCGGTAAGCTTTGATTGACGCATGGAAGTAATCAGTAAACTTTCATTAATAATCGGGAAACAGGAACTATGGAGTACGCGCCAGGCCGAGGGCGATAAGATCAATGCTGATTGGCTGCTGGTTTTCATTGACCAAGGTAAGTCTGATAAATCCGCGCTCATCAAAAGGGACGGCGAGGGCGGGTATCTTCAGCAGTTCGCCGGAGCGGCCGGTAAAGGTCGCACCGGTTTGTGTGCGGACGGTGAGCGGCATGGGCGTGAGTGTTTGTACCAATAGTTCTACGCTGGTATCCGGCTGTCCAGTGTGCTCTTTGTCCCAGAGGATGCGGGCGTAGTCGCCGACATTGAATATCAGCGGTATAAACGGAGCGGCGGCGGTACGATACGTCGTCGCCTCTTTTCGGGAGGCGGATGATAAACGGGTAGAACGAAGGCTGGCAGGGAGATGCTCAAATGTATCTTCTGCATCACCGATGTCATTTGCCATGGTGGAGGCGCGCAGCAGCCAAGCGGCGGGTGACGGCGTTTCTTGAGACTGCAGGTCCGGCTTCGTTCCGTCTGTGTTTTTTACTTGGTAGAGTGTTATGTCAGCGCCTGTGTTTGCCGCGACAAAGAGGGGATTGTTGGAGAGGGAGGTGTCGCTGCTGTTGGTGATGCCGGTGATGTAGCTGATATTGTATTTTTCTAGCAGAGGTTGGATTATCGGCAGACTGCCAAGGGCAAAGATTTTTTCGTAATCGAGCTGTGCGAGATAGAGCCGGTAGCGTTGTTCTGACTGGCCAGCTTCTTCCATTTGCCTGGTAAGATCAGCGGCAATGCGGGTGTACATCGGCCGGCCGGAGAGGACAAGCCAAGAGGATGAGCGGCGATTGTAATCGTCGATCAGGATAGCGCCGCTGTTGCTGGTGTTGACAGGCTGCAGTGCCGTGATCAGCGGCACGTATTCCGGCAGCAGTGTTGAGTTAGTGCGGACGGTGTGCGATAGCGTAAAGGCGCCGACAGCAGTGTGATAGAGGCTGATACCAAGCACGATGATGCTGCCGGCAGCGGCAATATGCAGTATGCGCCGCCGCCGGCGGACCAGTGTTCGCGGCGCGAGATGGAATGATGGTGAAAAGAGCAGCGCTATACCTTCCGTGATACTTATGGCGGCGGCAATAGATAGCGGCACGATGGCATAGAAGAGGGCGCGGACAGGAGGAATATCGATAAAAATGCGCGGTGCTTGCGAAAGTACGAGTAGAATAAGCGCAGAGGCGGCGACAGCACGGCGGGCGGCTGTTAGGCGCATATCCGGCAGACGGCGCAGGAGCAGCCCAATGCCCGGCAGCCCTGCCAGTAACCACGGCCAACCAACCAGCTGCGGGTAGTCGTCCGGTATTGGTGTTTGCGGGAGTAAGTGCGGGTTGAAAGTGAACAGTACCGGTAGTTTTCGTTGCAAGTTCAGCGTCAATGCCAAACCTAAGATCATAACGAGCACGGCGGCGGCCGCGGTCAAAGCCGGGATATGTTTGCGGATATGTGCTGTAATGCGCCGCCGGACGCCGGCAGCAGCGGCGAGAACTGCTGCGCCTAGCACAAATGGTGCAAGAAAGGCGCTGAACTGATGGGTGAGCGTAAGCACAACCGCTGCGATTGCAAAGAGTATAAAGTCGGCCTTGCGATGCCGCTTGATTAAGGATTGAGTCAACAGCACGAGCGCCCAAAGCATGAGTTCTCCGGCGATATTCTGGAAGTGGTAGCCGGGTTCTCGCAGGTAACGCAAGAAGCGGAGATTGGTGAGGATGAAGATTGCTGCGGTGAGGGCGGCAGCCGCGGACGGAGGGTTGCTGAGGGCGGCAGTGATGGCCGCACCAATCGCAGCAGCAGCCAGGCTAAGGGCAATGGCATAGAATCCTATGCCAGCGAACGGGTCCGGGGAGGCTCCCATGACAGCAGCAACTATGGCATGCAAACCGGGCGTATAAAAATCAACCGGGTCGCGGTTTAGCAAGACAACCGCGCTTTGATAGTCCGGAGTAAGGGCATCGTCCGGTAGTCGTTGTGCCCACAGTATTGATTTTTGTACGTCGCCGGTTGGCAGAGCCTGATGGAATGTCATATACGGAATGGAAAAAGCGGCGTAGAGGAGTGTGAACAGGCCAACATAGGGCAGCAGGCGGCGGGCGGCGGGCGCAAACCTGATTGCGGCAGCAATACCGGCGGCAGTGGCAAGCAAAAGCAGCTGACTGCGTGAGAGGAGCAGGTACGGAGCGGCAAGACTAAGTAAGCAGATAAGCATAAAGCCGGCGGCGAGAGTACGGGCAAAAAGAGCCAGCGGAGGGAGGCGGCGGCTAGCCGGATCTGCCAGGAGCAACAGGCCCGGAGTGAGTGTTGCGAGCAGGGGGAGCAGCGATGCATGAATGATGGTAAGAGTCATATCAGTAGTTTCCCGTAGGTTCGGGCTAAACGGCTCCAGGTGTAAGTCCGAGCGTGCTGCCGCAGTCTGGTTTGTTCGTCAGCGGTGAGCGGCTGATGCAAAAAATTGATAATTTTTTCCGCATAGCTGGTGGCATCAGCAGGATCGGCAAAACAACGCCTATGCAGTTCATCCGGAAGCAGAAAGGGACGGATGCCGATGTCGCTGGTGACAACAGGCAGGCCGGCAGCAGTAGCCAGCGCTGCACGGTAACTGCTTTTAGCGCGGTTAGTAATGCTCATGTCTACGGGATCAACCACTACGTTTGTTAGACGCAACAATTCCGGTACTTCGCTGGACACAAAGCGTCCGTGCCACGAGACGGCGGCGGCGAGATTGCGCGCAGCGAAGGCTGCTTTTATTTTTTTGACATCATCGCCGCTGCCGGCTATGCAAAGGTGCGCATCCGGGATGGAGTTACGGACGGCGGTAAGGATGTCCGGAAGCAGATCAATACGGTGCCCTGATGCGATAGAGACACTACCGAGATAAAGAATCCGGTGGCCAGTTTGTAAATTTAGTTGCTGCGGGTTCTGTATTCCTTCACTGCGGGGTAAGGATTTCGGGGTGTGGGGGATCTCCGGCCGGATACCCGCGGTGGTACCACTATCTGCCACACCTGTCGGAATCATGGCTATTTCCTTCCGGTCGTTCGCCAGCTGCTCAAAGTGGTCGGAGAGGAAGGGAGTGGCGGTAATAATTTTGTCTGCTAGTTTGGCGCCGGCACGTTCGGCCCAATGGACGGCGGCACGTTGAGTTAAGGAGGTCAGATTATTGGCAGTGAGCTCAAAGTCATCGACATCGAGAATAAATTTTACGTGTCTATTCACCAGAGAATAGAGCCAGGCGGCGGCAACGCTCTCAGGCAACGACTTGCTGATTATTATAAGATCGGGGTTAAGGCGCAGCAGCAACCAGACTGTCAGAATAATATTCACTTTGAGGCGTGCGACCAACGTAACGCCTGCCAGCCTTTTTTTGCCGCTATCTGTTTTAGTGAAAGGATCGCGGCCGGCAAGATGCACAGTGAAATTAACTTCTGGTTTAGGCTGAGTGCTTTTGTGTACTAACACATGCACGGTGTGTTGTTTGGCAAGCTCGGCAGCCAGCGGAAAGATCCGGCCGACGTTCGTTGAGCCGATTACGCTTTGTGGGGTAATAATCGCTAGGCGCATGGGGTTCGCTAGAAGTATGACATATAGCGCAAAAGCTGGCTTTAAACAAGCAGAAATAAGCTGTACATGACGCGGCGAGCTATCGGTCTTCTTTGGCGGGCCGGGAGGGTTTATGAGAGTGTTTAATGTTCATCGGCCGGGAGGGTAATAGCGGTGGCGCAGGTCTCGACCGACCGGGCGGCATCATGTAAACAAGGATATCGTATTTATCCTGAGATACGGGTATCAACGTGCAAAAAATTTCGATTGCGTTCAATTTATACGATACAAAAGTGAGGCTTTGTTCAGATTTCCAGGGCCAGCATCACAATCAATGAACTCATATCAAGTTTTGAACAAAGCAAATAATTTCATCGTTTGATACGGCAGCAATATCCAGGTGATAGGTGTGAAAATCATGCTCATGAAATTTACAGATAGCTTTCGGTCTTACAGAGCGCCTTAAGCCATGAACGGGAGATTTTTTAAAGAAACGTCAGAAGAATTCAAAAAAAGCGCCTCTCGGTATACGAGAGGCGAGGTGAAATTTGAAAAGTGCGGGAATGCATTGTTTTTTGTCTGGCTAGTCGATAAGCCCGGGCCAGCGGGGGGGGCGGGGGGGAGGCAAGGGCCGGCTCGGTGTTGTCAGAGTTTGCGCTGGTTCGAGGCCGAGCAGTTGCCGAAACTTTGTTCGGTTAACTTGACCGAGCAGGCCGGCTTGGGATGCAGCGATCACGTCTTTAATGAAGGCCGTTAGCGTACTACCTCCTTCTCTGTCCGTTTCGGCGAGTGCAGATCGTACGTTCAGCGGCAGGCGATCTTCTGGTTTTAGCTTCATGGTTATGCTCCGGAAAAAGAGAATTATAGGTTGGACTTCATGTCTGGTAAAGTACTTGCTGTATTATGGTCTAATATGTAATATATGCAAATTTCTTTAGACTGGTGAAAGATACGGAGAGCTATTTTTGCCACCGGCCGGTGATTTGACCTATTCTCGTTTCGCGCTCGGGGTCTCCATCCGGAGGCGCGCTGCGGCGCAGCCGGCGGATGAGCGGCCAGATTTGCAGAGAGCTTTTAAGAAGCGCGGTTGTACCCAGCTTGCTGCCGTCTTTTGATTCCCACTGAATAGGAAAATTTATAATGCGCAGACGTAGCCGGATAGCCTGGTAACAGATTTCGGTGTCGAAGAGCCAGCCTGGCTCCTGGAGGTTTTGAAACAGGCGCCGGGCGGTAGCGCGGCGAAACCCTTTGAAGCCGCACATCGTGTCAATGCGGCCGAGGCCGAACAGCCTCATGTACGTGCGGTATATGAATCCGGATAGTCGGCGGAGTGCGGAATGACGAATGGTATGTGCGCCGGGGAGCCAGCGGTTGCCGACAGCCATGTCGGCTGTCTGCAGAGCTGTGAGTATTTTGGGCAACTCGGTGATGGGGGCGGCGCCGTCAGCATCCATAAAAACTACAATATCCCCTTGCGCGGACATGATACCGGTTCGCACCGCTGCGCCTTTGCCTTGATTTTTCTCATGTTCGATAAGTTTGAGGTTGGGCAGGTGAGCCGATGCTGTTGGTTGCTTTTCTGGGTCTGGTTGCACCGCAGCGGATTGAAATGCACGCACGACGGCGCCGGTGGCATCGCTACTGCCATCATTGACGACAATGATTTCTCCGAGAAACTCGGGGTTCTGTCGGCTGAAGGCTGCGATTGAATCTAAAAAAGGTTTGAGCCGCTTTTCTTCATTGTATGCCGGGATTACCAGTGACGCATTCATAGAGCTAGTGTATACAAGAGTTATGAATTTGGCAGTGTGGGTTTTGGCAGCAGCAAGTTTGCTGGCTAGCGGTGAGCTGTTTCGGCACCGCCGTGTCTCTACCTATCTGGCCGCTGCTGGCGCACTATTTGAAGGACACTGGCTGCTGCTGGCATTAGTTTCACGATGGCTTCCTTTGCTTGCGCAGACGGCAGTCTTCTGGGCAGGAGCCGCGGCAGTCGGTGCGTTATGGCTTTGGCAGATACAACAGTGGCAGCGGCCGGCAGCGGGGGATGCGGTACGCAATGTGGTGCGCCGCGAAGCGGCTGTACTACTGGTGTTGCTGCCGGTGTTTGTGTCGGCATGGGTGGTGGTTTCCATGAACGGACTGCAGGCGGACGGTTCTATTGCGCTGCGCGGATTTTATAACGGCGACACGGTGACTTTGGCAGCATTGACGGAAAAGGCGCGTTTGACTGATGGGGCTGTGCGGGCGAACCCCTTTGCTGCTGATACTGAATTAGAATATCCGACCCTGGTACACGGTGCGCTGGCAGCGTTCCTGGCGGCGATAGGTTGGAGGGGTCCGGTTTTATTTGTTTTACCGGGATTGACGTTGTTGCATGTACTTATCATTGTGCCTTTATTGTTTTTGCTTTGGGACGTTTATTGGCCGGAGCCCGGGGACCAAGCCGCAGGCGCTGCCAGCCCCGCTTGGCAGGCATGGATGGGAGTTCCGTCGCGCTGGATGGTTAGTGCCGGCCAAGCAGCGCTTACGTTATTCGTGTTGATGGGTATGTGGGATAACTTTATTTATCCGCAGACACATTTCTTTTTGAACGGTTTGTTTTTAATGCTGGTGTGTTTGTTGCTACGCGGATTCCTTTGGTTGGCGCAGCCGTTAGCGTTGATACTGTTGTTATCGAATGCGGTGACTGGGACAGTTGCAGCCGTGCTGGCAGCGGCTGCGTTTTTGCTGCGGGCGGTAACACACGGCGAGGGTAAGCAGAAGCGGAGCGTGTTTGCGGCAGCCGGGCTGTTGTGGCTGCTGTTCATTCCGTTGTTAGGCGCGGGTGAGTCCGGGTTCGGGTGGCCCCAATTCTACTACTCGGCGGCATTTTCATTTTCACACACAGTACCGATATTATTGCTGTTGCTGCCGGGCGTGTTTTTGTTCGGCGAGCGCTTCCGTTTACCGGGGCTAGCGGTGGGAATGCTATTAGCACTGGCGGCGGTAACTTTTGTTTTTTCGACCCGTGCGATTGTAGCCGAGAATGCCAGTCGCTTTGCCGATCATGCGATATTGCTGGCGCTGCCGCTGTTGCTGCCGCCAGCGATACAGTTAGCTTATTGGCTGCGGCAGCGGTTGTGGCATGAAGCAGCGGTACCGGATGTTCTGTTGGGGAGGCGGCTGATGGCAGTTGCATTAGGTATCGTATTGCTGCTGCCGGCGGGCGTCTCAACCGCTTCGGCGTATGATAATTTATTGTTGACCGCTCCGCGCATTATCTCCAGTGACACGCAACAAGTATTAGCTGTTTTGGCAGCGAAAGCACCTCAAGGCGCGCGAGTGGCGGCGGCGCCATATGAACCATTTTCCGTCCCGCTGCTGACGGGCCGCAGTTTGATCAGGACTGACGACTACTGGCTATCACCGCAAGATGAGCTGTTGGCAACTTTACGGGCGGCGTTTGCCGGTGATGCGGCGTCGCAGGCGCGGATAGCGAATGAAGCCGACTATGTGTTGCTTACGGCCGAGGAACAACATCATTGGGATGTACGCGGGTATGAGCAGGTTGCCAGCCAAGGAGATATCAGTCTCTACCGTTTCCGTTGACCGCCAGCAATTCGGTCCGTGGCAGGTGTTGCTGCGGTCCGGTTTGCCTGATGGCTGTGCGGCGGTGCGGCAGGTTCACGGCGGTTCGATTGTACCAGCACATTCGGCATTACCAGAGATGCCGGCTGACGGCGTATTCGTTGGGGATACGTCTGCAGCCGCAGTGGCTACTGCTGATTGTATGCCCTTGGTGATGGTGTCGGCTACGGCGGCGGTGGTATTGCATGTCAGCAGGAAGACGTTGATCCACGGCTTGTTGGAGAATGCTTTTTCCTATATTCCACCGCGGGAGATAGACCATATTTTTGCCGGACCGCATATTTGCGAATATCATTTTTCTTTTGAACGTGAAGGTGCCGAGCTGAAAAGATTCCGCGAGGTGTATCCGCGAGCGGTGCATTTTCATGGCGGGAGATTGCATGTGTCTTTGCGAGCTTCGCTGGAGCACGTGTTGCAAGAGCGAGGCATTCATCCGCAGCGGGTTGTGTTTGATGGCCGCTGCACGTATGAACAGCTGACGCTACCGTCGTACCGGCGTTGGCAGGACACTGGAAAATCCGGTGAGCTGGAGCACCTTTGGACGGTGGTGAAGCGTTACGACCATACCTCTGGATAGCCGCTCGACTGATCATGCAACCTATCAGCTGGCGTGGCCGGGCGCGAGCGGTATTAATTTCCGAATTCTAGCACATGTGCCGGTTAATCTATGAATTGTAAAATAAAACTTGCTCTCTGAGAACTAGTAGATTTTAAATGGTTTTGTGTTGCTGTCGAGACTTTGTTTGACTGGTTGGATCTTTGGCTCAATACTGCGAGGGCGTTTGTTCATTCGTCACTTACGGTTAGTATTTTTGTGAAGGAGGTGAGTCGTGTTCACTGCTATGGAGCCTATTGTTGTCACGCCCCCGGTTGGCACTACATTGTCGGCTATGTTGGCGGCCGCAGAGCTGCAGGTAGCGGAGAGGCATATCTTTGAGCATTATCTCAAGCGGTGCCGTCAGGAGCCCTCGGCGCCGGGTCCCCGTGACGTATATTGTCCAAGGCTTATCGAGCGGGCATCAACCCCGGAGCTGCTTCTTGCCGCACGAAAGCATGGCCGCACAGCAGGTACCTTCTTTGACTATGTCGCTTTTCTTCTTTTTTCATGGCAAGGGTGGTTGCGGCACTGGCGGGAGCAAGACACCTATCCCGGCAGCGTCTTGTGTCTCGATCCGGTGTTTGACTATGAGTCCTTGTGGCTTTACCCGGCAGCGGTTCCAAATGGAGATACTGGGAGTTGCACACTGTATTTTGTGCGCGATAACGATTCATGGGTCTGGACGCCTGGCACAACGGTACTGTTGACTGATCTGCGCTAATGGATCGTGTGATTGCGTGATCGTTCTTTAGAGGTGAGTTTTGTATTCCCGCGCCGATATTGGCGCGGGCTTTTTTTAATTTCATTTGAAGAAGCCCGCAGCTGCATTAGCAGTGCGGGCTTGGGCTAGAGTACGTAGGAGTTATTTGTCATTGCGAGCTGGGGGCGGCATACGCGGAAATTAAGGAACGGCTGCGCCCGGCTCCAATGTTCAAGCTTTGTGCTGATGAGCAGGGTTTGTTCCGGTTTGAGGCGTGCTATTACCTCTTCAATGATGCGGTAGCTGTGTGGTAAATCTTCATCGGGGCCGGGCATGATGAGTACGTTCGGCTTTGCACAGAGATACCAAAAGTCGCCGGCGGGCAGACTTTTTACTGCTGCAAGATAGACAATGTGGGTACCTTTGTTAGGTTCCAAGATAGAAAAACTCATATTACCCGGTGAAAGCTCGAAAGTGGTGATGCGTACATCGTCAGGTCGTATGCTCTCAAGATTGGCGGCAAAAGTGAGGAGGTGGGTTGCATGAGCGCGGTTAGAATCGGTGCAGTACGCAAATTTATCAAGCGTGGCACCGACTTGCGAGGGTGCGTAGAGCAAGAGTTCTGGCTCGACTTGCATTATCTTATCCGCTGGCATCTGTGGGGATGCATGATCGATAATCTCATGCAGGCGCTGAACAAGGAATGCAGGCAGATCGAGCGAATATTCGACGGCGTCCCCGGCGATGCAGCAGGCTGAAATTTGGGCGGGGGTTGGAAATTTTTTGCAATGGAGATGGTAGATAGTACCGAGGCCGCAGCCCATGAGGATTGTTGTGCTCTTCTGTTCAATCAGTGCACTAGGGGAGCCGTTAAGATTACGATGGCTGCCGCTGCCGGTTGAGAGGAACGTGATTTCCACGGGAAGCTCCTTATTTGTTTGTTCGTAAAAAGGACAACTGTTGTTTCTTTTACGGCAGCGGGCAGCGACTGTCAATGTATTCGCTTGTTGGTGAATATTGTTACACCTCATAAATGCACAGATCTCACTTCAAATTTTTCATTTGAGTTGAGATTCCGGATTGGGCCAAATCAATAGCTGAAGGGCGGGTATAAATAGATTTTTGGAGCTTAACGTAAACGGTGCCGACTAAAAGCTGGCGTATTAGCACCGGCATAGGGTGGGAGATGAGATTTAGTTATGATTTCGACCTACATCGTGTTGCTGCGAATTTAGCTCTTGGAGTACGGAGCGGAAGCGGACAGCTTGTTGATGCCAGTTGAATGTTTTTAGGGTGTAGCCCCGCGGATCCGGCGGCAGCGATAGGATGCCGGCGGTGAGTTTATTGATCGCCTCGATCCATGCGGTTTCATTTTCGGCCGGCAACAGCAGACCATTCTTTGCGTGCCGGATAGCGTCTGGTATGCCATCGATGTCTGCGGCAAGGACGGCACGGTTGCATAAGGCGGCCTCAAGCAAAACAAGGCCAAAGCCCTCAATATCATGTTTACTATTAATGTTCGGCTGAATAAAAGCATCGACTGTGTTATAAATGACGGCGAGTTGATCCGAGGTGACGCGGCCGAGAAGATGAACGCGGGCGCCGGTTCCTGTATCATTTATTGCTTGGCGGATTTGATGTTCCGCTGGCCCGCTACCGGCAATGATGTAATGAACTTTATTGCTTAAAATTGGCAATATGCAGCGAATAAACCACGCATGTCCTTTGCGATTTACCAGTCGGCCAACGGTAGCCAGTGTACAGATATGTTCTGCAGAGATTCCCAGTAATTCTGAAAGCTGGCTTCGGGGAACGTTTTGTTGATACATGTTATCGGTCACGCCGGGTGTAAAAACGTACCGTTTTCCTTTTGGCTTAAGGTGACCTAATAAAGTGTTCGTGTAATTGCTGATTGGCAGGTAGCGTTGAAAATGCCGGGCAAAAATTCTAAGATACAGCTGATACAACACGTTGGAATAGGTAATGTCCAGACCGTGGACGATGACGGCAACCGGGCGGCGGGTGATGAGGCGCAGGATACTGCCGGCGAAGGCCAGCATTGGGTCGCCGAGTAAAATGACGGTGGATTGCCTCCGTATCCCTGTTAGATAGGGTGAGTTGGCGCTACTTGATTTCCACTTTCCCTGGAAAAACCAAAGGAATTGAAGCACGCGGGGCAAACTGCGCAGGTTATGCAGCGGGGAGGTGACGCGGCTGCTGCGGTGGGCGATGACGGACACACGGGTGAAGGGCAGTTTGTTCAGTTCCCGGGCAAGCTCAAAGCTTAGACGCTCCATGCCGCCGCCGTGTTCGCCATACGCGCGGGTGATATAGATGATATTCAGCGAGTTGCTGTGGTTTGGCGCGGCAATATTATCTGGTTGGTCGGTTATCGGCATAGTAGCTGCATCATAGCATTCCGTGATGCTTGGATTTGCGGCAGCGCGAGCGACAACCCGGCTATCGCGGCGGGAAGGCGTGAATGGTGTGCTCAAAGCTGCGGGATCCCTCAGCAGCAGTTTCAGGATTGTCTTTATAGGCGGCATTGCGGGCGTGGTAGACGGCTTCCTCGGCAATCATTCGATTGCGGTGCATCATGTCGGCTAAAAGAGACAAAAAGAGCATTAAAAAGCCGACAATAACCAGTACGCCGGAGAGCTGGACCAGTGAGCGATAGGGGTACGTTTGGCCGGTTTGGATAAAGTGATAGAGCAGGAAGGCGCCGCTGGACAGACCGGCAGCAAAAATTATTAGGCCCGGCAGGCCGAAAAAGTAATGCGGCAGATAGTCACGAGCGGCACGGAAAATAATGGTAAAAGTCTTTAGACCGTATCGCCATAGATTATGAGCGACGCGGGAATGGCCGTGTTCCCGCTCACCGCGCACTTTGAGCGGCACTTCGGCCATCGTGATACCTTTAAAGGCGAGGTCAATAAAGGTTTCCTGAGTATAGGTAAAGTGGCCGAACAGGGTGAGGCGCAAGGCGGCTTCACGGGAATAGGCGCGAAAGCCGCAGGAAACATCGGTAAAGCTCTTTTTGGTGATAAAGTTGATGATGCGAACCATCCAGCGGTTACCCCAGATCTTGATTGCTGGCATTTGCGGGCAGAAGTCCGGCCGGGCGAAACGGGAAGCGGTGACAAATTCCGCTTGTCCGTTGAGGATGGGTTGTAGTAATTGAGGAATGTCGGCGGGATTAAATTGACCGTCAGCGTCGACGTTGACAATGATATCCGCGCCGCGTTTGAGCGCTTCTTTGAGGCCGGTTTGGAAAGCGGCGCCAACACCAAGGTTTTGCTGATGGCTGACGACGACAGCGCCGGCCCTGGCAGCTAACGTCGGGGTTTGATCGGCGGAACCGTCGTCTATGACCACGACCTCGCGTGCGGCAATGCCGGGAAACGCGGCCGGAATAGCCCGGATAACATGAGCAATAGTAGCGGCTTCATTGAGGGCCGGAATGATGATGACCAGTTTGTGAGGCACAATGTTTGACAAATTATTAAAACTTTAACCTAATCGTAAACGGGAAAATGTCAAGCGGTCAAATCAACAGTGTCATTTCGGCTGTACAAAAAAATATTGGCTTGAGGCGTACTTTAGTTATGGCAAATTGTTTGATAGTATTGTTAAGTTATGCGAATTCCTTTGGCAATGATTGCGGTGGGGGCAACGGTGTTACTGGCTTTGCCTGCGTCAGCTTGGGCGGCGCCGGAACAGGCGCTGACTGCGCGGGTGAACGAGGCGTTTCGAGCTGCCTTTAGCCGCAATCCGCGAGCGGAAGAAAATGTGTACTGGTTGGGCCGGGTGGTGCGGGGTGAGAAAGCAACTTTTAACGCTTTAGTCGGGGCGATGTATTATCACAAAGCTCTGGGGCAAACGATGGGGACGGGTCGGGTGAACGGGACGCAGGATGGTAAACCCGTGGCGCCGCCGACGGACTCTTCGCGCCAGCTCATTATAGATACACTGCCGCTGTTCGTGCAGATATACGGGCGGGATCCAAGCAATTCCGAAAAGGCGTGGTGGCGCAAACGTATCTCCTGCAAAGAGATAACGACGCGTGTCGGCTTAACGAAAGCGATGGGCTACCATAAGGCTAAGAGCGTCGGTAAAGGATCGGACGCTATTTGCGGACAGAAGGCATCAGTGAGCAGCGGGGCTGGGGGTGCGATACGACGCTCGGTCGCAGGTATTTCCAGTCATCCCATGGGCGATCAGGTGCGAATCGGTATTTTTAGCACAGACGGCCGGGCGATTTCCGTAACGAGCGATGGAACGTATCAGATTCGGGAAGGCGCGAGCAAGATTTTAGGTACCCTCGGCAAAGACGATGTTGTACAAGTAAGTTGGTCGGATGGCAAATATCACGTGCGCGGGTCCGGAGTGAGCTTCGACACCGCCAATAAGATCCGGCTGGTGCCTTTGAACCAGGCGATTATGCAGATCAAAAGTTATTCCGATCCTTCGGCGACGTATCCGGGCAAGAATTATAACCGTTTTCGGGGTATTATCGAGATCCGTATCGGCAATGATCATAAGAAGCTGTGGGCAATTAACGAGCTGCGGACGGAATACTATTTGCGAGGATTAGCCGAAACAAGCGGAGACGGGCCAGTGGAATATCTGAAAGCATTGTCGGTGGCCGCACGGACGTATGTGCTGTACCACAAGGTGGTGACCGGCGGGCGCTCGATAAACGGCGGTTGGGATATCACCAATACATCTGACGACCAGATTTATCGCGGCTATGAGTATGAAATTATCACGCCGCGGATGGCTAGCGTGTTTAACCAAGTAAAGGGTATTATCGCTACCGACGGTGAAGGTGACACCCCAGTTTCCACAGTGTACTTTTCGGATTCCGACGGGCGGACGCGCAGCGCTAAAGAGGTGTGGCACACCGACCGGTTCCCGTATTTGCAGCAATCGGTCGCTGACCCGCATCATGCAGCAAGTTCTTGCCGGGGGCATTGCGTCGGCATGAGCGCGCAGGGCGCGTACGGGTTCGCCAAGGCGGACGGCTGGAACTGGCAGAAAATTTTGAATTACTACTACAAGGGTATCAAGCTGGTACGGGCGTATTAAAAGAGTGTAGTACACTTACGGGTATGGCTGATAGAAGCAAACTTGAGCAGTGCGCGGATATATTCCGGCAATATCCGGAGGTGAAGTTGGCGTATGCTTTTGGCTCGCAAACAGACGGCACGGCCGGGCCGATGAGCGATTATGATTTTGCGGTGTACTTGGATACGCGCGAGGCGAGCGCGATATTTGAGATAAAGCCAGGCTGCTGGATGAGTTGAGCCGGTGCCTTGGCACCGACGCCATCGACGTAGTGGTCTTGGACACAGCCCGCGGCTCGGAGCTGAAGTACGCTATCGTGGCGCGCGGCCGGCTGCTGCATCGCCAGGAGCCGTACCAAGTGCTGGTAGAGCCGGCAATTATGAACGAGTATTTTGATTTCCGCAGCCTGCTGGAGCGGGCAGGGTAAACTTATATGACTGATAGAGCAGCTTTAGGAACCAAGTAAGCGACGTTCAGAAGTATTTGGCTATTGTTGAGCGCTATAGGAAGTTTTCGCCGCGGGAAATTGAAAAGGATATTGATCTGCGCGGCGCCGTAGAGCGCTATTTGTATCTGCTGGCCCAGGCGACGATAGATCTCGGAGAATCGCTGATTGCCTACAAGGGCTATCGGAAGCCGGCAACAATGTGCGAGGTGTTTCAGATATTGCATGAAGAAAAAATCATTGATAGGGCCCTGCTGGAATCAATGGTTCAGATGACCGGTTTTCGCACTATCATTGCTCATGACTACGCCGATATAAATTATGAAGTTGTTCACTCAATTTTGCAGCAGCGCCTGCCAGATATTGAGGCATTTTTGGCGGCTGCGCGCGGTATTATTAATGCATAAGTTTTTTGGCTTTGTGTTATACTTTAAGGCGTAGTGATGTCTGATTTAAGAGAGAGAGAGTTAACACCCCGGCTCCGGCCGGCTGCTTTGCGCCGCCGGGCGTAGCGGCTGCCTGGCACTACGCCGCCCAGACGGCCGGATTCCAGATTCCGAATTACGAGACCGAAGGCCTGGAAGTAGGTAACTTAGTCATCGGGGATTCGGACTAGGCATGCGGCAGCTATAGCCAGTACACTAAAGGATGTGAAGCTGCTTCTCGTAGCAGAAAATTGGGAACCGAGAGTAGGAGGGATTGAGCGGTATTTGACGGGCCTGACGGCGGCACTGCGGAGTGCTGGCATTGAAGTTGATGTGATAGAGCCGAGCCGATACCGATTCTTTTGGCCGATTGTTAAGCCGGCGTGGCTGCCGTTGTTTGTACAGCTGTATCGGCAGGCGAAGCGGGAACAATATGATGCTGTCTTATGCGGTAAAGCATTATGCGAAGGTCATATCGGCTATTACCTCAATAAATATCTGGGCATTCACTATATTGTTTTTACCTATGCAACGGAAATTGAAACGTGGCGGCAGCAGGCTCGCACGCGGCGGGCGCTGTTACGGGTGCTGCACGGTGCTGGCCTGGTGGGGTATATTAACGAGCAAACAAAGCAAACGCTGTCGCAACTGGGGGTGACGGCAGCACAATTGATGCACCTGCCGCCGGGTCTGCCGCAGGAGGCGCTAGAACCCGTACCGAAGGAGCGAGTCGCGGCGGTGCGGGAGAAATATGATATTGCCGAGCGTTATATTCTCGCGGTCGGGCGGCTTATTGCCCGCAAGGGTTTCGATATATTGCTGTCTGCCTTTGCGGCGTTGGATCAGACGAAGTTCGGAGACGTGCAGCTGGTAATTGCTGGTGACGGGCCGGAGTATGATGCTCTGGACCGGCAAGCGGAGAATGAAATGGTGGCCACCAGCGTACATTTAATCACGGACGCTTCGGATGAAGACCTGGCGGCGTTGTATGCCGGAGCGCAGGTGTTTGCTTTAACGCCCCGGAATTTACCGGGTGATTTCGAAGGGTTTGGTATTGTGTATTTGGAGGCGGCGGCGCGAGGCGTGCCTCAAGCGGGAACGCGGACGGGCGGTGTGCCGGAAGCGGTTGTTGATCATGAGACAGGCTTATTAGCGCCGCCGGATGACACGGCAGCAGTAGGCGATGCGCTAGCGCGGATTTTATCGGCCACGGCTTTGCGGGAGCGGCTGGGGAAAGCGGCGCGGACACGGGCAGAAAATGAATTTTTATGGGAACAGCGAGTCGTGCCGCTGCTTCGTGCGCTGGGGAAGTTGGCCGATTGAAGAGCAAGTAAGATAAAACCGCGGCACGTTGCCGCGGTTTGGTAGTTGTCTTTAATTAAACATCCAGGCGAAGGTGATGGCGATGCCCCAGGCAGCCAGGCCTGTTTTTGCCCAGCGGATTGCTTCCCGTCGATAGTTGTACTGCCAAGGGGAAATAAGAGCTTTAATTGCAAAACAGAAACAGTAGATTCCAATTGCAGCGTACACCCAAATAAGGGGGCTAATTGATTGCATGTTTTTATTCCCTATGAGCGGTGAAGATCCAATAAACAAGATCAATAATAAGGAGCAGCGTCAGGCCTGCTAGTGCAAAGTAAGGCCAGCGGACTTTGTCAATGACATCCCAATAAGACGGATCATTCGATGTGTCGTCTTCTGTTGACCAGGTATCGTCCGGTGTTATTTTGGGAGGAGGCTCGATTTGCCGATTGCTTGGCATACTGGCTACAGCGCAGGCCAGAATGCTGATAATTAATACGGCGACGTCCCATTTTTTCACGGTATTCTCCTTACAGGATGGCAGTTTCGGGCAGGGCCGGCAGATGTTTGACCAGCACGGTGTTACGGTCGTCTAAGACTGCTTTGGTTAGCCGATGCATGCCGTCGATCACATATCCGTCGACAACTAACAGCGGGGATTGTTCGTAATCGGCCTCGCAGAAGCCAGTATGGCAGCTCGTTCAGGCTGAATGTCTTGGGCAGCGGCAATAAGTTCTTCGACGCAGTATTCGCGGCCGTTGTACGTAGTAGTGCGCATGTTACCCTCGTTTTTCAGTGTTGTGAAAGGACGAACTACCTGCAGAGAAGAGCGGAAAGCGAGAACAGAAGTTTCAGAACCTCGATATCTTTTCATATAATAGAGTCATTTGTCAAGGGCTTGGTATGTAACCGCTCACAGGTTAAGGATGTGGTAAGCTAACAACCGTTAACCAAAACCAACACGTAAACAAAAATACCTCTATGCCCTTCCGTCTCTCGGAAACAACCATTCGCCAGCGCTTCGTGGAATGG
>Ga0210057_1001759_pt1 | contig 32267 bp, 24 predicted proteins | sample CryGeyCG2114_010_2_FD_183968 | JGI IMG/M metagenome (GOLD analysis project Ga0210057, IMG submission 183968) | Groundwater microbial communities from aquifer - Crystal Geyser CG10_big_fil_rev_8/21/14_0.10 (SPAdes) (version 2) | ecosystem: Environmental > Aquatic > Deep subsurface > Groundwater ... | reverse complement strand
GCTCGCGCGACATATCTTAAAGCTGGTACAAATTCTTTTTCCACTTTTTCTTTTTGGAAAACCGTAAAACCAGCGATTGGCATAGTTGAAACTTTCATTAATATTCTTTCTTGAACATTATCCGGAGTTGTCGTATCGGTAGTGTCGGGAGTGTTATCTGATGGAGTTGTGTTAGGAGGGACGTCTTTGACCCCACTGAAGGGGTTTAAGTTTTGGAAAAATCCTCCACCGTCTTCACCATCAAGGCTTGTTGGTTGTTTGAAATATAAAAACAACAACGCCGATATGGTTACTATGATTAAAATTATTAATAAAAGTATAAAATTTCTTCGTGACATAAAATATTATAATTCTACTTGCCCATTTCCACCTTCAGCTGGTGGATATTTACTAAAATGCATTGGATCTTTTATATTTACCCAATTACCTCCCCAACCCCAACCCTCTGATGTAAATAATGCCGGAAAGCCAGAGGGTAAATCTTCTTGTAGCTCCTCGCCGTAGGGATTTGTATTCGGATTTATATCTACCGCAAGGCCAAAAGCATGTGCTGACCAAGCATCTTGTTTACCGGTAACTTTCCTGCAATTATATCCATAAATTGAATTAATTGGATAACGTATATCCTTCCTAGATGCTTCCCATCTAGTACTTATTCTTTTTAGGCTATTGGCTATACCCTTATATACTGTTACATTTTTACCAAACGCCTGAATTGTAACCATTTGACTCTCATCACAAGCTCTTAATGTCACTGGTCCGTTATTGCTTTGGAGTGTAATGGTTTCTGTTGTCACACCAAACTCTGGTTCGAGCTCAACTTGAATTGTTACTCCTGCAATTTCTACATCTGTTTTTAATAAATCTGGATTTATTGTGTTTAAAAGAGCGTAAGAACCCAAAGCTATTATCAGACCAAATACTGCACCAGTAATTTTATGTTTTCCGCTTTCTTTACTAGAAATTAGTTCGCTGGTCATATATTCCAATCCACCCAAAACTATCATTACCATAGCCAAAACAGCGCAAATGCCAATGAAAATTTTTATCATTATATTTAAATAAGAACCCAGGGCTTTATCTTGGTTAGGATCGAATTTAGTAAATTGTCCTGTTTCACAATTGGCGGTACCCTGTTCGCAGGGTAAAGGAGTTAAGAGGGTATAGTTTGTATCTGGAGGAGTTACGGGATCTTCTGCATAAACAGGAGTACTAATTCCGACCAACATGATAATTATTAAAATGTAAAATAATATTTTTTTCATCTTTTTTAAAATTGTATATTTATTTCTTTTTTAGCTGTTTGGAAAATTTTATCTGTATTTTCAATATTTAATCTTAGGATTGACGTTCCGGTTACTCCTTCAGCTGTTTTAAGTGACATTAAATTTTTTAAATAATTTGGCACCACGACACTTCTATTATTAATGCTCCAATTAAAAATTAATTCCGGTCGGCGCCAATTTTTAGGTGAAATAAAGTATGGCTCTGCAATCACTATTTCTTCTCCTTGGATTAAATAATTATTAAATAAAGCTCTTTCCCACAACGTTCCCAGAATAGCATCTTTTTTATAAAAAGAAATTTCCGGATTGACAGTTGTTACATTTATACTAGCTTCAGAGCTATGTTGTTGATTAGTTGTGCTAGCTACCACACTAACTGTATTTGAACTTTCCAAATAGTCATTGGTAAAAACAAAAGCATTTTTACCATAGCCAGAATCACTAGGTTGATTATTGTAATCTAGTTTCCAGCTATAAGTCATTTTGTCAGGAGTAATCTTGCTACCACTTACGACTATTTCCGGCATTGCGACTATTTTTATTTCACTATCAGCTGTTGGGAGTGCTTTCCCTTTATAAAAGGGTGGTACATAGGAATCATTAGCTTGCCAAAGCAAAACCATCACCGCTGGTCGAATACTTATGTTTTTATTTATTTCTCCATCAGGTAAGAATATCCTTGCTTCAATTCTAGTTTCTACATTCTCTTTTTTAGTAGTGGTGGAATAGGATTTTTTACCTACTCCCGACAAAACGGTTTTACCATCTTCCAACCACACAATATTTACACTGTCTAAATTGGCTGCAAAACTACTGAGAGTGATTGTCACACTTGCATAAGGGGCTGGATTGGGTGGATTAATTGTTACTGAAATACTGCTAGGTGAAACAGCCAATACATTTGGTGCCAAGAATGCTATAAATATGGCCAATACACCCAAGGGTATTAATAAAAATTTTATTCTCATGTTTCCCTAATTATACCTTATGTATCTAAATTCCTAAAGCCCAATTTTTATACCTAAAGCCTATTTTTTCGCTTCCGCATCCTCAAGTTCTTGCTTATCTTTTTTGATTGACAAAATTTGAGAAGGATCTGAGGTAATAATTTGGTCTTCAACATAAGAAGCGATTATTTTGATAGCCACATGCTTGAGGCCGGCAAAAAATATCCCCTCCCCCACACTGGATTCCAGTAATAGATATTTTTCTTCGTCAGTTAAATTAAAGGTTTTTTGCAATACATCAATCGTGGTTGGAGATTGTTTCAATAGTAATTGAATGGAAGAGTTGGTAATAATAGGTACTCCATAGGGAGATTTCATAAAATCTCCAGCATCTTGAGTAATAGTTGCTAATCCTAGATAATATTTTCTGCCTCTTTTGGCGATAGAATACAAAAAAGAAGCAGTATCTTCAGATTTCATCATCCACCATGCTTCATCTACCACCAAAATTCTTTTCTTAAGATTTTTTCTTATAGCATTCCAAATGTAATGCATCACGATGTACATCGCAACTGGCTTTAATTCATCTTCCATATCCCGAATTGAAAAGACCACGAATTTTTTATTAATATCCACATTAGAAGGTCGATTTAAAAATGTTGACCAAGACCCCTTGGTGTATTTGGCAAGTTTTTGCACGATAGAATCACTGCCTTCCATTCCAGCGATAACCATCTCAAAATCAGACAAGAGGGGTGGTTCAATATTGGCAAAATTTGAATCTGGAGTAATGTCTTTTATCGCATAAGTTTCTGAAATTGCACGATCCACCATAGAATCCTCCTCTGGAGTTAATCCCCCCAACATTAGCCTAAATAATCCAACTAAATTTATAATATTGGAACGCAAAACATCTTCATTGGTTTCGTCTTCTCGAGGTAGCGGTAGGTCAAACGGATTGATGTGGTGGTCGGAAGAAAGGGAAATATTGAAATATCTACCACCAACTGCTTCAGCTAAATACTCATACTCTCTTTCTGGGTCTATAACTATCACATCAATGTCAAACATTAGGGACCTTAAAATTTCTAGTTTAGTTGCATAACTCTTACCGGAGCCAGATTTAGCAAAGGTAACCGAGTTGTAATTTTCCAGTGAAAATCTGTCAAAAATAATTAAACTAGAGTTGTGTCTATTTACCCCATAAAGTATGCCTCTGTCGGAAGTTAAGTCAAAAGAAATAAATGGAAATATGCTAGACAAGGGTTCAGAGTTTAATTTTTGATGAATACCTAATAAGTCTGTATTTATTGGAACCACACTTTTGAAACCATCTTCTTGTTGGAAAAGAGCTGGTTTTATATAGATTAATTTTGATTCTAGGATTGACTTGATTTGGCTTTCTACCTTGAAAAGCTCAAGTTCGTTGTCGGCATAAACTGTAATATAAATACCCACATCAAACATCTTTTCTTGTGCTTGAATCAAACTATCACGCAAACCCTCTAGGTCTTGATAGGCTGTGTCTAGCATTGGGTCTCGCACCATTCCTTTTGCTTCTCGAACATTAATCTGACTTTGCACTTCCGCCACCTTTTTTTGGAATTGTCGCAACATTAATGAGGTGTCTATGGGGTGAATAAAAATTGATATGTCAAAAATTTTATCTAAATTAATAATTGGAGAGAACCAGTTATCAGTAAGGAATCTTGGATAAGAAATTATAAAAAAAGTTTTTGCAATTTTATCACCCAAGTTTAAAGACTTAGCTTCAATTTTAAGCGCTGATGGAGCAATTACATCTTGCAATTCTAATTTGGCTGATTCATATATTTCTTCTGGTAGTACTGCCAAGGTGGAAGCCCCAGCCCCACCCTCACCAAAAGGCCCATTTTCTATTTCATCTTTTTTTCCTAATAATTTATTTAAAAATGACATAATTTTCTAAGACCTAACTATCTATTTTTATTTCCCCTTGTAATTCTCCTGGATTGAAAACTTTATAAAACACCTCTACTGCTTCTTCAGTGCCCAACTGTACTGAATTTATACCACAACGCGATAATCCTTGCTGAATAACTCCCACTCTTTCTTCTAATTGAGACCTTTTTTCTTCAAAATCTATTTGACTCTGTTTTTTATCTTCTTTGCCACCAAACAACCCACCTAAGATATTTTTATTTGGTCGTAATAATTGACTAGTGTAAGGAACTACAATAAAAAAACTTTTAGTCATAATACTGACTGTCTCTGTAAAATTTCTAATGAAGTCAATATATTCTTTGGTTTGTATTTTTAATAATTGTTCATTTTGAATTTTCATTCGCTCTTCTAGGGTTAAAAGATAAGGTCGGATATCTAATTTTCTAGATTGAACGGAGATTTGAATAGGAAAATCAAGGGTATTTAGGAAATTTTGAAATTGTAAAATTGTAGCAGTTTGTTCATCGTTTGATTTGAGCGATAGATTTATTGAATTTACCAAAACAATGGCTCTTAAATCTCCATTTTTAAGCATCACAATACCATCACGGATCTCCTTGATTGGAACGAAGTCTTGAGTTGCTTTTGCATTTAAGGCCATAATTTCATTATATATTAATACTTTTATTTCTCTAAACTCTCTTTTCTGGTGTCTAAATCTAACACGTCCAAACTCCAAGCCAAATCTCTCAATTTACTGTTATTTAGTCTTACTCCACTTTGTACCTGATATATTTGTTTTTGAGCTTCTTTGTTGCTGGAAGTTGTTTTTTCCATTCTTCTTTTCCAAATATAAAGTTTATTTTGAAAACTATACAAGAACATGGATTCTATTAAATTAATAAATGGCTTGTTGTTGGGTTTGTAAAAAGTAAGCGCTAAAGAAAAACTAGCGACAATAATAATTGGAATTCCTCCTATCCATATTCCCAGTAATCTGTAAAGAATAAAACAAAGTCCAATTCCTCCGACCAAATAAACGAACTCCTTAAAAGTAAAAGGGCCGAATATTTTGTCTTCTATTTCTAAAAATTGTGGAACTTTGAATCGCATATTTTTATTCTGGAATTTCCCGATACGGGTCTGCATTAGGCGGATAAGTTTTTGGCGCACCTCTGCTTACGTTTTTATCTTTAGTCATATTTTCAATAGAATGATCGGTTTTAACTGTTGAGGCTTTATATGAGTCGGCCAATTTTTGCCCTAAAATTGGTTGCATTTTTTGATCTACCGTCGGATTGCCCTCTTTTAATTCCATAGTGTCTAGTAATGGATCGGTAGCTTCGCTAGTCGGACGAATTACTTTAACTACATTTTTCTTGATTTGTGGTTTTATTTCATAAGCACTACTTTCTGGCCTACTATAAACCTCTTTCATTTTCTCTCTAACTGGTCCTAAAATCTTTTCATTTATTTCCCCCACTATTTTTTGTACCGTACCGGCTGGTAGTCCTAGATTTTTTACTAACATTTTCTCAAAATCTTCCGGATGAATGGAGTTAGTTATTACTCCAGTGGTAATTTCTTCCAAGGTGCCCATTTGAGGCACAGTTAATTTATTTTCCTCAGCGACAACATACAATTTAGTGTAATAACCCGACTGTACAATTATTTTTCTAATCCCCTCAGATAAACCACTAAACCGCTCATCTAGCTCGTCGCCTGCATTGTCAGTATTTTTATTTTCACTGGATGCACTTGGCGTAGCTTGTTCTTCTGTGGGAATTTTTTCCAATATTGGGTCAAATATTTTTTCTGTAACTTCTTTGGATATTTTTTCAGCTTCAGATTTACTTAAACCAACCTCTCTTTCTATACTTAAGGCATATAAATCAAAATCCTCAATACCTGTTAAAATTAACAATGTTTCAACCTGTAAATTATTTATTTCTTCTTCCAAAAGGTTGTTTTTTCTGCCGATTTCTTCAGAAATTTTTACCCAGTTAACAGAACCAATTGCTTCTTGGTTTTCTTTAGGCAATTTCTCCAACTCCTCTTTAATTGTTTGTTGTAGTTTATTGGTCATAATTTTAATGATTTCCTTCTTTTGCCCCACTGTCTAATTTTGCCCCCATTCGTATTTTATGAGCAGCCTCTCGATTAGTGCTACCCCATAACTTCTTTCCTCCTATTCTATCAGCATAAGCTCTTTTTCTTGCCTTAGATTCCGCTTCTACTTTATGACGAGCTTCAGGCATGATGGTGTCCTCCAATTGATTTATAGAAGCTCCTCCCGGAACTCCCCCTACTGTATTCCAAGTAAAGTCGTAAGTTATTCCAAAAGAATCCGTAAATGCAGTAGCGTTTTTTCTAGCTGATCTCTGGCCTTTTAGATCAGCAAGAATTTTACCTGCGTCAAGAGATTCTGAGCTACCTGCACCAAACCTAGCATTTGCATCATTTAGGTTTTGTCTAGCCGAAGTAATTTTTTTATCAATTAATTCAATTTCATGTGAGTTTGTTGCTAAAAGATCTTGTAAGTCTTTTTCTACCTTATTTAATTCTTGCTTTAATGGTTCATCTTCTCTTACCTCTAATCGTTTTGCTCTTTCTTGTCTTCTCTTCGTTTTTTCTTCTCTTCGTTTTTCATAGCCTCCTGTTCTAGCACCTAGGCCTATTGCACTAGATGATCCTAGATTTAACCCACCAGCTTTCGCTAAGCCTCCAATACCTGGAACATTTCTTAAATCAAATGAAGCTCTTGTGCCGTAATCTGCAGTTCTTAATGCTGCCCTAGCAGCAAATCCAGTAAATCCAGCTTCTTTTTCTTTACCTCGTAAAGTTGATCCCAACTTACTTCCCATTAATTTATTAGCCCCCCCTCCAAGTAACCCAGTTCCTAACATAGCCCCCCCTCCAATTGTGGCTCCGGCCATAAATCCACCAGTTTTTTGAATACCCTTCAATGCCACATCACCAAACTTACCTGCTCCTTTCTTTGCCCAGTCGGTTGCTTTCATTAATAATTCTAAAACTATTAATGCTGGAATTAGAATTAACAAAATTTTTGTGAATATATCTGCACTTTCTAAAATTGGTACTGAATCATCAAATATTCCCGAATTTAAAATTTTAAATATAAAATACATAAAAAACATAAAAATTGGAGCCATAAAGGATGCGCTCAGGACACGATGAAACCACCCCTTCCATCCTATGTCTTCTATATTACTTAAGATTGGTACCGTAGAAGACATAAAAGCAAAAGGAGAAAAAATCATTAATACCCATAATTCCAATAATCTTTTTACAAAACTTAATCCTGAAATAAAAAATGCATAGGCAGCAAAAAGCATAATTGATCCAGAAATAAAAATCATTCCTAGTTTTATACTAAGGGGTACGGTTTCTCTGTGCTTGATTTCTCCTGTTAAGGTTTCTATAGTTTTAGCTTGTTCAAAAAAATCTTGACTTACTAATTTTGTGGCATCAAAATTCTTAACCAATCCGCCAGATATGTCTTTATCTGTCCCACCTTTTGTCTTTGGTGAGTAATCTCTGGTTGACCCATCACTATTTTTTGTTTGCACATTCATTCTGTTGTAAAAAACCAAAGCCAAAATATTTGACGAGTCAATTATTACCTTAGTGAAGAACATAGAGAAGTTTATTAGTAGCGCCATTATTATCACTTGGGCTATCATTTTCTTTGGTCCGCCACCATGCCCGCCTAATCCCAGAATTGTTTGAAAGGCGATATATAACAGGATGAGAATAAAGAAAATATTTGACAAGTCTCGAGTAACTACCCAGGCGCTTGAAAGAAAGTCCCCTGAATACATTCCTCCATCTAGGGTTATAGATATAATTGTATTAAAGAATATGGCTGATACCGATAATATTAATGCGGGAACTGAAAAATAGGTGTAATAAGCAAATGATGCTATGCAACCCATGGGGTGAAGAAGACTACATTCTTCGTCTAATATTTTTTCAAAATCAGTTTGATTATTACCCTCTGTCCCACCCTCTCTTTCTATTTGAGAAGGTTGATATGTTCCTGTTATCCATTCAAAATCATTTGGATGTTCTTTTATTAAAGCCCGACACTCTTCTTCTGATACTAGGGGTCCCATGGATTCATGTGGTCCCACCATTAAACAATACTCGCTTTCTTGCGCTTGCACATTCGGTGCCAGGCTGAAAAATCCAACGAATATAATGACGAGTATTAAAATGTATGGTAAAAATTTTTTCATTTTCTCTGTTTTTAAATTTCTAGCGCCTAGCGCCTAAAGCCTAACTGTCTTTTCTTATTCTTGAGAAACAAGCCACGAGCCCCCTCTTGCACTACAATCCTCTTGTGTAGCCACATCTGCATATATTAATTCGTTAGAGTAAGCACAATAACCACTGGAGGTACTTCCAATGGGTGTTGTGTCTTGTATTAAACTGCCATCATTTGAATCGTTGGGTGGTTTTTCATACGAAGGTATTGTGGTGGTTATTCCAGGGATGTTGCCTTTGTAATCCAAAGGATTTGTTTCAAATATAACACTGCAACTAAGTAATATATTTACTTTTCTATTTTTGTCAAAACCAAATTTTACGTCTTCTCGGTACTCAAAGACATTTTTGGCATTAACTAATGGTATTTCTGGATGAGTAATGGTTGTACTTGGAGTCTTTCCGGCAGGAGCGTTAGGTATTTGAAAATTTTCATGTCGATATCCTCCCATAATTGGTAAATCACAAAATAATGCTTTTTCATTACCCTCGCTTCCCTTGATGCTGTTCCATCCCCCTGGAGTGTTCCAACCGTTTTCAGTTCTTTCTGTATTACATTGCGTGGTTAGGTTTTTCAAATTAGCCAACTTGTCTTTAGCTACCGCTAATTCATTTCGAGCACTTTCTATACTAAAGGTGTTGGAAATCGCATCTTTGTTGGCATTATATTGTTTTCTCAATGATATTAATGATTTTTCTGCGCCAGAACCTGGAGCTGGTTGGGTGGTGAAAGCTCTCAAAGACACATTGATGGCTTGTAGCCTTGCCAGAGCTTGAGATTTTGCTCGTCTTTTATCTACCAACTCTTTTGCTTGTTGGTCTAGATTTTTAATTTCATCTACAGCATCCATATATAATATTGAATTTGGCAGAGCCATCATCATTTGATTATTTATCCAATCAGCGAAAAATGACACAGCAAATTTTAATTCATTAAAGACCATCTGAGCAGCAGCAGCTTTATTCCCATCCGTATTACTCATATTTTCCTGAAGTTTCATACTATTTCTATTTGATTCTTCGGTAATTCTTTTTTCCCAACCCAAATCTGGTCCCGGCTGACACACATCTAGCTCTCGAGTTTGTGGCCAGATTTGACCTAGCAACTGTAAAATTCCAGGTTCAGCTACACTGGCATTATCCATTAATTTAATTTCAGTTTCAGTATTAGCAATATCTCCAGGCACGTATGTTCCATTGCCAGTATTGCCGATTTCTTCTCTAATTATTGATCCAGTAGTATCCAGTATTAATGTTTTTCCTTCTAATTGTTTTTTGAAATCACTTAAGACAACTTCTTCGTCGGGTCCAGTGTTCCAGACTGTATTGTTACCACTGGCTGGACTACCTAAAGTATTACCTTCATAACTCCACTCATCTGATTCTGGTGGTGGGTTCACTCTAGTAGCTAGAGCAGTTAAGCCTTTATCCATGAAATGATTTATTAAATTATCAAAAATTGCAGACAAACTATTGCCCATAGCTGCGCTCAATTCCCCTTGTCTTTCAGGGCTTCCTAATGCGCTCATTATTCTATTGGCGGCAACCGAACCGGGAGTTACGGTTACCAAGCCACCTGGACAAACATTTTCTTTTGCCCATTGTTCATAAGCGGTATTTTTTGCTGCTTGATATTGGGCATCATAAGCTGCTAGTTGTTCTTGATTTCTTCTGAGATTTTCACTGAAAGATTCATTACCGAAAAGGTCTAATGGTATGTTTGCAGGAGGATTATATGGAGCAGTATATTTGAACGTAGGTCTATTGTATGGATCTATTTCATTGTTGTAGCTTGGATTGCTAGGACAAGTTTGTTGGGATAGAAATCCCAACCCTTGTTGTAAAGCAGTTTGGACCTTGTCGGCCTTGCTTTGAACTGTACCCTCTAGTCTTCTGGCTTTCTCGTCATTTAGCATTAGTTGAAAACCCAAATAATTATTTTGGGGATATTGAGTATTTATCAAAAATCCATTCCAGCCTCCGATATTGAAATTATTTCTATAGCTCATCAATAGCGCCGGGTCATTAATGACCTTACTTAAACTATATTGAGCATTGGATTCAAATTGTGCTTTATAGGCATCTATGGTTTGTAATGCGGTTTGTCGTCCAAAAGGAAAATATAGACTATTATAACCAATCGTATCTACTAGATCCCTTATTTCACTTTTCGCTATATCTTTAAAGAAAGACTCTGTATTTTCCACAAAAAGTGGTCGTCCATGAAAGCCGGTGTTTATCCAGTTTATGGTGCTGGTGGTTGTTTGTTCTAAGAATTTCTTAGCTAGTCTTTGAAGAAAGAATCTAGATATTTCTCTAGCATATTCTTTTAAACTTAATCCGGTATCTGTTACCGTAGATGTTGTATTTATGAAAGTAAACACCGATTTTATGCCTTCCCATACTGCGTTTACGGGATCTACAAATTGAGCTTCTGCTTTTTTGGGTCTAGAAAATAAAATAGTTGGTACTATCAAGGCAATAATTATCAGGGCTGCAATTATTTGTTGATTTTTTTTATTTCTAAACATTTTTTTATTTTATCCTTATTATTATACGATTATCTGCTTAATTGTTCAATTTTTGCCTGATAGCATTACCCAGTTTTATAATTGCTGATTCCAGCAAGGCGACATTTTCTTCGTATTTACTAATTGCTCCTAACGCAATAATTGGATCTTGGTCAAAAAGTTGTAAATCGCTCAAATTTTCTACTGGTCGTTCTAGTCCATTGATAAAATCAAGATGTATTTGCGCTAAGTCGGAAGGCACACCAGTTTCCACTAATTCATTTATTATTTTATTTGTCTGCTCTATGATTGGGTCCAGCTTAGATAGAACATCCGCACTAGTATTTTCCTCTCCAGAGACAAACTCTTGCAGTATTTCAATTGCTCCAATTTTAATTGGATAACGTTCATAAATTTTATTTAAAGAATTATTATAATTTAGGAAATCTGTATTGGTATTACTAGCTATTATTTTAATATCCGAGGCAGTAAATACTTTCTTTGGAGTAGCATTCTGTATTTGTTCAGCCAAAGAAGAGCCTAGTTTGTCAATCGTAGCTTGGTCTATTTCCCCTCCTTGGTTTAAAGTAGCAATGGTGGAAAATAGTTCTCTGGAAAATTCATCGGTCTTCGTTAGATTTTCTGCTATAGTTGCTGATGTTTCTGGGTTTGTGGGTGCTTCTGATTTTAGTTTAGCTATTTCAATATCATCTGGTACACCATCACCATTGGTGTCCTTGTTTCTAGGGTCAGTTCCCCAAAGATTTTCTTCCCAATCCACAATTCCATCTCCGTCTGTATCCCTATTTATTAAATCTTGTAAAATTTCTACATTATCAGCGCTGTTTCTGTTAGACAATACTCCCGCTATCTTTTCTTTATTAAATATTCCATTTTTCCAGAAAAAAAGTACGACCAAAAAAACTACGGCACCCGCAACCAAAAGAGCTCTTTTTTGATTTAACCAATTTAATTTAGTTATGTCTTTATTATACCAAGAAATAACAAGTACAAACAAGCTATTTTGTTAGTAAAATCCAGTCTTTTAGGGTTAAATTTTCTGCTCGCTTATCTTGCAAGCCTAAACTAGTTAATTTGTCATCCGAAATTACTTTTTTTAAGTTACCAGAGAGCTTCTTACGCTTATGAGCAAAGCCTTTTTTAACTATTTCCCAAAATTTTTCTTCAAATGCTTGGCTGTTCCAAGTTTTATCTAGAACAGTCGTTTTATTTCCCTCTCCTTTATAAGGAGAGGGTTGGGGTGAGGTGAATATTTTCCGAGAAATATTTTTTATGGCAATTACTGCGGAATTTACTCTGGGTGCAGGCGAAAAATATCTCTTATCCACTTTCATAACCATTTTTGGTTCTCCGTAAGCTTTGACCGAAATTGACAAGATGCTTTCTTTAGCGTCTTTAGCTAAAATTCTTTGAGCGACTTCGTGTTGCACCGTCAATACCATCATACTTGGTTGATTTTCATCCGTTAAAAATTTTTTCAAAATTGCTCCAGTAATGTTGTAGGGTATATTGGCGATAATTTTATAGCATAACGATTTTAAATTTTTTGAATGGTCTGGCTGGGATAGGGACCCAGGAATCCGAGGACCTGAAAAAAATTTTAAAATCGTGGCGCTGATATTAATATCTAAGATATCATCATTGATTAAAATTAATTTTTTGTTTTTGATTTCCTCTGCAAATTTTTCTTGCAAAAATTCAAAAAGTTGATTGTCTTTTTCTACTGCCACAATGTAGCCCCGCCCCGCCTTGGCGGAGTAAACTTTTTCTAAAAGTTTTTCAGTCAGCGCTCCTTTACCGGGTCCGATTTCTAACACAATATCATTTTCATTCACCTCTCCTGCTTCTACGATTTTTCGTAAAATGTTTTCCGATTTTAAAAAGTTTTGCCCCAGTGATTTTTTCACTCTATGCTTGAAATTCTCTTGTGCTATAAAATAATGCGGTCGTCTCATTTTGTATGATAATAAATTATATATAAATTGTTTTTATACCACTATCTTCCCCCTCTTTCTCCAGTAAGTCAACCGGAATGTCCGAAATGAATTCAGAAGGAGTATTTATGTTTCTGGAACCAAAGATAGTGCGAAAATTTGCAAAGCATAAAAATATTTTTTTCTTGGCTCGTGTTAAAGCAACATAAAATAATCTCCTCTCTTCTTCAGCGTCTTCGTTGGATTTCACTTCGCCATCTCTTTGATTTGGAAACAAACCATCTTCTAATCCGACAATAAAAACATATTCAAACTCCAGGCCCTTAGAGGCATGTACAGTCATTAACTTTATCGCATCCGTATTTTTGAGCGAGGACTCCCCTCGCTCACTAATAATTAGTGAATCTTGATCAGAAGCAAGAGCCGCATCCTCTAAAAGCCTTTCAATACCGCTTATATTTTCTTTTGTGTTTACCTGTTCATCATATTTTAATGCCAAAGTTACCAACTCTTTTATGTTGGCCAACCTCTCTAAGTCTTCTTCAGTTCCATTCATTAATTCATTTTCAATACCGGATTTTTTCATTACAAATTTTATGACCGCACTAGCTTTTTCACTAATTATTTTTTCTTTTATTTCTTCCAATAATTTATAGAAATTATTTATTTTTATTTTCATTTTAATTGGTAGTTTTTCTGTATCATTCGCAAAAATTTTAGCCAAAGTTACTTTACCAATTCCGCGAGCAGGGAAATTAATAATTCTTTTTATGTCTGACAAACTTTCTGGGTTAAGTGCTGCACGTAAATAAGCCAAAGTGTCCTTCACTTCTTTTCTTTCAAAAAATTTCACTCCCAAGACTTGATATGGGATGTTGTAGCGCAACATTGCTTCTTCCAGCACTCGTGATTGAAAGTTTGCGCGATACAAAATTGTCACCTCTGGCAACGACGAAAAATTGGAAGAAGCGGAGTCTGCCAGCTCTAGAATTTTCGTCGCGACAAAATCTGCTTCATCACTTTCATCTAATGCTTCGTAAAATCCTATTTTTTCACCGACGCCATTGTCGGTAAATAAATTTTTATCTGGCCGATATTTATTTTTTTTAATTATTTCATTGGCTGCTTCCAAAATATTTTTAGTAGAACGATAATTTTCTTCCAAAAGAATTATTTTTGTATTAGGATAATCTTTTTCAAAACTTAAAATATTTTTCAAATTTGCTCCACGCCAAGAATATATGTTTTGGTCGGCATCACCCACCACACAAATATTTTTATTATTCTCTGACAATAATTTAGTCATTAAATATTGCACCTCATTGGTGTCTTGATACTCGTCTACGTGAATATGAGTCCATTTTTCTTGATATTTTTTTCTTATTTCCTTATTGTCTTGCAACAATTTAGTTGTTTTTAACAGCAAGTCATCAAAATCTAATGCTTGTTCTTGGGATTTCTTTTTTTCATACAAATGCCACACCCTGGCAACTATTTCTCCCAAATATCCTTTTCCTCGCCCCTCTGTATCGTTGTTTTGTTCTAAATAATCAGATAAATGGGTAAATTTACCCTTTTCTTTAGAAATAATATTCCTTATTTTCCTTGGCTCGTATTGTTTGGGGTCTAAATTAAGTTCTTTTAAAGATTCTTTTATTAAGCGAGTAGCATCTTGTTCATCTAGTATGGAAAAATATTTTGTTAATCCTAAAATACGCGCGTTTTCTTTAATAATATGCACACCTAAAGAATGAAAAGTACTGACAAAGGGTACGGAGTCGGAATTGCCAACCAAATTATCTTTTATTGCTAAACTAATTCGCTCGCGCATTTCCTTGGCTGCTTTATTAGTGAAAGTAACTGCCAGTATTTTGTCTGGAGCGATGCCACTTGAGATTAAATTTACAATTCTATGAGTGATTGTTTTTGTTTTACCTGCCCCAGCGCCAGCCACAATTAAAAGCGGGCCGTCTTTGTGCATCGCAGCTTCTTTTTGTTTGGCATTTAAACCCGAAAGATGTTTAGTCACCCTTGAAATATAACATATTTACTCTGTATTACCTCAATTCAGACAGTTTTCCCATTTCTGTAGCTTTTTGTAAAGCATGATACATAAAATTATCTACGGTTTGTTCTGTTCCAAAACCGAATAATCCCCTACCAGCTGGTTGCAAGCCTGTTACTCTGGTTAATCTTTTGAGATAATCAGCTAAGTGTGCTTGACCTGGGTTAGGTCTTTCTAAAATTTCTCGAGCGCTTAGATTTTTTGCTTGTGACCACCAGGTATCTATGTTGCCCCCACTTCTAACCAAAGTATCTGGAGCAATGCGTGGAATTATCCTTTCATGTACTCTGTATATTTCCCCCAATTCATTTGGCTTCAAGTCAAATATATTTTCCTGAAGTTGGGTAGGGAGATTTAGCTCTTCTATTTTTTGAAAAGCCCAAGGATTTCCCACTTCCGTAGCATTAGCAAAACCCCTGTTTTGACCTCCCAATTTTTGGTCTTTAAATATATCTTTCACTTTTGTGGAATTATCAAATTCAGTATTTTCCATAGTTGGTCTTTGCCCTCTTCCTCGAGGTTCCTTGAATGCATCTTTTATCTCTGTTTCCTGGTTACCTATCAAATTTTCGCCCCCACTTCGGCTTGGACCTGCGAATTGATCATGTATTGGCGCCGTATTATTGTATCCCATATTATATCCAGCGCTTCTTTGGTATGCGAATTGGTCGTACACACCTGCTCTTTGGTCACCTACATAATTATACGGACCCGCTGGTCTAGTTGGTCTAGGTGGTTCAACAACTTCTGGTTGTGATGGTTGGTCATATTGTTTTCGTATTGCTTGTATTAGTCCGTCTTGTTGTTTTTCAAGTTCAGCTATTCTTTTTTGATCTCCTAATGATTTTTTTGTCAAATCTTTTATTTTTTTAGCATTTTCATCTAATTCTTTAGTGGTTGAAGTAACATCGGGTTGTTCTGTTGAAAGTTCCACGTGTTCTGGGGTAGGTATAGCTTCTGGTGTTTTTGGAATAATTGTTTCTACTTTGGGATGAGAGCCCTCAATGGTTGATAAGATTCTAAAATTATTTTTATCATCTATTTGTTCGGCCACTTCACCAAACCTGCCGGTGAATACTGCATGACCTTTTGCGTCTGTGGTGAAAAACATTTTTCCAATATCAGTATTTGGGTCTATAACTATTTGTCCATTTACATCTATTGGTAATTCAAAAACTTGATTTTGAGTGCCACTAGTTGCGGAAATTAAGAATTTTAACTTACCTTCCTTTAATAATTCTTGAGCATTGGCGCTTAAATTACCATGGAACGAGCCCTCTGCTGTCATTTTACTAACATCTAAAACATATTTCCCTTCAGCGTTTACTCCGGTACCATTTTCTCCGCCCCAATGGGTTTTTAATTCATTTTTATCAAAAACTTCAGAATTATTATCATACCAAGAGCGATGTACTTCGTGAGTCGCCTCCGGATGAGCTTTTATATATTCTTCCACAGAAGAAATTTGTGTTGGAGCTACAGGAGTATCTGGCGTAACTCCCCCCGAAGCTCCAGCTTCAGCTGCTGCACCTGGCGTTGCGGCTTCTGCGGATGCTCCAGTAGCTGGTACTGCTTGTGCTGAATCTCCGACAGTTGTTGTGTCTTCAACTATGGGTATACCCCTAATTGATTCAGGGGTAACTGGTGTTTCTGCTGGTGGTGGAATAATTTCTTCACCTCCTGAATGAAATACAGCTTGTCCTATTTGCCCCATGTTTTCTATAAGCTTAGATACTGATAAAGCAATTCCTGTCCACATCACTGCTTTACCTGCTACTTTTGCGTAACGAGCACTCATTGCAAATCCATCAACTGTGCCATATTGAGTAATAATACGATCATAATCCATCAAATTTCTCTCTTGTTCTCGCAACAACATTTGTTTTTTATTTTCTTTTTTCTCTGGACTTAATTGTGTATCGTCTTCTATCTTTTTTATATTAAAATTCAATTGCTCTATCTCTTTTATTAAATCCCACTTTACTACCCTTTGAACTAGTCCATTAGCAACACTTGGGTCGCGCTCTAATCTTTCTAATAAATCTTTTGGCATTTTATCAATATAGGCCTTTTTCAATCCCTCAGCTGATACTTCGTGATTTTTATCCTCTACTATCGCATTTCTGTATATTTGCCAAGCTTCCTCTGCTGCTTTTTCTGCATCTTCAATCCTAGTTTTTTCAATTACTGCCTCATTTCCTAAGCGAGCTTCTTTGGCAGCGTCAGATATTCGAGCCCCCAAAGCTCCTGCCATAATTAAATAGCGAGCTGGCGATGAAAGTAGCCCTGGAATAAGGGCTGCAACTTTAGCCACATTACCAGTCAGTAAAGTAACATTTGTAACAGCTCTTCTTTTTTTCTTAGTTTCAACGTCTTCTAGTTTTTGTTTAGCAGCTACTTCATCACGAGTGTATGATTCTTTCATTTTTTCACAAAAACGTTCTGTACTTCCCCCTTTAATTTTTTCTAGTGAAGCAATCCAACTAAAAGTTTTAGCAAAAAAATTATTTTTCTTTTGTTCAACTTTAAATCCTACATTATCCAAACCCCAAGCTATTTCCTCCTTTTCTTCTTCCGTTAGATTTTCAACTTCTTTTTGTATGTCTACTTCTTCCGTCCCCATATTTACCGGATATCCCTTTTCCATCATATTGGTACCTTGTCCAAAAGCTCGAACATAACTTTCTGCCCCGCGGGAAACTTTAGTTTTCCAGCTTTCTCCAGGTTGTGCGTCTTTATCTCTTTTCTTATCTTCTTTTATTGCTTGACTATGCAGTTTATCCATTTCTTTTTTGCTAATCTCTCCTGTTTTTTCTTCTGGTGTTATTCTTGTTTCTTTTTCTTCCGTCCCCATATTTACCGGATATCCTTTTTCCATCATATTGGTACCTTGCCCAAAAGCTCGAACATAACTTTCTGCCCCGCGGGAAACACCAGCTTTTATTGTGCCAATTCCTCCAGCTACTGTGTCGGTTATTTTTTCAGTTTTTGTTTTTATTACCCCAATACTATTCTTTATAAATTCTCGCAATTCTGTTCCAAAACCAAGTTCTTCCCATTCAGCCAAGGTTTCTTGTACTCTTTTTTCTGCTTCTTCTACCTCTGCGTGTTTTTGTGAAATTTTAGCAATAATTGGGTCACTGTTCTCATGGTCGTCCATGTTAAAAGCTATTAATTGCACTCCAAGTAATTTTTCCTCTCCTTTTAGTTTTTCCAATTTAGACTCCAGAAACCCCAACTTAGCTTTAAGCATTGCCTTAGTTCCCTTCTCTCTTTTTTTTGCAACCTCTGGATTTAAATTTATTTCTATTTTTGTGCCTTGATTATGTTCAGGAATGTTGTTTTTTGCTCTTAATCTCGCTTCCTCTTGTTCGCGTATTAACGCCAATTCTCTTTCTGGTTTTTCTCCTTTTGCTTTTTTTAATTCAGCAGTTGCCTCTTTAAGAGTTTCTTGAAGTTCTTTTTGTCTCTTCAAGAGTTCTTCTTCTCTATTTGGTTTTGACGGAATTTTGTCCATGATATTATTTTACTCTAATTTTGCTAATAATGCGTCATATTTAGCATTAATTTCATTTATTTGTCTTATCGTTTTTTGTATTCTTTCAATTATTCTTTGTTGATATTCAACCATTTGTTGCCTAATTGTTGAATATTGAGCCATTTCTTCTTCACTCATATCTTCCCAGTCTTTTTTAATTTCTTGTTCTTTTGTCAGTTTGTCTTCAAAAAATTTCATTGGATTAATTTTAATTTTTGTTATTTTTTCTTCCCAAAACTTTGCTTTCTGTTCCTCCCCCGCCTCTTTGTCTTCCTTCATTAAGGTATTTAATTCATCTAGTTTATCTTTTATTATTTATAATTCCTCTATTTCTTCTCTTCTTTTTTGCTCTAATTCTTTTGCTTCTAGTGTTCTTGTCCGATCTTTCTCTTGCCTAATTTGTGCCAATTCTTCATCAATTTCCATTAACTCTTGTGTTGTAGTTGCTATTAATTCCTCTAACTTTTTTATTGCTCTTCTTTCCTTTTGCCCAGCAAACAGGTCTTGAATATCTGTAGCTATTTTTTTTACTTCATCATCTTTTGGTTTTTCTTCAATAATAGGTAGTGTGGGTTCTGAAGCTGTTTCCTCTTTTTTTGTTAATTTTACTGCTTTTTCTTCCATTGCAACTGGTCCTGTTGGCATACCCTCTCTGACTGGAATGGGTTTTTTCTTTGACGGTTTTTCTTCCTCAGGTTTAAGAATAACCTCAGAGGCGGATTTTTTTTCTTCTACAGGTTCTGGAATTGTTTCTGACCTAGTTTCAGTCGTAGCTTCTGGTTCAGCTTCTAGCTTAATTTCACTAAAATCTTCTTCACTTCCCTCTTGTATTTTTTTTATAGCTTCTTTTGCTGCTATTCTTACCGTTGCCAGTTCTTCTAATTCTTCTTGCCTTTCCTTAAACCCTGGTAATCTTGTTGGGTCTTGCTTTAAAAAAGTATTCCAAATTTCTTCCTGATATTTTTTCGATTTTTTTAGTAATAATTCCCCACATTCTCTAAAATTCAGGTCAGTTTTAACCGGTGTTCCATCTGGATGTATTAATGTAAATCTTGCCATCATATCTCCAAGTGAACTCCATAAATACTCTCTAGCTGTTTTTCCTGCATTTTTAATAATCCGGAATACATCTTCCGGATTCTGTAATCGCACAGTAAAACCAGCATGAGAAAGGGCTACGGTATAGTGTATGGCTTCTAATTCTCCTGTGCTCATCGTATCTAGATTTTCAAGAACCCAAAGACCATTACGACCTTCTCCGAATTTTTGCACTTCATCTTTATATGTTACTTCTTCTCGAGGTTTTCCATATATTATATGAATAATTTCATCATTAATTTTACTAATTTTAAATTTTCGTCCTTCCTCTTTTATTTCCGTATTTGTCGCCAATAACTTTTTTTCTTTTTCTTTTATTTCCTTTATTATATTTTGCAATCTTTCAATCTCTTGTTCTCTGGCTTGATGTTCGGGATTGATAATTGTTTCTGACTTAGTTTCAGTCGTAGCTTCTGGTTCAGCTTCTAGCGCCTTAATTTGTTCGTCAACTTCTAAAAGTCTTGCTTCTTCTTTAGCTAATTCTTCTTTTTTTTGTTGTAGTGAAGTTTTTTCCATCTTTTTATATTATATAATACTTTGTTAAAAACACTTTAAGCAAAATCTCTTATCCAATTTTCTGTTTTTTTAATAGTTGTTACTGGCACTTTAAATGATGTAAGCATTTCCCGTACCACCGCCATAGCCCGATCCTTATTTCCTGTTATTCTATATGCATCTTGGTAAGCGATTGTTCCAACGAGGTTGGTGGTGTCGCTGGTTAATTCTGTTTCTTCTTTTGCTACTGGGTAAAGTGTTTGTTGAATTAGGTCTTGGAGCTCTCTCCACACCTTGTCATCTAAATCTATTTTCCTTGGAACCTCATTTCTCATTTCTGGGTGTTTTCTTAGATAACTATCTCTAATAATTTTATGGGTAGTAATATTTTCTAAGGGAATTCCATACTTTTCAATACGAGGGCGCATATATTCAATCATGCTTTCAATTTGGGCAATTGTAAATTGATGTCCATGGTTGGAATCACCTTCCATTTCTATCCCGAGAGAGAAAAAATTTACTTTATCGCGGTCATTAAAATCACTTTTACCGGCATGACCCAATACATCATCATCACTATTAAATAAGTGTCGTGTTCCATCCTTTAGAATTAATACATGGGCTGATCTTTGCAGAGTTGTGTCTGAAAATTCCCTAACAATCTGCATTGGATTTCTATAATTACCCGTGTGATGTATCACTATTACCGATTTTTCATTCATTGCTTTTTCCCCTGTTATTGAGTCCAATGTTGCCCCTTCTATAATATGTTGAATTTCTGGATATTTATTTCTATATTCATAGGGCGAAATTGCTCCGTCATTCATCAATACAAGCGCCGTGCCACCACCTTTGTTGCGAAGCATGTGCTCCCTTATCTCTTGTGGTGTTATTACATCATCTCTATTCCAAATAGGTAAATTATATGATCCATTATCAAGATAATAAGCATTTATTGGAGTGCCTGGATATTCCTGTTGTAGTCTTTCATATACTCGAAACATATCCGCAAAGCTTCCATTAACTTGTAATTGTTTTTCTCCACAAACCATTATTACTTTCCCTCCCTCCAGAACCCCAAAACTAGTTGCCTCATATGGATTAAATTTAGTTATGGTTTTATCCCGAGTAATTCCAATTGGGAATGGTATCTGTAGTCCATCTTCTCTGGTAGTAAGGGGTGTCATTCTTAATGTAGAGTGAGGATAGGTAAGGTTTATTGTGCCATCCTCATTTAATTCAAAATTAAGTGGAACTTCGTAGGTTTCTGACACTAGCCAATCTTCATTAAATTCTTTAAAATGACCAGCTCTCATTAGTCTGGTTGTTGGATTGTAACCAATTACTGGTATTTCTAATATTTCTTCTGGGCTCTTATTTAAGTGCCCACTCATTCTTGGGACAAACTCATTTTTTGGATAGAAATTATTAAATAAATTTGTTGTTATTCCAGCTACTGAATCTATCCTAGAATAATATTCTCTGTCATTGATTAATTTAAATTTTGGAGGTGTTCGATCTGTTAGATCAAACACAGATGTCATATAATATCCAAATTTATAATCTATCGTGTCTGATCCAATGAAGTCATAAGTTGTCCTCTCTATACTGGTTGAATCATTGTAAAGTGCACCTATACCCATAATATTTGGATCATCTGCATCTATTTTTTCTATATGTCGCTCTTTCCAATTTTGCCACATTTCCCAATACTCATCGGGAGTATGATATGACAAAACCGCTGAAGCTATAATGCTAACAGGTAAAAAGAAATATTTTACCAATTTACGTCTTAATAATTTGCCTGCTGTTTTACCAATTTTTACTAACAATTCCCCAATTCTTTTTTTGTCTTTCTCGTCTTTAATTTGTGACTGAAATTCGGTTAATTTTTCTATAATGATTTCATCATTTCCTTGTTCCACTTTTCCTATAGCAGCTTCAATCTTTTCTTCAATTCTGGCTGTTTCGGCCTCTATCTCGTTCGGTATATTTTTCTCTGGAGTTTCTATCGTTTCTATCTCTTCCGATGAATCTTCTATGGGAGTTTTTGGTTCTTCTCTTTCTTCTTCCGTTTTTATATTTTCCTGGCCTTCTAGCTCAGCTATTTCCACCCTTAAAACCCGTATTTGCTCTTGTATTGCCATTCGTTCAGATCTAAGTCTTTCTAGTTTTTGCTCTTTAGTCTCTTCCGTACTATTGGGCTGTTTTGTAAGTTTGGGGCTTTTATCCATTAGTATATTATATAGATTTTAATTTTTCAGACTAATTTTATTTACAATTTAATCAAATTAAACCAATGTTTTTATATTTTGTCAAATATTTAGTCTAATTCACCCTGGGGATTACTTTGGTTGACATACCCCCATCGTTGGGCTACCCTTTACTTATATCCCGTACAGAAGCTGGAAGTAGACGATTGAAATCAGAAAAGACAGTAACCATCGTGAGAACCTTTTGTTTGCAGAACTATATAGGTCGTCCTGTATTTTACCCTTATTTTATCGGGTATAAAAGGAATCTTACGATAGCAAGCTAGTTTTATAAAGTCTAAAATAAAAATCCTAAATGCCGTTTTATTGATCCCCGTCCTGTCCGGGTTGTTTGTGATGCCCCTATCGGCAAATGCCGGATTCTTCTCCTCTCTCTTGGGTGGTGAACCAGTTTTAGCCGACACTACCGTGGAAGTTACTTTTAATAATTCTCAAAATATGGCTCTTTTACAGACCGATGGCTATTTCTTGTCTTTAAAGGGCAAAAAAGACACTGGCGGTGCTGCAAATGAGCCAGAATCAGATATTTCAAATATTGTGTCAGATAATGCCCTTAAGCCCACCGTGGGGCCATTGAGAGTAATGGGTGGGGCCGATTTTACAGAGATTTCCTCAGAAGACATAAGTGTTTATGTTGTGCGTAAGGGAGATTCTTTGTCTCAAATTGCTGACATGTTTGATGTTTCTGTTAATACCATTTTATGGGCGAATGATATGAAAAAGAGTGATAAATTAAAGGAGGGTGACCTTCTTTTTATATTGCCAGTATCTGGAGTAAAACATATTGTTAAAAAGGGGCAAACCCTCGGCAGTATTGCTAAACTTTACAAAGTTGACACTTTAACCATTACCAGTTTTAACGGTCTTAGTCCTGATGCCAAACTAGCTATTGGAGATGAGCTTATTATTCCAGATGCACAAATGCCTAATGATGATGTACCTAAGAAATCTGCACCTAGTTCTCCTCAGATACCTACTTATACTGGAGCTTTAAAAAACTTGTCTAATTATTTCATTAATCCTGTTCCCGAACTTAAGCGTCGCAGTCAAAATTTGCATGGTCCTGGTAATCGTGGAATTGATTTAGCGGCACCAACTGGCACCAGAATTTTAGCTTCTGCCGAAGGAAAAGTAATCCTAGCTCGTACTGGCTACAATGGTGGTTATGGCAATATGGTAATTATTCAACACCCAAATGGTACTAAAACTCTCTATGGTCATATGAGTAAAATTTATACTAAGAATGGTGCTCAAGTAGCTCAAGGAGAAGTTATCGGTACGGTGGGTTCCACTGGACGTTCTACCGGTCCACACTTACACTTTGAAGTTTTCAATGCCAAAAACCCAGGTTCAGATTGGTCTTGGGCAAAATAATTAGGCTCTAGGCTCTAGGCATTAGGCTCTAGAGATGGTCTCAAAAATCTTATTTTGTTTTTTATTTTCAGCTACTCTAGCAAGGTTAATACCAACATTAATCCAACGCCGATAATTACGGTAATTATTTGCATTACTGAATACCAACCTCTTTTTGTTTTTTGAAGTTCGGGTATCAAGTCGGCTACAGCTACGTAAATAAAACCTCCAGCAGCAATAGGTAGTAAACATAAAGCTACTGTTTCTTCTGTTTGATTTAAAACAAGAATCACTATTAATCCTAAAATGGAAGATATTGCCGATAAGAAATTTAGCCACAATGCACGAGTTTTGGTATAACCAGAATGTAGGAGTACTGCAAAATCCCCTATTTCTTGGGGTATTTCATGTAAAATGACTGCGATAGTGGTAGCAATGCCCACTGGAACACTCACTAAAAAACTAGCTCCGATTATTACCCCGTCAACAAAATTATGAATACCATCCGAAAATAAAATCAACTTCCCCATTGGATGAATGTGTGCATCTTCTGCATCTTCTCCATGGTGGTGCCAATGTAAAAATTTTTCCAAGATAAAGAAAATAAGAATACCGATAATTATTAACACACTTGTTAAGTTTGCATTTAAAGAATTTTCAAAAGTCTCAGGTATTAAGTGAATAAAAGCATCTCCCAACAATGCCCCAACCGCTAAACTAATAAAAATAAAAACATATTTCTTTAAAATTTCTTCTCTTAAAGATAAGAAAAAAACTCCAATTAAAGAAACTAGACTTACCACCGCGACACTTATGAATGCATAAATATATATTGTTGTCATATTATTTTAGGAACATTTAACACAAAGCCCAAAAAGCTCTAGGGAATGTTCTTTTACTTTTTTAAATTTTAACGAATTTTCGACGATTCGTTCAAGTACTTTTTCAATTGCTGAATTTCTAAAAATTTCAACAGTATGACATTTTATACAAACTATATGATGATGATGGTCGTTGTTTAATTCAAAACAAGCGGAATCTTTTTTTAGATTAACCCTTCTTAATATTCCTGTTTTTTCAAAAGCAGATAAGGTTCGATAAACTGTCACTTCGTTTATTTTGCTATTAGTTTTTCTATTTTTTAGTTTTCTATAAACAGTTTCGGCATCTAGGGGTGTGTGATTTTTGTAAAAAATTTGCAAAATAGCCAATCTAGCTGGGGTAACTTTGTACCCATTTTTTTGTAATATATTTTTCATAAACTTATTCTATACTAAATGCAAACAACTTGCAAGTAGAATCTAGCCATGAGATTTTTATTTTTATATTATTGTGTGCGGGATAGGAGAATCGAACTCCTAACCACAGTTTGGAAAACTGTTATTTTACCATTAAACTAATCCCGCCTCCGCTAAAGCTACGGCGGGCAAGCCCGCTTAGGCTTCAACTTGTCGGGCTGCTGGGAATCGAACCCAGTCTAAACGCTCCCAAAGCGCTTGTACTACCGGTATACTACAGCCCGTTAACACCCCTTTCACTCTAACGTTGAACAAATATATCACAAAATTACGTCTTTGACTACTTTTATTTTTGCTTTTTTATCTTTTTCAGCCAAAAATACTACCAGTAAATCAACTTGCCAGTCTGTTTCTTCGGGTACTTTTTCAGATAGTAAATAAGTTTGGATTGTGCGTGATAGTCGTTTCAATTTCCAGGGATGCATATTGTCCTCAGGTCTATATGAGTCTAAAGTTGTTTGGTTGATGTCCTTTACCGTTTCACGAGAAACACTTTTTACCTCAATAAAATGTAGCCTGTTATTCTTTTCAGCAACCACATCTATTTCCCCCCATTTTTTTGTGTAGTTACGATTTAATATTTTATACCCATGTTTCATGAGAAACCTTACGGCTATGTTTTCCCCAATTTCCCCTGTTTTTTGTGTTTTTGAAGTAAAAACTTTAGGCATCCCAATACTAAAATTTTAATTATTAATTACTTTAATAGGTTTCATATGTAACGTGTTTCACGTGAAACGTTTAGCAGTATTTTTATGTCTTTTATTAAAATATGTTGTTAAATAAGGATATTTTAACAAAAAGACACCTAAAAGACAAAAATTTATAGTGTCCTTTATAAACATTATCAACATAGTTATCCCCAGTTTTCAACATAATCGTTATTTTATAAGGGATAAATAAAGGACATAGATATAAATAATATAAAAGTAAAATTTGTGCGGCCATGGAGAATCGAACTCCAATCTCAACCTTGGCAAGGTCGTATTTTACCACTAAACTATGACCGCCTGAGTCACCATATTTCATACGACTTGAATGCAAGATCAGTCCATTTAAAAAGTTTTTTTCTTGCGCAAGTATTTAAAATTATAATTGTTCCTACTCCAAAATGCAACCTCTTTATTTTTTCACGACCAGATATAACTTGGACCTTGTAAAATTGATTTCTTGTTATTTCTAATTCTTCACTCCATTTACTTATACATACTTCAGTATCTAGATCCGGATAGGTCAATAGGGCAAATTTTAGGTTTTTTCTTGGAAAATTAAGGTACTTTTCACAAAAGGTAATAAACGTCTTATGAACATTAAAGTCAACATTTGCAAGCCTCATATTGTTTTTTTCTGTTTTTCCTCCCTCACCTACATATAACATAAGTCCTGCATGAAAAAGCCCTTCATTTTTATATAATTCAAATTCTTTTTCAGCCTCTTCTTCAACTTCCTTGTATTTTTTTTCTAACATCAACCGGCGTCCCTCGTTTAATTTTTTTAAATGTGCGGTGCTAATCTTTATATGTTTTTTCGTGTTTGTTTTTTTAATATGCTTTGACCATTCTTCGTTTCTAAACCACTCACAAAGAGTGCTTCGCGAAACACCTAGCAGTTTTTCTATTTCCCGGTATGTTTTGCCTTGTTTCCTGAGTTCAAAAGCTTCAGGTCGGTCGTGTCTCATACTAGATAAGTATATCACAGTGGTTCTGTTTGTGGAATAAGTGCAATAGTGTATAATTATTAAATTATTAATTAAGTTTGCCCTTGTAGCTTAATGGATAGAGCTCTGGTCTTCGGAACCAGCAATGGGGGTTCGATTCCCTCCAGGGGCACAAAATATAATCTAATGAAAGAATATAAAAATTTAATCAAAAAGATCCCTAAGGAGGTTTCACATGTAACAGATACCCTGGAAAGTGCTGGTTTTGAGGCGTATCTAGTGGGGGGGTGTGTTCGAGACCTTATAATGTCGGAGATCCTGAGTAAGGCCGAAGGGGGAAGAGATCCAAACGATTGGGATGTGACAACAAACGCTAAACCAGATCAAATAATAGGGCTTTTTGAGAAAACTGTTTATGAAAATGAGTTTGGAACTGTGGCTGTTATTCAAGAAGATGTTTCACAAGAAACACTGAAAGTTATTGAAGTAACACCTTACAGGATAGAAGCAAAATATAGTGATTTTAGGCATCCAGATGAAGTGAAATTTAGTGAAAAACTGGAAGATGATTTAAAAAGACGTGATTTTACTATAAATGCATTAGCTTACGGACCCGCCGACGCTAAAGCTTTGGCGGGCAAGCATAAAGGACATGATAAAGGACATATTATAGATTTCTATGATGGGATAAAGGACATTGAAAATAAAACTATAAGGGCGGTGGGAAACCCTGATGATAGGTTTTCTGAAGATGCGTTACGAATGCTACGAGCTGTTCGCTTTGCGGTGCAATTAGATTTTTCTTTAGCGCACGAAACTATGGAAAGTATTTTAAAAAACGCCGACTTGATAAAGAAAATTTCTAAAGAAAGAATTCGAGATGAATTTATAAAAATAATAATGTCTAAAAATCCCGCTAGTGGAATTGTAATGTTGCAAAAATTTGGATTGTTAAAAAACATTATTCCAGAGCTGGAAGAGGGGATAAATTGCGAACAATCTGGAGAACATATTTATGATGTTTGGAACCATTTATTACACGCCCTTAATCATGCGGCTGACAAGAATTGGCCTTTAGAAATAAGGCTTTCTGCGCTTTTTCATGATATTGGAAAACCCAAATCAAGACGTTTGGCAGAGTCAAAACCGTCAACCGATTTATCAGGTCCTCGGCTTCCTGGGTCCCTATCCCAGCCAGACCATGCTAAATCGCTTGCCGGTTTTTCCTCTAAAAAGAAATATACTTTTTATGGTCACGAGGTGATTGGTGCGCGAATGGTGAAAAAAATAATGGAGCGATTGAAATTTCCACAAAAAGAAACAGAGTTGGTGGAAAAATTAGTGCGGAATCATATGTTTTTTTCAGACACAGAATTAATCACTCTTTCAGCGGTGCGTCGGATTATTAAAAAAGTCGGAACGGAAAATATTTGGTTATTAATGAATGTCCGTGAGTGTGATAGGGTAGGTATGAAGAAAAAGGAGGCCCCATATCGTCTCAGAAAGTACTTTGCGATGATTGAAGAAGCACTTCATGACCCAATTTCGGTTGGTCAATTAAAAATTGACGGCGAATTCATGATAAAAGAGCTTGGAATTAAGCCCGGACCACGAATGGGGTGGATTCTACACTCATTGCTTGAAGAAGTTCTAGACGCACCAGAGAAAAATACAGTGGAGCACCTTTCGGAATTAGTAAAATCCTTAAATATGCTAGGCGATGGAGAACTGAAAGCTCTGGGAGAAAGAGGAAAAGAAAAAAAGGAAGAACTTGAAGAAGAAGAAGTAGGAAGATTGCACACCAAGCATGGAGTTCGCAAGTAAAGTTTAGAAATATAACTTTTTGAAGGGGTTTTGAGCGCGATGGCGCGAAAACTTCAGACTTTTTTAAGCTTCAAAAAAGTCGTACCGTAAAAGAGTTGATATTTCTAAACTTTCAATATACAAAAAGCTATATTTAGGAAATTATTAGTATACTTCTTGCTGATAACATGTTTCACAATACACTATTTCCGGCCGGTCGGGGGAGTATGAGGTCTCAAATTCATTAGAACATCCTTCTTTCATGCATTTACGATGCCAGAGTTTGCGGGGATTGCGTTTTTTCATTCTGTCTTGATGACGACATTCAAAATCTTTGTGCGGTAAAGGTAAATTCATTCTTTTATAGAAATCAAATTCAGCTTTGGTGATACGAAAGTTCTTTTTACAATCTTTACAGACTAGAATTTGATTTAAAATGTCTTCATTTACCTCAGCTATTGTTTCTGGCATATCTTTTTCTGCAATTGTTTCTTTATCATAAGTGCCGGTTGTTTGATTTTGCCAATTGAATCCTTTTTCTTTAGCTTCTTGTTCCGTAATTGGATAATATTCATAGCCCAGGGTTTCATTGAAGCCGAAGGGTGCTAATTCTGGTGGGAAAAATTGGCCATAAGTTCCCTCTTTTTTCATATTTTCTACAATTTGTGTCTTTAATTTTTCGTATTCTTCTTTTGAGTATTCTTCATTTAAAATACAGTATTTTTTCTTACGTAGTCCTACGCAACCGAAACAACTATCGCAATTGTATAAACTATCAGAATATTCTATGTTGCTTGAATACATTACATATGCTGAATGTTTAGCGTTATAGGTATTTAGTGTTCCCATCATATCTAGATTTAACTCTGGTTTATAATAAGTATTATTGAGATCATAAGAATCAATTGGCCCTTCTGCATCGGTAATATATTTACAATTTTTTGCGTCTTCAGAATCAAAACCACATACCACATCATGGCAATTATATAAATAATCACCACTGGCTTTTTTACATTTTACTTGATGAGCAAACTTTACTAGAGCTTTCTTTTTAAATTCCTCAAATTCCTTTTTAGCCTCCTCTAGTTTTTCATATGAAGAAAAAATTTCTTTTTTCTTGTACTCGTATTCTTCTTTAGAAACCGGTTGATTGAAAATATGGTATTTTTTATGGCGTAAATTTTCAGAAAATATGCAATTTTGACAATCTCGCATATCAAAACAGAAATATAAATCTATGCTGGATTCACAATTTTCTGAGAAAAAACAATTATGTGATTTTCGAACATCAATACAATCATAACAAAGCTCAGAATCTTGAACAAAATCTGAATCAACCACAAATTTATTTCTATACAAAAGTCGCCCATATAAACAATCTTCATTTTTTTGCGCAGCAAAAATTAGATAACAATTTTTACTATCTTCCACGTTATTGCCGTAGTCACTATTTACTGAATTGATATTAAGAAGAGAAATTCTAGGTATTTTATTTCTAAGTTCTAAAAATTGTTCTAAAAACGGACGACTTGGATTATATTCTTGTGCATAATCTTTAGCATTCCAATCATCGCCCCACCAAATATGTTGGTCGAAGACAGGGAAGGGGGTATTTTCTGGATAAATAGAGATTATTTGTTTACCACTTTTACTACAAGTTCTTTTATAAAGAGTTCTCTCATTGCGAAAAGCTAACCGGCGCATCTCTCGACAGGCTGGACAATAATTCGGAGCCGGCGCCTTCATTTTTTCATAGAAATTTAAATCCTCATTGTTTATTTCAAAATCTTTTTTACAATTTTTGCAGTTTTTTTGCATATTTTAGTATATTTTTTAATGATGCCCACAATCAGTGGTAAATTCTTTAAATTCTCCCGTATATTTTCCCCATTTTAAATAGAAATTTTCTATCGGATGCGTAGCATTGCGTTGCTTAGTGCGTTCTACAAATTTAACTAAATTATCTTCCTGACCTTCTGCAATTATTTTCACACTGCCATCATCTCTAGTACAAACTATTCCCACTAAACTCAAATCAATAGCACAATCTTTAACAAAAAAAAGATAATCTAATCCTAGACCCTTAGCCGAGAGCACGCTTTCGACACGACTAAACATATATTAACGATATATAATATAAATAATCTTGTCAATATTTATAATTTATTATTTTAAGAAAAATTATTCCGTTAATTTTCCTCTTTGTTCTAGGTATTCTAGGTGTCTTTCTCTTTCTTGAGAAAAGGCTGAGCCAGAGGCCGTGTGGGCTTCAATCATTCTGGAAGCATAAGTGGCTCCGAGGTAATGAGGCATTATCACAAAAGATGCTCCATGGGCGTATAGAGCTTTGGCGTCTTTAACGTCATGGGAAATAACGATAATATCTCCGTTGGGTCTGTGGTTGTGATAGTAGGAAACTAAATTCAAATTGGTTTTAAAATCAGGGATAGTGGAGATAACAATTTCGGCCTTTAGCAACCCAATTTCTTCTAAGAAATTTACGTCATCTGCATCACCATAGCGACAGGGAACACCTCGTTCTTTTAATTTTTTAATTGAATCGGGGTCAAAGTCCACCACTAAATGTTTATTTTTTATTTTTTCCGCAGTATTTACGAAGTCGTAGCCCACCCGATCGTAACCAAAAATAATCATATTGAAAATTTCTTGACCTTCTTCGTTTTTCTTCTGTATATTTTTTCTCCATTCAAATATTTTTAGAAATGGTTGTACTATTGGATATATTTTGTCGGCATATAAAATTAAATAAGTAGAGCTAGCGATGGTAATAATGCCAACTAGAGTGACCAGGGAAACCACTTCTTGATTAATATGTCCAAAAGAAAAACCAAGCGCCATTAAAATCAACGAAAATTCACTAATTTGGGCTACGGTTAGGCCCGCAAAAAATCCAGTACGACTTTGGTAACCCAAAAGGTTCATTAGAATAACTACAATTATTGGATTACCTAATAAGACAAACAAAGACAAGATAATGGCAGGGAAGATAATGGTGTTAATGCTGGAAATAACTATTTGAGAACCAAGTAAAACGAAAAATAGTAAGATGAAAAAATCACGCAAAGGTTTCATACGGGAACTGATTTCTGAAGAGTAGGGAGAAACCGAAAGAGTTACTCCGGCAATTAGGGCGCCGATTTCTAGGGAAAATCCAAAATTATAAAAAATCCCCGCGATGCCCAGACCCCAGGTAATGGAAAAAAGGAAAAGAGCTTCTTGGGATTTAGCCAAAAAAGTAGAAAGACCTGGTAAAATAAACCTGCTGATTAAGTAAAGGGCAATAAAAAATAATAATCCAGCTAGAAATATCAGGGCAGTATCTTTAGTCTCGGCTCCGGCTGAAGAGCCCAAAAACGACACCAACAATAAAATAATAGTTGCAACTATGTCTTGAACCAAAAGAAAACCTATTGATATTTTCCCATAAAGCTTATTTAGGTCGCCCTTATCTGACAGTAATTTCAAAATAATGATTGTACTACTGAAGGTTAGAGCTACCGCACCATATAAAGAAGCCACTAAATCAAAACCCAATAGACGCATAATACCAAAACCTAAAACAGAAGTGAAAATGACCTGACCTAAGCCGGTTATCACAGACGTTTTGCCAACCTCACGAACAACATCAGGCTTAAGACTGAGTCCGACTACAAAAAGTAAAATAGCGATTCCAAATTTAGAAAAAAGTTCAATGTATTCTGTGGTGGAAATTATATTAAAAACAAATGGTCCCACAATAATACCACTTAAAATATAGC
>Ga0210057_1001758_pt1 | contig 32274 bp, 34 predicted proteins | sample CryGeyCG2114_010_2_FD_183968 | JGI IMG/M metagenome (GOLD analysis project Ga0210057, IMG submission 183968) | Groundwater microbial communities from aquifer - Crystal Geyser CG10_big_fil_rev_8/21/14_0.10 (SPAdes) (version 2) | ecosystem: Environmental > Aquatic > Deep subsurface > Groundwater ... | reverse complement strand
TTTTGTTCTAAGCCAGTATTCCAGCTTCTGCCAATCGTAAAATTTTAAATTATTTGACATATCCACCACTTTAATGGTTTTGACCATATTTTTCTAATTGGGTGGTGCGTTCAGTTTAGATTATTGCCACAATAAAAAGATACTTGACAAAAACACGGAAATATGATATTAAAAAAATAGATCTTTACAAAGGAGCAATACGAATGGCGATCAGTTTGAGAGAAGCGGAAACCCAAAAAAAAGAATCCATCAAAAAATCTATAAATGATGACAGAATAAGAGAGTTGGAAAAATCCATTGATAGTAGCATTGTAAGGTTTCTTTCAAAAAAGAAAGTAGGATTTTTTAAAAAAAGGGTTAAAGCTATTGCTAATTTCTATTATAATGAATGTGAAGACCAAACAACGCTCAAGATCTTGGCTGAGAACGGCGAAATTGAAGCTTTTCTTGAAAGATATAGACAAGAAGGATGGACTGTTAAATATGGTTTAAATTTGATTGGCAAGCCATCTCTAATTTTTTACAGATTTATTGATCCGCAAGCAAAATCAAAAGAACCGATTATGCTTGAGAAAAAGAGGGATCGCGTCAAAGAACTAAAAATGCAATCCGAGCAAATCCAAATTGAGCTCCAACGACTTGAAGCGGAAATCCAGATGCTCACCGAGTCGCCAAATAGCCGAGATCCGCAATTATTAAAAGAACATCACTAAATCACAAAACCGCCTAACAGCGGTTTTTAAAATACAGCCCGCAATTTGCGGGCTGTATTTTTTATTTGTAGAAAATTTATTGTTTTATTTGTTCAACAATCTTTTTAAATGTCTCGGGTTCTTTTGAAGCAAGTTCCGATAAAACTTTTCTGTCCAATACTGAGCCGGATTTTTTTAGGGCTCCCATAAACTTTGAGTAGCTCCATCCAAGCTCCTTTAATGCTGCGCCGATACGAACCTGTTGAAAGCCTCGGTTAACTCTTTTCTTAACTCGTCTGTCACGATAAGCGTGAGCTCCGGCTTTTGTTCCGGCTGTCTTCGCTTGTTTAATAAGATTTTTTCTTCCACCTCTAAAACCCTTAACTTTTTGTAAGATATTTCTTCTGCGTTTTACATGGGCTTTACCTCTTTTTACTCTTGGCATAATAATTTAAGTTTTAGGTTGTAGGTTTTAGGTTGTAGGCTAAGCTATCCCGCCATGCAGGACTAAACTCCTAATTACCCGACACCTTTTTACATTAATTCTTTTATATTTTTATTCAATGTTTCAGACATTGAAACATCTCTGCGTTTTTTACGCGTTGTCTTGCTTGATTCTCTTGAATTAAAATGACCTTGTCCCGCTTTTCTTTTTAAGACCTTTCCTGTTTTGGTAACCTTAAATCTTTTGGTCACCGTTTTATGTGTTTTTAATTTTCCCATACTTTTTTATTTAAAGGCCTTGAACATCCTCTTTCTGTTCTTCGGCTTTTTCTTGATTATTTTGAAAATTATTTTGTCCAGGAGCAATTATAACGAAAAACTTCCATCCCTGCCTGGATACAGGCTGTTCTATTTTAATCGGTGTTTTATCTCCAGTTTCTTTTACAAAATTATTTAAAACTTCTCTTCCAATATCCGGATGCCCCTTCTCTCTTCCTTTTAGCATCAGTTCCACCTTGACCTTATCTCCATCTTCTAAAAACTTTAGTGCCTGTCTAATACGCAAATCAATATCATGTCTGCCGATTCTGGAAGAAAGACGTATTCCTTTTACTTCGATCTTTTTTTGCTGAGCCTTTTGTCTTTTTATTTCTTTTTCTTTTTGATATCTAAATCTTCCGTAATCAGTAATTTTTGCGATATGCAAGTCACCTTTTGGGACGATTTCTATCAAATCCTTTCCCTGCTCTTCTGCCATGCGTAAAGCATCACGCGTATCCATTTCACCTAAAAAATTTCCTTCATCATCAACAATTTTAAGACGGGGAGTTCTTATCCCCTCGTTATATTTAAATCTTATTTGCGGTTTTTCCGGACGCTTTTTGCGCGAAATCCTCATGTTGATTTATTTGATTAATTAATCATCTCCATCTATCTTCGAATTTTTCAAAAACAAATGGAGATGGCGGGAGTCGAACCCGCGTCTGAAAATAATACACAATACAATCTACAAGCTTAGCCCACTTGGTTTCTCGCAATCGGTTAAAAAGTAGGCGAAATAACCAATCGCAAAGTTCAATTTGTGTTTTGGTAAATCAGGCTGAACAAACCCTTATTACCTATCTCGAAATATGACACCCGGATTCGGCTTATCGAGAATCAACCGAGCGGATGGGCTATTGCTATTAAGCGACAGCCATTGCGAGCCTTGGCGCAAAAGCATTAGCTAAAACGCTTTTGGCTCTTTGTACTAAGTTTGCACTTGTACGGTTGAGCTGTTTACGGGGTGCTCACCCCGACTTGCACATATTGCTTATATTCCCATCGATGCCTAGCATCCCCTAATGAGTTATAAGCTATATAAAGCTAATATTTCAAAGTTCTTTTGATATCACGCTCAATATCTTTCTTTTTCTTAATTTCTTTTTTCTCATACTGTTTCTTTCCTTTTCCTATCCCTATCTCAATCTTTACCTTGCTTCCCTTAGTATACACTAAAAGGGGCAGGATTGTCAAGCCCTTTACTTCGCTTTTTCCCTTAAGATAGAGAATTTCACGCTTTTTAAGTAAAAGCTTTCTTGAACGTTCGGGCTCATAATCCGATAGTCCGCCTGCTGGTTTATATTTACCGATGTAAGAGCCTGTGAGAAAGGCCTCATTATTATGAAAAGTTACATATGCGCCTTTTAAGCTCATATTACCATTTCTTACCGCTTTCACCTCAAATCCATACAAAACAATACCGGCTTCGTATTTTTCCAGTATTTCGTAATCATGATATGCTTTTTTATTTTCAGATAGTGATTTGTCCATGAGAATAATGTATCAAAAAAGGCGGTTAAAATCAACCACCTATAAAAACTTTTTCTATCGCCATGAACCAATCTCTTTTTAGAATTCCGCGCCCTTTACTAAAACTTATAAGCTGCCAAAACTTTTGCATTTTTATATTACTTAAAATCAGGATAATAAAAAAAGGAAAATCAAACTCAATCATTTCTCCATATACAATTTTTACGATATTTATTAAAGAACTTTTATGTCTCAGAATACCATCTCCTTCAAGGACAAAAAATATTTCTAAAAGTCCTTCTGCGGAACAAAAGAATCCGTCAGGCTCTCTGTAGGGACCCATCATAATATCTTTTTAAGAAATTCTTTATTCTTGTTTTTCCAAGAAAATCCCCATTCTTCTCCCCACTCTTTTACAAGAATTTTTAACCATTCTTCTTTTGTGATATTTTTATTTTTTCCCATTAATACTATTTTTACCGCTTGTTGAACCCGCGCAGAAAAAGAAAACGAAGCATATAAAACAGAAAGTTCATTATCTTCGTATGTGTCGTCAATTGCTGTTCTAAAAACTATTTTATCCTGCTTTTTCCAACGTTCAAATCCTGCGATATCCTTAATTAATTGGAAAAGGTCATCTACAGTACAGCAAAAATAACTTCCTTCTTTTCTTGCCATCTTTCTTCTCCTTACAGATTCGGGCTATAAATTAATTTTAAAAAATCTTCTTTGGGTAGTCCAATTTTTTTTCCAAAAAACATCCAACGAAAAGGCAATACCCAATAAATTGATACTTCGGGAACTATGGCAGATGTCTCCGAACTATAAATACGAGCTAAAAGAAGCGCTATATATTCTTGATCTTTTACACTATGTATATATCCGCAAAATTCTTTAAAAATTATTTCGGCGCTAATAGAGACTTCTTTAAAAGAACTCATCATTTTCTCCTTGTGTCTTTTTTATTAATATTAACATTCTTATAAAAAATTTCCAAATATTCTTCTGCTGTTTTTTTAAATTGATATCTCGCAAGCAAAGTGTTCACATTAGCGTCAGTACTATATCCTATCAAAGATTTTTTTAAAACCTCTTTTATATCCTCAACATTATAAGGATTAAAATATAAAACCGCATTTCCCAAGACTTCATGTAAAGCCGGAATGTCGGAACAGACAACGGGCAAATTAAATGAAAGCGCCTCTAAGGGTGGCAATCCAAATCCTTCCATTAGCGAAGGAAAGGCATAAACTTTTGCATATTTGTATAGCGTCACAAGCTCTTCATCGCTGGCGTATCCGTAAAATAAAATATCTTTTGGATATTTGATATTAAATTGTGAATATTTTTTTCTAGATTCTTCTTCCAACCGCTTACTAAAATAATCTCGCTTGCCGACCAAAACCAATTGTAAATCAGATTGTTCTTTTTTTATTTTATGAAACGCTTCTATCAAACAATCCAAATTTTTATGAGGGTAGGCATTGCCTACATATAATATATAGGGAGATAAAATCCCTTTGTCGCGCAGAAAATTTTTGCCTAAATCAATGTTTCGTGGCAATGCAGAAAGACCTTCGTAAACAACACGCACTTTATCCGGGTCTACTCCAAGCTCTTTAATTATTTCGTTCCTTACAAAATATGTTGGGGCAATAATTTTTCTTGCCCGCCGAACTCCTCGACTCAAAATAAAATTATAAAAAAAATATTTTATATAAAATTTTAGCGGACCCAAGGTGCTGGCGCGCACTGATTTAAAATGTTTTAGTATAAGATCATGGACAGTCATCACATAAGGTGTCTTCAAAAAAAACGGAATATTAAGATGCGGGAGATATGCAATATCAGCCTTTTCTTCATCTATATATTTGCCCAAAAACAATTGTTCTTTTAATGTATACCAATTTAGATCAACTTTTTTTTTCTTAAAATTTATATTTTTTGGGTTATATAAATCCCAATTTTTTGACGATAAAAAAATAACATATTGATTGGTTTTATCAATCTGCTCTAAATTTTCTACAACCTCCTTTACATATCTGCCAATACCGGTTTCTGTCCCAAAAAACCTGGCGTCAATAATTATTTTCATAAAAATGAATTTATTATTTCTCCCGCTTCCCTGGCGCATTTTTCCCAGCTATATTTTTTTACATTCTCCCAGCCTTTTTCAATTAATCTATTTTTTAATTCTAAATTATTTAGAACATCTTCCATCGCTTTGGATATTTCATTAATATTATAGGGATTGACCAAAAGCGCGCTATCTCCCAAAACTTCGCTCATAGAAGATGTAGAGCTGGCAACAACCGGCACTCCCAAAATCTGAGCTTCTAAAGGCGGAAAGCCAAACCCTTCGTAAAAGCTAGGATAAACAAAAAGTTGAGATTCGTAAATAAGTCTGGCTTTATCGCTCTCCCTAATATACCCAACCATTTTTATCTTATCTTTTTTATCACTTTTAGTAATCCTCTTTTTAATTATTTTTTTATGCTTTCCTGTTCCTGCTATATAAAGATCTAATCCTGTATTACATTTTTCATAAGCCGAAATAAGCCCTAAAATATTTTTTCTTGGTTCCAGATTGGCAAGATAAAGTATATAATTCCCCTTTCTATTTTGGAGTTCGCCTGCATCAATGCTTATTCCCGGATAAACAACTTTTATTTTTTGAGGGTTTATCCCAAAAATATTTATTAAGTCTTCTTTGGTATTATTTGATACGGCTATTATTAAATCTGAATTTTTATAAAGTTTTTTAGGATTTATTATCCAATGCCAAATACGATCACGTAAATTGAAAAATTTTGGACAAATCGCGAAAGATAAATCATGAGCAATGACGATTTTTTTATCTCCCTTGCTTTTCCAAAAATTTATGTTAGGCAACAAAAATAAATCTATCTTATTTTTAATGCGTTTTTCAATCATCTTATTTATATTGGGAAAACCGAATAAAAGTAAGCTAAGATTAAATAATTTATTTGGCGCTCGAAAAAAAACTTTTAAAAATCTGCTCTCAAATTCTTTAAGGCGATGCAAAGAGTTGCAAAAAAGATATATTTTTTTATTTTCACTATTGAGATTATTAATCAGGTGCCTGGTATATTGTGGAATTCCGCCAGAGCCCAATAGCGCTCTTGCATCTATGCAAATATTTTTTTCTTTATTAGGATTATGCATCATAATAATTTTTAATAAATAAAAAATTATTTTAAATTCTCATTAATAAATCCGCAAATTTTTTCTTTAAAAATTTTCGTATCAAATTTTTTAGCGTGTTCTCGAATTGTCTGTGAATTATATTTTTCCGGTTTGAATCTAATTATTTCTCCTACTATATCTTCCCACGCCTGTTCATCGATAAACTCTCCGGTTACTCCTGGAACAACCGTTTCAAGCGCTCCGCCCTTTGGATATGCGATAACCGGCCTGCCTGATGCCATCGCTTCAACCGCTGTAATGCCAAAATCCTCTTCTTGCGGATGAAGAAAAGCAAGGCACTTGCTAAAAAGCTCTTGTTTTACCAATTCGCCTACTTTCCCTAAAAATTTTATATTCGGCTTGGCAATACTTTTCAAATATTCACTCGCTGGCCCTTCGCCAAAAATATAAAGATTGATACCGAGCTTATTAAATGCTTGTATTGCCACGTCATAACGTTTATAGCTTACTAGCCGACCGCCAATTAAATAAAAATCTTCTGGCTTACTTATATAAAATTTGTCAGTTTCTATCGGTGGATATATAACCTCGCTTCTGCGATGATAATATTTATTAATACGTTCTGCAACTGCATCAGAATTGGCGATAAAATAATCAACTCTGTCGGCAGCCGATCTATCCCAAAGGCGTAATTTGCTTAAAACCGGAGGTAGCACCCATTTAATCGGTTTCGGAATATTTAACTCACTAACATAAGAATGGGTCTCGCTCCAAAGATAACGAGTCGGAGTATGGCAATACGAAAAATGCGTGCTTCCCGGACGCGTTAAAATCCCTTTGGCAAAAGCTGAGGTGGAAGATAAAACAACGTCATAACCCAATAAGTCATAGCTCTCTGTCGCCAAAGGCATAAAAGGCAAATACCACTGATAATAGCTTTTTATACTGGGCGCCTTTTGAAGCGGAGATGTGATAACTTTTGTTCCATGAAACTCTTTGCCCATTTTTTCCTCATCATAAAATAAAGTAAAAATCGGCGCTTCCGGCCAAATCTCGGTAAACGTTTTTAAAACTTTCTCAGCTCCTCCTTGCTGGGATAGATAATCATGAATTAAGGCTATTTTCATATAATACCTAATTTAATATGCTCCCTTTTTACTCAAAACAACAAATGGAGTCTTGAGTAAAATATACAAGTCCATCCACATCGACCAGTTTTCCATATAATATTTATCAAGCTTTACCTCTTCTTCAAAACCAAGGTCAGCTCTGCCAGAAATCTGAGCTAATCCGGTTATCCCGGGTTTAATTGAAAGAATGTGTTTGTGGTGTCCGCTATAACTTGAAACTTCTTCCGGTAAATGCGGACGAGGTCCAACCAAACTCATGTCTCCCTTAAAGACTAAAAAAAATTCCGGTAATTCATCCAAACTATACTGTCTAATAAATTTTCCGACCCTACCGACACGAGGATCGTTTTTTATTTTTACCATTGGCGTACCTAGTCGTTCATTAAGTCCCGCCAACTCTTCGTATCTCATATTATGAGTATTGGTTTTCATTGAACGAAATTTAAAATAATTAAATGGCTTACCATCTTCTCCGATTCTCTTAGCTTTTTTGCCATCATCAAGATGCGACCAAAAAATGGGACCCGGAGCTGATTTATCAAATTTTATAGCAATCGCAACCACAAGCATTATTGGAAAAAATAATATTATCAAAAAAAAGGAACCAATAATATCAAAAAATCTTTTATATACTTTTGCCCAGCCATCAAGACGAGTTCTTTTTACTTCTACCATGGGTATGCCGGCAACCGTAGTCATTTCTATATTCTTCAAAGTGGTTGAAAAAAAATCCGCGCTATATTTAAAATTGATTCTATTTTCTTCACAAAACCTTAACAGCTCAATATGAGCATCTCTTGTTGGAATACCAGCATAAATTATTTCATCAAGCTTCTTTTCTGACTTTAAGTTTTTTAAAGCATACTTTGCCATTTCATCAAGAACAACAAAAAAAGCAACTGTTTTTCTTCCTAAAACCGGATTTTCTAAAAATTCATTTTTTATGGCGTCATATGCTTTTCCGCTTCCAATTACGGCCACTCGTAAAACACCTATCCCCTTTTTCTTGAATAAGTAATAAATAAATTTTATTATTATTCTCCCAAACGAAACAAAAACAATAGATAATACCCATGCCGCTAAAATAATAAAACGTGAAGCAAAAAATTCGCGCTTGAAAAATATAAGAGCAATAACAAATACTATCCCGGTTGAACAGGCAAAAATAATTTTTGGGATATCATCAAAAAATTTTCTTTCTTTTATCTTATATAAACCGTTTAAAGCAAATATCAAAAGCCATACTAGAGGAATGGTAAAAGATAATAAAAAATACCAATTATATGGAATGATGGAAACAGCCGGTTCCAAATCCGCATAGGCTGATCCAAAGCGGATAAAATAAGACGCCAGGGCAGCGGAAACCAACATTACATAATCTACCGGCAACTGAATTGTAGTAAAAAATAATCGCATCTTCATACACTTCCAAATTACCATTATTTAACTAAAATTTCAAGGCAGGCACTTGACAAAAAAACTAAAATGTGCTATATTGTATCTATTCAGGTAAGCAAGGTGGTTACTCCCGACTTGTCGGGAGAGGAAAGTCCGAACACCATTTCTTTAACAGAATTATGGGCAGTCGATAACGTCGACCAATATAAATATATGGAAATTACCTCTCGCGAGAAATTTTCATTTATGAAATTTAGGGAAAGTGCCACAGAGACGATTAAAGCTCCTTCGGGAGCCAAATGTGAAAAGTTAGAAGGTGTGTTTCGTATATTACGAAATTGCTACTTCTCTTCCCGGCTGGCGACAGCCGAGGACGGTAAACCCTGCCCGGTGCAAGGCCAAGGTTCCCGCAAGGGAAATGGTAGGCCGCTCGAACTTTGCAGTAATGCAAAGTCTAGATAGATAATCACCCCCATCTCCGTCAACTGACGAATAATGGGAACAAAATTCGGCTTATTTGTTTACCTGAATATTAAAAAAACCGAGTATTTTACTCGGTTTTTTTGTTTGCCCAATCCCAAATGGCCTGCGCGGACATTCCTGATACACTTTTTTTAATTTTTTTTCCTCTCCAAATCTTTCTCATTTCTCTCAATATTTTACGGGATTCTACACCCAATCGATCCTCCAAATTTTCATTATCGCGTTCTATAAACTCTGCGTATTGCGCATAATATGCCAGAATGCTCGCTTCCAGTCCACTAATTTTTCTCATTTTTCCCTCCAAAGGACTAAACTTATGTTAGCACAAAAAAATACAATATACAAAAAATCCGAGCGTTTTACTCGATTTTTTTATTTATTTTATTTTGAGCCTCTTTCAACATTAATTTTAGTATCCTCTCTACTTCTATTGATACACCCATCTCCTTTAAGTCATTTTCAACGACCAGTATATCTTCTTTTGTAGGGTTATATAATCTCTGCTTAAAAAGAGCCAATATACTAACTTCTCTTGGTGTGATCTCTTTCGCTTTCATTTTTTCCTCCTTGTTTCATGTTTTTAAATAAACTATCTAATCCCTACTCTCTTTCTAACATCCTCTATTGTTTTCAATGCTTCTATTCTCGCTTTCTTAGCGCCGGCTTCCAAAATCTTTTGAACTTTTCCTTCGTTTTTTTGGAGAACTGCCCTGTGTTTTCTAAAAAGCTCAAAATGATTGGCAAGTTCGTGAGCTACGGCTTCTTTCAAATCTTTATAACTTATTTTTTTTATTTTTTTAAATCTGTCGTATTGTTTTTTATTTCCTAAAAGACGCAACATCTCTAAAAGATTATACGCTCCCATCATCCCAGGATTATCTTTTATTTTTTTCTCATCAATTATACCAGACGGTTCTGTCACGGCCTTAGAAATCTTGTCTTTTATGATTTTGCTATCATCTGTAAGCGCAATATAAGATTTTTCCCCCATGCTTTTACTCATTTTTTTAAAAGGATCTGACAGGCTCATAACTCTTGGCGACTCCGTAAGGAGCGCTTCGGGCAAAGGAAATGTTTCGCCAAAACGAGCGTTAAACCATTTGGCAATATCGCGAGTAAGTTCAATATGCTGAGCTTGATCTTCGCCAACTGGCACTAACCCTGATTTAAAAAGTAAAATATCCGCGGCTTGTAAAACCGGATAATCAAAAAGTCCCATATTCACATTCTTTTTTTGATGAACCGCTTTGTCTTTAAACTGCGTCATACGTTCCAACTCTTTTACCGGTGTAATACAATTAAAAATCCAAGCAAGCTCTGTTACCTCCGGCACATGCGACTGAACAAAAATTGTACATTTTTTCGGATCAAGCCCAAGCGCCAAATAATCCATCGCTAAAGATAAAATTTGTTTAGGTTTCTCTTTCGGATCAAAGTTTGTAGCAAGAGAATGCAAATCAACGATAGTAAAATAACATTTATATTGACTTTGTAATACGACAAAATTTTTCAGCGCGCCAAAATAATTGCCAATATGAAGCAGGCCGGTCGGCTGAATCCCGGAATAGATGATTTGCTGAGATTGTTTTTTTACCGTCATATATTCTTATATTATCAAAATTTTAGAAACCCCGCAATGCAGGGTTTCTAAAATTTGTAAGTTAGAAACTATTGATTGAAAAATTTAGATTTTAAACCTCTATTAACACCGGCAAAACCATTGGACGTTTTTTTGTTCTTTTCCATAAAAATTGTCCAATTTCATTCCTTATTTTATTCTTTAGATAATCCTCAAATGCCGGCGAAGCAGGGTCGGTATCTTTTAATAAAAGCTTAACTTTTGTTCTGGCTTGTTCAATTAGTGGCTTATGTTCTTTTAAATAAACAAACCCACGCGAAATAATGTCAGGATTGCCGATAAGTTCGCTAGTTTTTGTGTCTATCGTAACAATAACAACGAACATTCCATCTTCTGCCAGCTGTCTTCTGTCGCGAAGCACCACTTCATTTGAATCGGCATAACCGAGCCCATCAATCATTACATAATCATTCGGAACTTTTTCCTGCGTCAGTCGTCCGCCACGTTTATCAAAGGTTATAACCTGACCATTTGAAGCGATAAATATTTTTTCTCTCGGTATGCCGGTTTTCTCTGCCAAATTTCCATGCATTTCAAGAAGATATCTGTTTCCATGAATTGGAATAAAATATTCCGGTTTTATAAGACGCATCATTAATTTTAAGTCTTCTTGCTTGGCATGACCTCCAGCATGAACATCCATCATTTGATAATGAATAACTTTTGCTCCATGACGAACAAGAGTGTCTTTCAGGTGTTGAACCGTTCTTTCATTGCCGGGAATTACAGAAGACGAAAAAACAATAGTATCTCCTTTTTGTATTCTTATAAGACGGTGTTCATTATTTGCTACGCGCATTAAGACGGCATTTTTTTCACCCTGCGCTCCGGTACAAATAACGATAAGCTTTTCATCCGGAATATTTTTAAAATCTTTCTCTTCTATGATCGTGTGTGGTTTTACTTTCATATATCCGAGGCTATGAGCAATCTCAATATTACTCTTCATACTTCTGCCTTGAATCAGAACGCGTCTATTATACTTTTCCGCCAAAGAAATAAGCTGTTGAACACGAGTTAAAAGAGATGAGAATGTACCAATAATAATTCGGCTCTTCGCATCTTCAAAAATTTTGTCCATATCATGATTTATTTCGCCTTCGGAAATTTGATAACCAGGACTTTCAGCGTTTGTGCTATCCGACATAAGCACTAAAACTTTTTTTGTTCCATACATCGCAATTTGCGTAAGATCTGCCGGTTCGTCATTTACAGGAGTAAAATCAAATTTGAAATCTCCGGTCGTGATGATATAACCCAAAGGGGTATCCAAAGCTACGCCAAAAGCATCAAAAATATTATGATTTATATGATACGGCTCAAAAGTAAAAACTCCGAGCTTTATCGTATCTCCTATTTTTACAGTTTGTATTTTTAGAGGAGGCGCATCATGGAACTCTTCTTGTCTTTTTTTGATTATACCGGCGGTAAGGGGGGCTGTATAAATTATTGGGTTTCCAATTTTTGCCATTAGATGAGGTATTCCCCCAATATGGTCATAGTGACCATGAGTTATGATTATACCTTTAATTTTTTTACTTTTATTTTTTAAGTAATCAAAATTGGGAATTATGTAATCAATCCCCGGCATATCTTCTTCGGGAAACTGGAGTCCCATATCGACTATGACAATATCATCGCCATATTCAAAAAGGGTACAGTTTCTACCAATTTCTTCTAATCCGCCCAAAGGAATAATACGCAGTTTTTTGATATTTTCAATATTTTTTTTATCAAATGGTCTTTGTATTCTTTGTCGTCTAGGTCTTTTGTTTATTTTTTTTCTTTCTACCATAAAAATTAATCAATTATCTTAAATGCCTGAGGAGGGAGTCGAACCCTCACGCCTTACGGCACATGAACCTGAATCATGCGTGTATACCAGTTTCACCACTCAGGCGTACTATAAATCTAAAATCTGAGATTTATCTAAATATGCGTTTTGTTTTAATATAAGCTGAGAAAAGATTTGTAAATCTATCTGATGGAGTAACGAGATTATTAATCTTAAGTCCTTTTATTTTTTTATCAATCAAATAATTATACTTTGGTTCCCATAAAAATATAGCTGGAAAATTTTCGACTAACAACGCTTCAAATTCTTGATATTTTTGTTGTTTTACAACCTTATCAACTGTTTTTCTTGCCTGTTCTAGAAGAGCATCTGCTTTACGCTCTCCGTATCCGGCAAGATTTAATCCTGGATATTTTATTGCGGAACTATGCCAATAAGCGTATGGGTCTAAATCAGTTCCATACATTTGTCCAAAAAGAAAAACCTCATAACTTCTATCGGTTAAAAGAACATTCAAATTTGAAGTTGAAATAATTTTTAATTCAACTTGGATGCCTATTGCTTCCCAATTTTCTTTTATAATTCCTGCTGCTTTTACATTTTGTCCCTTTTCTATTGTAGTTAAAACTATTTTCAATTGTGTAGTTCCTTTTATTCTGTATTTATTACCATCTTTCAGTACCCAATCATCATCTACTAAAATTTTTTGCGCATCTGCTTCGTTATGTACCAAATGAGAAGTATCTTCTTCCAACCCAAAATATCCTGGAAGAATCGGACTTTCTATAAGAGCGCCATCTTCTAAAAGCGCTTCTTTGACAATTCTTTTTCTATCTATCGCCAAAGCTAATGCTTGTCTTATGTTGATATCCTTTAATATAACGTTGTTGCCCTCATTAAAAAATAAAGCGGTATATTGCGGAAGACGAATATCATAAAAATTGAGGCGTCCTCTTAATTTCAAATCTTTCATCCCCTCTGTTGAAACAAAGGCTAAGCCATCTATCTGTCTGTTATCCAGTGCGTTTATCGCAGAAATGTATTCTGGATAAAATTTTAATATAAGTTTTTCCAAATTTGGTTTCTCACCATAATATTTTTCGTTTGCTATAAGTTCATATGCTTTTATCGCACCAACCTTATCTTTTGTAAATGATTTAAACTTGTAAGGTCCTGTTCCAACCGGTTTATTATTGGCCTCTGCAAGATTAATATTAGCAACAGGGACTTTTTCCCAAATATGTTTTGGCAAAATCCCAACAGTAGTAAGAGCTAAAAAATTGCCAAAAGATTTTTTTAATTTAAATTGAACCGAAAAATCATTAATCTTGGTAACCTCTACGGCTGACCAGCTCGTTCGTAACGGACTGTTATAATTTTGGTCTTTTATGGCGTTAATCGTGAAAACTATGTCATCAGCGGTAAATGATTTGCCATCATGCCAAAGTATATTTTCTTTTAATTTGAAAGTATAAATTGTCTCTTCTTCATTAACTTCGTAGCTCTCTGCCAAATCCATGACCATGTTTAATCGCTCATTTCTTTTTGTAAGTCCGGAATAAATAAGAGCTGTTAAATCCTTATCAACTTCGTTATTTTGACTGTATAGAGGATTAATAAAACGCGTATAGCCAACAATACCTTCGGTATATTCGCCTCCGCGCGCAGCTACTTCTACGGTATTATTGAAATACAAAAGAGATACAAGCCCAACGATACCCGAGAAAGTCAGTATTGAAAAAATAACCAAAAAAGTTTTTTCTTTTTTATTTAAAAAACGAGGCAAATAACGAAATTGTGATGGACGAGGAAAACGCTTTCTTTTGAATAAATCTAAAATAGCTTTTTTTTCAACGTTTACCATCTTTATTCGTCTTTTGACATTCTTAATATAAGCGAGGCGATTTTTTACCTCCTTATAAATATTTAATAAAAATTGGTATATCTTCTGAGGCACACAAAAAAAATTACGAATTATGAATTACGAATAATATCGTGTCGCTTTGCGACATATGGCTATCCTCTTACTTCGTAATACTTTGAATTTTATTTTATAAAAATTAAACCGAGAGAGAGGCCAAGAAAGATAATGGCCAAAACAATAGTAATAGTATGAAGAATTTTTTCAACTCCGCGCTTTGTTCTGAAAACCATATTGTCTCCACCAAAAGCAGAGCCAAGTCCGGAACCGCGAGCCTGCAAAATAATAGCAATAATTAAAAAAATCGCTAAAACAATTTGCACTATATTTATGATGAATTTCACGTTCATATATCAATAGTATAGCATATTCGGCTATATTTGTCAATACTTGTCCAGAGAGATAAAATCTCAGAACATTCTCGTATTCATCATCTGTTTACTACTTTGCCTTATCCTCTATTAACCTTGCTAATGCCCGAACTCTGCCACCTGACACTTTGTGACCTTTTTTCTTTTGTCTTTTCTCTTCTCTTTTTTCGGCTCTAATTTTTTTCATACTATTATAAGTATAGCATAAAAGATGTTATAATAATATATATGAATTCTAGCGCAAAATTTATTTTAAAGCTCCTTAGTATTTTGCTTATTCTTGGATTGGTAATTTTTTTAATTCAAGTTGGCAGATATTATTTTCAAATAAAAACCGGGGCAATCTCTATACAAGAGGGTGGGAGCTTTTCCGCGATTAAATCGAATGCCACAGAACAAAAATATAATGCAAGAGAAATTATAGATATGGATGCGCCAGCCTTTGGCGCAGACTTGCCGGAGCTTACAATTATAGAATTTGCCAGCTTTTCCTGCCCATTTTCAAAAGATGTTTCAAGTATTGCCCGCGAAATGATGTTGCAATACCAAGATAAAATAAATTTTATTTACCGAGAATTTCCGATTGATGAGCTTTATCCGGAATCAAGCGCGCTTGCTTTAATTGGCAAATGCGCAAATGAACAAAGCGCATTTTGGCAACTCCATGACAAACTTTATCAATCGGATATTGATCCACAAAAAGCAATTAAACAAATTGCTATTGATGAAAATAAATTTTGGTCCTGCGTTAGCGAAAAACGTTATTTAAAAAGTATAGAAGCGGATTTATCCGCAGGGTTGAATAATAACGTGCGCGGAACGCCGACATTCTTTTTCATAAAAAAAGGATATGAGGACAAACCGATACGAGTAGAAGGCGCCATACCAAAAGAAACATTTAAGCAACTGATAGATAAATTATTAGAATAATTTCTATATCTTTTATTGATAATTTAGTTATATAAATAATATGTCTTTTTTTAAAAAAATTTTTGTCCTATTTACCCTACTATTATTAATAGGAGTTTATGCCTTGCCAATTTTTGTTTTCGCGCAGACTACCGGTAACACAGCCAAAGAACCGCCAATGCAATGCTGGCCACAAGACTTATGTAAACAAAAAAGTGGTATTTGGACAGAAACCGCTTCATCAAAAAAAGAATGTACCACTTTTGATGGAAAAACAACAGCTTATTGTTACGCGCCTCCGCCAACCGTAAGTCTTCAGGTATCAATCGGCGGAACACAAGTAAAGGGACTACTAGATTATATACCGCGAATTTATACTTATTTAGTTTCTATCGTCAGCATCGTTGCTGTAATTATGATTATGATAGGCGGGCTCCAATACCTAACATCAGTCGGAAACCCCAGAGCTATCAGTTCTGCAAAAGGCGGAAACCCCGGAGCTATCAATTCTGCAAAAGAAAGAATATTGGGCGCAATCGTAGGACTCTTCTTAACGCTTGGTTCATATTTCTTATTAAATACGATAAACCCAGCACTTACCCAACTAAAACTTCCAGAAATAAAAATGGTGAGGCGGTCAGTGCTAACAGTGCTAAATTCAAAAAACGGAGACTGTCCTGCCGATTCTCCGCAAAAAACAGGCAAAGTTGCCTTAACAAACTGTAGTAATGATTGTGATTGTTTTACTGGAGATACATGTGAGGAAGTTGGGGGAGAAGCTGGACAAATAATAGCAGCATCTAAGGTTGTTGTTTGGAGCGCAACTGCTGTAACCGGAGGAGCTGTGGCTGGAGCCTCTAACGTTGCTTCTGCTGGGCAATATATTATAAGAGGCGCTTTGAATGTACTGAAACCAATAGCTAAAACGTTAGGTAAATTCGTCATAGCCAACCCTGTAGATACTGCTACAGGCGTAGGCGCTTATATGGTAGTAAGTAGCTTGGGAGATTCAGGTCCTGCAACTAAATCTGTTTCAAATGGCATCTGTGTGAAACTAGCAAAAAAAAGTATACCGGCGTTTGGATTATGCGCATTTAATTCTAATTGCATAAGTGGAAAGTGTATAGACCTCACTACGGGAAAGGAACTATCAGAAGAAAAATTAGGAAATATTGGTAGCTGCGCAGGAGATCCTGTTTCAATAGGTACTTCTTGTAGATCTAATATTGATTGCACTAATGCTGGTACAGTTCCTGGTGAATGGGAATGTATTGGAGTATTAAAGGATAAGACTACGGGTGAAGTGACAAAAAACGGACTATGCTCAAATGGAAGCGAAGGAGCACTTTGTTGTATAACCGGAGTTGGTCCTGATAACGACATAGCAAAACTAGAGTGCTCATCAGGAGAAAAACAATGTAAAACAAATTATATATGTGCATTTAGCTACGATAGTAAATGGTTTGCCACTGGAGCAAACTATTCTGCAGTACCTTGCTCAACAAATGAAAATTTTTGTAAAGCTTATTATGCAACCCTCATTAAAAGTGACAGTGTTTGCTTAGGAAAAGATACTGCAATACAGCAACCATAAGTCATATCCTTTATATAATCAATAAAGAATAGAGATATCTTAAAAAGGTTCCAATAAATTGGAAGCTTTTTTAAAAAAATATCTTGGAGAGAAAAATAAAAAATAAAATAGTAAAGAAAAAAGTAACATACTTATATTTTTTAGCTTCTGATATCTCTTCCTCTATGTCAGACATATCCGTGACACCTGTTATCATATCATAGTGTCGTAAATTATTTTTTCTTTTTTTGTAACACTCTTTTTCTATCTCATTATCCCACTCTTGCAAAAATTCTATAGTACCCTTATATACATCTATGGCAACATGGGCAACACTATAAACCACCAAAAATCCAACTGCGACTATTACTATCGCCGCCATACCGACAAAACCCAACTCCATATCTATAGCCGCGCCTCCATCGCCTCTGCCTCCATCGGCAACGCCAAATGAGCAAACATTATCCTGAATTTTTTCTTTTTTCTGCTTATGTCCAAACATTGTGAAATAACTGCTATTACCGTAATATGACCTGCCAAGCCGTCCGCCATTTGCAAACCAATGTTCAGTAGAGTCATCGGCTTTTTTATATAACCTACCGGCCAACTTACCATTGTCATCATAGTACGTTGCCTCGCCATTAATTCTTGTAAAAGAGCCCCCTAATCTTTCTCCATTTTCTGAATAGTAGTCAACACGGCCATTAGGCTTGATATATGAGCTGCCAAGCCATCCGCCATTTGCAGAATAATGATCGGTGTGACCAACAGAGCCTCTGTATGACCTACCTAATAATCCATCACCCGTATAGTGCTCTGCGCCTTGCATCATGCTCTCCTTTATTAAGCCGTAGCATAGCATAAATTTGCCTTTTTGTCAAGAGAAGCGCGATTTATCCTGCCCCTCTTGCACGATTGACAATTATATAGTATATTAATGGGAGTAAGAAAGCACTTCCTTTTTTTATAAAAACTTATGCCAAACGAATACATAAACATCAAAGGCGCGCGAGTTAATAATTTGAAAAATATTAACGTCAAACTTCCAAAAAATAAGTTTGTCGTGATAACCGGACTCTCGGGTTCGGGAAAATCTTCTTTAGCTTTTGATACAATCTATGCCGAAGGTCAGCGCAGATATATGGAATCGCTCTCATCTTATGCGCGGCAATTTTTGGAAACACAAGACAAGCCCGACGTAGACGAAATCACAGGACTCTCCCCTACCATTGCCATCGATCAGCGAAGCATCTCTTCAAATCCTCGCTCAACCGTCGGAACCATTACAGAAATTTATGATTACTTGCGTCTCCTTTTCGCGCGCATCGGAACTCCACACTGTCCAAATGATGGTCAGCCTCTGGGTCAACTTGAAATTATTGATATTGCTCATAAAATAAAAAAAATAGCGCAGAAAGAAAATATAAAACTCTTGGTTCCTCTTTTTCATAAAGACAGAAAAGACCATAAGCGTACAGTTCGAGAAATGATGAAAAACGGTGTAAAAGAAATTCGCTTCAACGACAAGTTTTATCCGATTGAAGATTTTATAAAAGAAGAAGCACCACAAGGGACAATACATAATCTTGAAGCTGTTATTTTGGAGCTGAATAAAAGCGTTAACTACCAGGATGAAGAATTTTTGAAAATGATAAGAATGTATCTTGATTGGGGAAACGGAATAATAAGTATTTATAATCCAGAAAAAAATGAAAATATAATTCTTTCGGAAAACCTAAGTTGTCCAAAGTGCCATTTTACTATAAAAGAATTAGAACCACGCTTCTTTTCGTTTAATAATCCTTATGGAGCATGCCCCGCCTGCACAGGCCTTGGCATCCGACAGGTAGTAGATGTGGATTTAGCAATACCGAACAAAAAATTAACTTTGGCGCAAGGAGCCATCAAGCCATGGACAAGAATTTCTGGTAATAGCGCCTACTACAGCAAGCTAATTGCGGCTGTTGCAGAAAAATATAATTTTAGTATTAATGTTCCAGTTTCAGAATTATCAAAAAAAGCCGTTGATATTATTATGGAGGGAACCGGGGAACAAGAGTATGAAGTAAATGATAAAAAAACTACATTTCCTGGCGTATCTAAAAACTTGGAGCAAAGATATAAAGAGAGCAATTCTGACTATATGCGCAAAGAGATAGAAGGATATATGCGAAAAATGACTTGCCCGACATGTCTTGCTAAACGTCTAAACGCAGTTGCGCTCTTGGTCACTATAGATAAATATAACATCGCCGACTTAGTCAACTTATCTCTTGAAAAAACAGTATCGGTTTTCAAAAAACTTAGCGCCGACTTAGACGAAAACCAAAAAAAGATATCTAATTTGGCAATTAAAGAAATAATAATTAGATTACAAAATCTTATTGATGTAGGTCTTGGATATCTTATGCTTGACCGATCAATTACAACGCTTTCCGGTGGAGAAGCTCAACGCGTTCGCCTTTCCACTCAAATCAGTTCCGACCTGTCAGGAGTAATCTATATTTTAGACGAACCAACAGTTGGACTGCATGAACGAGATACAAGTAAGCTTTTAGCTACTTTAAAAAAATTGCGCGATAATGGCAATACGGTTATTACTGTTGAGCATGATATTACCACAATAAAATCTGCTGACTGGGTTGTTGATATCGGTCCGGGCGCTGGAGAATATGGCGGAGAAATTATTGCCGAGGGAACAGTTCTAGAAATTAAAAAAAATAAAAAATCTATTACCGCAGGATGTCTTACCGGCACCAAAAAAATAAAAGCTCCGGAAAAACGCAGATTAGGAAACAAAAAAACCCTCTCTATTCTTGGTGCTTCTGGAAATAACCTTCAAAATGTCACCGCTAAATTTCCTTTGGGTAAATTGATATGCGTTACAGGAGTATCAGGCTCCGGAAAATCAACGCTAGTTATTGATACATTAGCAAAAGCTCTTTCCGCCCATTTTTATAGAAGTAAAGATTTACCGGCAAGCCATAAAAGTATTAAAGGAATCGAAAATATTGATAAAGTTATTTCTATCGACCAATCACCTATTGGAAAAACTCCACGCTCCAATCCCGCGACTTATACCAGTGTCTTTACGGCAATCCGCGATTTATTCACAGAGGTTCCGGAGGCAAAAATGAAAGGTTATGATGCGGGAAAATTTTCTTTTAATGTCAAAGGAGGCGGAAGATGCGAAACGTGTGGCGGTGAAGGATATATGAAAATAGAAATGCAATTCTTGCCTGATGTTTTTATTGAGTGTAAAGATTGTAATGGAAAAAGATATAATAAAGAAGCTTTGGAAATTCATTATAAAGGGAAAACCATAGCAGATGTTCTTGAAATGTCCGTACAAGAAGCAAGAGAATTTTTTACTGACCAGCAATTAATATACGACAAACTCTCTGTCCTCTATGATGTAGGATTGGGATACTTGCGCCTAGGTCAGCCTGCTAATAAACTCTCCGGTGGAGAAGCCCAGAGAGTAAAACTTGCAACAGAACTCTCGCGCCGAGAAACGGGTAAAACTTTTTATATTTTAGACGAGCCGACGACAGGACTACACTTTGAAGATATTCGCAGATTACTGAATGTATTAAACCTATTAGTTGATAAAGGAAATACCGTTGTTATAATTGAGCATAATGTAGACGTTATCAGAAGCGCGGACTGGGTTATTGACATTGGCCCGGATGGTGGAGATAAGGGCGGAGAGATTATAGCGGAAGGCACGCCTGAAGAGATAAAACAAAGCAAAAAATCAATAACAGGCCAATATCTATAAACCAAAGCGTGGCCACTCTTGACAAAACTAATAAAATATGGCAAAATATAAAGAGTTAAAAAATAAAATCTAAACATATGACTGACGAAAAGAATACCTCTTCCTCTGCCGAAAAACAAAAAGAGCACGAAGAAACAGAAGCAAAACCAGTAGTTTCGACTCCTAACGAACCAAAACCAGAAGAAGCTCCTGCCGAATCTCCATCTGTAGAAACTACAAATACAGAAGTAGAGCCAGAAGTAAAAAAAATCCTAGAGGAGACAGCCGAAAAAATTTCGGACAAAACAGAAGAACTATCTTCTACCGAAGGTGCCGAAGATAAAGTATTAAAAGATTTTTCAAATCTTAAACCCGGCATGACTGTAAGGGTTCATCAAAAAATTCAAGAAGTTGGAAAAAAGGGAGAAGCAAAAGAAAGAATTCAAATTTTTGAAGGAATGATACTCGCTATCAAAAATAAAGGAATAAGCAAAACGATTACTGTAAGAAAAGTTTCTGATAGCATCGGTGTAGAAAAAATATTTCCATTACATCTTCCAACGATTGCAAAAATAGAACCGGTAAAACAAGCAAAGGTAAGACGCGCCAAACTTTATTACTTACGCGACCACAAGAAAAGACTGAAAGAAAGAAAAGTCTCTAAATAAAAACTAATAAAAACAACCCGCCAATTTGGCGGGTTGTTTTGTATAATGCAATTAATAACTATTCTCTTTCTTCCTCTCCATATACCCATTCCCAATCACCCTTTGTATATTCAAATAATTCTTCGTCCTTAAAAAATCTCTTAACTTCTGCTTCCGCATTTTCCAAACTGTCTGACGCATGAACAAGGTTTGCTTGTCCACTCATTCCAAGGTCGCCCCTAATACTTCCGGCATCAGCAGCTCTGCCTTTTGTTGGTCCAACAATAAGACGAACTGCGCTTATCGCTTCCAATCCTTCCAAGACCGCAACTACGACCGGTGCACTCTTCATAAACTTTTTAAGACCATCAAAAAATGGCTTATCTTTGTGATGTGAATAGTGCTCGTCAAGCATTAAATCTTCTAATTGCATCATCTTTAGTCCAACAACCTTTAAACCCTTTCTCTCAAAACGTCCAAATATCTCCCCCATTAAATTACGCTGAAGCGCGTCAGGTTTTACGATGACTAATGTTCTTTCCATACTTTATTAATTTAATTATAAATATATAACAAATATTACCACATTTATAAAAAAATGCAAAAACCCCACAGTTTATCCTTCGTAATTTTAACGAAGAACGGTGCGGGGTTTGATTTCTAAAGATAAACAATGAGCAAAAATGGCCAGCTGGCAAGCACCAGATAGGCAAACAAGAAGCCGATAATAGCTTTTTTGGAAAGAGGCCAATTAATCATTTGCCCGGCTCTGTAATAATGCCATTCAAATCTGATTTCCTGAAACCCAAACCATCCCAATAAAACCATCATCATGATTCCGTAACTGCTTCTAAGGAACAACTTTGCAAATAATAGTAGCGAACCGAGAACCAGAATTCCCCAAATAAAAAATCCGATTTTCCTATACTTCCATGAGATACTCATTAAAAGTGACTTTATGACTCTCCCGCCATCTAACGGACTCATTGGCAACATATTGAAAAGATTAAGAAAAATAACAAACCCCATACCATAGATATATAATAGATTATCTGTCGTCTTCCACAAAAGCCAAAGAGGAAGCGCGGTGAGATACCCCATTACTGGACCCGCAAGAGCAATAAAACATTCTTGTTGCCTAGTCCATATTTTCCCTTTTGTTCCACCAATGGCAACAGCGCCTAAGAAAGGAATAAATATAACGCCTTTTACAGGAATCTTATAAATCTTCATTGCTAACACATGGCTATACTCATGAACTGCTAGAGAAAGTGAAATAATAAGAGCCAATTGCCACCCGCCCTTTAAAATATATTCTATTGATAAAAAGAACAAAATAAAAGTTACGAGAGATGTCAACTTTGGATATTTTATAGCAATATCCTTAATTCGTTTCCACATCTTTTACCTCCTTATTAACATATTATCAGAATATAGATATAAATCAAAAAACCGTCCTTATTTGGACGGCTATATTATTTTGATGGCAGAGCAAGCCAATCGTAGGCGTTTGAATGCGTTCTATCCGGATGTTTAAATCTCAATTTATCTTTCTTGCCTGCTACAAACTCCCTAACTGTCTGAAGCGGGTCTTCACACAGAACCTCAATTGCCGACTCGCATGCATATGTATGAACCCGATCTCTAATCAACATTTTCAAACTTAGGTTTAATACTCCTCTCGCAAAATCAAAATAATTACAACTATAACCAAGTATAACTATTTTTTCATCAGAGTAACTTCCGTATGCATATATAAAATATCTCCTTATAGCTACAACAGGAAAAAAATCATTAAACAATTGCATTATGTCAGTATGTACTTTTAAAAATTTAGCATGCTTATTTTCACAATTTTGCGCATCTTCTTCTGTAAAAAAGACGCGCCTACAAATCTGACATTTCTATGCAACTATCTGCTTCGACATTTCGTCCTCCTCTACAAAAAGCTTATACCAGAAACATATATTTTGTCAATAATAATTTGTCGCATAGTGACACCTTCATTTATCATTGATAATTGGCAATTGTATCGCTATATCTCCCTCCTCGTCTGTACGTTTATATTTTATATCGGCATTTTCCAAATTCTTTATTACCCGATATGATGGGTGTCCGTAATTATTTTCGCCAACACTAATTATTGCCAAAAATGGCGAAATAGCGCGCAGAAATTCTTCACTCGTTGAATTTTTGCTCCCGTGGTGTCCAACCTTCAGGATATCCGCCTTTAAATCAGCGTTACTATTTATTAAATCATCTTCAATCTTAACTGGCGCATCGCCGGTAAAAAGAATTGATTTTCCATTATAAATCAATTTGAATATCAAAGAACTATCATTACTATCTTTGTATCCTCCTAGATGCATAAAATCAATTTTTCCATTTTCAAAATTAATGTCAGAATCTTTGGTGGCAACTTCCAATTTATTTTTAGCTAAGCGCAAAAATTCTTGATATTCCGAAATATCCGAACTATCGCCACTTATAAAAACCTTGCCCACGTCATATCTTCTCAAAATTTCAACTGCGCCGACAAAATGGTCTTTGTCCGGATGGCTAATAATCATATATTCTATTCTGTGGTCAAAATAGGGCAAATTATTGCCGACACATCCAACAAATTTATTATCCGGTCCGCCATCAACCAATATCTGTACTCCGTCCTTCAAATTTATAAAAATCCCGTCGCCTTGCCCGACATCGCAAAAGACCGCCCTGCTTTTTTGGCGTATAAAAATATCTTCTACAGAAAAATCGCTGATAAATAAAAGTGTGCAACAAATAATAAATATTTTTTCTTTATTCTTCATGTTGATTCAGCTTCCAAAAAGTAAAATATAAAATTAGACCATATAAAGCAAGCATTATAAAAAAATTAATTTTTAAAGGAAGATAGCCAAAGGGCATATTTCCAAAAAAATTTATAACTTTCACAATAAAATTTAGAATTACTGCGCTTGGCAAAAATAAAATCTGCCCTATGCCCTGCGAAAAAAATATTAAAAATGGCAGTAACGGCAAAGTAAAAATAATGGCATAGGCAACAAAAGGCAGAATAATAATATTTACCGGCAAAGACCATAACGATATATGACCAAAAATATAAGAGGAAATCGGCAGAGTAAAAATTATCGCGGAAATTGTCGGCACCAAAGTTTCTTTCAAAATCTTGATCTTAATTTTTAAGTACTTATCTACTATTGGTGAAAAATATATTAGTCCGAAAGTAGCTGAAACCGACAACCAAAAACCGGCGTCATAAATAATGTGCGAATTAATCAAAAACATAGCGCAGATACTGTAGAGAAGAGCTCTGCCGGCATTATTGTATCTGCCATAAGCTAAAGCATATAATGCCAAGGAGCCCATAATACCGGCACGAATAACAGATGATCCGGCTCCCACAAAAATAACAAACAAAAATATTAGTCCCAGCATAACATAAAATGCCGGTTTGCGTGACAAACTCAAAGCAAAAAGAATCGGAAGAAACATTGCCCCCAAAAAGCTTATATTCCAACCGGAAATTGCAATAATATGCGTCGTTCCGGTTCGTTGAAAATTATTTAAAAGTTCTAGCGGAATTGCATTTCTAGCACCCACCGTTAATCCTGCTAAAAAACTTGATATGGGCTCATGAAGATTTTTATTTATTTTTTCAATCAAAAAACTTTTTACTAACAAAAGCTTTTCTATAATTATATTTATTCTTACATCATCTATGCTTGTTCGTGTTATTGTAGGCCAATAACATAATCCATAAATATTTTGCATTGAAAGATAACGCGCATAGTCAAAATCGTCAAAAACCTTTGGCTCTTGAAATTTACAATAAATTTCCAATCCATCGCCATATTGATATTTTGGATAAAGATTTGTTGCTAATAAAATTTTTTCTTTTCCGTTAAAAACATCTCTTCCAATTTTTATCGGCTTAATTATTAATTGTTGCTTGTCTATTTTATTTATCGGCTCATCCGCTACAATCCCAATAACTTTGATTTCTTTATCATAATAATTTGGAAAAATTTTATTTTCCTCTATCCCCAAATTAAACCTTGTAAACCCAAAAATAATAAAAAATACGCTTAATAAAATCAAACGTATTTTTTTATCCCGCCAAAAAAGTAAAATTAAAACTCCGGATAAAAGCAGAGCATTATAAATCCAAAAAAAATTAAATTTAAAGTTGATAAAACTATGCACGAGAATACCGCCAATAAACCCAGAACAGGCAATCACTACAATATACGATTTCCGCTCCAAACACCTCCTTGCTATCTCGCGCAAAAATTCCATATTTTAAAGACGGACAAAGCCCGCCCATACTTAATACATAATACTCGATACTAAATACTTATATTACTATATTCACCAGCTTTCCTGTAAAAATAAATTTTTTTATTTTCTTCCCTTCCATATATTTTTTTACATTTTCGCTTGAGAGCGCATATTCCTTAGCCTCATCTTCGCTAATACCGGCACTTACCAAAATTTTATCGCGGACTTTGCCATTTACTTGAATTATCAATTGTATTTCTTCATCTTTTGCCAAGTCTTTATCATAAGCCGGCCACTTTTCCAGTGTAATAGATTTTTCATGACCTAATTTCTCCCAAAGTTCTTCTGCAATATGTGGGGCAAAAGGAGATAATATTTTAAGAAACTTTTCGAAACTATTTTTTGATAAATTACCTGCTTTATTTACAAAAATCATCATTTTAGAAATCGCGGTGTTAAATTTAAAATTATTGATATCTTCTGTTATACCTTTTATTGTTTTATGCAATAATTTTTCATCGCTATCCTCAGCGCCATCTTTTAGATTCCATACTTTTTCTAAAAATCTTTTAACTCCCACTACACCTTTAGTATCCCATGGTATTGCTTCGCCATACGGGCCCATAAACATTTCATACAAGCGCAAAGTATCTGCGCCGTATTCTTTCACCACGTCATCGGGATTTATAACATTTCCGCGGGATTTGCTCATTTTTATTCCGCCTTCACCCAAGACCATACCATGCGAAGTTCGCTTGCCATATGGCTCGCCATACTGCATGCCGTACGGCAAGAACCCTTCATCATATAAAAACTTGTGCCAAAATCGTGAATATAAAAGATGCAAAGTAGTGTGCTCCATTCCGCCATTATAAATATCAATAGGCAACCAATATTTTAATAATTTTTTATCTGCAAATACTTTATCATTTTTTGGATCAATGTATCGCAAATAGTACCAGCTGGAACCGGCCCAATTTGGCATTGTATCTGTTTCACGGCGAGCTTTACCACCGCACTTTGAGCACTTTGTATTTACCCATGAAGTTATATTTGCCAAAGGAGACTCCCCTGTTTCTGTCGGTTCGTATTTTTTAACTTCTGGAAGTTCTATCGGCAAATCTTTTTCCAGAACAGGAACGGTTCCGCATTTTTCGCAATATAAAATAGGTATCGGTTCTCCCCAATAATGCTGACGACTAAATATCCAATCGCGTAAATGATAATTGGTCTGTCTGCGTCCAAATTTTTTACTCTCTGCAAAGCTTACCATTTTAATACGCGCGTCAGAACTTGTTAGTCCGTTAAATTCTTTAGAATTTATCAAAACTCCATCTTCCGTATAGGCTTCTGCTAGTGTCTTTGTGCCTTTTCCCAATTCTACCGGTGCTACCACTTCTTTTATATCCAGCCCATGACGCTTGGCAAATTCAAAATCACGACTATCGTGTGCCGGCACCGTCATTACAGCGCCTGTTCCATAGCTTGCCAAAACATAATCGGCAATCCAAATCGGAACTTTCTCGCCGGTAAAAGGATTTAACGCCCAAGAACCCAAAGACACACCTGTTTTTTCTTGATTCTCAGATTTTCTTTCCAGTTCGGATTTTTTGCTTACTTTTTTTAAATAATTTTTAACCTGCTTTTTATTTTCGTCTATCGTGAGTTTGGAAACCAAAGAATGCTCTGGCGCCAAAACCAAAGCTGACACTCCATAAATTGTATCAATGCGAGTTGTAAATACAGAAATACAATATTCTTTCTCCATGACTGTTCCACAAAAATCAATTTCCGCGCCCTCGCTTTTCCCAATCCAATTTATCTGTTGATCCTTTACTCTTTCCGGATAATCAACGTCTTTTAATCCTTCTATTAATTTATCGGCATAGGCGGTAATCTTTAACATCCATTGCTCCATCTCACGGCGCAGGGCTTCTGTTCCGCAACGCTCACACTTGCCGTCAACCACCTCTTCATTAGCCAGCCCAATTTTGCAAGACGGGCACCAATTAATAAAACTTCTTTCTTTATATGCTAAACCCTTCTTATAAAATTGCAAAAATATCCATTGTGTCCATTTGTAATACGCCGAGTCTGTTGTATTTATCTCACGCGACCAATCAAAAGAAAAACCGAGGGACTTCATCTGACGGCGAAAATTATCTGTATTTGTTTTGGTTACTTCGCGTGGATGCTTGCCGGTTTTTATGGCATAATTTTCTGTTGGAAGCCCAAAAGCGTCCCACCCCATCGGATAGAGAACGTTATTTCCGTCCATACGCATTTTTCGACTGACAATATCAAGCGCAGTAAAGCTTCTGCAATGACCGACATGCAAACCATCTCCCGATGGATATGGAAATTCTACCAAAATATATTTTTTTGGTTTTTTGGAGCTATCTTCCGCTTTATACAAACCCCATTCTTCCCATTTTTTCTGCCATTTAGCTTCTATTTTGTTTGGTTGGTATTCCATAGTATATGTTTATTTTAAAGCTTTTTTATAAAAATCGCAAGTATTGACCGATTACGTCTTTCATGCTAATGTTTAGCTATGCAAGGAGGCTGAATGGGAAAGACACGGTTAAACGGACTTGTTGATTCCCTTCCTGTGCCGGATGACGTCAAATCATTGGCAAAAAAAGTAATAAAGAATCTTGATGAGCAAGCAGCCGTTCTCATTATTGTTGAACTAAAAGATAGATCGAAAAAGTTGGACGATCTACTACAAATAATGAAACAAAGCTTAAAACATACCCCGGTTCTTTGAAAAGACAGGAGACGAAAATGAAAAAAATCCTTCTCGTAGTTAGTATTTGTTTTTTAAGTTTTTCTGTAGAAGCTAAAGAAAATAAAAAGCTTTCTTCGAATAACGATACACAAAAAATAAATTCTCAACAAAAAAATGAGAAAAAAGATATTTTGGATAAAAACAAAAAAGTAAGCAGTTGGTCATTTTTTTGGAATGCATTCAAATTCAAAGACAGCGAAGCGCCAAAAATTCAATTTGAGTGGGGCGTTTTGGCATATAGTACCGAACAAGAAAATTGGAGTTTTACAAGAATAGAGCCATTTGTAAAACTTAAGTGGGCTATTTTGGAAAAATATCTCCAGCCATATCTAATTTTTTCTTTGGATAGTTCACGAATTGATTATGACTTGGCTGACTATAAAGCAGGCGCATATAACATTTCAATGCGCACAAGGCTTACTTCTGTTGGAAATCCTTCGTACGGCGCCGGGTTGCAAGTCTTTGTAATTGGTTGGCGACGCTTGCATCTTTATGGTTATGCGCAATTTCAGGCAAGCTCACTAAGCGATGCAACACTTGAAAGCGCAATGCTCACAATAAATAAAGAAGAGGTTGACCTTTACGATCAGGTTGTTGATCATCTGGATGCCAGCTATGACATCAGACGATACGAATGCGGGGGAATTATTAGTTATAGTTTCTTCTCATGGTTACATGCATCGGCCTATGTCGGATACATCTGGTTGGACGCAACCATAAAAATAAATATCGATGAAGAGCTGGCGGAACAAATACGGTTTTTAACAAATAACGGTCCAAGAAATATTGTCCCGAATCGTTTAGTAATTGATGAAAGTAGCGCTTTTGGAATGCTGAGTCTGAAGTTTCGAATCTATAAACGATTGCACATCAATATTGAAGGCACAATGGTTCCGTCTCAACACCCAATTTATTATGGTTCTGCTTCCTTTATTATCGAAGGCAACAAATAAAGGAGCACGAAACGAAAACAAGACATAAGGTAGATATCGGCATAGGATTTGCGACCTCAATCGTTTTGGCAATTTCCAGTCCGTTCGGGCTTCTCTTAAGCGGTAGCTATCTTCTTGGAAGAATCGGACTTATCAAAACTCTGAATAAAGCCGCGAGAAGCAAGGGATATAAAAATTGGGATGACTTCGTAAAACAAAACAAACGAATCAAATCATAAAAAATTGGCACAAAAAACCACCCAAATTCAGGGTGGTCTTTTAATTGGGGAAATGTTAAATATTTTGTGAATTATATGCTTCTTGTAGACGTTTTAGCGCAATTGCGAATGCTGACTTGCGTAACGAAATATTGGCGTCGCGGGAAAGCTCGAGCATCTTTTCAAAATTAGGCATTATCAGATTATATAATTTATTAAATACTTCCCCTTCGCTCCATTTTTCTTTTTTTAAATTTTGATCCCATTCAAAATATGAAACGATAACTCCACCTGCATTTGCCAAAACATCCGGAATAACTACAACATCTTTATCTTCCAAAATTTTATCAGCTTTCGGAGTCACCGGACCATTTGCTAGCTCAAGTATAATCCTTGCTTTTATACGCCCGGCATTCTCTTCGGTTATTTGATTTTCTAAAGCGCTTGGAATGAGGACTTCGGCATCAAGTTCCAGAATAGACTGATTGGTTAAGAGTTCCGTTCTTGGCGCGCCAAAAAGCGTTCCATTTAATTTTTTAAATTCTATAAGTTCGTTAATGTTTAATCCATCGGGATTATAAGCGCCTCCCCTTGAGTCAGAGACAGCGACTACTTTATATCCCTTTTCTACGCAAAACTTTGCCATATTCATTCCAGCGTTTCCAAAACCCTGAATAATAATACGCGGATTTTCTATATTCATCTTCAAAAGCAAACTATCTAAAACCATAAATCCGCCCTTAGCCGTTGATGTTCCTCTGCCTAAAGAACCGCCTATTTCTATCGGCTTTCCAGTAATTACCGCCGGTTCAGGCGCACCATTTAATTTTTCATATTCATCTGCCATCCAAGCCATTATTTCTGGTGTGGTATTCATGTCAGGAGCAGGAATATCTTTTTGCGGGCCTAAGTCTGAAAAAAGCGCTCTCATATATCCTCGTGATAATTTTTCTAATTCTCCTTTGCTTAAATTTTTTGGATTTATCCTTACTCCGCCCTTACCACCACCCATTGGAATATTTACAATAGCGCACTTTATAGTCATCCAGAAAGCAAGTGCCTTAACTTCATCAATATCTACTCCATCATTAAATCTAATTCCACCCTTATAGGGTCCGCGCCAATTATTGTACTGAACTCTGCACCCTTCAAAAATACGCGATTCTCCGCTATCCATCTTAATCGGAATATTTACTTGTAAAATTCTTTGTGGTGTTTCTAATAATTTGTAAACTTCGGGTGAAATATTAATAATCGTCTTAACGTCTTCTAATTGCTTTATCGCATTTTGAAATATATTCATAAAAAATTAATTAATGATTGATTTGGCAACAGCTTCTGCGACTCCCTCATCAAAAGGTCCCGGAATAAAATACTCCGAAGTCGGCTCTTTTATATAATCCGCCAAGGCTTTGGCAGCGGATAATTTCATCTCCATTGTTATTTTTTTTATCCCATTTTGCAAAACTCCTCTAAATAATCCAGGAAAGGCTAAAACATTATTTATTTGATTTGGAAAATCACTTCTGCCTGTTGCTATCAAATTTGCGCCTGCTTCATGGGCTTCGTCCGGCATTATTTCTGGTATCGGGTTTGCCATTGCAAAAATAATCGGATTATCATTCATTGAGCGCACCATCTCTTTTGTTAAAATATTTGGCTGGCTAACACCAATAAACACATCTGATCCTTTTACGGCTTCGGCCAAGCCACCTTCCAGTTTTTCCATATTTGTTATTTTTGCCATTTCGTCTTTTACTTTATTCATTCCTTCTTCCCGACCGTCCCAGATGATACCTCGAGAATCAAGCAATATTATGTTTTTTGCTCCGCCGGCAAAAAGTATTTTAGCTACTGCCATTCCTGCAGCTCCAGCACCGTTTATAACGATTTTCATCTCGCTGATTTTTTTATTTGCCAATTTTGATGCATTTGTAAGACCTGCCAAAACTACGATGGCTGTTCCATGTTGGTCATCATGAAAAACCGGTATATTTAATTCATTAATTAATCTTTCTTCAATTTCAAAACATCTGGGCGCAGAGATATCTTCCAAATTGATACCACCAAAAACCGGGGAAATATTTTTAACGATTTTAATAATCTCTTCAGTGTCTTGGGTTTTTAGAGCAATTGGGAAAGCATCAACTCCGCCAAATTCTTTAAATAATTGCGCTTTACCTTCCATTACAGGCAAACTGGCTTCTGCGCCTATATTTCCTAATCCCAAAACTGCGCTCCCATCGGTTACTATTGCGACCAATCTACCCTTTGACGTATACTCGTAAACCATCTCTTTGTTAGCTGCAATTTCCTGACAGGCAAAAG
>Ga0210057_1001756_pt1 | contig 32289 bp, 25 predicted proteins | sample CryGeyCG2114_010_2_FD_183968 | JGI IMG/M metagenome (GOLD analysis project Ga0210057, IMG submission 183968) | Groundwater microbial communities from aquifer - Crystal Geyser CG10_big_fil_rev_8/21/14_0.10 (SPAdes) (version 2) | ecosystem: Environmental > Aquatic > Deep subsurface > Groundwater ... | reverse complement strand
CACCCGCGACGAATAAAAATGATTTCAAAAGTGAAGTTGCTCAATTTACTGAACCGGCGCCAACCGGAACTTATAAATTGATAGTAGCCAATGATTCTGAAATTGACCTTCAGGCGGACAATTTACTACAGAACGGTCTTTATTACAAAGATCGTGAATCAGGAAAAATATATCACACTGTCTTTGGGGATGATTGCGCTGAGCAAAAGACTGTGAAACTGAAACTCACGGAAGACGTAACTAACGACAAGTTTTTCGTTTATAAAAAAGATGGGAGATATGCGCGAGATTTGCAAAAGGTTTATTTTGACGAATGGCAGATTGATTTCTCATGTGCAAACTCCTATACCTTACAAATTCTTCCGGATGCTGACCCAGAAACTTTTGAACCAGAGATCGTAACCATATTTCCAGTATCACAAGGTAATACATTTCAAGGTTTATATTCACGAGACTCTAAAACCGTCTTTTATGGCTCAGAAGTTTTGATAGGTGCTGATTCCGAGACATTTAGGATTTCTGAAAATGTATCCATCACAAGCGACAGAAACCACGTTTATTTGTGGAATGAAATACTCCCGGGAGCCGATCCATCGTCTTATATCATAGTCGAAGACTATAGTGCCGCGGGTCGTGGAACGGTTTATGGCAAAGATAAAAACAACGTCTTTGTTGATTACTGCTTATTAAAAGGCGTTGATGCCGCGAGTTTTTCAATTGCTTGGAATCAAAATCTCAGGAAAGATGAATTTGTTGATAGATCAGGAACTTTCAGTATAGAGTTAGAAAAAGGTAAGACAGGAGAGGCGGACTCGTGTAATGTAATTAGATAATTTAGAGAAGAAGTAGCTGAATTAAAAAAATTTGCCGCCAAAGAAAAACTTGAAATCGTCCTTTCCGCTCCGGTTCAAGGCGAGGCGGGCGGAAGGGGGGTGTGGGGGAAATTCCGCCCGACGAGCCCAGCCAGTTCCGTTCGGATATTTTCAAACAGACACCGCCAAAATTGAAAATCTTATATTATTGGGCGATTAGCTCAGCTGGTTAGAGCGTTGCATTGACATTGCAGAGGTCACAGGTTCGAGTCCTGTATCGCCCACAATTCGGTCTCTGAAAAAGCCGCTTCGTTCTGTATTGGTGTCTCTATTTTACCAAGCTCGCACCTATTTTCAAAATCGCTGAACGAATCAATCAGCCCCACCACCGCTCGCTCCGCTCGCGTGTCCCGCAAAAAATGTTCTCCACTTTTCTGACTTGGCGAGGGGCGAATTTTTTCTTCTAAGAGGATGAGAACATTTTTTCGGGACTCTGCCCTCAATTCTTCGGGCAGGTGGTGGGGCTTCAATGCGGACTCGGTTTTGCGGAAGCATTTTTCTGGGGATATGGTTTCCGCAAAACCTCGGCTACTTTCGGATTTCGCAAGCGGAGGAGGAGGGGTCTGGGGAGGAATGCGGGCGGACTTGTATAAAGCGAAAATTTGTGGTATGAATACGCCAGAAGAAATCCATGCTGGGTTTCTAAAAATCATTCATTCACAACCTAAAAAGGAGGTGTGTCATGGAATCCAAACAGGATTACTTCGCGGCTGTTAATTCCGAGCCACTCGTCCAAATCAGGGGTATGACTACGGGACAGGAGTTTTCTCTGCGTGAATATACGTATGGAGCTCTCGTGCCGGATAGCAATCATCCCCTTTCGTCAGTCAGCGTGTCCAACAGCTCGCTCAGCATCGACCTTTGGGTCGGTTGCGCCTGGCAATGCCGGTACTGCCATGTTCAAGGGACCTACCAAGATCTCGCTGAACAAGGCACCATGCCAAGAAAACCGAAACGGCGCAATCAGTTCACTGTGGATCAAATCCTCGATGAGATGGTCAAACATCCGTTCTTCGTCGCTGATGAGACAATCATTAGCATCGGGACAGCAAGCACCGAGCCATTCGCTCCTGCTGTTGCAGACAGCACATTCGAGATCATGGACGCATTCGTGCGACGTGGCCTGCGGAATCCCTTCTGGATCGTTACCAAAGGTGGCGTTCCCAAAGGGAGGAAGCTCGACTTCGCTCGCATCTCAAATGCGACACGTGGCTTGATGCTGTCGTTGTGTTGGGCAGACAATCCTGACACGATCGAGCCTGCACACAACAACCGCTTTCTCAACGCTGAGGAAGCCAAAGAAGCAGGAGCCACCATCGCGTGGTACATGCGACCGATCGTTCCTGAGTGGAGCGGTAATCGGGACAGAATTGAGATGATGATGCTGTGGGTGAAAAAACACTATGGCGAAGTCATCGATATGATCGTTCCGGGCGGTCTGTGCTGGACGGAAGGTATCGAGAATGGACTGGTGGAGATCCATAAGCTCCCCATGCCGGACATCCCTCGGGATGACAATGTGAAATTGTTGCCGCAGGAGTTGGTGGATTCCATCTTCTCACTGAGCGCCGAACACTTTCCCTGTATCCCCGTCTATCTCAAGTCATCGTGCGCCCTTACTCGGATGCTCAAGATTTCGAGCATCACTTCGGTACAGGTTTTCGCGCGGTCAGAATGTGAGGCATCTCGCTGCCCTCTGGCCCAACGGAGAATTTGCGCTCAGGGTTCGGCTTACAACATGACGGCCGAACGAGCACAGGGCATCTTGGACGACCTCGGGATTCCGGCTCACGTAGTGAGTTGGGATATCAACCACGGACTTATTACTCATCCCGAGATGAGTAAGTTCACCTACGCAGTCAGGCAGACTGTATTCAAACATCTGGCAATGGGAGGTTCTCCATGAAGACGTATGATGAAAGACGCCACTTCGGGGCCTTCGGTTTCCAGTGGCAAGATAGCGCTCCGATCGTAAGTGCAAACCCTAAGCTCCTGTTCAACATCTCTGGCGGTGTCATGTTAGAGGATGCGATCTCTCATGGAGCAATCCCCGAGAAGACTCGTGTCGTTTCGATTCAGGCATGCTTGCGGACGGATGGATGGGAGAAGATCGGTTTGTCGGGAAGGCACCATCTTGCATTCGACATGCTCGGCCACTTTTCCCTCTACGAGGGCAGGGAGCAAGAGGTAAAGGATGTAATGATCGAGAGTGCTTGGCGTTATCTTACATCGTGTGCAGGGATCAGCCCTGCTACGCTGTCGGCAACAGTGCATCCGCAAGATGGAACATCGCAAAAAATCTGGGAAGGGTTGGGTGTCAGGACTGTCAGCAATGACAAGAATGTCACCTTTACTCCGACCCAGAACCGATGCGGTGTTCGCACGGAGATCGTCTGGAGAAATCCGGACACGGATAAGTCGATCGAGCTCTGGAACTTGGTCTTTACCGAGTTTCTGGGTGAGACGCTTTTCGAGTCTCCTCTGGAGAAGATTGCTGCCGATTCAGGAGCGAGCATTGATCGTATCGTCACAGCAGTCGAATGCTGTGGCAGTGATTATGAAAACTCGAACTGGAAAGGCGTGATCGAATCCATCACGGAGCGATCCGAGGTAAAGGATCAAACCACAATGTGCCGCCTCGCCGATCTCGGCAAAGCAGCGGTACTCCTGGTATCGGAAGGGCTTCGACCTGGAAACAAAGCGGCGGACTACGTCCTTCGGAAACTCATCCGAGAGGCTTTCATCCTCTGCCGACAGACATCCATCTCATTTGATGAGTTTGTCGTGATATCAGGAAATCAATGGGCTTCGGCTGATGCGGTGCAAACTGTGTTTGCAGAGGAGGTGTCAAAATTCGAGAAGGGGCTTGAACGTGGGAGGAAAGAATACACAAAACTTACCTTTCGCAGGAACGGCCCCCTGACCGGATCAGACATCGAGTACCTAACATCCACATTCGGATTTCCGAAGGCTCTTATCGAGCTCGAGGAGTCGAAACGAAACAAGGGGGCACTATGAAGAATAGCTTAGTCTCCGATCTGTCTCACGTTTTACGTGAGTTGCGAGGCATGAAAGTGCTTTTGCATGTCGGACTGAAGAGGAATTCGGCAAAAGGAAAAATTGACCTTTTGGCGGGCTGCGATGAGGGGAGTATCGAGAAATATTCCCCCTCAATCAAAGCTTTGCTGGAGGATCGATGGCCGACCGGAAACTTCTTTGTGTGCGACGACAGCGTTCGCTTTAATCTGCCGACGGACTCAGGCGGTGTCGCAGTTTGCGATTCAGCCTTACTCGTCAGGCAGGTCGAGGAGTGGATCGAGAGCAGGAATCTGGGCGGTCAACATCGCCCCTGGACTACCGGATATTGGTTGCCGGAAGCGTTGTGCGGGGACTTGGCAACCGCCGAGACTCTGTATGATGCTACGGATATCAGTGTCCGACTTAGGGAGCTACTTGTTCCCTACCCTGTTTCGCTCTCGAAGTCCATCATCGAGTTATGTACTGACGAGATCAGGCAGAAACTCTCAACGCTTGAGAAATTGCATGAGAATGCAACTATCGAGCAAGAACTATGTCTCTCAGATGTTACATCCTCGATGGTTCGGCTCGCATTCGCGCGTAGTCGAAGATACTTCCGTGGATTCCGATCGCTTGAACAACAAGCGAAACTCCTTAGGTCTTCGGACCTGCTCATCTATGAACTCGCTCTGAAACTCTCAAAGAGGAAAAGGGTGACAGACGTAGTGAGCAAAATTAAGAGGTTGCTCTAGCTGGAGGCATACGAAAGTGTGCCTCTTTTTTATTCAATGATAGTTTTCTCTCCGTTTTCAATAAGAGCAGCTTGAGAATTACTCAAACGCTCCACAATGACTCCATGCTTTGCTTCAAAAGCCTTTGTTTCCTCCTCAACTTCTGAAGAATAGTGCGGCAAGACAATAAGATTTGTTATTCCGAATCCGGTCAAATCTTCTAGACCAACTTCATTTTTGTCTGCAACCACTTCTCCTGCGATTTCGATCGATGGGCCAACAATAATACTTCCTGCACTTACTCCTATATATATTCCGTTTCGTTCAAGTAGTTTTTCGATAGATAATTTAAAGTTGGCGTTTCGCGCAAATTTAAGGAGTTTGAAAGTATTACCTCCACAAACATAGATGATCTCGTAAGACGATAAATCTTTTTCTGGTTGTGTTTCCAGATCTACAAAATCCACACTCACAAAACCCAAGCTCTCAAATTGCTTCTTTGCAAGTTGTGAATACTTGTTATTTTCTTTACCTTCAGCTGCCGTAGTAATGATGGCAACTGACTGTTTTTGGGGATCATAAACAACATCCTTAAATTTTTTATAAATATTCGGAGACGTAAGGCCTGTTGATGTGAGTAATAAAAAACCTTTATTCATGAGTTTATTGTACATGATTTTATGCTTTTTTCAAAAAAATGACCCGCCTCGTGATATACACAAGACGGGTCAGTGTGTTGTTGGTCACTTCTTCGGTCGGCGTGATACTTCCCGATGTTCCTCGATAAGTCTGAGAAACTCGGTCTTCGGAAAAGGGATGCCGTGACGAGCACAGAACTCCTCCAGAAGATCCTCGGGAATGCCCATGCCGGTTTTCAGAGTGAATGCGTGCTCGGCATCAAGCTCCTTGGCCGCGACGATCCTGTCGAGATACTTTCTGCTTCGATGCATCAGCTTTTCGAAGCTGTCACGCTCCTCGCTGAGCCAGTGCGCGATAACAGATTTCTGACGGGAGGTCAGATCCTTGTTATCAATCACTTCGCTGAGTGAATCCGCCCACTCCTGAAGAATTGTCAGATTGATCCCTCGCAGGAAGATGCCTATCATCGCACGCCGAAGCGCACGACGAAGAAGATACCCTTCCCGAGTGTTGCTCGGGACGATACCTTCTCGAATCATCAGGATTGAGGTCTTGATGTGGTCGAGAATGACCCTCGTCCATGCCGTGTCACCAATTCGCTGATTGATGAGTTGGTAGGACGAGTCATACTGATCGATCTCGTGGATTGAAGCACGGCCTTGGAGAATCATTGCGAAACGCTCAAGTCCTGCTCCCGTGTCCACACACTTCATAGGGAGTGGAGAGAAGTTCCCTTGCTCGTCTTTGAAGTATTGCATGAACACTCCAGCGTTCCAGATTTCAATGTGTCGTCCCAGAACCAGCACGTCGTCCGCTTCTTTCTCGGCGAATTCCTCGCCTCGATCAAAGAAGACTTCCGTGCACGGACCACATGGACCACTGGTTCCCGCTGGACCCCAGAAGTTGTCTACTGGTGATCGGCCGATGATTCGATCTCGCGGCAGGAATTTCTCCCAGATGCGAGCCGATTCTTCGTCGCTCGGCACTCCTGGCAGACTTTCGTCGGCCATGAATACCGTGACAGATAGGCGGTCGGCCGGAATCCCGAAGCCTTCGGTGATGAGTTCAAAGGCAAGCTCGATAGCCCGCTCCTTGAAATAATCTCCGAAAGACCAGGAACCCATCATGCGGAAGTTCGTTCCGTGATAGGAATCGCCGACGCTTTCGACATCGACGAATCGGATGCAGTCCTGCACATTCGTCAGACACACGGATATGGAGGCTTCGCTTGACCCGTGAAATAGGGTTTGAGCGGTGCCATGCCAGAGTTGATGAACATGAGGGTCGGATCGTCCTTGGGAATGATCCTTGACGGCTCGATGAGCTGATGATCACGTTTGAGGAAGTGGTTCAGAAACGTCTGACGCACCTCTTCAGTAGTTTTGTACGGTAACTTCATCTTACTTCTCCTTTTAAACAGTTGATGTTCTGAGTGATTTGTTCTTCCGTTGTCATACCAATAACAACGGATGTGCCGAGCTTGAGCGCGTCTTGAATCAGTGACCAAGCAGAGCGTTCAGCGAGTAGTTTTCCCTGACCAAACAAGCTTCTCAGGATGACTTTCTTTTTCAACTCGATTAAAGTTGGGAGCTGTGTGAGTGCCCACCTTTGTTCCGAATTGAATGGAGCCTCAATCACATCAATATGTGATAAGACCGCATCACTGATGGGATATGAGAAATTATCAGGCAGAGAAATCCCCACACGCTGGATCACACCCTGACCCTTAAGCTCGTTTAGACACTCAAGGATTACAACTGCATCTTCCGACCATGTTGGTAGCCAGTTATGCAGAAGTGCCACGTCGACAGAAGATCGCCGTAGCCTTTCCAGTGATTCGTTCACGCTTCGGCGTATGCCATCTCGTGAATAGAATTTCTGGATTGGTTCAGGTGCTTTTAGATCCGGTTTCGATGCCGCCGGAATTTTGGTCACAATGACTGCATCTTTCGGCAAACATGCACCAAGCATCTCCTCGACTCTGCCTCCACCATAGACGGCTGCCGTATCAAAACAACGAATACCGGAGCTGATGGCAAAAAGCAGAAGTGATTCGATATAGGTAGGAGACAGATTCTTGAACTGTCCACCAAGTTGCCACGTACCGAAGTAGAGGCGATCAGACCATTCCATGACACACCTCCTTTTTAGGTTGTGAATGAATGATTTTTAGAAACCCAGCATGGATTTCTTCTGGCGTATTCATACCACAAATTTTCGCTTTATACAAGTCCGCCCGCATTCCTCCCCAGACCCCTCCTCCTCCGCTTGCGAAATCCGAAAGTAGCCGAGGTTTTGCGGAAACCATATCCCCAGAAAAATGCTTCCGCAAAACCGAGTCCGCATTGAAGCCCCACCACCTGCCCGAAGAATTGAGGGCAGAGTCCCGAAAAAATGTTCTCATCCTCTTAGAAGAAAAAATTCGCCCCTCGCCAAGTCAGAAAAGTGGAGAACATTTTTTGCGGGACACGCGAGCGGAGCGAGCGGTGGTGGGGCTGATTGATTCGTTCAGCGATTTTGAAAATAGGTGCGAGCTTGGTAAAATAGAGACACCAATACAGAACGAAGCGGCTTTTTCAGAGACCGAAGGTGGGACGCGCGAAGCGCATGGCACATCATTTGTTTTGGAAATAGGTTCTAACTTGGTAAAATAGAGACACAGTAAGCAAAATATTTAAAAAACAAACCCAAACACCATGAAAAAAGCATTTCAGGCACTGAAAAAATATTGGATGAAATTTGCCCACTTCATAGGCAATGTTAATAGTAAAATAATCTTTACTATTATTTTTTTCATATTTATCGGTATATACGCACTCATAGCAAAAATAATACATTGGTTTGCTAGAAATAAAACAAAAGAAAGCTATTGGGAAAAAAAGAAGTACACCAAACCCACTCTTGAGTCACTGGGAAAACAATATTAGTTTTATGAACGAGTCCAAACAAACAATAATACTCGGCCTATCTTGCTTTTACCATGACTCTGCGGCGGCCATACTCGTGGACGGAAAAGTCATAGCAGCAGCCCAAGAAGAACGATTTACCAGGATCAAGCATGATGAAAATTTTCCTAGAAATGCGGTTGAATACTGCCTCTCTTTTTCTGGCTTCACAATTAAAGATGTGGATTACGTAGTATTCTACGACAAACCAATAACTAAATTCGAAAGGCTTCTTCAAACGTATATAAAAGTGTGGCCCAGAGGACTCAGGTCTTTTATTATGGCGATGGAGACTTGGCTAAAGAAAAAACTTTGGATTGAAGGAACAATTGCAAAAGAGCTTAAATTTGATGGCAAAATATTGTTTACAGAACATCATTACTCTCACGCGGCTAACGCCTATTACTGTTCAGACTTTGATGAGGCAACAATCATAACTGTAGATGGCGTGGGAGAATGGGACACCACCACCATAGGCCACGGAAAAGGAGGAGAATTAAAGCTTGAAAAAAGCATATCATTTCCCCACTCTCTCGGACTTCTTTATTCTGCCCTTACTTACTATCTTGGATTCAAGGTAAATAGTGCCGAATACAAAGTTATGGGCCTTGCGCCCTATGGCAATCCGAACGAATACTATGACAAATTCAAGGAGCTCATAGAAATAAAGGAAGACGGTGGCTATCATCTTAATATGAAATATTTTTCATATGAGTATGGACAGACAATGACAAATAAAAATTTTGATAAATTATTCGGCGCTCCCCCAAGAAATCCAGAATCAGAGCTTACACAAAGAGATAAAGACATAGCGTCTGCTCTTCAAAAAATCACAGAGGAAGTGATGCTTAAAATAGTAAAGTATGCCCACTCTTTATACCCCACCCAAAACCTTTGTATTGCGGGAGGAGTTGCTCTCAATTGCGTGGCTAATGGCAAAATACTAAAACACGGACCATTTAAAAATGTCTATATACAGCCAGCGTCAGGTGATGCCGGAGGAGCCATAGGAGCCGCATGTTTAGTTTATTACGATATGCTTGGCAACAAAAAAGAATCGAGTGCAACAGACACTATTTATCTAGGCCCCCAATTTAGTGACCAGACAATTAAAGATTTTTTGGACAGCAAAGAGTTAGATATAAAATATAAATTCTTGGGAGACAAAGAGACCCCATCTATTTTGGCAAAACTAATATCAGAAAATTATGTAATAGGCCTTTTCCAAGGGAGAATGGAATTTGGTCCAAGAGCACTGGGAAATAGGTCTATTATAGCGGATGCCCGAAATAAAGAAAACTGGCAACGAGTTAATTTAAAAATAAAATTTCGAGAATCTTTCAGGCCCTTCGCGCCATCAATACTTGAAGAACAAGCGGAAAAATATTTTGACCTTGGGGGTCAGACGAGTCCATATATGCTCATGGTGGCAAAAGCCAATACTCAAGACTTGCCGGCCGTCACCCATGTAGATAATTCAGCCAGAATACAAACAATAAATCAGAGACAAAATAAAAAGTTCTATGATATTATTAAAGAGTTCGAAAAGCTTACCGGATGTCCGGCTGTCATAAACACCTCTTTCAATGTCAGAGGAGAACCAATAGTATGCACACCAAAAGACGCCTTCAATACTTTCTTAAATACTGATATGGACTATTTAGTATTGGGCAACTATCTGGTATCAAAGGCAGACAACCCAAAACTTAAAATATTAAGAAATACTAACGAATATTTAACTACATTCGTCTTAGACTAAAAATGAAATCAAAAATAAACCTAATCAAGCAACTATGGGGATTTATGATAGAACACAAGAAACTATGGCTGTTACCTATATTGATAATCCTTGTGATTTTTGGCCTATTCGTGATATTCGCCCAAGGCTCTGCTTTAGCCCCATTCCTCTACACCATCTTTTAACTATTTTGAAATTAGATTTTCTATATAACCTGCCAATATGTCTGTCAGGATAACATGGGCGTCCTCATTAAGATGGCGTCTTTTGTCATAGTACAAAATAGCATCTTCGTTTTTCTCATAATAATCCCGTAAAATGGGAGCTAGATCCAAATAAGAGATATTATTTGTTTCCATTTTTTCTTTTAAAAAATTGTTAGGCTGATCAAAATTCCAATTATATTTCTCTAGAACAGGCAAATCCTCCTTTTCCTCTTTCCATAAATCATCATCAACCTGCTCAGCTTGAGGTAAGTACACAACACCAAGTCTGGCTCCGTCCTCACCCACCACGCTATTCATAAAGACAATAAGCTCTGATGTAAAATCGTAAACTTCTTTATGTGCGTCAGGTAGAGGGTCTTTAAATATTAAAAATGTTGGGTGGATACCCTCCTCTGGCACACCCATAACTCCCGCATGCTGAAGACCGAGTCTTATAGCAAATTCAGACAAAAAGGCATTCTGTCGCACTTTTGCGTCCAAAAATCTAACCAAATGAAAATTCTTCAATAGCTTGTATTTGAAATCATCTCTAGCAAAATTGCTATTTGCGTTTTCTAGAGGAATATTTTTCCATTCTGGATTATTACCCTGAATCAAATATCTTGATGAAAGATAGTACTGACTATTCTCAAAATCGTTTGGATAAAAGAAAAGTAATACATAGTCTGGCTTATATTTTGAAATATAATATGGATATCTTTTTAGTTCTTCCATAGTACCCTGCCCCCCTACACCGAAATTCATAATTTCAAATTTTGTATCACCAGAACTGTTTAATTTCTCCTCCAATAAGTATGCAAAATTTTGGTCAAAATCTACTTGTATGGCTTCTAGAAACGAGTCCCCAAGCATTGCCACCCTAATCGTATTTTCTGACTTCTCTACCTCATAATCCTTTCCCATAAATCCTTCAGCGTTTGTAATGAGATGAGCCTCTCTTTTTGATTCTTCAGAAAATCTCATAATATCTAGATTAGATTTGTGTATAGTGTCACCCCTATCATCAGCCACCCATATCTGCCTAGCGGGGTCTTCTTTTTCTTCTCTATCGACAAAGCGCAGACCAGATTCTATGACAAAAAGACCAATCAATATACTGATGCCTGGTACAAGGATTTTTACAATAAGGCTTGTTTTTTTATTTTCCATCATTTTAATAGCTTCAGTTTACCTAAAATATTACTCATGGTAAATATATAATATTTTTATTTTAAGAAACTCTGTGATATAAATATCGCAGTTTCAATAAGGTTCTTTTCATACACACATACACAAATGAGGGGGAGGGAGATGGATAACAATCATTTACCGGCAAAAGAAAGACTTGTGGTATCAGCAGACTTTAATCTAGAAGAATGTGGCAACGCCAAAGAAGTATATGCGAAAGTGATAGAACTCGCCAAAGAACTCCGAGGCCTGGGTGTTTATATAAAAGTAAACTCTATTCTCAGATTTGTAGGATACAGACTCATCAACGAGCTCCACAACCTAGGGCTAAAAGTATTTGCCGATTTAAAATTAAATGATATCGGGAATACCATAAAAGCCGATGCTCTGCTCTTAAAAGAGGTTGGCCCTGAAATCGTTACGATAATGTGCTCCGCTGGAACGCAAGGCATGAAGACATTCAGGGAGAATATTGGCAACAAAACTGAGGTTTTAGGCGTAACTGTTTTTACAAACTTTGATGATGATACTAGTTTGAGTATTTTTGGATGCAATACCAAACCAGGAGTTCTAAAATTTGCAGCAATGGCAAAATCAGCAAATCTTAATGGCTTGGTGCTGTCACCACAAGAAGCAGATATGATTAGAAGATCATCTGGGCTTGAGCAATTAAGTCTCAATACTCCAGGCATTAGACCACAGTGGGCTATTGTAAAAAATGATGACCAGAAAAGGATTTTAACACCTAGCCTAGCCATAGGGGCCGGAGTAACAAGAGTGATTGTTGGAAGACCAATTATAAACGCCCTCGACAAAAGAGAGGCTACCCAAAAAATCTTGGAAGAAATAGAGAGTAGTCTCAAAGTAAAATCAACCTAGCTATTTGATTTCAAAAGAGCCCCGCTTACGCAGGGCTCTTTATTTTTTCCCTAAACCTGATAGATTTTAATACTATGAAGATACTGGCAATAGAGACAAGTTGCGACGAGACGGCTATAAGCATCATCGAAGCCAAGGGGGGTTCAAAAAAGACAGAGATAAAAATCTTATCAAATATAGTCCTATCTCAAGTAAAACTCCATGCGCAATATGGGGGTGTTTTTCCTAATCTGGCAAAGAGAGAGCATGCTAAAAATCTTATTCCAGTCCTAAAAGAATCTCTTAAAAAAGCCAACCTTTTGCAAACAAAAAAAATCACAGAAACTGAAGATAAAAATAGGGCTAAGATTGAAAACCTGCTTCAAAGAGAACCAGACATGGCTTCCCTATTTCTAGATTTCATACCCACCATATCGACCCCTAAAATAGATATAATAGTAGTAACACACGGACCAGGCCTTGAGCCAGCTTTATGGGTAGGAGTAAATTTTGCCAAAGCCCTATCACTTATCTGGAACAAGCCACTGATCCCAGTCAATCATATGGAGGGTCATATTTTTGCTGGAATGATACGAAAATCAGGAGCCAAGAAATATAAGGTGCCAAACATAAAATTCCCCGCCATCACACTCCTTATATCAGGCGGACATACAGAAATCGTCTTAATGAAAGATTTTTTGAAATATAAAATAATCGGACAAACCAGAGACGATGCTTCTGGCGAAGCCTTTGATAAAGTGGCTAGAATGCTTTCTCTACCCTACCCTGGCGGACCAGAGGTTTCCAGACTTGCAGAAAAATACAAATCAGAAAATAAAACTTTAGATATTAAATTACCGAGACCAATGATAGATTCTAAGGATTTTGACTTTTCCTTTTCTGGCCTAAAAACATCAGTACTATACCTTTTGCAAAAATTAGAAAGAGAAAAAATTGAGGTTGATCAAAAAATAAAAGAAGAAATCTGCTATGAATTTGAAGAGGCCGTAACTGAAGTTCTGGTAAAGAAAACGATAAAAGCTACAGAAAAATATAAGGGTAAGGCTGTTATATTGGGAGGAGGAGTCTCAGCCAACAAAAGAATAAGACAAAGTTCAAAAAAGAAAATAAAAGAGACCTTGCTAGATGTAGAGTTATATTTACCCGACACATCCCTAACCGGAGACAACGCCCTAATGATAGCTATAGCTGGATATTTCAAGTACCTGAAAACACCTAAAAAGGTCTACAAAAATATCAAAGCTGAGGGAAACTTAAGACTATCTTAATTTAAAAACAACCCCCGGAGTAAACCGGGGGTTGTTTTTAAATTAGTTATTAGGATTTTTGTCTTCTTTTTTTGCTATTGCTACAGGATTCTTATTTGGGTTGCCTTCTTGTTTTTTAGGTTCATTTTTCTCCTGCTTATTGTATGGCAGAAACATTAAAGGCTTAGCCACCGCTCCCTGTTTATCCCCCTTATTGCTTTGTCCTTGATGATCAATTTTTAAATCTACACCGCTGCTCTTTCTACTCATCAAATAGACGATAAGTCCAGCAATGGCAATGATAGCAATAGGAAGCATTGTTTTCTGATCGCCCCAACCCTCAGCCACTCCGGCAAAAAAACTACTTGAAAAAGTTTTAGAGTCTGTAGTTGTTGCTTTATTTTTATCAACAGATGTTACGGCTGCAGCCCCCTTGTCCCCAAGACCCGCTACGGCACTAGTATCGTTATCTGTTTTAGTAATACCCAAAGGTGTTGGTTCATTTACTTCCGCCAACAAACTACTATTTGCATCGATGCTTTCTTCTACCTCCCCGAAACCTACCGTACTTGTATCGATAGTACCCGCTGGAGCTGACAACAAAAGGTTTTTGAATTCTTCTATTTCGGCTAACTGATTAGCATTAAGAGGAAATTCTCTATTACAGTAAATTTCATTTATTTTCTTCCTGGTTGTGTAATATACATATCCGGTATCAGAAGGCAGAGCCCATGGACTCAATATATCTTCCCTGTATCTCTCCTGAAATACCGATACGGCATCAAACGTAGCCTGATCATAAACTCCGGTTATAGGAATATTTGTGAAACCTTCAAAGTCTCGTAGGAATATTTGTAATTTCAAAACCTCATTTGGGTTATTATTTTCTCCAAATTTAATATAATCCAATAAGTATTCTTCACACACTGGACCCGATGGGGGAACTATAGGTGGCGTTGTAGTAGCCCCAAGTGTTATTTGAAGTTCTATACCACCCGCTTTTTCGCCTACCCTGTTTGACTGTGGTCTGAAGTAATAAAGGACATTGTCCGATAGACCGGAAATAATCACGCTATGGTCTAGAGTATAAATATTTGTTTCAGTTGTGGACTTTCCATACTTATCAAATGGCAATGTTGCCGTTGCATAAGTCTGAGTATCATAATGTACTAAACTTGTAGCCTGGAGATTTGTGTTCCATGTTACTTTTACGGTACCAGAGCCAATCTGCTCTACTTTTTCATTGGTAATTCCAAGATATATAGGATTACCACCTCCGCCTCCTCCACAATTTGAAGTACATCCAGTTGGTGGTGGAGGGGGTGGGGGTGGTGGAGGAGTATCGTTAACCACATTCACAGTTCTTGTTGCCTGATCAGCAGCAAGACCATCTGAGTCAGACACATCATAGGTAATAGTATATGTACCTATTGGCGTAGTACTTGACACACTATCCCCTCCCACAACAACATCTCCCGTGATGTCGCCATCTTCATCGTCGTTTGCGGTAGCTCCTGGATCAGTGAAGTTATTGCCAACAATTAAAGTAAGCGGATTGGCGCCCAAAACAGTGATTATTGGTTTTGAATTTTCATCATCTATAGTTGGATCGTAAGAAATTGGATTTCCAGGATCCCCGTCCGTGTGGCAAGCTGGATCATCTGCATCAATCTTAAGATCACCATCATTGTCTATAGCATCTGAACATTGCGTCTTTTGTGATTCAGCAATAACCACAACCAGCCTTAACTTTTCAGATGCGGCCTTACCTTTTGAATCTGAAACGTTGTAAGTAATAGTTGACGTACCTGTTGTTGTGGTATTTACCACATCCCCTCCCACAACAACATCTCCTGTGATATCGCCATCCTCTGGGTCTGAAGCGGTCGCACCAGGATCAGTAAATAAATTATTTAAAATAATAATTATCGGATTGTTTCCAAGTAATGTAATTTCTGGGGCCTCATTTTCGTCATCAATATCCGGATCATAAGAAATTGGATTTCCAGGATCCCCGTCCGTGTGGCAAGCTGGATCATCTATATCAGAAACTCCATCAAGGTCATTATCTTTACCGTCTGAACAAACTGGGGCTGCTGGCACAACATCGAAGGCGGCACACACAGCAACCACGCTATTTGCACTTGAGTCATCTGGATACACAGCATGATGAGCTGTTACTGAATCAATAGAACCAGAGAGAACAACTGGATTATTGGAATCATTTACTATTTCACTCAGTGTCGCCGTAGCAATGTTATCCGCCAAATCACCAACAGCACTTGAAGTAGCTATTCTAGTAGCACCACTATCAAAAGAGACAAACCAGCTCTCATTTGGCTGAGAATCATTTACACGACCTGAATATCCATCATAAGAAAATAAAGATGTAATATATTTACCAGCTCCTAAAGATATGCTTATAGTATCTGACTTAGAATCAGTCTCGCTTGAGTCAGAAAGTAATGTTTTATTAGTATCAAAATACACTATTGTCCTTCCATCCTGAATTACAAAAGGACAAGTTGGGGCTGAAAAATCGTCAGCAACCTTGACTGTTCTTGTGACCTCGTCCGCAGCAAGACCCTGAGAATCTGAAACATTATAAGTTATTACATACGTTCCTAAAGTATTATTATCAACACTATCCCCTCCCACAACAACATCTCCCGTGATGTCGCCATCTTCATCGTCGTTTGCGGTAGCTCCTGGATCAGTGAAGTTATTGCCAACAATTAAAGTAAGCGGATTGGCGCCCAAAACAGTGATTATTGGTTTTGAATTTTCATCATCTATAGTTGGATCGTAAGAAATTGGATTTCCAGGATCCCCGTCCGTGTGGCAAGCTGGATCATCTGCATCAATCTTAAGATCACCATCGTTATCTATTCCATCTGAGCACTGTGGCGCCTCTGGCTGAACCAAAGCATTAAATCCTACACAATAGTAGGTATTTTCAAGCTCCACACCATCTATCCTGTCATAGTTGTCATAATTTAAAACATCCATATGGCAGTAAAGCTCAGCGCTGTAATCATCCCCCGTTCCGTTTGAATCAGTGTAGCTAAATGGAACATACCCATCCTGAAAAACTTCTCTCACCCAAAGATAAGAAGCACCGCTCAGATCGTCTATACTCGCCATCGTCATCCCATATTGATCTGTAGGACCAAAGGTATACCAACCTCCAAAAGTCTCACCATCCTCATCTCCAGGATTCGATGTCCCCTCATAAGCCCACTGAAAACTCCATCCCTCTTCAAAAGCGCAATGCTCACTATTCGCACTCACAAAATCATTAGCAGTATTTGCGGTTATATCGGAACTACCAGCTCCCCAGTTTGGAAGATATGATTCATCATCACATACAATCTTGTGGGAAATTATGGTTAGAGGTTCCGCTGGAACATCTTCTTCAACCAAATCAAAGGCTACGCAAACAGGCACCACACTATTTGCATTATCACCAGGATAAGCGGAGTGAAATGCCTTCACCGCTGTAATATCTACAGGTAAGTTCAAAGATTCATTTACAACCTCAGACAAAGATGCCGTTTGCACATTATCTGCCAAGTCACCGATGGCATTTGAACTCACAACATCACTACCACCATCTTTAAAAATCACAAACCAACTCTCATTTGGTTGAGAAACATTTATACGATTTACGTATCCATCGTAAGAGAACAATGAGACCTTATAATTACCTGCCGTTAAATCAACAGAAACCGGTAGTGACTGCGCTTCACTTTCAGAACTATCGGCAAGAAGTTTGCCATTATTATCAGCCGTCGAAAAATTTACTATAATCCTGCCATCTTGAGGACCAAAAACGCATTCCGGAGTATTAAAAGATGTTGCTAATGATATGTGGCTATAGGATAAGAGCAACAAGGCCACTACAGCGAAAACGGCGGATTTAGTAACCAGCCTTAAAACAAAAGATTTATTCGATATAAAATGATTTAGATTCATGATAGTTTAAACAATATAGAATACTACTCGAAAAGAAGATTCTGTAAATAGTAAAATGCGTCTTAAAAAAGATTATTGAGTATTTTATAAAGGACACAAAATATGTATAAAGGACAACATATTCTAGATGTCTTTTATACTTGTCCTTTACACTTATTCCCCCTTATAGAGTAAGGGTATACTTACAATAAAAACTCGGATTGCTAAACACTGAGAACTGTTAGACGTTTACATTCTTGCAAATAATACATAACTTTATTTAGTAAAAGTTATTTCCTACTCGCAGGCTAACACCAAACTATAAATTTGTCAATACTTCCCCTTTTTAGAATAGTAATATTTTTATGATATATTTGAATAATACTTTACACACATGGAAAAAAATAACCAAAACGAAATAAACGAAAAATTAATCAAGCCGTACAACCCAAGAGACACGGAAGAAAATTTATACAAACTTTGGGAAGAAAATGGTTTTTTTAAACCCGAAAATTCACCAAATGAAAAAGGAGAAATTTTTTCTATGGTACTACCTCCACCGAACGTAACAGGTGTTCTACACATGGGACACGCTGCCATGCTTGCCGTAGAAGACATTATGGTTCGATACAAAAGAATGTCTGGGTATAAAACATTATGGATACCCGGTACAGACCATGCGTCCATAGCAACTCAATCCAAAGTCGAAGGCATAATTTATAAAAAAGAAAAAAAGACTAGGCACGACTTAGGACGAGAAGAACTTTTAAAAAGAGTGGTTCAGTTCGCGCAAGAAAGTCACGATACAATAGTTGGTCAAGTTAGGAAAATAGGTTCTTCTATAGACTGGAGCAGAGAAGCTTATACTTTAGATGACCAGAGAAACTTGGCAGTCAAAACAGCCTTCAAAAAAATGTACAACAATGGTCTTATTTATAGAGGATCAAAAATAGTTAATTGGGATCCAAAAATGAAAACGACCGTCTCAGACGACGAAATAGAAAGAGTGGAAGAAAAAACAAACTTTTATTATCTAAAATACGGTCCATTCATAATAGGAACATCGAGGCCCGAAACAAAGTTTGGTGACAAGTACGTGGTAATGCACCCAAACGACAAAAGATATGAACGATACGAGAGTGGTCAAAAAATAGATTTGGAATGGATAAACGGTCCCATTACAGCAACCATCGTAAAAGACGAGGCAGTAGATATGGACTTTGGTACTGGGGTAATGACTATAACCCCGTGGCATGATACTGCTGACTTTGAAATAGCAGAGCGCCACAACCTAGACAAAGACCAGGTTATCGATGAAAACGGAATCCTTTTACCGATTGCTGGAGAATTTGCTGGACAACACATAAAAAAAGCCAGACCACTAATCATAGAGAAATTGCAACAAAAAGGTTTGGTTGAAAAAATAGATGAAAATTATATCCATAACATAGCCACAAACTCAAGAGGTGGAGGTATTATAGAACCACAAATAAAGAAGCAGTGGTTTGTTGACGTAAACAAGAAATTCAAAATGGATAAGTCCAATATCGAAGGTATCGAGTCAGGTCAAGAAACGACCCTTAAAGAAATAATGCAAAAAGCTGTTAGCGGGGGTCAAATTGAGATTATGCCAGATAGGTTTGAAAAAGTTTATTTTCACTGGATCAACAACCTGCGAGACTGGTGTATAAGCAGACAACTTTGGTACGGACATCGTATTCCTGTCTGGTATAAAGATAGTCAAGAATACTGTGACATTAACCCACCAGAAGAACCTGGCTGGGAACAAGATCCGGATACTTTAGATACGTGGTTTTCTTCAGGCCTCTGGACGTTCTCAACACTAGGGTGGCCAGAGAAGACTGATGAATTAAAAATATTCCATCCAACGAGCATACTCGAAACTGGATATGATATTTTATTCTTTTGGGTAGCCAGAATGATATTAATGTCAGGCTATCTGCTTGGAGAAATACCATTTAAAAAAGTTTATCTACACGGCTTAGTGAGAGACGCCAAGGGGCAAAAAATGAGCAAATCCTTGGGTAATATTATCGACCCTCTTGAGATGATAGACAAATACGGAGCAGACGCCACAAGAATGTCTTTGATAATAGGAGCGCCCCCAGGAAATGACGTGAGACTTGCTGAAGACAAAATCAAAGGCTATAAACATTTTGCCAATAAAATATGGAATGCTTCTCGCTTTGTTTTATCTAATATGGAAGGTTTTGATTTTGACACTAAACCAAAACTCACTGAGAAAAACAAAAAATACCTAGACGACTTGGAGATCATAATAAAAGAAGTCACAGAAGACATGGAGGCATACAAGTTGTACATGGCGGGAGAGAAACTCTATCACTATTTTTGGCACACCTTTGCTGATGTTATTATAGAAGAATCTAAAGGAGATCTGAGGAGCACGGACAATAAAGAAAAAACCTCCGCTCAATATACATTATTTACCATCCTGACCACATGCCTTAAAGCTCTTCATCCGTTTATACCATTCGTCACGGAAGAAATCTGGGGCATGCTTCCCATCAAAGAAAAGAAGATGCTTATCGTCGAATCTTGGCCAAAATAAAACCACGTGTTAAATCTAGAACCAAAAATACTTTTATACGCTCTTTTGGGAGGCATCTTGCCCGCCATACTGTGGCTTTGGTTTTGGCTTAAAGAAGACTCCAAGAAACCCGAACCAAGAGGGCTCTTAACAATATCATTCTTGGCCGGTATGGCTGGAGTACTCGTAGTCTTCCCTCTTGAGAAACTTGCTTACGACAATCTATCAACTAAACTACTACCACTTATTATATCTTGGGCTTTTATAGAAGAATTTATAAAATACCTAAGCTTGTACTATGTGGACCTAAAAAGTAGATATTTTGATGAACCAGTAGATGCTCTTATTTACATCATTACAATAGCCCTGGGTTTTGCCGCACTAGAAAATGTTCTGTTTATCATAAAGCCATTGCAAAGTGGAGAGGTCATAACCGGCCTTCTCACTGGTCATTTCCGCTTTATGGGAGCAACTCTATTACACATAGTCGCCTCTGGTTCCATGGGTATAGCCATTGGCCTTTCTTTTTACAAAAGCCGATTTATTAAAAGGCTATACACATTTGTGGGGATAATTGTAGCTGTTCTATTGCATACATTGTTTAATTTTTTTATAATAAAGAGTGACGGACAACTAACTTTTACGATATTGAGTGTGTTGTGGATTGCAGTAGTTATCCTTTTTCTATTTTTCGAAAAAATTAAAAGAATTAAGAACCCTATAACTTAAAACTGACTATGTTCAAAGACAAACAATCATTTTTCCAAAAACTTACAGGTAGCATTCATATGGATGACGAGGACGAAGAAGAGTTAGAAGTAGACCACGAAGAAACTGACAAAGGAAGCAAAGAGAAAGAGTGGCTTGAGGAAGATACAGGCGAAGGCCAGCTTACTGTTGACGTATACCAGACACCAGAAAATATTGTCATAAAAACAATGATTGCTGGTGTAAAACCAGAGGATCTACATGTATCTATCTCAAGAGATATGGTCACCATAAAAGGACGCAGGGAGGGCGAAAGAACCATAAGGGATGACGACTACTTTCACAAAGAACTCTACTGGGGTGCTTTTTCAAGAACAATACTTCTACCAGCCGAGATCGAACCCGAAGAATCAGAGGCTTCAGAGAAGCACGGCCTACTCACTGTTAATTTACCTAAAATAGACAAAGCCAAAACAATGAAACTTAAAGTAAAATCAGGTTAAAAAAGTCCCGCACCAAGCGGGACTTTTTTATTTATATAATTTTTGGTGCTGGGGGGCGGAGTTGAACCGCCGACCCCCCGCTCTTCAGGCGGATGCTCTAACCAACTGAGCTACCCCAGCATTATTAATTTGTATCTCCCTGTAACAGGTTCTCTACACTAGGTATAACGTTAGTAACCTCTTTTACATTTTCTATACCCCTAGACAAATCTCCACCAAATTGCTCCACCAAAGGCTGTATAAAATAATAAGCTCCAAACATAAGAGAAATTATTACCACCCAATACGCAATCCTAAAGAATCTTCCCCACCTCATAGCACTCTGAAGCCTATGAAGCATCTCGTTATTTTCCTTTGATATTTCAAGGTTTCTTTTAAGTAATTTCCTAAGCTCAGAGTCCATAGTACCAATAATAACAAAAAACCTATAAAAAACAACACATTTATGTTATAGTTTTAACTGTTCACATAAAGCCCTCGTAGTTCAATGGATAGAACAGATCCGTCCTAAGGATTAGATGTGGGTTCGATTCCTGCCGAGGGCATTTCAATAAAAAAACGGTTCCACTTTTAGTGGAACCGTTTTTTATTGATTTTGTGGACCCGACTGGAATCGAACCAGCGGCCTCCTGAGTGCAAAACAGGTGCTCTAGCCAACTGAGCTACGGGCCCAACGCTAACTATAGTACCTAAAAATTAACAAGAAATCAATACCCCAACATTGCCTTAATCACAGGCTTTTTGTATGATTATGACTTAGAAATGGGCCATTAGTTCAGTTGGTAGAGCGTTCGCATGGCGTGCGATAGGTCACCAGTTCAAACTCGGTACGATCCACCAAAAAATAAATCGCCCTCATGATGATTTTTTATTTACTCAAAGCAAGCATTATTATATGGTCTAAAAATTCTGGAAACTTAAAACCAACAGCATTCAAAGATTTTGGCAAAAGAGATTCTGTTGTAAGCCCAGGTAAAGTATTTATTTCAAGTAGATATATACCTCTTGGGTTAACAATAAAATCAGATCTTGAATAGTGCCTGGCGCCTATAGCTTTATGAGCCCTTACAGCCAAGCCTTCTATTGTGTTTTTTTCTTCCTGGGTCAGATTTACAGCCGGACAAAGCTCCTGTGACTGCCCCCCATATTTAGCCTCATAGTCAAAAAACTTTGATTGTTTTGGTTTTATTATTTCCACCGGAAACAGAGCATAGTGATCTTTCCCTCTATAATCATCTATCACACCACACGTCGCTTCCCTACCATTTATAAACTGCTCTATTAAAATAAGATCATCTATTTCAAAAGCAAATTCTATGGCCTCTTTAAGTTCCTGCGGATTGTAAGCAATACGAGTACCTATAGACGAGCCTCCACGAGCTGGCTTTACCACTGGAGGTTGTGGTAATTTTCTAAAAAGATTTAGTATAAAATTAGAACTGCCTTCATACTCCTCTTCACGAAGGACCATAGAGTATGGTACTTTAATACCAAGTTCTTTAAATCTGTTTTTGGCAAGTGCTTTATTCATACCTAAAGCAGAAGCCAGGACATCAGAACCTGTATATGGCACAGACAAACTATCTAAAACATGCTGAACCTTACCATCCTCTCCATAATAACCATGAAGACAGTTAAAAATTACATCAACGTTATCTGCTATTCTGTCTTCACTTTTGTGAACACCATTCAAATACCACTTTCCATCTTTAGAGATTAAAATATCACTTGCCGAATATTTGTCAGGCAGACCGGAGAGCACAGAGGCGCCAGTTTTTAAAGAGACTTCATACTCACTAGATATCCCCCCGCGCATAACACCTACTCTTAGCTTATTCATTCTTTTATTATATACTACCTGATTTTGTCTCTCAATTTTTTATGATATCCAATAGCAAATCTGTGAGCCTCACTATCTGCCAAAAGGGCTTCTTTCTCGTATTTTGAGGTGAGATTTCTATTGCCTAATATGTTTTTTGGTCTATGCCTTTCATCTTTTACCACACCGAGTACTGGGATCACTATACCAGCTTCAACCAGCACTCTTTCAAAAGTATTAACCTGAGCCTTTCCACCATCAACCACAAAAATTTTAGGTAAAGGCCATTCGCTATGAGAAAGTCTTCTTTCGAGGACCTCCTCAAGAGCCTTAGTGTCATTTGAACCAGACACTCCCCTTATCTTAAATTTTCTATAATCACTTTTCTTTACCACTCCATCTTCCACAACAACCATAACACCAACCATAGACACCCCGCTTATGTGGGCAACATCATATCCTTCTATCCTTACCCCAGATGAAGTACTTTCCTCCACTCTACCAAGTAAAGCGATATCCTGAATATGGTTTAGGGCAAAAATAGTTTTCTTTACTACACCAGCTTTTTCAAATTCGCACGCCTTTGCTAATTTCTTCATTTCCACATCAAGCTTTTTGATAAGAGTCTTTTTTCTAGCTTCAAAGAAGAGCTTGATATTTTGAATTATTTTTTCATACTCCTTTTTAGATATATCACCATTGCAAACACCCGGACAAAGACCAATTTGCCTATTGAAACAAGGTTTTTTGCCACCCGGATTACATTTGTCTCTAAACGGAAATATTTTACGAACAATTTTCAAAGCTTCTTTTAGTACAGAACCCTGAGGAAAAGGACCAAATGAATATTTTATAGTTTCAATCTTGTGTTTACCCTCTAGAAGTTCTTTGCCACGAACCAATAGAACTCTTGGAAAATCCTCCTTGGTGATAACAATATAATTAAAACTCTTGTCATCTTTTTCTTTTGTATTAAACTTCGGCTTATGTTTCTTGATTAAACTGGCTTCCAGTATCAAAGCCTCGAGCACAGAATCTGTCTTTACCACTTCCACGGACTGTGCAACCTCCACCATCTGAGCTATTAAAGGCCCTCGTGATTTAAAAATATCTCCATTAAAATAACTTCTTACCCTATCGCGAAGCGAGGTAGCTTTTCCGATATAAAGAATATTCTTGTCAGAATCCAAGAATTTATAGACACCAGGAGAATCTGGCAATTTCTTTTTTTTTAATTTTTCAGAAAGTTTGGGGTTCATAACTAACTTGATTATATAACATCAATAAAGTAGCATAAAAAAACAGAGCTTGGGCTTGCGGAGGAATACCATTATGAGCTCAGTAGAGTCCTTAGGTAATGCCTTATGGAATTACATTAGATCTATTTCTTCGTGTATCACCGTATCTTTTAGCCTTGTCTATACTGGCAATAATCTTGGCATTTATATATTACTATCCCCCCACTTAGATAAGAGGCGGGAGAAAAATACCAAAATAACTTAGGCACCCAAGCTCTAATCCCGCGTTCACAACAACGCGGGATTTTTTATTTCCTCTTCAAAATCTTTTTAAGATATTTTCCAGTATAAGAACCTTCTATTTTCGCAACTTCCTCAGGTGTGCCCTTGGCAACAATCTTGCCCCCACCACTACCGCCCTCCGGACCAATATCGATAATATAATCAGAGCTTTTAATAATATCCATATTGTGCTCTATAAGGATAACGGTATTACCCTTAACAACAAGTTTTTCCAATATTTCAATAAGTTTTTTCACATCCTCGTAATGGAGGCCAACTGTTGGCTCGTCTAAAAGATAAATAGTTCTTTGTAGGTGAGGCCTGTAAAGCTCTGACGCTATCTTTACTCTTTGAGCTTCCCCGCCGGACAAAGTAGTTGCAGACTGACCAAGCTCAAGATAACCCAAGCCCACTTCTTCAAGAGTTTTCAGCCTATCATAAATAGCAGGAATATCTTCAAAAAATACCACCGCCTCTTCAACAGTCATTTCAAGCACTTCATAAATATTTTTATGTTTATATTTTACTTCAAGAGTTTCTTTTTCAAACCTTTTACCTCCACAGACATCGCAAGGCACATATACAGTAGGTAAAAAGTGCATTTCCACAGCAATCATTCCATTTCCCTGACAAGTCTCGCATCTACCCCCTTTCACATTAAAAGAAAACCTGCCTGATTTCCAACCCCTAAAACGAGCCTCTTCTGTGGAAGCAAACAAATCTCGGATATGAGACCATGCTCCAGTGTAAGTAGCTGGGTTAGAGCGAGGTGTTCTACCTATAGGAGACTGGTCTATTAAAATAGATCTTCCTAGGTATTCTGATCCATCAAACGAAGCACAGTTAAAAGTTTCATTACTTCTATATTTTCTTTCAAATCTGGCCTGAAGATTCTTATAGACTATTTCATACAAGAACGAGGATTTACCAGACCCAGACACTCCAGTTATAGAGACAAGCTTACCGAGTGGGATTTCAGCATTCAAATTTTTAATATTAAATATCTTTCCACCTTTAATTTTTAAGGACCCCTTATTGGCGGTTCTTCTTTTTTCAGGTACAGCTATTTCTTTGTCTCCACGAAGATAGTCTAGGGTGACAGAGCCTGATGTATTTTTCTTGGCAGTTAAAAGTTTGTTCAAATCATCAGCCACAATAATATTACCGCCATGCACCCCAGCCCCAGGACCTATATCCACTATAAAATCAGAAGCAAATATCGTATCTTCGTCGTGCTCTACCACTATAATAGTATTCCCCAGATCACGCAGACTTTGTAAGGTCTTTATGAGTCTGTCATTATCTCTCTGATGAAGACCTATGGTTGGCTCATCTAAAACATACAGCGCCCCCACAAGTCCGGAGCCGAGCTGAGAAGCAAGTCTTATTCTTTGTGCCTCACCTCCAGACAAAGTATTAGCTCTTCTGTCCAAAGAAAGGTACTCTATACCGACATTGACCATAAATTTAATCCTGCTGACGATCTCTTTTATCACCACCTCTGATATACTTCTGTCTCTTTCTGAAAGCTTAAGGTCTACAAAAAATTCATCAGAATCTTTAATAGACATAGCCACCAACTCCACAATATTTTTATTTCCAATTTTTACATTAAGAGCCTCTGGTCTTAATCTAGCACCATGACAGGTTTCACAAGCTTCGCTACCAAAAAAGTGCTTGGTACCAAGACCATTACACTCGGGACAGGCACCATATGGAGAATTGAAAGAAAAAAGCCTAGGTTCTATCTCTGGATAAGAAAACCCATCATCAGGACACGCAAACTTAGATGACATCAAAAATGACTTCCCATTGTCTTCTATACCGCTAAAAACAATCCTGACCAGGCCATCTGACTCATTTACAGACCTTTCAAGAGCTTCAGCGAGTCGCTCTCTGGCTTCCTTCGGATTGTTGTCAAAAGATGAGAAATAAATTTCATCAACCAAAAGATCAATATCATGCTTCTTCTGCTTAGCCAAAATGATTTGTTCGCGAAGACTTTGTAATTTGCCATCAATCCTGGCGTGAGAATACCCTTTACCGAGGGCATCATACAAAAGCTGATAATACTCGCCTTTCCTACCCCTGACTACAGGTGCGAGAATTTCCACCTTAGCGTTGCTGTATTCCGTACCCATTATTTTTTTGTGCGCTTTTTTCCCCTCCTTCTTGATACTATCCATAACAAAATTAAGTATTTCCTCATTTGATAGCTTTTGTATTTCACGCCCACAAACAAGACAGTGAGGCTTCCCTATCCTGGCATACAAGACCCTAAGATAATCATAAATCTCTGTAATAGTAGCCACTGTAGATCTGGGGTTATTTGATCTACTTTTTTGATCTATGGAAATAGCGGGAGACAAACCCACTATTTCATCGACATCAGGCTTCTGGAACTGACGCAAAAACTGCCTCGCATAAGCGGACAATGATTCAATATATTTTCTCTGACCCTCAGCAAAAATAGTGTCAAAAGCAAGAGATGACTTGCCGGAACCGGAAAGACCGGTAAAAACAACCATTTTATTTCTTGGCATTTCTACTGTTATATTTTTTAGATTATGAGTGCGAGCACCCTTTACTATAATTTTATCTTTCATATATAAATACAGAAACGTCCCCAGGCCTTGGCGCTAGGGGTTAAATAGTTTCATTTTAACTCCACTATACTACCAAATTAATAAAATCTTTCAAATGAACATATTTATTATAACTAATAATTCTCCACAGTTTGTTATTTCAATATAAAATACAGTTGATACAATTAAAGTATTGATTTCTTTAATGAGGTCGATTCATATTACCATTAGTTTATTTGGAAAAATGGACAAACAAAATTACTACACACTATCTGCGTTCCTCTATCTGCTTATAGCAGTAGCATACGCATTCACTGTTTTCAATAATGGCGCAGTGATAGTCAACACATGGGTATCGCCTGATTGGGCAAACTGGGCAGCGCTTATAGTATCAGCGTATATGTCATACCAATCATTTCAAATGAGAAAATAGTTTCAAACTTCTAAATAAAATTGGCAAAATTTTATTCCAATAAAAAAGTCCTGTTTTAAAACGGGACTTTTTTATTGGCCTTTCAAAACCTTTTCGAGTTCTTTTATTTCATCTCTTAGGATAGCAGCTCCTTCAAAATCAAGTATTTTTACAGCCGCATTCATTTGTCTTTCTTTAATCTTTATAAGCTTATCCAGCTTTTTTGGATTTTTCTCATAAATACTTTTGTCTATTTCCAAAATAGCCCTGACTGTTTTCTTGTGACTACTTTCCATATGCTCTGTGATATCGTGAATATGTTTTTTAATAGTCTTCGGAGTAATATTGTGCTTCTTATTATATTCAAGCTGAATTGCCCTTCTTCTATTTGTTTCGCCAATTGCGCTCTCCATAGACCCAGTCATTTTATCTGCATACAATATAACCCTCCCAGCCTCATTTCTAGCAGCCCTTCCTATGGTTTGTATAAGAGATGTTTCCGAACGAAGAAAACCTTCTTTATCAGCGTCTAAAATACCAATAAAAGATACTTCTGGCAGATCAAGGCCCTCTCTAAGAAGATTAACACCCACAAGACAATCAAATTCCCCTCTTCTAAAATCAGTCAGAATTTTTATCCTGTCCATTGTTTTTATCTCACTATGAAGATACTCAGCCTTAATTTTCTTTTCTTTTAGGTAAGCGCTCAAATCTTCGGCCATTCTTTTGGTCAAGGTAGTAGCTATCACTCTTCCACCTTTTTTTACTTCTTTCTCTGTCTCTTTTATAAAATCTTGGACCTGCCCCCCATATCTACCTTTTTCTATAACACCCCTTACTTCAATTTTTGGATCTATCAAGCCAGTTGGTCTAATAATCTGTTCTACAACTTGCCCACTTTCTTCTTTCTCGAATTGTCCTGGAGTAGCAGAAGTAAATATGGTTTGACTAGTTCTTTTCACAAATTCTGGAAACTTAAGCGGTCTGTTGTCCATAGCAGAAGGAAGTCTAAAGCCATATTCAACCAGAGTCTTTTTTCTTGAAGCATCGCCTTCATACATACCTCTGACCTGAGGCACAGTTACATGTGACTCGTCAATGATAGTTAAAAAATCTGGACTACCGTCTTCTCTATGCGGAAAATATGACAGTAGTGTATCTGGTGGCTCTCCAGGCGCCTTACCAGATAAATGCCTTGAGTAGTTTTCTATTCCATTGCAATAACCCACCTCCTTTATCATTGCCAAATCTTGATTGGTCCTCCTCTTGAGACGCTCAGCATCAAGCAACCTCCCTTCTTGCTCAAGCTCTCTTAATCTTTCTTTTAACTCGGTCTTTATATTTTTAAGAGCGACTGCTTTTTGTTTTTCTTCCGTTAAGAAATGTTTTGCTGGGAAAATATAAAAAAAATCAGGTTCTTTACGAATAGCACTTGATACGGCATCAATTTCCAATATTTTTACAACCTTTTCCCCATCTATTTCGATACTATACATGACCCTCTCATGGGGAGGCATAACTTCCACCCTATTGCCTATAGACCTAAATTTACCCGGAGTTAAGTCGGCATTTGTTCTTTCATAAAATATGGAAACAAGTTTACGCATTAAGCCATTTCTTGAAACCTTCATACCTGCTTCAACTTTTAAATTTTCTTTTTTATATTCCTCAGGAGATCCCAAACCATAGATACAAGAAACGGAAGCCACTATAATAACATCATTTCTGGTCAAAAGAGATTGAGTGGAAGCATGTCTAAGGCGATCAATCTCTTCATTTATCTGCGCATCTTTTTCTATATAGGTATCTGTTACCGGCAAATAAGCTTCTGGTTGATAGTAATCATAGTAAGAAACAAAATAATGAACGGCATTTTCAGGGAAAAATTCTTTGTATTCCTGCGCCAGCTGAGCAGCCAAAGTTTTATTGTGCGCAATGACTAAAGTGGGCTTCTGCAATCTCTCAATGACATTGGCAGCCGTAAAAGTTTTGCCAGAACCAGTCACCCCAAGCAAGGTCTGATATCTATCCCCCCCATTCAAGCCATTGACCAAAGCCTCAATGGCCTTAGGCTGATCTCCATCGGGCTTAAACTCACTATTTAGTTTAAATTTATTTTCCGCCATAATACCTACCTAAAAATTTATCTTTATACTCCACAAAATTACCATCTACAATACTCTGTCTTATTCTTTTAACCAGATTAACTATAAAGTATAAGTTATGAATTGTACCGAGCGTTGCCCCAAACATCTCATTTGACCTAAAAAGATGAGCAACATAAGCTCTCGTATAATTTTTACAAGTATAACACTCACAAGTTGAATCAATGGGTTTAAAATCTTTTCTATAGCCATTGTTAAAAATATTTATCCTACCGTCTGCTGTATAAATAGTACCATTTCTACCCATCCTAGTCGGAGCCACGCAATCAAACAAATCTATACCATTTTCAATTCCTCCAAATAAGTCAACCGGCTCCCCTATACCCAAAAGATGTCTTGGTTTGTTTTCGGGCAAGATAGAGTTGACCCACCCCACAGCCGTATCAATATCTTCTTTATCAAACGATCCTCCAATACCAAAACCGTCAAAATCCATTTCAGAAATAATCTTAGCACTCTCCCTTCTTAAATCTTCAAATCTTCCACCCTGCACAATACCAAACAAGGCCTGATTTTTAGAATTATCTTTACTTTTATGAAAATCAAGACATCTCTTAGCCCATCGATGGGTCCGATTCATGGCTTCCTTTTGATATTCGTAAGAAGCCTTTGGTGAAGTACATTCATCAAAAGCAAATATCATATCTGCGCCTATATTATGCTGAATCTCAATAGATCTTTCTGGTGTAAATCTATGCTCACTACCATCCAAATGAGACCTAAAGCCGACTCCATCTTCGTCAATCTTCATAAGCCTTGCGTGGGGTTCTTGACCTTTATGTAAGTCATCATTTTCATCACTCTTAGCAATCTTACTGACACTTGTACCAAACGCATCACCTAAAGAAAATACCTGAAACCCACCAGAATCAGTCATGGTTGGGCCACCCCAGTTCATAAACTTATGGATACCACCCGCTTCTTTTACAATTTCATTTCCAGGCTCAAGATAAAGATGGTATGTATTGGCTAACACAACCTCAGCCCCAAGAGAAGCCACTTGCTCAGGCGAAAGAGCCTTAACGGTTGATTTAGTGCCAACAACCACAAAAGCTGGGGTGTTTATCACTCCATTAGGTGTTTTTAGGATTCCCGCCCTACCAAGCTTGCCCTCTATTTTGTCCTTTATCTTAAAATCTAAAACTGACATAAGGCACATTGTACCACAATCTTGACAAAAATTATAATAAATACATAATGACAACCTGATACAACATAGTACCTTTAAAAAAATATTATCGCATAGAGCATTAGCTCTGCAATATCAACATCAGAAAGGAGACGAATCATGGTAAAAATCATTTTATCAACCCTATTTATAATATTTATCTTTGGCTGTATGGGCGGAAAATTCAAAGATGTAGTAAATCCAGATGGTACCGTCAGCACCATTCAAAGCATTAGCCACACAGGATTTTTTCACAGGGGCCTGGTAAGAACAAGAATTTGGGACTGCGATGAGGCTGGTCTTAACTGTATAGAAGCCGTTGACTACAGGGGGGAAAACCCTTCTGTAGCGGAACAAGCTTTGGGCCCAGCCTCAACAGCTGCTGGAGCGATTGGAGGAGCAGCCGTTTTAGGAACCAGTTTTCCTGACGACGATATAAATGTCTCAAATAATTCAGGCTCATCAAGTGGTGCCACAGCCGGAGCATCAGCCAAAAGCTCATCTTCCAGCAAAGCCACAACCAGCCAAGGAAAATCCCACAGACACTAATCAAATACTCTTTTCTTTATCCGCCAAGCATAAATATGCTTGGCGGATTTTTTAAACCGTAAAAAATTTGACGATTAAATCACACAATGATAATATAGAAATCTAGTTCTTTTTACCTTAAATCGACAGCAAACAAATAGTCTGCTTTCACATAGCACGAAAAGAGATTTATTATAAGAAATTGGGTATAAAGTACTCGCTAAACGGATAGTCCAGAAACTCATGTTTCGGAAAAATCAAAAGTTTAGCGAGTATTCATACCAGCCATCAAGATCTTCAATAAAATCTCTTTTCAGAAACCCCCTCGCGTTTAACGGAGGGGGTTTTATTTATGAGACTAAAAATTATAAACAGAAGAGCCCCACTTTCAATGGGGCTTTTTTAGACATTTAAAATTGAAACTATAATACTGACAATATTTGCCATTATACCTAAAATTATAAGCATGGTTGCCAAATCCCTGCTATTTGATGGGGTAAGATGTTTCTTTTTCATGATAAAACAGATACAGCTATAGAAACCACATTCACCATAATCCCCAAAATAGCCAACATGGTCACCAGATCTTTAGTGGTAGTTTTAGATTTTCTAATTTTCATATTTTTATTATATCAAAACTACAAGAAACTTAGAGTGGATATCCTTTTACCTATGGACTAAAGCCATTGCTCCGTACAAGCCAACAAAATCACCAAAATCTGTCTTTTCTATCTCTGGAATATTTGGAAATACTTTATTTATATCTGTAAGATGCCTTCTCACGGCCTCCACCGGAATACCTATTTCTTTCATCATAGATCCTCCTAAAATAATAATATCAGGAGACCACATAACCATAATATTATTCAAACCATAAGCAAGAGTTTTTGCCATA